>Ga0265297_10000755_pt1 | contig 89424 bp, 24 predicted proteins | sample Munlanlwell13791_FD_192502 | JGI IMG/M metagenome (GOLD analysis project Ga0265297, IMG submission 192502) | Leachate microbial communities from a municipal landfill in Southern Ontario, Canada - Leachate well 137-91 | ecosystem: Engineered > Solid waste > Landfill > Unclassified | place... | reverse complement strand
TCACTCCGGGTGCGATAGTTACACCATCGAAGTAGAATATCTTCTCAAGGAGCGTCCCCGCGGCGTTGGTGGTGTATTTCTCATAGGCGGTGTTCTTGGTCGTACCGGCGTTGTCGTAGATCGACTTGGTCAGGACATTGCCATCGACGTCGTAGGTATATACTATATGGACGACAAGACCTGTATCGGTGCCTGCCAAAGCGTCGGCATACGTATCATATACCATATCGTCCTGAGCATGCTTCTTCCCGTCCCCGAGGGTACCCGTAAAATTGCTGGTCCTGTGCCATTTGCCGTCTGTAATATCATAAGAGATCGCTGCTATGGGGCTGCCCGCCGCATCATACTCATATGTGGCCAGGAGCTCTCCTGTAACGCTATACTCCCTAACAAATCTGGCATGGTCCGCATCATAATAATCGGAGAATGTCTTGTATGTGCCGTCCGGGCGCGTCTCCTTTATGAGATGGCCGTAGTCATCTGTTGTGACGGGGGTCCCGCTATCGTGAACGGATGTGTCGTCGTATTCGTAAATGGTGCCGCTCGGAAGCCTTGTGGTATGCATCCTGCCGCTCAGATAGTATGTATAAGCGGTACCATCTGCCAGAGCTTTACTTATCAATACACCGTCAGGGTTGTAGACATAAGTCACCAGGAGATACGTGAAATCACTGTTTTCAAAACATCTTTTGACGGCTGTTCCGTTGACTTCTAACCATGCGCCGTTGTCAAACCTGATCCATATACCATATGAAGGCCCGAAATCTATTATGAGCTCATCCCTGCCGTTACCGTCAAAATCCCCGGTTATGATAGATACCGGATCTATGTCGCTTATATGCTCCCAGCTCTTATCGTCATACTGGACCCATACGCCGTAGCCGGGACCGAAGTCGATCAGGAGGTCATCTCTGCCGTTTCCGTCAAAATTCCCGGTCGTTATGTACTCGGGGCTTACGTCGCTTATCCGCTCCCAGCTCTTGTCGTCATACTGTATCCACACTCCGTAGGTGGGACCGAAGTCGATCAAGAGGTCGTCTATGCCGTTACCGTCGAGGTTCCCGGCGGTGATATACTCCGGGCTTACGTCGCTTATCCGCTCCCAGCTCTTGTCGTCATACTGGACCCATACGCCGTAGGCGGAGCCGAAGTCGATGATCAGGTCATCTATGCCGTTGCCGTCAAGGTTACCGACAGTGATATACTCCGGGCTTACGTCGCTTATCCGCTCCCAGCTCTTGTCGTCATACTGGACCCATACGCCGTAGGCGGAGCCGAAGTCGATGATCATGTCATCTCTGCCGTTGCCGTCTATATTCCCGTTCGTTATATACTCCGGGCTTACGTCGCTTATGGGCTCCCAGCTGCCGTTGTCATAGAGCGCCCATACGCCGTAGACAGAACCGAAGTCGATCAATAAGTCGTCCTTACCGTTGCCGTCGATGTTCCCGGTCGCTATATACTCCGGGCTTACGTCGCTTATCTGTTCCCAGATAGCATTATCGTATCCTATCCATAACCCGCGGCCCGGGCCCAGGTCTATGATGAAATCGGAGATCCCGTTACCGTCCAGGTCCCCGACCAATATTATCTCGCTTCCTTCTATATATACGTAATCGTATGCGACCGCCCCGTCGTCGTCGGCATCCGCGCGGATCTGCTTATCAACCCGGCCGTATCCCTGTCCGGCGTAATCCTCATCCAGGTAATGATAATACAGGTTACCGTACCCGTCGGCAGAGGGAAAGGTTATCGATTCAAGCCGGCCTGAGGCATAGTAGGTATATATCGTCCCGTCGGCCTCTGCCTTGCTTATCAGGGTCCCGCTTGTATTGTATCCATAAGTTACGAGCAGTGCATTTGACGACCGGACATACTCACTTTTGTAACTGACTATGTCCTGATAGGGGGAGTCATGATATGTATAGGTAGAGTACCTGTCGGTTGCCACATGGTCATCCCGTATCAGCCGTTCGAGGCCGTCATACAGGTACTCTTCGGTTAAACTTCCGCCTGCGTCATAAAGCGAATGCCTCGACATTACTCCGGAGCCGTTATACTCGAATACCTCCTTAAGCGTTACGCCGTCATCCTGCAATTCATCCTTCAGGCGTAATATCCACCCGTTCGTCTGCGTATCGAGGTTCTGCATCTCACCGTTATGGTCATAGACATAGGAGAACCTTCTTTCGGACTGCGTTACGTCGCTCCACATATCGCTCCCGAATCCCGCGCCATAGGCGCCCATATACTCATCTACCGTGACCTGGCTTGCACCCCAATCGTAAGTCCTGTAGATACCCTCCGAAACCTTATAGATCAATGAGATCCTGCCATAAAAACCATATAAGGGTTCATCGAGATATTCATAGATATCACCGTTGTCGTAAAAAACCCTCTTTAATAGGTAGTCGTCGTAGGAGTTGAAGTAGTAGTAGTCGTACTGCGGATCAGCGGCTGACGGGTGGCAGAATACCGCCAGAAAGGCCATTGCTACAAACAAAATTTTTGTCATTCTTCGCATTTTCAGGTCTCCTCTTTTTGGAGTTGCTATTTAACTTTTTGTACACCTTATGTATATACCTTATATTAATACCACATCCTGGCGGATTGTCAATGGAAATTAAGTAACTTTTTTGTGATTTAACATGTACTCCCGATCCTCTCTGATATTTTATTAGTTCGACACGGGAATGACTATAGATATAAATAAGGACGGTGGGCTATCAAAGTATTCTATCTATTACGGGTCCTGCTTCTACCGTTTGCTGACCCTCTCCATCTCCTGTTTTGCCCTCTCCAATTCTTTCTTGGGGTCCGCCGATCGCAAAATAATTTTTTGTATCGCCTCATCTACGTATTTCGAGCATGAGTCCCAGTTTACGACGGCCGGCGGCCCCTTGGCGTCATAGGCCTGCGATACCAGCACTTTCTTAAATTGCGGATCCATATTGATCATCTCCCAGCCATTGATGCTGGGAGGCAGATATGTATCCTGTTTGGCCAGCGCCGCTTCGTATAGCCTTGCCTGTATCTCAGGGCTGAAGAGGAACTTTATGAATTCCCATGCGGCCGCTCTGTTCCTGGACTGCTCAAATATGCCCATTATCCTGCCGCCTATGAATGCGGTACCCTTGCCCGTAGGACCTTTGGGGAGAGTGGCTATGGCCCATCTGCCGGCTATCTCGGGAGCCGAAAGATGAAGGTCGCTTATCTTCCAGTTACCGGATATGGCTATCGGGAAATCGCCGGTCCTCATACCCTGCTCAAGCGGGATCTTCGTCTTGGGTACACCATGATTCAGGTAGAGTTCCGAAAAAAACTTTATCGCGCTCACCGCTTCGGGAGAATCCACCGTGACCCTGGAATGATCTTCGCTGTAGTAATCCCCGCCTGCCTGCCATAAAAAAGGCGAATACCCTATCCAGCTCAATGAGCCCCAATCGAAGATCATGCCCTTTCCGCTCTTATTGAGCTCGTCAAGAAGCGCCGTAAGTCCATTCCAGTCCTGCGGGACCTCCCGGACCATATCGGTCCGGTAGTACATTACATATTCGGTCATATCGAACGGTATGCCGTAGACCTTGCCTCTATACTCTATGGCACCCCACAGGCCGGGAAATACAGATCCTTTTATACCATTCACTTCGCCGGGATAGGCCTTTTGAAGATCGACCATGGAGCCGAGGCTGCCGAACTCGGCCCCCCAGGTGAGCCCCATAGTCCCTATATCGGGCGCGACGCCTCCCGCTATCGACGTGAGATACTTAGAGTGCGCGTTACCCCATGATATGGCATCGCACCTTACCCTTATACCGGTCTTTTTATAAAACTCTTCGGCCAGCTCTCTTATCGTCAGCGCCTGGTCTTCTGAGCCGATAAGCCACATCACGATCCCAATTTCTTTCTTCGCAGTGGCAGATTCCTTCTTTGCGCATCCGTTTAACAAAAGAAAACATACCGCTGAAATTACTAAGAATCTTTTCATTTTCTTTTATTTTAACTATGGACTAATTATATTCTCGCAAATACCTGCTGCATGACCAGCGCCGAGGCCCCGCACGCTATGGAATCTTCGCCTAAACTCGTAGGCACGACCTTCGCTATCTTGAGCGACTCTTCGTATGCCCACTTCTTTATGCTGACCCTCACGGCACTGATGAATATCTCCCCGCACCGCTCGATGCCCCTGCCTATCACTACCGCATCCGGGTTGAACAAGTTTACCAGGAACGATATCTTCAAACCCAGGTAATTTCCCGCTTCGACGAGAAGCTCCCTGGCCACCTTATCGTTCGATTTAGACGCCTCTATGACCATGCCAAGCGTTATATTGGACGGATCGTTCTTCGCCAGCGCCAGTATCCTGGAATCCGAAGACCTGTTCTTTTCAAAATAGGCCATTGCGCGCGACTGTATGCCGAGGTCTATGCCGCGCGACCTGAAACCGCACCCATGATCATACTTGGACCAGCACGTCTCCTCTTTTGAGTCGGGGATCGGAGGGTTCAGGTTAAGCTCGCCGGCGCTTTTGGACGCGCCGTAATATATCTCGCCGTTCAGTATCATGCCGCAGCTGGAATCGGAACATATATAGAGGATGTTCTCCGCTTCCGACGCAAGCCCCAACCCGACCCACTTCTCGCCGAGCGCACCCGCAGTAGCGTCGTGCTCGACAAGGGTCGGGACCTCGAACTCCCTTTCGAGGACCGATTGGAGCGTCGTATAGCTGAAGACCTCTCCCGTTTCAACGGCGTAGCGGACTGTCCCTTTATGCCTGTCCAGGACCCCCCATATGCCGATGCCTATACCCTTTATTTTAGCTGCCTGTATCTTGGATACGCTCAGGAGCTCCTGAGCAAGGTCCTTAACCTTTTCGATGAGCCGGTCCTGCGGCTCTCTCTCCTTCTTCCGCTTCGCCCTCGCCACTATCTTTCCGGAGACATCGAGTATGACCCCGCAGACACAGGAATCCTCCGTAATATGAGGGGCCCCCAGATCGATGCCCATGGCGTAACCGTACTTTGCGTTCAACTCGAGGAGCTCCGGCCTGCGTCCCCCCGTAGAGACATCGAGCCCTTTCTCCAGTACGAGCGTTTTGGAGATGTAGTCATCGACGTAATTAGATATCGTGACTATGTTGAGGTGGGTTATCTTCGATATCTCGGCCCTCGAGACCTCTCTCTTGCGCCTTATGATATCGAGGATGGCCAGGTTTCGTCGTTCCTTCTCGGTAAAACGGTCACTTCGCAAGATATCATCTTTAAACGCCATGACACGCCTCCGAATTTTACTTATCGTTACCAGCTCGACTCAAGATATATTACGCCGAACGTCTTGGCGCCTTTAAATCCGCCGCGCATAAGCGCCCAGTTCGAAACGTAACGTATCCTGGCCCATGTGAGGAACTTGCTCCTCGGTACGAGTTTCAGCATGGGCTTGAAGTACTTATACAGGAAAGAGATGAACAGGCCTCCCCATATGGGGAACCACACCGTCATCGTCCCGCTGACGAGCGTCTGTACCAGGTTTACCAGGAACGCGATACCGAAGAGATGCATGAAATGGAAATCACCGATATAGATTATCGCCTGCATCCAGAACGGCATGACTATCGTGATGTACCTGGGCGTATACTGGAACTGTATCTCGATGACGTTCTTGGCGTGTTTCTTTACCGCGAGCGGATGGCCGAAGCCGTAGCCGTATAGCTGCTTGCAGTACGCCGCCAGCGTGACCCTGTGCATGTGGTCTACTATGGCCGAAGGCTTATAATACAGCTTGAATCCGGCCTTCAGTATGCGAAGCGAGAAGTCCACGTCCTCGCTGGTGATCTCGTGCCAGAACTCCCTCCCTATGGCGTCCGCCGCCTTTTTGCTCACCGCGGCGTTTGCCGTAGCGAAGAAGGGGCTGTGTATATTGCCGTTAACCTCGTGCGGCAGGTCTTTTTCTATCGACGGATAGTATCCTTCCTCTGTCATAAGGCATCTGCCGGCCACCGTCAGGAACTTCGTCTGTTCGCAGTACGCCTCGACGTCGTTATCGGGATCGGTCCTCAGCGTATGTATCTCCCCCCCGACCATGCCTATGGACGGGTCCCTGAAGAACGGGTCGAGCATCTTCCGCGCCCAATCTTTTCTAGGAGCACAGTCGCCGTCCGTGAACAATATATAATCACCCTTTGCCATCTTCAGCGCGGCATTTCTCGCCTCGCCCGGCGACTTCGAATTCGGCACTATCACCAATTTTATGAGCCCGTACTTCTTCTGCCATTCCCTTATGATATCTATCGTCTTGTCGGTAGAGCCGCCGTCCCCGAAGACGATCTCCATCCTATCTTTCGGATAATCGATATCCAGAAGATACTTCAAATTCGTCTCAAGCGTCCTTTCGACATTCCGTATAGGGTTTATTATTGAAATAAATGGTAATTCAGCCATTTCTACTGCCCGCTCCTTTCTTTATTTTAACTCCTAACCCCCCAACTCCTAACTCCCAGCTCAACTATCCCATTATCGCTTCCACTTTATGAACCTTCTTATCTTTAAATACGGGTACGACATTCCCCTCTATCTTTATGCCGTCCGCCTTTAATGATCTGATGCCCTTATTCACATTTCCGGGGTTGCGCACAGTTATATCATAGGTGGCGCCCCTGAAGACCCTGCGCACGGTAAACGACTTCCACCCTTTCGGGATGCAGGGGTCTATGACGAGACCGTTATAATCCGGCCTCACCCCCAGTATATATTGGGAGATGGCGACGAAGTTCCACGCGGCAGTCCCGGTGAGCCAGGAATTGCGCGCGCGCCCGAAGTTCGGGTTATCTTTCCCTGTGATGAACTGCGAATATACATAACATTCCGTCAGGTGCACATCGGCGATCCTGTTCTTTGTTGGAGGCAATATCGTCTTATAATATTTGAACGCTATGTCACCCCGGCCGAGTATCGTTTCTGCTATCATGGCCCAGGGATTGGAATGGCAGAATATGCCGCCGTTCTCCTTGAGCCCCGGGGCGAATGTAGTCACCGCGCCCAGCTTCTCATCATACTCCGTATACGGGGGAGTCATAAGCATGATACCATATTCGGTATCGAGATGCTTCTTCAGCATATCCATGCACATCTTCTTCCTGGCATCGTCGCCTATCCCGCTCATAACAGCCCATGCCTGGGGCAGCAGGTCTATCTTACCGCCCTCTTTGCACTTCGCAGAACCGACGGCCTTCCCGTACTTATCGATGCCCCTTATGTACCACTTGCCGTCCCATGCCTTATTATTGAAATTCTCCTTTATCCTGGCGGCAAGCTCCGAATATTTTTCGTGGTCGTCCGCCATGTCGAGGAATTTTGCCATGGTGAGGAACTCCTGTATCTCCATATAGAGGAGCTGCGGCACCCAGGTCGTCTCCGCCGTCTCGTTGTCTGCGCCGAGGTTCAGGCAGTCGTTCCAGTCGGCAAACCTCATCAGGACGAATCCCCGGGGCCCTTTCTCGCTCAATACGAAATCGATCGCCTTCCTGAGGTGCTCATACATGGGCGCCGGTTCGCCGTCGATGAATTTGACCTTCTCTTTGAGGAAACGGATATCGCCGGTCTCTTTTATGTACGCCGCCGTCGACATGATGAGCCATAGCGGATCATCGGAATACCCGCCCTTTTCGCCCGTCTTTGTCAGCGGGAAGAATTTGTGGTACGAAGATCCGTTCCTGAACTGGTTCGACGCCAACTCCATGATGCGCGCCTTGACCCTTTCGGGTATGGCATGCAGCACGCCCAGCGTATCCTGGTTCGAATCCCTGAATCCCATCCCGCGGCCTATGCCCGCCTCATAATAGGAGGCGAACCGCGACCAGTTGAAAGTGGTGCGGCACTGGTATTGGTTCCAGGTGCTTGCCATGGAATTGACCTCTTCATCGGGAGTATCCGCCTGGTAATGGCCGAGGTACTCGCCCCAGTAAGATTTAAGTTCATCTAGCTTCCTATAGACCGCCTTCTCATCCAGGTACTTTTTATGCGCCTCCTTCGCCTCTCCCTTCGTCTGAGCGACACCGAGCGTGAAGACGATATCCTTGGATTCGCCCGGTTTCAGGGTGACATTGAGCGAGACGCTCGCTATCGGGTTACCGCCTGAAGCTACGGAGTTGAAGGACCTCCCTCTTTCGACGGCAATGGGGTTGGACTCAGAACGGTATTTCCCTATGAACGTCTCCCTGTCACAGTCATATCCCGAAATATTCCTATTGCAGCCGAAATATGCGATGCCGTATCTGCCCGATCCCGGGGCGTAGCCCGTCTGGTGGAATATCAGGTTGCCTTCATTCACGGCGCTGGCGATATTGAGCGTGTACTGGAAATCGGTCATGTCCATCTCTGCGTGCCACAGGCAGAATTCGAGGTAGGTGAAGAGTTTTATGGTGCGGGCCTTATTCGAATCGTTCTTTACCTCGAGCGCCCAGAATTCGAGATTTTCTCCGACGGGAACGAAATACGTTGCTTCCGTTGATATCCCGCCGTATTTCGACTTTATAACGGTATACCCCATGCCGTGGCGGCATTCATAGCTATGGCTTTGGGCTGTGGGCTTTGGGCTGTGGGCTTTGAGGACGGGTTGCCAGGTGGCGGACCAGCAATCGCCGGATTTCTCATCGCGCAGATATATATATCGGCCGGGCCTGTCCACCGGGACATTGTTGTAGCGGTAACGGGTGATGCGTCTATCCCTGGGGTCGCGGTGAAAACTGTATCCTCCGGCCGTATTTGAGATGAGCGCGCAATACTCGTCGCAGCCCAGATAGTTTATCCATGGTGTCGGAGTGTCCGGCCGCGTTATCACGAATTCCCTCGCCTTATTGTCAAAATAGCCGTACTTCATGACCTTCGCGCAACTCCTAGTTCAGCTTTCAGTCATCAGCTATCAGTCTTCAGCTTTTAAGTTTTTTGCTGAAAGCTGAGAGCTGACAGCTGATAGCTCAATTCAATCTGACAACTTTACGTTGTCTATATAGATGAGCCCCTTATACGCGATCTTGCCGTTCGACTCTACCCTTATACCGAGCTTCCGGACGTCGGCCCTGAACGCATCGGTTATGAAACGTCTCCAGTTCATGCTTTCCGGCGTGAGGTCTACCTTAATGATGGTCCATTCGCCCGGCGTAAGAGGGATGGATTTGTTCATCTCGGTCCATTTCCACTCGTCTCCCACAGTAAGGATTATCTTTGCCCTAAGCCCCCTCGGCGCCTCTTTCGGCAGGAATATATCAACGGAGAGATATTTGAAAGGGCTCCAATCCGTCACATCTATGAGCCGCTCGACATAAGCGCCGGCCCACTGAGGGTTTGACGTAAAATCGACCTCCATCTCCAGAGCGTACTTCCCTTCGCTTGCCTGGAATTCCGAGACGCCTATCTGCCTGACCACGTGGTCTTGCTTATCCGCAGCCCAGCTCGGTATCTCCCAGCCCTGGGGATCCTTTTCGAAATTATACATCACGAACTCTTTTGCGAAAGATCGTGTACAGGACAACAACACCGTTAATAAAAGAATAAAAAATATCCTTAGAATGTTCATAAAATTTTTTTACCTCGGCGAAGGTTTATCATACCAATGTCGCACAAGGACCTGTGCGGTCTTGTTTTGAGGGGTGAAACTCCTGTTATGCGGCCCGCCCATACGGATGTCGGTGCCCCATCTCCACCAGTAGACCCCGTAAAACCACTCTTTTGGCCAGAACGTCTCCATCAGGGCCTTATAGGCCTCTGCCTGCAGCCTCATATTCACGCTGCCCTTTGCTATCTCTTCCCACGGCGTCTTTACGGAGCCGTCGGCTGAGCAGTAACCGGCCTCGGGGAATATGATGGGCTTTTTTACCTTCTTCTGGAATTCTTCGATCTCTTTGACCCATGGCTCCCAGGCCTTCTTTATCTCTTCGAAGACGGGCACTTCTTTATCTTCAACGAGAGGGAAATAGGCATCGATACCGACATAGTCCAGGGCATCCCAGAATTTGACGATCAGGTACTCGACATTCCAATTGGCGGCATAGGTAAGAGGGCCCTTATATGCTTCGCGGACGGGCTTTATCAGAACATCCCTCCACATATCCTCGCGTACACTGCTGACGGTGGTAAGCTCCGTCCCTATGCAGAACATCTCGACCTTATGTTCCTGGGCTATCTTCGCGTAGTGAAGGATGAAATCTCTGTAACTTTCGAACCATTTCTGCCAGTCGGATTCGTTTATGCAGACTATCTCACCCCGCCACGTCCCTTCAGACGGGTCGATCACATCGAGGTGAGGTTTCAACATGACCTTCATCCCGGCCTTATGCGCCGTATTTATAGCGTGTATCAGGCTTGCGTCGCTCGGGGTCTTATCCGTGGGGAATATACCTGTAGTGGAGCACTTCTCCTGGTACCAGGTGGTAAGTATGGCAACCCATGTGACACCGTTCTTCTTCAGATCCCTTAAAGAAGCATCGGACCCGCCGGTAGAATACCTCTCTTTGCTCCACGTGGTGTAGCACATCCCTTTTTGAAATTCGTATCCCGTCTTCTCTTTAGGGCCATCCGCCGGCCAGGCAGGGCGGCTTGTAATAAAGGTCAGGCAGGTTGCCGCGCATATAAGAGAAGCGAACATTACTTTTTTCATCTTTGACTCATTCCTTTTTGTCGGATCGCTATTTTTTGCGATTATTATTATATACTGATATCCTTACAAACGCAACCTACAACCACTACCCCGCGCCCTGGGTAAGGACGCGGGGTAGGTTAAACTGATCCTCTGCTGAGATAATGCTATTTTGCAAGCTTTACGTTGTCGACGTATATCGGGCCTTTGTATTCCGGCTTCTTGTTGGATTCGACCCTTACCGCTACCTTGCGCACATCTTTTCTGAAGTTGTCGTCTACAACGGTCCTCTTCCAGTCTTCGCTGCCCGGCATAAGATTTGCCGAAATAGTGACCCACTCGCCGGGGACAAGCGCTACCGAACGCGCCATCTCGGTGAACTTCCAGCCCTCGCCTACCGTCAATATCAGCTTTGCCTTAAGGCCCACGGGCGCGTCTTTCGGTATGTAGACGTCTGCCGATATGGCCTTATATGGCGTCCAGTCAAAGTATTCGAAATCCTCGACAAGTGAGGCCGACCATATTTTACCGGGGAATTCGGACATGACCTTGAGCGATGCCTTCCCTTCCTTCGCCACGTCCTTCGAGGATTCTACCGACCTCGCCACATGGTCTTCCTGCTCGATGGCCCACTCAGGGATCTCCCATCCCTGGGCGTCTTTCTCGAAGCTGAAGAGCACCTTATCTTCAGCCCGGGCCAGCGTGGTGACCGCAAGCGCCAGCACTGCTATTACAGCTACTGCCATTATCTTCCTCATACCACCCTCCTTTTTTTAATTCTTAAATTTTCTCTGTAAATTTAAGAACGGCCATCCTGAAATTTGATGAAACAAATTTCAGGTTTACACTACTACTATACACCATTCATAGTTAAAAATCCGTTAGAACAGCATTAAATTTTTCTAATCTTACGCGTGAAAACGGCCTATCAGCCCTTTTTTATGGGGATAAGGACGGTGAACTTCGTGCCGCCTGGCGTATGGCTTTCGACCGATATTGCGCCGTCATGCGCCTCGGCTATCGACTTTGCAATGCTCAGGCCCAGGCCGAACCCGGCGCTATTACGGGATTTATCTATACGGTAGAACCTGTCGAAGATATGCGGGATATCATCTCCGGATATGCCCATACCGTTATCCCTGATCTCTATATTGACCGCGCTACGGTCTTTAACGACGCGCACCCCTATGGCGCCGTTCTCGGCCGTATATTTGACGGCGTTATCAAGTATATTGAAGAAGAGGGTCTTCAGCTGGTCTTCGTCCCCATACAGCCGGATCGCTGCTGGCGCGTCGAATGATACGGCTATATGCTTCAATTCGGCCAGACGCCTGATGCTGTTTATGACCCCTTGAAGCAGCGGGTTAAGATCGAGCTCCCTCTTTTGCGGCATGACCTCTTTTGAATCCGCCCGCGCCAGAAAAAGGAGGTTTTCCGAAAGTTTTATCAATACGTTAAGCTCCTCAAGCGAGCTCTTAAGGATAGATTCATAGTCACCCGGGGTGCGGACCTTCTTAAGGGCGACCTCAAGCTCCCCTTTCATGATAGTGAGAGGGGTCTTCAGTTCATGTGACAGGTCTTCAAAGAGCTGCCTCTGGGATGTAAATGCCTCTTTGAGCCGGGTGAGCATCCTGTTGAATGTCTCTGCCAGGTTCTGTATCTCGTCCTTGGTGGACGGCACCTTCAGCTGCAATTCTAGGTTATTCGCCGTGATCTGGTGTATCGTATGTATCATATGGTCGACCGGCTTCAGCGTCATCTTGGCCAAAAAGGCACCCATGATCCCGGTCAATAAGACCGTTATCGGGAATAGGATGAATAGCGCTACTCTTAAATTGGTAAGGGCCACCTGGATGGAGGTGAGCGGACTGGCGACCTGTACGATATAGGCAACTTTCTCGCTCTCGAAGACCGGAGTGGTAAATATCCTGAAGGTCATCCTGCCGGCCCGGTCCCCCGAATCCGTTGTGTAGAATTTGCTCTTTCCCTGCAGGATCGGGAGGAAACCCTTTTGCGATATCTCGGGCATATCCTTGGCGGTCTTCGATGAGGCGATGATAGCGCCGTCGGTATCGAAGACCTGCACTATGATATCTATAAGCGCCGGGTCGTCCGATTCCTTCTGGGCCCACCGCTGGGCGGCCTTGGCGAAGTTGACATTGCGCCGTTTCTTTGTCGCCTCCGCGACCTGGGCGTTTTCGGCCTCTTCGAACTTTGCCGCCTCCCAGTATGCGTCTACCGATTGAGCGATACCGCCGGCCTTTGAGACCAGGAGCGTATCCATATGTTCATACAGGCCTCGGCTCACGTTGTGATAGAGGATGACGCTGAATGAGGTGAGCGTAATGGCGAGTATCCCCATATAGAGGATGGTTATCTTGAACCGTATCGACTTGATGAAGACCATCATGCTCCCGACTCCTGACCCCCAACTCCTAACTCTTCAACACGTACCCTCTCCCCCGAACCGTATGGATCAGTTTCTTCGCCTGGCCGCTGTCTATCTTGTTCCGGATATAATTTATATAGACATCTATGACATTTGTAAAGGTGTCGAAATCGGCATCCCAGACGTGCTCCGATATCATAGTCCTCGTCACGACGGAACCGGCGTTGCGCATCAGGTATTCGAGCAGGGCATACTCTTTGGCGGTAAGGACCACCTCCTTACCGGCGCGCGTCACTTTGTGGGTCACCAGGTCCAATACCAGGTCCTCTACGCTAAGCACCGTCGGGAGACCGCCGTCCTTCTTCCTCAGCACGGCCCGTATCCTCGCGAGGAGCTCTTCGAAAGCGAAAGGTTTGGTAAGGTAGTCATCCGCGCCGGAATCGAGCCCCAGGACCTTGTCCTTGACCGTGTCTTTCGCGGTGAGCATGATGATGAGGGTATGCAGGCCTTCCCCTCTAAGCTTTTTGCAGAGCGTAAGGCCGTCCATCCTGGGGAGCATGAGGTCGAGGAGGATGAGGTCGTAGTTATTCGTCTTTGCAAGGAAGTACCCCTCTTCCCCGTCATAGGCAGCGTCGACGGCGTATCCCTCTTCCTTCAGGCCGCGCTTTATGAAGTCGGCGATCTTCTTTTCGTCTTCGACGACGAGGATTCTCATCGTTCAGCTTTCAGCCTTCGGCTTTCAGCCATCAGCTTTTGCTGAAAGCTGACAGCTGAAAGCAGGCGTCTATTTTACTTAAGCTTACCGAACCACTCCTTAAGGATCGCCTCGCCCTTCTTGCCGCGCAGGGTATATCCGAGAGAGCCGATATCGGACCTCGGGAAGTAATTCCACCAGTAAAATCCTCTGAACCAGCTCCTGTTGGACAGCCCCGCAAAAAGGCTCTCGAGGCAATTCGCCTGTTCGTCCTGGCTCTCCGCGTAAGTGGCCAGCGTGGGCAGTATACGCCACGGCTGTTTATTCGACCCTTCTATGGTATCGTAACCGACCTCGGTGAATATGACACCTTTGGTCAGGTTATTGTCCTTGAGCCACTTCTCCAGAATATCGGCATGCCGTGTCCATGCCGCCACGAGCTCTTCTTTGGGGGGATCATTCTTATCGGTGAGCGGGAAATAGGCGTCCATACCTATATAATCTACGGCATCCCAGAAGGATACGGTCTCATATTCATCCCAGTTAGCGGCATAGGTGAGGGCGCCTTTATATACGGCGCGTATATCCTTTATCAGGGCAAGCCACGCATCTTTCCATCTGGTCGTAGTTGTATTCGAAAGCTCGGTCCCTATACATAACAATTCTACGCCGTTCGCCTCCGCGATGACGGCATAGTGCAGGATGAACTCCCTGTAACTCCTGAACCATTCATCGCCGGGAATGATATTGGTCCTCGCCTCTTCGTCGATCAGGTCTACGTGCGGCTTAAGCATGACCTTCATGCCCAGCGCATGGCACATATTTATGGCATGCGCTACCGATCCGTCGCTCACGCTCTTCTTCGCATCCGGCGCTATGACGCCCGATTCCGCCGTATCCTGGTACCAGACGGTCATCAGCGCAACATGTCCGACGCCGATCTCCGAAAGGTATGCCAGGCTGTAATCGGAGGTCGTCGTGTCGAGCTCGTCCTTATCCCATGAGGTATAATTGACGCCGCGCTGGAATTCCTTTGCGCCGATAGCGCCCGGAGAAGGCGCCTTATACCCGGCGGCCATCTTATCGCGCAGCATATCGACCTTCTTCTGGCTCTCCGTCTTCTCAGCTATCGCCCTGAACGTATCCCCGAGTGCGGCCTCATCGGGGTTACCGGCCTTAGGCCCGTAGGGCTCGAGCTCCCATATGGAGATGCCCCACTCCTGGTTCGCCCTCTCCAGGCCGACGACCTTGATGTGCCGGGCGGTGACGGGCTGAAAATCTATCTCGCTCACCCCGCCTTTCTGCCCTTCCATAAGCGCCGCCCTCTTCCAGTTCTGTCCGTCATCGGAGGAGAGCACCTCATACCGCGTCGGAAATGCCTGTTCCCACTTTATGACGACCCTCGACAATAGCTTCGGCTTACCGAAGTCGAAAACGATCCATTCGTTATCTTTGTAAGCGGATGCCCACCTCGTCTCGGCGTTGCCGTCGGCCGCGGCCATGGCGTCCGGTTTCGGCGCCCAATCAGGACTTTCGTCGAACCCGGAGGCGGACGCGCTCCCGATCTTAAGATAGACGAGCTCGGGGGCGGGGACCTGGGGCTTGGGATCGGCAGCGCTCACCTGCTTCTCGTCCACCGTTCCCTGCCCTTCGTCCTTCGTATTTTGCGCCGCGCACGACACATTCGTGAAGACGAAGCACATAGTTAATATTATCAATGCTATTTTCTTGAACCCTATACCCAATACCCTATACCCTATACCTTTTTTCATTTTCTATCCCCTATTCATTAGTTTACGGATCTCAATACCCCTTAAGCCCCGTCATAGTTATCCCGTTCATGAAATACTTCTGGAAAGCCAGGAATACGATGAGCATCGGCGTCGTCGCAACGACTGCGCCTGCCATGATCATAGCGAATCTTGTGCCGAACTCGCCGTTCAATACGGAGAGGGCGAGCGGCAGCGTACGCATCTCGCTCGAATTTATCACTATGAGGGGCCATATGAAGCTGTTCCACTGCTGCAGGAACGTGAAGATGGCGAGCGTCGCGAGCACCGGCTTTATGAGGGGCAATATAACGCGCCTGTATATCGTGAACTCGCCGCAACCGTCTATCTTCGCCGCATCCACCAGGTCGTCCGGTATCGACATGATGAACTGCCGGCAAAGGAATATTCCGAAGACGCCCGCCATAGCCGGCACGATGAGCGCGTTATACGAGTTGAGCCAGCCGAGTTTCTTCATGAGTATGAACCCGGATATAAGGTTCACCTGCCACGGTATCATGAGAGAGCCCAGCAGGGCAAAGAAGACCTTGTCGCGACCGTAGAACCTGTGCTTGGCGAACGCGTATCCCGCCAGCGAACAGAAGAAGACGTTGGCTATCGTCACGACGCCGGCTACGTATATGCTGTTCCACATATAGCGCAGCATCGGAATGAGCCGGAACAGGTCCCTGTAAGGCGATAGGGTCGGCTCCTTCACCAGAAAAGAAGGCGGGTACGACTGCACCTCTTCGACGGGCTTTATGCTTGTGACATACATCCAGATATACGGTACCGCTACGGAGACCGCGCCGAGCAGGAGGAACGCGTATATGGCGCCCTTTATCGTGACATTCTGGAACCGTTTACTCTTCAATATTTCCATATCATCGGGTTTTTATTATATCAAAAACCGCCTGAAGCTGCAACCAATCTCGGTATCACCTTCTCTATCCCTATCCGTACCATTTCGGCCGCCCGGTCCTGCGAATCCGCGATAGCATATATCCTGAACTCCGGCGCATTCCCGGATGGCCTGAGATGCGATATCTCACCGTTATCAAAAAGTATCCTTACCCCGTCCGTATAATTTACATCCTCGACCTTCCCAAAACCATCCCCATCGCGGAACGCTTCTTCTATCCTCTTTTTGATCTTTTCCGACTCTTCTGCATCATCCGGGTCTTCAGGGGTCAAATAATCTATTATTGCCCTGCTAATCTCCGCAGGAAATTCTTTCTTCCTGTCCGCATGCGTGAACCTTCCGGGCAGTGTTTTTATAAATTCCGGCATCTTCTTCCCGCTCTTCGCGACCAGATTGATAACGCTTAAGAGCGGGAGTACCGCATCTCTGGTAGGCAAGGCCCTGAGTACCTTGCCCCCGATATAAATATCGGTCCCCGTCAAGAAACCGCCGTTCGATTCCCATGAAAATACATTCCATTTACCCGGGTGACGGCCGATCGAATCGTTCATCGCGGCGATAACGAAAGGGGACCCTATCCTGGTCTGGGTCAATTCTATTCCTCTCTCCTTACAGACCCTCATGATAGAATCGTTTGCGCTGACGGGGACACAGACGGCATCTACCTTTACATCCAATCTTTCCAGGCCCAATATGGCAAGCAGCCCTAAAATATCGCCGGTTATATATTTTACATCGCCGGTCTGCCTGCCTCCCTCACATTCCCTGTAAACCAAAAGCGGCCTGTCCGAATCGCCGTCCAGCGTGATCCCGATATCAAGATCATTATCCGCGAGAACCTTCTTAAATATGCCCAGGGTCTTACCGGAAACGCTTTCGGTATCTACCGGGACGAACTCAGCGCTTCTCAAAGGCTCATTGTCTATCTCGATATCAGGCGCAAATATCTCCGCGCCTAAGCTTTCGAAGATCTCTTTTACGATCTCCCTGCCTACGGCAGAATGTTGGTACAGGAATATCTTTGTCCCTTCGGGAAAAAAATCATCCCCGAAGACGCTTCTATACCTGTCTATATAAAATTGGCCGGACTTGCCCGTATAGGACTCGGCCTTCAAGAGTTCATTGAACCCGGACCCGGGCCCTGCCTTAAAATTCCCGTTTTTATCAAAAATTGAAGCTCTTTCGGCAATAGAGTGGACTTTCGTCCTCTCTCTTCTTACGTTTTCCAGGATACCCGGTTCATCCGATTTCAATATCTCTCCCGAGCGCTTAGTGAACTTTATGCCGTTCCTGTCCGCCGGTATATGACTGCCTGTGACCATAATGCTGGCCATACCATTGTACATCGCGTAATAAGCCAACGCGGGGCTGGGGACCTGCCCCTGGTCGTCTACTATACCGCCTGTGTCGCAAACGGCGGCCGCAACAGCCCTTTTTATCTTATATGTACTGGGCCTCCTGTCGCCGCCTATTGCTATCGCGTCGCCCTTTTTAAATTCTCCCGTCTTCCTGAGATACTCGATAAAACCCCTTGTATTGACATAGCATTCCATATCGGTCATATTTTCGACCGTGTCTCTCAACCCGCTTGTACCGAACTTTAACCCTTCCATAAGCTTGATCTTTACACGTTACGAAAAAGCCGTAGGGGACATTTAAATGTCCCCTACGGCCAAGACGAAATGAGACAACTGCCTACACCGTGCCTCTGCGCTCTTCAAGTCTATCGCGGATATCTTCGGATCTCTGTTTTGTCAGCGGCATACGTAGAACAAAGATTATGGCGACTATCAGTCCCGCAACCGGCAAAGATGCCAGACTTGCGCGTATCCAGAATATCGTCTCGGGCGCCTGGACCTTAACGCTCCAGGTAAAACCCGACCATGTCAGAATAAGGCCGGAAAAATAGTATCCGAGCGAATTCCCCAATTTAAGGATATATGAGCCGCAGGCGGTAAAAGAGCCCTCCCGCCTCTTCCCCGTATTGAGTTCGTCGAAATCCTGGATATCGGCGCCGATAGCGCTATGCAGCATCCAGAGAGATGCCGCGGCCATCCCCATCAAAGCCGACGCTATCGTCTGCAGCCATTTTATCGCCGGCGTATACAAAAACCATGAACCGCCATAACCGCATATACCTATTAAGCATGCTATGACTGCCGCCTCGCGTTTGCCGATACGATCCGCCAGGAACTTATGGAGCGGTACCCCTATAAGACCTCCCACCATAAAGGCCACACCCATCCAGAATTGCCAGTTGTCGCCCAGGATCCTGTCGCCGCCGGCTACATAAAAGACCGTTGCATAGTAGCCAAGCGAGCCGACCATGCTCGTACCCAGGGTGAAGGCGCCGCCCATGACCATCATCTGACGGAACGGCTTACATTTCAGGGTCTCTCCCAGACCGCTCAAGATGGATATCTTCTCGGTAACCTTCACCACCACTGTATGATAGTAGCGCTCTTTGACCCTTAAGAAGATGATTATGGCAAAGATAGCCATTATCACGCCCAATATCATTGTGTAGATCCGCATCCCCAAAAGCGTATTCTTCTGTGCCGTTCCCGGAACAAGGAACCAGGCCAGGTTGGTAAATCTCAGAGCGTAAAAATTGCCCAATTCCGAAACCTTCTGGGTCATGCTGCGATAGGACATGATGGAGGTGCGTTCGTGATAATCAGGGGTCATCTCCGCGCCCAGGCTGTAGTAAGGTACGGTAAAACAGCTTACTATGGGATAATAAAGCATGGTAGAGATGATCATATACCAGAATACAGAGGATATGCCGAGGAACTTCGCTTCAGCCCAGGACGGCGACACCAAAAAGAGGACAGGCAGGCAGAGCCCGCTCAAAATACCGGCGATCAGGATAAAAGGCCGCCGGCGGCCCCATCTGGTACGCAGGTTATCGGACAACCACCCCACTATAGGATCGATGAGGGCGTCCCAGATGCGTATCAGCGTAATCGCCAGACCTACCAGCCACGGTTCAACACCCAGATACATATTGAAGACCGCAAAAGCGACGGCCGGGTACAGCCAGAGGCCCCACATATCGACTGCCGTGCCGAGGCTATAGGATATCTTGGTGAAAAACGGAAGACGATCTCTCTTCCTCCTCTCGCCTCTCCTCCTGTCAACAGGGATAGCTTCTTCCATTCTATCTTCTCCTTTTCCTTTTGCGGTTCAAGCTTTAGCGATTATAACATGCATCGATAAGCCGCGACACGCTTGTGGTGGCAACACATTGGACCGTATCGGCGCCGCCGTAATAAAGCTTGATCTCGCCGTTATCCTCCACTACGGCGCCGCAGGTAAAGACCACGCTGGGAGTCTGTCCCACAAGTTCATACTGCTCCTCCGGGATCAGGATCGCCTCTTCTGCCATGGCCTTGACCTTTGCCGGGTCCTTCAGGTCCAGAAGGCAGACACCCAGTTGATATACAAAGTGTGATTTACACTGAGTGCGCACTCCGTGAAAGATGGTCAGCCATCCCTTCGGCGTCTTGATGGGAACGGCTCCCGCACCTATCTTCGTCCACGCCCAGCGTATCCCCTCCCAGTTCCTGAAGACGCACTCGCTCTTTCCCCAGTATATCAGGTCCGGAGAGTAAGAGACCCATATATCCCCGGTATCGGCTCCGGTGTTGGGCCGGTCAAGGCGCGCATACAATCCGTTGATCTTCTCCGGGAAGAGGACCCCGTTGCGGTTATCCGTTTCGGATATGAACCCCATCCATTGGAATTTCTTAAGGTCTTTCGTCTTCACCAGGCTCAGCCGGCAGGTGTGGCCGCTGTGGGCGGCATGGACCATATAATATGTGTTCCCGATCCTGGTCATGCGCGGGTCATAGTACATGCCGTCGGAATACTTCTTGAATTCCGGATCGTCGTGGGGCATATCAACCGGCTTTGGCCGCGGTTTAAAATGATAGCCGTCCGCGCTTTCCGCGATCCAAAAACGGTCAAGCAGGGCGGAATTCTCCACCCGGCATATCATAGTATAGATACCGTTGTGTTTCACGATGCCGGAATTAAAGACGTTCTTGATATCAGCCTCTACGGGAAAATCCTTGCCCGTAAGGATGGGGTTCCCCTCGTACCGCTTGCATATAGGATACTTACTTGTCTTCATGTCTGCCTATTCCCTCCCTTTGTAGCACTGTTAATACTTAAGCAACGTCCAACCACTCCGTATCAGCCCTGTTCCATTCCAGGATCGGATGCCCCCTGCCTTCGAAGTATGCCCGGACCTTTTCCTGGTCGTATTTTAACAGGTCCTCAAGGACAGGCACCAGGATAGAGAGGACATTATCGGATATCACGCTCCTTCGACAGATGTGCCCCATATAAGGCGACGGGGAAACGGTTATCGTATACCCGTTGTAGGACATGATATGCAGCATCACGTGGACATCGCTTGAACCGTCCCCTACATATATTATGGCATCCCTCGGGACGTTCTCTCTTTCTTTCAGCATATCGAGAGTGGCCACTTTCGCATGCCCGGCATTAGCCCTTTCGATATCCTGGACCATATCATCTTTATAAATAAAAGTCGTGCCGTAGACGTTGCCGGCGGGCAGGATATGCTCCACCGCTTTCTCGACGCACTCTTTAGGCGCCGCGGATACTATATACGGGCTGAAACGGTAATTATCGATCCCCTCGGCCAGGATCTTCATCAGCTCGGCAACCCCATTTTTCAGCTTGACCTCTTTCCCCGCTTCATAAAGAAGGCCTCTCGTTACCTTCCCTGCATAATCGGGGTCCCGGACTATCAGATGCGCAAGCTCTCCGCCGAGCTGTACGATGTTCCTGCGTTTTATCTCTTCGATCTTCCGGTCGAATGCCTGAGCAGACACTCCCAGCTTTGCGCTCAGTATATATCCCACGTCTCCCACGGAAAGTGTCTTATCAAAATCAGAGACAAAGAGGATTTTTTTCTTCATTTTGAGAGCACTCTTCTTTTCCGAGACGCCATGTGGATGTCCGGGAAGTATATCATCTCCGGAACTGCTTGTCAATAAATGGTTTTAATACTCTACCTTCGTCTTTACAAACCTTATGTTGATCATCGTTATCGTAAATACCACTGCAAATACTATATAACCCAGTGCCGAGGCGTACCCCATCTGGAACTTCCTGAACCCCATGTCGTACAGGTAGGCGACCACCGTAAGCGCGGAGTCGAGAACGCCTCCGATGCCGAACTCGGTCTCCGTCATTATATATATGCTCTCGAACACCTGGAACGAAGCGATGAACCCCATTATGACTACGAATACCGTCGTAGGTTTCAATAACGGGAGCGTTATGTGCCAGAATTTATCCCAGATATCGGCACCGTCGATATCGGCGGCTTCGTATACGGTCGCGGGTATCGTCTGCAGGCCTGCCAGGAATAGTATCATGTTATAACCGATACCGGCCCATATCGACATTATGATGATAGCTGGGAGCGTCCATACCGGGCTCATAAGCCAGTCGACCGGGTCCAACCCCATCAGTATTAGAATATGGTTGATAAGCCCGTACTTCTCCCCGGCAAATAGCCATTTCCATATGACCGACAGGGCTATGACCGACGTTACGGAAGGTATGAAATATATGACCCTGAAGAGGTTCTTCCCCTTTATATTCTGGTCGACGGCTATCGCAAGAAGCAGGGAGAGCGCGACACCGGGCGGGATGACGCATACCGTGTAAAATACGGTGTTGACTACCGATCTCCAGAAACGGGGATCGTGGAAGAATATGTTCTTATAATTTTCAAGCCCTACCCATCGCGCCGGCTGGATACCGTTATATTCGGTGAACGACCAGTAGAAAGAGGCGATGAGGGGGCCCACGACGAAGACGACGAATAAGAACACCCCGGGCGCTATGAAAAGGTACGACCACTTCTGCTCATTCAGCTTTTCTAATAAATTCCTCTTCCGCATCTATCCGCCATCTCTGTCCTTAGTGGATAACTAAAACATTTCGTACTTCTTGATATATCTTCGCACCATATCGAATGCCTTCGGCACGTACGTCAGTTCATCCTCTTTGCCCTCGTACTCGATGTTGAGGAACCCGCGGTAGTTGGCCTTCTTCAGGATGGCAAATATCTTATCATAATCGAATTCGAGCTCTTTCCCGTCGGGGGAAAGTTTGTGTATCTTGGCATGCATGTGTGTGGTATACGGCATCGACCTCTCGAGCGCCTCATACATGTCGGGGTCCTGGTAATTCCCGGTATCGAGGTTCAACCTGACCCAGGGCGAATTGACGTCGCTCAGCAGTTTATGCGTCTCTATCGAGGTCGGCAGGTAACCGCCGCCGTTATGCGACTCTATGGCGAGCGTAACGCCTCTCTTTGCGGCGTATTCCGCGCACGATCTGATGCTCTTCACAACCTTCGGCCACAACTCCTTATGGCGCTCTTTCGGGGCCCATCCCGCGAATATCCTCAGGTTCGGCGCGCCCAGGAGGTAGGCGGTCTCCGTCCACTTATTGATCTTATCGACCTCTGCTCTCTCGTCCGACTCCTTATCCTTGCCGAAACTGTTCCCGGGGGAGACGGCCGATATGGTGACCTGCAGGTCGGTCGCGAGCTTCTTTATCTTCAATAGATATGCCGGGTCCTGGCTCTTGAGGTGGACGTCTATTATATCTATGCCGCCTACCCTGAGTTCGCCGGCGCATACGTGCAGGAGCTTCTCCAGGTCCATCTTGCCGGAGGCGAACGTCCTGTTATACGACCAGGTGCAGAGTCCGAGTTTCATCTTACCTTCACCCATCTCCCTTTCTCGTTCGACTCGTATGCCGCGTTTATCACACGCATCGTCTCGCGCCCTTCCTCTCCGGATACGAACGGCCGTTTTTTATCGATTATGCAGTCGATGAAATAGTGCACGGCGTTCTCCCATCCGGTCCCGGTACCTATCTCGGGATATATCTCTTCGAGAACGCAATTGGGGTCTTCGCCCTTGCCGGTCTTTGCGACAGTCACCTTGACGGGCTTCTCCGTTCCTATCGCGGTCACCATCTTGCCTTTCGAGCCGTACGTGAACGTAAGGACCTCGTATGGTCTCGTCGTCCAGCTGCACTCTATCTCGCCCTTGGTGCCGTCCGCGAACTTCAGCAGGACCGTGCCGTTATCGTCGATCTTGACCGGCTTCTCCAGGTTGCGTATCGTGGCGAAGACCTCGGTTATCTTCTTTCCCGCGAACCACCTGATGAGGTCCGTTATATGGACGCCTATGTCTATCATCGCCCCGCCGCCCGACTTCTTCTTGTCGTAGAACCAGTGGCCCTTCCCCTCGGACCAGTATTCCGGGCCTGCGTGGCCTATCCTGCCCCTTATATTGTGTATCTTGCCGAGGACGCCCGAGTCGATCATCTTCTTGGCCGCCTGGTGGACCGGGTCGAACCTCTGGGTCTGCTCCACCATGAGGTATACGCCGCCCGACTTCGCCGCCTTTATCATCTTATCGGCCGCCTTTACGGTCAGCGTTATCGGCTTCTCCACCAGGACATGTTTCTTCCTGCTGCAGGCGCCTACGGTCATCTCCTCATGAAGATAATTCGGCGTATCGACAAAGATCACATCGATATCCTTCCTCGCCACCACCTTCTGCCAATCCGTAGCTATATCGATGCCTGTCAGCTCGAACTTATCACGCAAGGCCTTCGCCTTCTCTTCCGCTATGTCGCAGAGGACCTTCACCTCCGCCTTCTCCCTGTAATTCACCAGGTTGGGCAGACTGGCCCTCTCGGCGATCTTGCCGCACCCTATCACTCCTACTCTAACTGCCATCTTATTCCTCCGTTATTTATCTACTTAACTCCTAACTCCCAGCTCCTAACTCCTAACTAACTACAGATAAACCTTCGCTCTACGCCGCGACGACTCGTATATAGCCCAGACGAGCTCCTGCGTCTTCTTCGCATCTTCGCCTGTGATCGCCGGCTTCCTGCCGGCCCTCAGCGCCTCGTAATAATCTCTTATCTGGTTAAAATGGCAATAGCCCCAATAGTCCCTGACACCGTCGCCGTAATCGATATATTCGTCGGGACGCGGCCCTGCGTGTTCTTCCCCGCCCCTGTAATAACCGATCCGCGCGGAATCTTTTACGATATTGACGCGCGCCTTTTCGCAATCTATCTCTATCCTGGTATCGGAATCATAGGAGTAGTAGTTTATGAGGTAAAAAGAGAGGTAAAATCCGTTCCTGAACTTCACTATGCCCTCGGCGGCATCCTCTACGTCCGTGAAGGAATGGTACCTGTTATTGACCGACGCCTCGACGTAATCTACCGGGCTCGGTATGAGCCATCTCATTATGTCCAGGTAATGTATCGCCTGGTCTATGACCACCCCGCCGCCCTCAAGGCGCTTCCTCCCTTTCCAGTCGCTCTTCCTGTAGTAACTGTCCGGCTTATGGTATGCAAGGACGAGCTGGGCGCTCTTCATCTTACCCAAACTCCCGTCCTTGACCCTTTTTTTAACGAGTTGAGAGCCCGGGTTGAACCTGTTCTGGGATATTACGCCGAGGACTATCCCGTTCTTTTTGGCGGCGCTTATCTCCCTGTTTGCCTCTTCCGGGTTAAGCCCCATCGGCTTCTCGGTCAGTACGTTGACCTTCCTCTTGGCCGCCTCGCATATCATGGGCATGTGGAGATAATGGGGGGTGCATATGTGTACGACGTCGAGGCGTTCTCCGTCGAGCATCTTCTTATAGTCGGTGTAATGATTGCAGCGGTATTTCCTGGCCGCCCCGGCCGCCCGCTCTCTCTTTATGTCGCAGACGGCGACGAGCTGTGCGCCTTTTCCTCCAAGCCCAAAGCTCCCGGCTCCAAGCTTCCTGAGCGACTGCGCGTGCATCGGGAATATCGTCCCGCATCCGATTATGCCCACCCTGAATCTTTTCATAGGATATTTAGGTTATCACATGGTATTCGCATCGTCAATTATAAAAGGGGTTATGCGGCGAGGTCTTCCAATCTCTCTGCCATGTCGTCGAGGAACTTCTCGAAGGCGGCCTGAGTGGCGGGTGAGGCGTCTTTGAGGTCGACACGTATGCCGACGCCCTTATATCTGCCGTTTCCCGATGGCTTGGCCTCTCCGGCAAGACCCTCTAGGCTTCCCCTGGCCTGCGCCTGCACAAGCTTCCCGAGGGTGTAGCCGAGGCCGGGGACGGCGATATCGCACTTGCCGTAATCCATTATCCTTATGAATAGGAAGAAGCCGTCGTCGGCGACCGTCTGGAAACCCTGCTGTTTCGCGTGCAGAACGCACGGCGCCTCTTCGCCCAGCGTCACGGTCTTAAGCGCCTTCCTTACCCGTCGGCGCCATCTCTCCTGCGAGGCCTTCATGCGCACATCCATGCGCCTGAATATCATCTGGACTATGTAATCCCTCTTAAGGTCTTTTACCGCGATGAAGAGGAGAGCCGCCGCTACATCGGACGGCGTCCTACCCCCCGCCTTCTTCAAAACCTCTTCGAGCCGGGCCTTCGTCACCTTACCGGGGCCCATCGACACGTTATAATCTACGGCGATCGGCCCTTCAGACACGATATTATCAGCTGGCGCGTCTTCGCGCTTTGAGACATACTCTAACTGCTTCTTCTTATATAGTTGTACGTTGGGCTGGTTAACAGGATCTATGCCCAGGAGATACCCAGTAAAGATGGTGGCGAACTCCAGCATCTTAAAATATAGGCCTATCCCCTTCCCGGAAGATATGGCAATCTCATAAACAGGATAACCGGCCTTTCTTAACTTGGCGGCCAGCTTATCATAAGTCGTATCCTTCTCTCCCAATTTGACCATAAGGAAAACGCGGTCTTTGCCATATTCCGATATCTCTTCCGCTATCGGCTCGTGGTCCAAAAGTATCGTCTTGACTACCATTCCGCCGTCATCCTTGCATAAACTCTCCATCTCGAGCTGTCCCGTCCATGTCCCTGATGATCTTAACTTTCCCGGCAGGAGCAGCGTCGTCTTGTCCCTCCCGTTCTTTAGCATAAGATACTTGAATAGCGCCAGGTGCGCCGCCGGGTTATCCGCTATGTCGGTCCGGGTTACGGCGATATCCTCCATCATGGACGAGCCGGCCCGCAGGCTATCAACGTCGTGGCCCATTATGAGGGATGGGAGAAGCGATACGGGCGTGTCCCACGAGAACCTGCCGCCGGTGCCTGTCGGGATCCTGAATATCTCTTTGCCTATGCCGGACCTTGCTATCTCGTACTTCTCTTTATCAGAGACGTCGGTCTTCTCATCGGTGATGATAGTGACGCGCCCGGCAATATCTTCCTTTGATATGCCTTTTGCCTCAGCCGCGGCCAGAAATACCTTATATATTGAAACTATCTCAAGTGTCGTGAATGACTTGGTTATCGCTATCAGCCGCGTCCGGCCCATATCTATCTCTTTGATGACATCGGAGATAGCAATAGGGTCTACGGTATCTATATAATGGATGCACGGGCTTGCCTTATCCACACCGAATAGCCCCAGGAGCGCTTTTGTGCCTTCTATCGAGCCTCCGATGCCGATTATGACGACGTCCGTCGTCTTTCCATCGGCCTTCTCCCGCCTTACCGCGTCGGCAAAACGCCTGAGCCCTTCCATCTGCGGCTCGATCCGTTCGGTCTGGCGCGTCCAGTCAAGCATAGTTACGGAGCCGTCCTTGAACTGGTCCGACGCCCACCTGCCGGACCTGTCTCTCAGGGTCGTTATGATATTCGGCATATCGACTTCCCTGGCCAGACGGGCTATATCGGCCTCAAGGGTGACGTCATTAACAGATACTCTTATATGCATCTTGCTGCCTTCGTGGGTCATTTTTTAAAATTAACACAACCTGTCTGCTCAAGTCAATAAAAAAGGGCCATCCGGAAAACGGATGGCCCTTTGGAAAGCCGTATCTATACGTATTATGCCGCCATGTGGACCTGCTGGGCCATTTCGTACAGATCCCTCAATTCTTTTGTCTCTAACCTGGTGGCCTTCGGCAGGAGATGTATGACCCGCGTCCTTAACATCTCCTGGAGCACCGTCGGATCTATCGGATTCTCCGATACCTTATCATAGAACGTCCTTATGGCATCCGTGTCGGCGCCGGAGGCCGCCATCAAAGTCAGCGTGGCCGCTTCGAATATGGGCAGATATGCCCTTGCCGAAGAATCGTCTATCGCCGTTATCCATGCTCCCCCATCTACCCTTATGGCGCTGAAGACGTCCGCTTCCAGGTTCGCCTTCTTTGCAACCACGAAGACGTTGCCCAATTCCACCTTCCCGTCCTTCTTCAAAGCGCTTATATCCGCGGCCAGGTTCCTGCCCATGGCGCGCATGACAAGCAGGTTCGGGAAGAGCTTCTCGCCGCGATCGTTCTTCAGGCCCGCGATCCTGTCGACGGCGTCAAATATCGTCTGCTGGAGCAGCCCCTTCTGTTCAAAGCCGCCGATGTCGCTGTCTATACCTAGGATGTGCAGTTTGTCGGGGTTCTCCGTCAGTATGCCCGACAGCGTCGCCGCAAACTCCTGCGCGCGTACCGGCATATCCTTTGTTATCTCCTCTATGATCCGCGCCTTCTCTCCGGCAGGGCCCATGGCCTGTGTACTCCCGAGAGAGGACCGGGCCTCTCTTGCCGGCAGGGTTGCAGATGCAGATGCCGGCGGCGCGATCTCGATACTATTCTCTCCGGGCAACAGGTTCAGCGACTCGCCCAGGATATTCTTCCTGACCCCGGACATCGCCTTCTTCTCGCCTTCAGGGGGAAGGAGTGTCAGGGCAAGGTATATGATATCGACCATCCTGCGCCCGAACCTTATGAAACCGTCCTTATCCGGAGCAAAACTCGTTATGAGTGACCCTAACAATGCGTCTTTATCGGCCAGGGCCTTCAGGACAGGGTCATCCTTATGGACGAGGAAGTTGCTCGAGACGACCACGCTTACCGTGTTATTCGCCTTAAATGTCCTGTACGCCTGGGCGACCACTTCTGACAGAGGGACCGGTCTTTCACGCGTCGATAGGAACGGCAATAACGCCTTCCTCGTCCGCGCCATAACATACGCGTCCGCCTTATCGATGGGCGCCCTCTCTTTCAGGAGCGCGATGAACCCGTCTGCATCGTCGCGCGCGATCACGCAGATATTCGGCCTCTTCATGTCGCGGCCCGACTCCGATTGTGAATTGAGGGAGCGTATGGCCAGCGCAACGTTCATCCCGGGCCGCTGTGAAAGCGCTTCCTGGCCCGGTATCTCCGGGACCGCGGTAAGAGGCGGCAGGTGGCGGCCTATTATCGACAGATTGTCCAGCTCATCTTCTCTGTAAATGCTCGTCTTCTCCCTCGGGCCTTTTTCTTCTTTGCCGGTATCTACGACCCTCTCCAGGTCTACGGTCCCTACCGCATGCTCAAAAGGTTTTGCACGCATCGTACCGCGTATATCCTCTACGGTCCTGGATGAACGGTCTGCCGAGATCTGGAATCCTCCGCTCGTTATGACATAAGCCCTGTTATTCACTATCAGGTCGGTTGCATAATCGGTCGCTTGAGCCGCTACAGCCCTGTCCACATCGTTAGGCGGGGTGGCCCTTATGCTGTATCCGGTATCTTCGAGCAGAAGGTTCACGTCACGCTCAAAACTCACCTCTTCGCCGCCATATGCCATCGGCATCGCCTCTATCGCCCTGGCGACGAAGTCGCCTATGCCCAGTTCCGTCAAAAGAGGGTTCCCGTGCTTGTCTTTCTTCATACCGACGGTCCTCAGCTTGTATCCCAGATAATGGTCCATCTCGCAGATCGGCTTCAGGTCTTCTTCGCTGATCCTGAACCCTTCCGATACGGCCAGGGTCACCGCCCCATACTTTTCAAATGTCTCCCTGACCCTCTGGAGCAGCGCGGCAAGGTTCACCCTTCTCTCCTTCAGCGGGTTCCATGACCACTCGGGCGTAGCTATAACGACTGTCGGCGCTATCTGCCGCATCCTTGCCTGTTCCTCGGGACTATAATTCGAGAGGTTATTGACCATGTCTGCTGCAGCCACTGTGAGATAACCCATATCCCGCCCCATGCACTGGATTACCGATATCCTTTTGCTCCCGGGAAGCGCGGCGGCCCTCATGACCATATCATGGGCGTTCTCCCCGGCGGTGCGCGCCCCTACAGGATATGTGATGGTATCGTAGTCGATCGTCTTGGGAAGCGAGAGCACCGCAATGTCAAGGCCCCGTGCCTTACATTCCTCCGCGAGCATCGCAGCCTGTTTTGTATGGTCATTGCCGCCTATGACGATGACGGTACCGAAACGACCCTTTATATTGTTCAGAACCTGGTCTATATTGCCTTTTTTGGCCTCTTTCCCTTCTTTTGCTTCTACGTCTCTCTCCAGATTTACCCGTGCCGTCCCTTCAAAAGCGCCCGGCATATCCATTATCTCGTCCGCCATGACGGGACTCACCCGGACCCTCGTCTTCTCGAAGCCCTCTCCGTCCTTGACGAGACCGTCAAGCCCGAACCTTATCGCTTCAAGCGCGTAACCGTGCGCGGCCAGCCTTTTGGCCATGAGGGCGAAGTAATTGTTCACACCCGCCGATTCGCCGCCGCTTATGAGCATTACGACGCGCTTCTCCGGCGGGAGTCGGAAATTTATGAGATTTCTGAGCTCTTCGCGCAGTTTTTCTACGTCCTCTTTGCCGAAGATGGCCGTCTGGACCTCCGTATACAACGTCCTATGGGCATCTCTTGCATCATCCTTTATGATGGTCAACGTTATATCTCTCTCCGGCGCGCATTCGTGTAATACATACTGCGCAAGGAGTCGCGGCGACAGCATATCGACCAGTTCTACGGAGAGGCCTATTGAAGGAAGGCCCGTCTTGGGGTTCTCTCGATTGAAACCGAGGATATAAGACGCCGGGCCTCGGATATCGGCATTGAAGAGATAGCGCATCTTCGAAAAATGGTTCCGGAAGGCAACGAGAGCATATGCCGTATCCTCAGTTATGGAAGCGTGTCTGCGCGGGATCTTCCCCTCTCTCAATGCGGTAGTGGCCAGGCTTATGGCCATGTCTATGCTTTCTTGTATCTTGCCGGCAAGCTCCTTTTCCCTCTCTTCAGTCAAAATGGCCTGGGGAGGGATCCTACCCTGCGCCAGTTCGGCAAGCGGTTCACCGTTAGCTATGGCACCCGGCTCCTTTACCTCTCCTATCCGCTCGGCAACCTGTGCGGTTCTCGCCTTATTTATATCATCGGTCACAAGAGAAGTCGCAAGAGTCCCCTTCTGTGCCGGGATATTGTCAATAAGCTGCCCTGCATAGCTCTGGCCTGCTAAAAATGTGATCGTTAAAAGAATAGAGATATACTTAGCTAGTTTATGCTTCATCTCGAATCTCCTCCGTCAATATTTTTTTGGGTTTAGTTAATACAAAGTCAATTCTAACACAAAAAAAATATTGGTCAAGCACCTAATCTGTCTTTTTTATATTTTAACAAAAAGCCAGGTTTAAGCATTTTGGATGAACTCGAGCAACCTCTCGTTCAATATCTTAAGGTCTTTCGGATCTATCGGCGCTGGTCTGGGCAGGATAAATTTGAATATTCTGGCAAACTCTTTCACTGAAGCGCTCTCTGCGGGTATCTTCGACTGAGGCAGCGCCTCTCCGGCCATCAATTCATACAATAGCGTCAGCTTTTCTATCTTCTGCTTATAGTCGTCGATATGTAATGCGCGCAGCGAAGCAAGTATACCTTCGAGCTGTACAAAATCTCCGACGATGCCGCCTTCCGGCTCAAATACGAGCGCCCGGACCCCTTCGGGCAGTTTATCGATCTCCCCTTCACGCGCAAGCGCGAAATCTATCTTGGCGGACAGCCCCTTGCCGGCGGCTTCGCTTTTGATCGAAGCCGCCATCTCTTCCGGCGTCTGCCTCTCGGTCATGACAACGATCTTTTCGCGGCTCACCCCGTTCCACCCTCTTATCCTGGACATAAAGTCGTTCCTTATATTGAACGGTATAAGGTCTATCGATATGACATGCCATAAAGTCTCTTTCGTCTCAAGCGACGGCATCCATTCCAGGTCTATCTTATTTATGCTCTCCATGGAATCGGTGAGAAGCATATCGGCCGGAGCCAAACTATCCATGGTGAGCGGCTGGTCGGCTATCCTTCTGAGCGCCCACTCTATCCACATCTTTCTTTCCGTATCAGCATCGCTTACAGCCGCACCGCTTATCCTTACCGATAACGCATTCAAACGCGTTACGACCTGTCTTGCCCTGTCCTTATGAGCGCTCTCTTCCAGCAGGTAGCCGAGCCCGCAGCCGGCGTTCCTGTAAAGGATATCGGATTGTTCAGTGTCATCTTCCAATATCCTGATCAGGTCATCGGCATATGCTCCGTCACCCGACCTTCCCATCATGTACGCTATTATGGCCCGTTCCATGACAGGCACGGACTTATCGGCAAGGCGGCCCCTCAATTGCGGGAGATCCGCGTCCAGGTCTTCACGCAGGACGGAGGCCTTCGCCTTTGTCGTCGCGGAATCCGACATCAGGACCTTTTCCTCCAGTGTCGCGGGAACGTCATTCGACATGAGGATGCGCTTCTTCTCGGCAAGCATCCTCCCGGCCACATCTCCCATGATCTCGCTCATGGGTCTTTGATAACCTCCCCTCTGCCATAGATGTAGCGCCCAATAAATATTTATCCGGGCGACATCGGTTATGTCGGCATTGAGGATATGCCTCTTCAGCCATCCCCTCTTGACGCCGTTGACCATACGGTCGAGCCCGCCTTCGGTGAAGGTATGGATGACCTGTTCCTTCGACCCTGCTATGCCCCCTATATTATTCAACCATGACGGCATGCTTACGATGCCTCTTCCAAGCAGCAACTCTTCGATCGCCCTTACCTCGACGGCAGAAGCCCCCTCGCTCCCTATGATAGCGTTAGCCGCGGGCGCAAGGACCTTAATATTCAGCCTCCTTGCCGTCGCTATATCTTTGATGACATATGACGGCCCTGCCGGGATGAGGATCGTCGCCGGTTTAAACAGCATCTCATCGATCGTGTCGAGCCTGTTACCGACCAGGTTCGGATAATCCCCGGGCGCGAACTCTCTGCCAGCCTCCCTCGCCTCAGCCAATCTATAGAGCTCCTCCATATCGAGACCGTCTTTGTTGTAGAAAGCGCCGTAAGCGTCGGAGATACCGACTACCCTGAAATTATATCTCTCATATCTTTCCCTGTTCTCGCGGAGGACCCTTATGATATTCGAACCGACCTCCCCGAACCCCTGTATCAAGAGATCGTTGGGCCCGTCCGGGGTCAGGCTGAATCTCTCCCTCATACCGCCATTCTCCAGCAGGGCGCATATGCTCTCTATCGTGGATAGAGAGGTCATCCGCCATTCGTCATGAGAGAGATGGCCTTTCTTCGAATCCCCGCCTGTGGTAAAGGGAAGTAGCGGTCTGGCCAGGTCCTTCTCCGCCTCTTCGCCCAGGCGATATATGCGGTCCATTATGGGCTCGACATTCATATCGTGCGTCTTCCCGTCCGCGCCTTTCCATCTCGGCCTCATATCGGGGCCTTCCATGCGGCTTATGCCGAGCGTCCCGAGGTCCGTGAATGCCTTGATATAGCCCTCGACCGCGCCATAGACATCTTCTTCGGTCGTGGAAGACCCCTCGCGCACCTTTATCCTGACGCCGCCCTTCGCCATCACCCATCCCTTTTCAAAGAGCTCCCTGTCGCCATATACCGCCGTCACGGCTATATAATTATCCCCGTCTATGAATAGGAACGTCTTTCCGCCGTCAAAGAAGACCTCGGCGACCGGGTTCTTGAGTTTCATGTCCCTGGCAAGGTCCGTGGAGACCTTTGAGGGTAAGATCGACTTCCCGTCATTGGCCTCAACGGAAAGATCCGGCCTGCCAATAGCGGTGACGGTGTAATAGAGCGGCATATCTTCGTCGGCAAGCCCCAGGGCCTTGCCGAATTCGCCCTTCAACATTACGGCAAGCGGCGCCTCGCCACGCGAGCGGTAATAGCCTCCGGCATTCGTCTTAATGAGAAGCCCGCGTAACGCCGCCGTTCTTTCACCCTCGGTGCCTCCCAGCCTGTTCTTTAACTCCGGCAGGGACGCGATCGTATTTAAAAGTCCTGTTTCCTCTTTCTCTGCGCCTGTAAATACCTTATGGTCTTTTTTGACCGCGGCTGTCATCTTTCCGTCAGAATAGACGGGACCGAAATCATCATATTCGCGATAGGAGCGCAGCGCCGCCTCCAGCGTCCCGGGCCCGTCGCACTCCCTCAAGTCGTCGAAATCGATGAGCCGTGCCGTGTATTTACCGTCCGTCTTGCGCAGGACAACGTTCTTGGGTTTCGGGTCCCCGATAAAGAGCTTCTTGCCGACCAATGCCTCCGAGTCGTTCCAGAGGTCCAGATACGCCTGTATGGCGACCCGTGTCGCCTCCTCTTTCTCTTCCGGCGGAATGGTCCCGTCGCCGAGTATCTCTCCCAGGTCGCGCCCCTCTACGAACTCTCTGAAGACGATGGTGATATTATTATATATCCATCTCCTCCGGCCAAGGCCGTCTGCGTCCCTCGATTGCAGGCGCCCTTCCGCGTCTTCATATTCAGGGTACTCAAAGGATGGCGCTACGTCCCTGTCCGCGATCCTCGGCCTGTGGTCGAAGACCTGCCGTGATGCGTAGAACTTCGGGACTAGCTTATAACCCTTGTCGGATAGTTGCTTCCAATATTCGTTTGCGCGCTTTATCTGTTCCGGAGAATTTACATCGCCGGTCCTGCCGCCACCCGCGCCTGCCCTCTTCGTCTTCCCCGGGACGGATGAGACCCCGAAAACCCTGTTCCTTATGGTGGAGGCGGCAAGCGGAAAGACCCTCCCGTCCTTAAGTACGAGCGCCATCTCATAATATACATTCTTTACGGACCCTCTATCGAACCACTGGATACTGGCCCCGCGCAGGTCGTCCCTGGATACCTTTGCCCCCGATGCACCTTCGATCGCTTCTCTTGCAAGGTCCGGGTCCTGTATCAATAACCGCTGCAGGAACTTCATGTCTTCATTGACGTCGTCGGCTACGAATATCTTCTCCATATATTCGAACCTCTCCCCGGATATCCTGCCGGCGTTCAGAAGTCCTGCCAGTGCGTTCAAGGCATACTGTTTTACAAGCCAGCTCTTATAATACCTGAAATCTTCGACCTTCCTTATATCTTCGTCTGTTGCCTTGGCCGGGTCACGGTTCACCCTCTCCAGGAGCGACAGCGGGACGATCTCGTTATCTTTCACTTCACGGCGCCTTATAAAACCGGTCACCTCCGGCAGGACCAGGAAGGCGCTTAAAGAATCATACAGGGCAGGAAACTCTCTATGCAGGCCTGCGTCCTCGAGCATTATTGCTATCATAGCCCTGGAGAGGCCCATCTCAGACCTGCCGGTCATACCGCTTTCATACCCTTCCTGCCTGCCCAATTCATGGTCCAGCATGGTGACATTGAAATCTTTGTCCAGATATATACGTACCGTGGCCTTATCCCATTCAACATCCCCGCGCCTGTTATCGCTCCCCGGGAAGACAGGCCTGTCCAGGCCCGGACCCTGTAACGAAACGACTATCGAGTTGGTGGCCTTTTCGTAATAGATAAGGAGAGAGCCGTTATCTTCGCCTCCCGGCGTCGTAATATCCATATATCTTATTATCCTGTAAACATCGTCCGGACCTGTCACCGTAAAAGTCCCTGTGGTCCCGAACATATATACCGTCTTACTCCCGTGCACCGTCCTTACACAGCCCCTCGGGTTGGCAAGATAGAAGTCGTCTATGGCGGGGGCCGATCCTACCATGGCCCTGAAGTTAGCGCCGTATGTCGGGAATTCGAACAGCTTCCTGCCTATAGTCATAATGTAATCATGTATAGGCGATAATAGCGGGGTCTGCAGGTCGTATACGGGGGCGATCGTCTCGATCTCTTTTCTCAATGCCGGGATCACGCTATCCGGGATAGTGCCCCTCTTCTTAAGCCATCTGATGCCGTTTATCTCTATGGAGCATATCCTCTCTATTTCAGGAGGCGAGAGGTCCCTTATCCCGGCACGCAGTTGATATGTGTGCGGCTCGGTGCCGTCGACCAGTATGCCGAGGGCCCTCAGGAGCCTCGCCTCTTCAAAGACGGTCGTCCTATGCATGCCGTCATCACGCTGCCGTTCGGGTAGGAGATGGCGCTCGACAGAGATGTCCGTCTTAGCTATAAGCGACGGATTGTTATATACCGTCTTCAGCGCATTGGCCGCGGAACCCTTGACCCCCTCAGGCAGCAAAGAGGGATACCCGCCGGTGGCCGATTTCATGTCGATCGCCCGGCTGAACTGTCTTAAATATTCGGCGGCCGTAAGGCGCGCCTCGAGGACACGGCTTAAACGGATCGAATTCGCCTGGTATTCGGCAAGTTCCCGCGGTCTCTTCTGCAACACCTCTTTCAGGACCTTAAGATATGATTCCGGCCGTCCGTCTTCGGGGATAAGCGTATTGCCCTCGCCCGGCACCTCAAGATTTATCCTGACCCCCTGGCCCTGCAGGATGCCTTCCCTCCACGGCGGGGCGAGCTGCAATCCGCCGCAACTCGATACATCGGCTTCCGTGTATCCGGCCGCTTCCGTCTTATGGTTGGAATCCTGCACCTGGATATCCGTCGCCGCCAGGAGGCCCCTCTGCATATTTATATCGAAATTGGGGACAAAGACGAACTTACCAGGATACCCGCGGCTATTCAGGTCCCACATAAGGTGGCCCCATCTATCGGCAAGCCAGTTGCTGTAGTTATTGCCGTACTGGACGTTGCCGTAGATCACTACCTGCGCGCCCGACTTCACAAGTTCTGTTATATTATCTTCTATGAATGCCCTCTCTGCCCCGGCCTTCTCCCAGACGAGACGCCCGGAATAGGAGATCACCGGCCGCTCGGGATCGAGCCCTATCCTCCTCTTGGCCTCTTTCTTCGTCTCCAGGACCTGAGCCGGCGCGGGATGCTCGACATCCGCATCGGGAAAGAGCTCCAGCATGATCTTTCTGAATGTGCCGGCTGTTAAATTTCTCATGTCGCCGTTAGTGACGGCTATGATCTTACGGTCATCGGGGAAGGCCCAATCGTCGAATATGGTGACATCATCCACATGCTTGGCGCTGACGCCGCCGATCCAGTCGGCGGTACGTATCCCGGCGGAAGTGAAATCTACGACGTGTTTCCATCCTCTTATGTCATGCGCCTCGACCGTATGGAAAAAGTAACCCCAGTATTCGTTCGGTATCTTTAATTTACTCAATATCCCCTTACCGTCGGGTTCTTCATACTCGCCCCTGTTGGGATACGTATGGGTGGTGAAGGCGACCATGGCGGCACCGAGGAGAGGATATCTGCCGCAATATATCTTCCTGAATAGAGGCGCCAGCGCGCACTGGCCGTCGTTAAGATGGATGGCCGGCGGCTTCCACTGGTCGGGGCTCCTGTTCCTTTCCCTCTCCTCTACAAGGTTTATCAATCTGAGCGAAGCATCGGAGAAGAAGGCGGCGAACTCCTCGAACTTGACGGGATTGTCCGGCGTATTGTAATTGTACATCACCTTGGTGTAATATGAGTCCTTGTCCCCTATGAAATATATCTCCCTGCCGGCTTCGTTTATCCCGCGGTAGAAGATCGCCTCCGTAACATGGTCGCCGACCTCCACCTCCGACCTGCCTATCTCCTCTTTTTGTATTATGGGCACCGGCAGGCTCGAGTAATCTATCTCTACAAGGTTGCCGCTTGAGTCCCGTCTCATCTTGTAATCGGGCTCCACATGGCAGAGGGTCCCTCCCCCCTTCTTCAAAAATTCATCCATTGGAAAACCGTGGAACTGCATCACGCGCCCCAGTCCCCCGCCCAGGTTATATATCTCCGAGGATACCTGCCATGTGCGGCGGTTCTTCAAACCGGGCGCCCACTGGGATAACCAGTTACCCGGCATTTCGTCTTTAAGCATCAGCAGGATGGAATCCACGATAGCCAGCCGGCGCATATTCTCATTACCGCTGAGGATATGGACGAGCCGCTCCTGCTCCTCTCTGTTAAGGAGCGTGACGGCGCGCAGGATGGAATAACGGCTCTCTATAGGATGATTGGCTTCGCGTTTTAAGATATCATCGGAGACATTCAGGAGAAGGAACAGGCCTGTAGTGCCGTCTGTCGTGTCGCTCAGGCATCCCCGCAATTCCCTGAGGAAACCCTTCCAGTTATCTTTTGAAATGACATCGGGGACTATCTTCTGGTCATCTTTCCACATGCGTATCGCCCTGCCCAGCCTGTTATTGGGATGATTTTCAAGATCTTTCAACGTTATCCATCCCGCCTCTGCCTCGCTCAACCCCCAGAATAACTGCGCCTGGAGCCGTAACGCCTCAAAGTGCGTCACGATATCCGCCTCTATGTCATCCGGCGCGCTTTCCGAGACCCTGTCCCTTGCCGCGTGAAACAATTCATGGAAGATGGTCTCTACCGCATGTTCGCTCAACGGATTATTCGCGTTCAGGAACTCCCTGCCTATACCTATGGATTTGGCCGACCCGAACCCGAGATAATAGTGCGCGGAATCCCTGTAATAGGATTGTATAACACCCATCCTGATGCCCTGCCTGCCCTCTCTGAAGTCCCTCAGGGCATCAAGGAGAAGGGCCCTCAGCTTATCCGGCGCGCGGGTCTTTATAGCAACTTCTATCTCATCGACCGCCTTCCTGAAGCCCTCGAATTCGCTCCATGGCTGGACCGGGACCTTGTCGAGCTCCTCCGCTGTAAAACCATGGCCTATGAGCGGCTCATCCTGCGTATGGGGGTCATCCGCAACGCTGGCCGTCTTCGCCTTGCCCTTCTTCGGCAGGGCCTGTTCGAAAGCGTTCCTGAGGACCTCCAGGGACGGATAATCCACTATATTATCTGTCTCTGCCAGCGTCGCCTTAAAACCGTCTCGTCCTCTATTCTGGATTATGAACTGCCGCGGATGCGGCATGGCGGCGAAATATCCCTTGCCGAACTTCTGGCGCGTCGACTCATATACCTCTTCGCAGAGCTTCCTGCATGCGTCTATGGCCGCCTCTTTGGCCCGGGGACCGGTACGCTGGTCATCGAGAAATTCCTGCAGGTTCTGTCCTTCGACGAACCCGCGCACAACGATGGCGATATTATTGACGAACCGCTCTTTCATCGGCTTCTCGGTCGTGCCGCCTATTATGACGTCTTTGTACCGGTAATCACGCTCCCACGAGTCGCTGCCGTATCTGGCCACACCCTCTATGCCGGTCCTGGAGATCTCTTTCCATAACCCGATGGACCTTGTTATGTCGCCTTCGCTAAGACCGTACTCTTCATTTATTGTGTCGTGCCTTATCAGGGAGACGGCGGCGGTCCTGACGGAGCCGTCTTTCATCACAAACCGTATCTTATATATCTCCTTATTGTCCCCCTGGCCGTAATACTCCGCCTCTACGGCTGAAAGGTCGTTTATAGTTATGCCGGGCAGGCCGAAAAGGTTCTCAAAAGCATCTTTGACAAAATTATCATCGTTCTTTATGGCCCTCTCGATGACCCTGAGGTCTTCCCCGATATCCTGCGCTATAAAATCATTCACATATAATGAGAATTCCGACTCGCTTATCTTGCCCGATTCGTACAGCTTCGTCAGGGCGGCGAGCGCCTTCCGCCGTATGACCTTCGTCTTAAAGTACCTGAACTGGGCTATATTGGACACCTCGTCTTCCGTGATATCGCGGGGTGAGGCCAGCGCCCTGTTGATCAGTTCGATATGTATGTCATATGAATCCATCAGTTCCCTATGCCTCAGCCCTCCGTCAACGCCCTGCCAGACGAGCTGATACTGCAGGAGCTCCTCCAGGACCGGGTATTTATCGCACAGGCCGCTGTCCGTGAGCTGGACGGCGATGCTCGACCTTGAAAGGTCCAACTGGCTCGTCGGGAGCATATTTACCGCGCTGACGGTGCCGTCGGCTTTGATATTTATCTCTATCTTTGCCAGGTCCAGCCCCTTCTTCACCCGGTCTATGGCGTCTCCCCTGAGCGCGATGTATATATTGCCGCTCCGCGAACGATAGACGATCACCTTATCGGTGGCAAAGATGACCTCTTCGCCGGCCATAAGGCGGTACCATGCCTTCTGCGGATCTATATGGTTCCAGTAAAAGTTCCCGTCCTTCTTCCACAACCCCTTATCTTCGGCATACAGGTCCTGCACGGGCCTTGCGTCTTTCAGCAGAGCAGCGAGCGAAAATGTGCCCAATTCGCGCGTCGGTATCCGCACCGACTTTTTCTGCGCGGCGAACTCTTCGATGTGGCGGCCGATGATGTCCCTGGGGTCCTTCCTCTTGGCCGCCAGCACATCCTGTATCTCTCTCCTGAAATCGCCGTATACTATCCTGCCGTCCAGGTCCCTCAGGGACATTATGAGGTTCTGGTACCACAGGAAGAGTTTATCGTTCTTATCTATCATGGCGAGCGACTGGGCCCCTTCTTCGATGCCTGTGAAATCGAAGTACATGCTCTCGTAATGGCGGCCTGCGGCCAGTAGCCGAGAGACCCTGTCGAGGAGCTTCCCCCTGAAGATCTCAGGTATGACCGCGATCTCGTTGGCGGTCAACGGGTTCCTCTCGTGGTACTTGAAGAGCAGCCTCTTCGCATTTTCGAGATTGAACCTTCCTTCGTCTGTGCCTATCCTTACCATCGGGGCGAGGTCGTAAATGCGCGCCTCTTCCCTCATGTGTTCGAGATCTATTATGGCCGCTATTTCGTCACCCTGGAATATGACGTTCGGCGGGTGGTAATCGGCATGTATCATGACCTTCGGCAGATCGCCGTAAACAGCGCCGAGGTTCTGGTAGAGGAGGTGATACTGCCTCAGAAGAAAATCGGCGTTCTCCAGGACCAGCCGCTCTGCGCGCGTATAGATGTATTTCGGGTTCTGCTCTTTCTTCCGTTTTATCGACTCTTCTAACCGCTTCAGGTGGTCGGCGTTCTCCGATATGGCAAGGATGGACGGGAGAGAGTATTCCCTCATGTAGGGTGGCTTATGTTTGGCGAAGAGGCGGTGCATATCGGCCAGCGTATCTATCATGGCGTCGAACCGCTCTTCCGTGAACTTCTCTCCGAAAGCGCCCGTCTCTCCTTCCTTGAATTCATAAAGGAGATAATATGTGCCCTTCCCGTCTGTGTCGATAAAGTTATCTTCCTCGCAAAGGCCGTTCTTCGACTTCCTGGGTATGAGGCGTGCGAACGGGATGCCGTTCTCTATCGCGGTATTTACTGTCCATACTTCGGCCCGCGCCGCCTCCTGCGGATCTTTGAAAAGGTCGTTCCTGACGTGGCGCAGGATGAACTTTCCCTTTTCGGCCTCCGCAATGAAGAACGGCGCATGTATGCCGTGGCCGAGCTTAAGCGGGTAGATGGTCCCTATTACACCTATGTCGTAATCGGCGAATAATGACCTTATATTCTGCATGTCGAGCCGTTTCTCCGCGTTCGCCTCCTCGCAGATCGCACATGCCCGCCTGAGCACGTCTATCGTGCCTTCGACACACTTGCCTATATACAATACGCCCGGAGGCAGGTCGCCCTTAGGTTCATCCAGCGATACGACGGCTAGACCCTCATGACCTTCCGATAACATCCTCCCCACTATATTGTCATTTCCGGTGCTGTCGCCCCTGCTCGACACCTCGTCTCCGAAATAGACGGCCGCTCCGTCTTTCAGGATGTCGATCATCGCCTTCCTCTTGCTTACCCCTTTCCTGACAAAACCGGCCGTCGTCTTACCGCTCACGATGCACTCGATATCCGTGATACCCCTCTCGGCCAACATCGCTAGCGCCAGGTCGCCCAGCTCTTTCCTCGTCTTCCTCGCCGGCGTATATTCATCGCCTCCGTTCGGCCTCTTCTCGAATTCATACTCCTTTACATCTTCATCCCGCTTCCCGTAAGGTGACCAGCTGTACTTCGCGTTCTTGTAATTATCTATGAATGACGGTATGCCCTTCGTCCGGAGGCCCTGCTCCTGCGCGATCCGCCTGTCGAGCGTCCTTATGACATCGAGGATCTGCCTGGACTCCCAGTTGGTGAAGGGCCTGTTGTAATCGTCGTCGACCGTGATCGTCCCGTCACGGTGTATGATGAACTTTTCGGCGCCGTCGGAGGCGTAGACGACAAGGTCGAACTGTATATTCTTCTCCCTCAGTCTCCTGAGAAGGGGCTCGAAGGTCTTCTTCTCCTTGAACTCATCGAGAGACCTTCCAGATATGACCCTGACCTGTTTACCGAGGACGACTAGCTGATAAAGAAGTTCCGCCGCCTCTTCATCTATGACCGTATTCCTCTTCCTGTTGAGCGTCATGTCGACGTCGAAGACGAGTATGGGGCTGTCGACGACTCTCTTTACGGCGGCCGAAAGGTCGGATATCTGGCCGGGAACGGCAGGCCCTTTTGCGGTGATCGGCCCTGCGGGGGCGGCCTTCGGCCCGTCTTTTATCTCCGTGACCTGCACGCTATGCGTCAGCGTGCCCGCTTCGGGATCCTGACCGGCCGGGGAACATGCGGCCATGTAACTCTTCCCGCCGAACTCGAACGGGACAAAGACCGACTCTCCTTCCAGCCTTATGCCTCCGAGGTCCACGCCTTCAAGGTATGAGGGATCGTTCCTGAATTGGTCGTGCATAGCCCTGGAAAGGGTGGATGCGTCGCCGCGGTCCCTGAAATAATGGTTCCATACGGAGATGGCAACGGCCCTCGCTCTCATGTCGGAGCTTACCGGATCGCTGGATCTTCTGTCCGGGGATGATCGCTGGAATATCGACTGCGTGGCGAGTGCGGCGTCTTCATTTACCTCTTTAATATCCGCGTATGCTGCCGAACTCATGGCCTGGGTCAGGACGAGCGACCAGGCCAGCAGACGGAATAGGATGGATTTGGATCTCTTATACGACATATAGCGATGTTAAAAAATAGCCCAAAGTTTTTTGCCTCTGGGCTATTCTTTACAAAATATCTCCTTATCATTTCGGTAGGGGGGGGCTTAAACCTCCCCTACTCTGTGAATAACTTTTTTTACCTGGCGCTTACACAGACCAGAGGACTTGCCTTCTCCCTTCGAGACCCTTGTCGATCTCGTGACGTTCTATCGGCATGGTGATGAGAAGCTGATCAACCAGCTTCTTCAGGCGGTCCTCGGGATTATCCTGTCCCGTGGCGATATCCCTCGCCGATAATAGAGCGGCGAGGTCCTTTGTATCTACGCGCGTGCTCGTCATGCGTGCCATCAGGCGCGCCAGGTCCCTGGCCCTCTCGGAGGCCTTATCCGTAATATCCTTCGGTTCTGTATTACCGAGTATGACGCCGGCCGCTTCAAGCTCGCGAACGGCCGTCATCACCCTGTCCGCATATTTTTTGGAGACAGGCAGTATCCTTACCGATGAAAGGATCGCCCTGTCCAACCTGTCAAGATCTCTTTCCCTGTCGGCCATTACGACCACGACGTCCCTCGGCGTGTCCGGCTTTCCGACATCATCGATCTTCTGGTATTGTCGCATATTGACCAGGCCGTGGGTTACGGTCTTGATGAAGCTCTTTTCGCTCTCGAACGACTCTCCTCTGTATAATTCTTTCGGGACCCATATGGTGAACTCATTCTTCTCGGGAGAAGCCGTTATCCTGGCCAGTTCGTTCTGCATCGCCTGGAACGCGGATATTATGGTCCTCTCGCCTTTGCCCGGGTTGTACGATGTATATACTACGGCCGGCACAGATCCGGCGGAGACGAGCGAGTACCTTCCTATATTGGCCGGTATCGGCGCCGACTCTCCGCCCTTCTCTTCGCCGAGCTCCTGGAACTCTTCGCCCGACTCCTTTACGATCTTGACCCTGCCTTCGGATACGAAGAGGATATGCTCTTTCCCGAGCGTCCCGGTGTCCGCCTTCATAGCGGCGCCCGGCTGAACTGTATATCTTGCGGTTACGAACTTATCCTCGGCGCCCATGATCTCGAACCGTCCCGCCTCCGCGCCCTTCTCCGTCTCCGCGATACCGGCCAGGATGGGTTTCGACTGTATAGCGCCTTCATCGACAGGTCTGAGGTACCCGCTATCGGCTATCCTTCGTATCGTCTCCTGTGCCTGCGCGGCGGGCTGTGTGAGAACGTCCTTATTGGGCCTTACGAGCGGCTTTCCGTCTTTTCCTCTTAACCGCCTGTCCTCCGTCAGTTGTCGCGTCACCTCGTCCCAGCTTATTTCATTACGTTCCGCCCTTGCCACGAGGCCGCGGACTATAGCGCGCTGTTCGTCTGTCAATTTCAGCCGGTCGTACAGAGATCTCGTCCCGGAGCGGTCCTCTTCCGGGGTAACGGCCTTAGTTTCGAAGAAGCACCCGACACCGTATGCGTGGGGTTCATTCGCGCGGACTGTCGCACCGATCCCCTTTGCGAGCATGACAGGCCTTAAGGCGAACCCGGTCTCGTCTTCGCCGGCCATCATCTCTCCGAGGAACTCTTCCGGGGACATCTCCCTCGCCGTCCCGATATATGCGGAGCTATTCTCGAGCGGTATGGCCTGCTCTACAAAACCGTGTGTCTGTACCGATAACGGCGCCCCTGATGCGAGCACCTTCCTTGTGAGTCCGCTCTCCGGCCCGAATATCTCAGGCCATAGCGTGAGCGCCTGCCGCGGCAACGGGTACCCCGTCCCTGTATATATATCCCCCGCACCCAGCCAATTCTCCGCTACCACCTCGGTTTCGGGTACATTATGCTCTCTGGCCCATGCCACGGCGCCTTCCAGTGTCCTCACGCCCTGGAACTCCAGTATCGGATTGCCGTGCCTGTCGAGTATCGGCCGGCCCCACGCGTAACCCTCCATGCCGGTCATGAAGACCGGATTGAGATGGACCGGATTGCCCTCATTCACCCGGCGCTCCAACTCCCCAAAGGCCTTTATGGCCATGTCGTTGGTCTTCACAAATTCATCCCGCGTCGCGAACGCTACCGGCGACTCTGCCTCAACTTCGGCTTCACTGCCGGCTATATGGTTTACGACATCCATTACGAACTCTCTGGACGCGAGCCTCTTAAGCCGGTCCTGTGCCTCGGGCGTATTATATGTAAGCGGGTTCATGATAGGCGCCAGGAACTCATTTAACGCCATTCCTTCTATATTCGGCATATATGCCTTTACGCGCTGCGGTGCCGCGATCCCCTGCTCGATGTAGGCGGGATGGACCGTGACCGCAGGGGTCCCTCTTTCGGTCCGGTAGAATATATACGGCATCCCCTTGGCGGGCAGGACTTCGGCGAAACTCGGATTCGTGGCCACATCCGGCTCTATGCCTAAAAGCTTCGTGATATCTCCCAGCATCGCCCTGTTTAAAGGTATCGATATGTCGGCGAATTGATCGCCGCCTGTCTGGACGGTATATATATCGACCGTCCCGGGTATAGAGAACGCTATATCGCCAGGTTTCAGATACTGATACCTGTATGATACGAGCTTCCTTTCACTGTTGAATACCGGTATCTGCTGTATGCCGGCAACTTTCATCACTTTAATATCGAGCGTCATTCCCTGGGAATGGCTGCCTGTAGATACATATACGGCATTCCACGGGATGAGCGGATATGAACCGAATGTAGTGGCAGCATGCAGGTCGCCGAAATGGGTCATGCTGTAAGCGATGTTCCTGGCCCGCCATCCTATACGGAGTATGCCCGAATAGAGCCGGTCAACGATATATCCGAAATCATGTTCTCCTCTGTCCTTGTACGCCGCCTGAAGCTCCGGATTGCTGAACTCGAGTTTCCCTGTCTCTTCGTTCACGGTCACCTGCCCCACGCCTTCGATGGCCCTCAATCCTTCTGCCGTCGTTTCCTGAAGCGGTATGCGGCCTGCGACATTGGGCGCGCCCGTCTCCGCGATCTGCATATACCCGGGACTTACGCTCTCTGCGGTGCTGAGAGGTCCCCTGTCGCCTGTTGTAACCATTATGCCAAGGTCCTTTCTGTTACTGATACCGTTCTCGTCAAATGCCAGGAACTTCATCCCCCCGGGCATCACCGTCCCGCGCCTCAGGCCCCTGCCCTCAACGGCGGGATACGTCTCGAGATATACCTCCAACATGCCCGATGACGACAAGGGCTCCAGCTTATCCGGCCCGTAACTCCTGACCAGTTTGGCTATCAAGATATTATTATTCGACTTGACACGCCCGGTTATCCTGAAGAGGTGGCGCGTGCCCACCAGCACTTCGTATCCGACCTGCAGGTTCTGTTGCCAGTCCTCTTCCCTCATCTCGCTGACATCCCTGTTCTTTATATAGTCGCGCACGAACCTGTTCACGTACCTTGCGACCCACTTATCGAGCTCGGCGTAAAGCTCTTCCGTCCCGAAGCCGGCAACGCCGGCAAGTATCCCCTCTTTATGCTTCTCCAGTGGGCCGGTTATCTGATTAAGCAGCTTGGTGCCGCGCGCAAGATCTATGATCTCACGAAGGTCACCTTCATCGGGGAGTTCTCCGCCGGTATACATGGAATCCAATACGCCGTGTATGCGTTTGAACTCCTTTTCGAAATTGTCCCTGTCCCTGTCCTCATACCCGAGCCGTATGAAATTCTCCCTGTCCATGCTGATCGTGCGCTCCATTATGCCTCTCAGCACAGATGAGGCCTCATTCCTGGCATATTCGTCCACCATATCCATAGTGACCTGAGGCAGCCGCGTGTAGACGAGTATCGGCAATACCTCATCGAGGAGATAGGAGTCGTGGCTCAGCTTCACACCGGGATACTGCTCCAGCATCCTGAACATGAGGCCCGATATTATATCCCGCTCTTTCCTGGTGGGGCCCTCGACCCTCGCTATCAATTCCGGCTGGGTATTCGACTTCCTTATCACAAAGGAGCTCCTCCCGCGCGCGTCGACTTCCTCGTTGCCGGTGACACTCGGGTAGAAGTATATGAGCGCGCCGTCAACCCTGTTTATGGCCACGCGCTGTATGACGAACTCCTTTCTTATGCGCGATATGGGGACCGCCTTCTTCGCTTCGTATATAAAACACTCGCCGTTGTCGATCGTCGCCTTACCGGCCTCCTCGAATCCGAGGTCCTTCAGCAGCTTTATAAGCCCTTCCCTTACGCCCTGCACTATCGCCTCTTTCACCTCCGGCACCTTATCGACATCCGATGGGGCATGCTGGCCGGATATGGCCGATATCTTCCTGCACTGATCTTCGCTGAACGGCTCTTCGGTAGCCGGTCTCAGCTCCGGCGTCGCATATACTGCCGGAAGCGCGTTCAGGAGATCGGCTAAAGTCCTGCCTCTCTCTTTGGCTATTGCAAGCGTCTCCAGAAGGTTGAGCGTCGTCGTCTCGTCTTCGGCGAACATGTGCTCCATCTGGTGGCCGGAGAGCTCTCCTGCCAGCATCACTGCCTTGGCATTGGTAAGGTCTACGCGTATCGGTGATTTCCTCTCGTTGTACAGCACGATCTCTCTTTCACCGTTTTGTACGGCCATGAATATCTTCCGCATCTCATCCTTTATATATCCGAATCCTACAGGCCCGAGATACAGCTCCGCCTTTATCCCCTGGTCTGCGGGGTTCCGCTCTTTCAATTCCCTGTTTATCTCGCTGACGAGCGCCCTTATGCGCCTGCTGGCCACCGAAGAGTACTTGACCTCTCCTATGAAGAGAAGTCTCTTCCTCTCTTCCGCGGGCTTTCGTGCCTCGTCTCTCAGCATCTTCTCTGCCTGTATGGCGAGGAGCTGGTCTTCCTGTATCATCTTCCCTTCTTCAGTGAAGAATATCGTCCTGTCTCCGTCCTCGTCCCTGGCGACCCCGGGCAGGCCCGTATTCCTGCAAAGGTCCATAAAACCCCTCATCTCTTCGGGGAGGTTCGGATACGGCTCCCCTGCCGGGAAGTTCCCGTCCGGTGTCTCGTTTATCCTCGTTACCTTGACGCCCAGTTCGATCAACGGGAAGACCGATAGCCCCGTAGAACCGGCTCTATGGTCTTCGTTCAATCCGCCTATCTTTTCGAAAGGCCTGTTCCTGCAAAGGACCGGCCTCTCGGGGAAGATGTCGAAGGGGATGCCCAGCTTCTTCTTTATTATGGACCAATCCTCCCTGTCCCAGTTTATATCCCGGCAGACCATAAGAAGCTCTCTTATGCCTCCCTTTTGTTTCAGTATGCTTCGCGAGGAGTCCCTGAGGAGGTACTCCCACACATCGTGCCCAAGACGGGCCCTCGCCTTTATCGATTCATTATGCCAGTACGCGATCTCCACGGCAGATATATGCTCCGGCATCTCCTGCCGTTCCCTCTCCGCCGGAGGCGGAACGGCCAGATGGGCCATATCGAAGGAGAACGGCTTGAGCCGGCCCATAAGGCCGTCATCTATACTGACAAGTATGTCTATACCCTCTCCTATGCTGAGCTTGTTCGCCTGCTTGAACCCGTTATAGAATCTGGGGTTATGGCTCCCGGTGACGTGGGCGCCTCCTATGTAGTCCCTTTCGCCCAGGTGCTCATTGGCCATGAAGTTCAACGCGAAGTAATAATCGGTGGTGGAGGTGATGCCGTTCTCCTCGAATTGACGTGCATACTCCAGGAACTCTCTCGCATCCTTCATATTTATCCTTCCGGCCTTAATATCCTCGGCCAAAAGGCCTCTCACGTTCGCCATGCCCTGCTCCGACCTATCGACCACATTTACCCTGAGCCCGGCGTCCATCAGCCCGCGCGCGTATGCGCTCTTCAACTCTCTGGAATAGAGACGTGTCCCGCCGGATACCAAGAGCCATGTGGACGGTAACGCATCTTCTCCCACGGTAATGGCCTGCCTCAACGCGGCCTCAAGCCTGGCGGGCACTATGGCCCCTCTTTCATCGCGTATATCAGCCTTATTTATGTTGAATCCCCCGTTGCCAAGGCGCAGGAATGTGCCGAATGCCCGGCCTGCATGGTACGCGAACTTTTCGCTCATCATAGCCGGGAATAACTGCGGTTCTGCCTGGAACGGTATATTGCGCTCGTGCGTAGTCGTCACGGCGCGGAGGTCGTACGATCTGTAAGCTATCCCCTGGTTATTCTTTATATCTATCTTCCTGTATATCTTGCCTGCATTCTCCCTGAAAGGATTGTCTATCTCTTCTATCCCCGCAAGCGGGTTAGGTTCTCCGGTTGCAAGCGTCCTCTCATTTTCAAGCGAGGCGAGCTCCCTCAACTCCGCCTCGGCCAGTCCCCTGTCCGCGATGCCGTACATTTCCATATACTCTTCGAGCGTGACGAATGAAAGCTCTCCCTTTGTCAGTATATCGTGTATATCGGACAGACGCCTGTCTGCGCCGATACCCTTCCTGTCCGGGAGGTTTATGAGCCGTCTCTCGGACCTGGCCTTCCCCTGCCCGAACTCCTCGTCCATGACCCGCCGCCTGGCCGATTCCTGTTCTTCTTTGGTGAAACCTTTCTGGGCCCTGGATGCCTCATCGAATGTCATGCCCTTATTACCGTATACCCCCTTCACCCTGTACGCGTCGCCTATCTTTGGGTCCAGTTTCCCAAATAGGGTTATCCTGCCGTCCCTCGGGTTGTAGTGGGCTGCGATCACGTCCTGCGGGTTCAATTCAACAGGCCCGTTATATATGACACCGTAGGCTATGGCCGATCTCGCATCAAGCTTGTATACCCTGCACCCTATGACTACGGCATTCTCGACGTTCAGCTCTTCCGCCTCGGTCCCTATCACTACGCTGTTCACTATGCGGCCGCGCTTTACCGTGGAACCGAGCACTATGGAGTTCCTGACCTCTACGCCTTTGAGAGAAGAACCTCTCTGCCAATCCTCCGGGCTCTCGATCCTGAAGTAGCGCCTCATCCTCTCCGATTCCCACCGTCCTTCTATGTCGGGCGAGACCCGCACAAGCTTCATGACATTGTTATAGTAGTCGATTATGTGGCCCCAATCCCACCAGTCTGCGCCCGTCTTATCTATCCCGTAATCTATTCCCTCCAGGACCCCGACCCCATCCGGCAGGCCGTTGCCTGTGACCTTGAAGCGGCCCGCATATCTCTCGGTCAGGCGCCTCTTCATGGCGGCGATGCGATCCCAGTGCGCCTCGGCCCTGGCCACCCTCTTCGCGATCAACTCATCCACATCGAACGACCTGCTCTCTGCCGACGCCTTATTGGCTTCGGCCATTGCGTCTTTCAGGGCCCCCTCTTTCATGAATGTCGCATACTCTTCCTTAGTGGACGTAAGGGGTCCCCACAATTCGCTGTCGATATTGAGAGAGCCCTGTCCGGCATCCAGCTCGTCCGAAAATTCGTTCAATAATTCCTGCAATAGCTCCCATCTCATAGAATTGAAACCTAAGCTGACATTCGCAAAACGTGAACCGTTCCGGGCCGTGGAAGCGTCGGCGAGGACCTGGTTCATAGGGCGCTTCTCCCTCTGGCTGACCGCGCCGCGTCCGCTTACCCCGCCTACCGAAGGGACCGTCCCTTTAGATTCTATGAACCGCACCAGGTCCGGGTTGCCGATGGCCATCCCTTTAGGGTCCCTGACCATGATCGAAGTGAAGAATATCTCGGTCAGGTAATCCTGCGTCGAGTCTATATTCTCCGAAGGTATATTATTCTGGTCTCCCCAGGCGAGGACCATCCTACCGCCCCTTGAAGCGGCAAGCGGACCGAATTGAAGGGCTACGGCTTCGCCTACGGTGAGTGGCACCAGTTCTCCGTCTATATTCACGGTGCCCGGCAGGCCTATCGCCGATTTATTATTGACGGCCAGCGGCTGCATTCGAGTTCCGGAACCGGCCATGTGCATCATGAAGACGCTCTTCCCGGAGGCGATATCTTCCTCGAGCCTCGAATATCGCTCTTTCGCCCTCCTCCAGGCATTCAGCGTCCCCAGCCCGTTGCCTGCCATCCCTTTCCAGTTATCCTCGCTCACCGATATTATCACGGCCGACCTGGGCAGTATTTGGCCCCGGGTCGACTCGAACCTCTTCTGCCAGAACTCCGCCTCTTTCTGGGAAGAGGAGACGAATATATAGACCGCGAAACCGTCATTCTCGGACGACGCGACACGTTTCGCCTCTTCGGTGTAGTTGAGCATAAGCCTGTGAGTTATATACTTGCCGGCAAGGTCGCTGATCTCGGGGGTCGACCTGGCATATTCTCCCATTGCGAGCTTCCTCGCCTCACGCGCTACCGCGGGGTTCCCGACCCTCAGGGATTGGTCAAGAGAGAGTATAGCTTCCAGCATCGGCCTGGCGAGGGCGCTTTCGATCCTCTGGTTAAGAAGCTCCGTGAGCAGGGGAAGCAGCTTATTGAGCTCATCCGCGCCCAGCTTTATCTTCCCAAGCGCCTCTATGATCTCTATCTTGGCCGGTCTCCTCTCCGTAGGTGTAGGCCCTAACGGCAGCAAGCGAAAGATCATAGTGCTTATTGCGTCGCTATTACCGGTCTCCAGATACCTCAATATAGAGGAGTAGAGGGCTTCCCTGGCGCCTTCTATGTTGTTTTCGTTGATCGACCTGTTGAACTTATCTTCTATCCTCCTCTGCTCTGCCTCGGAGATCTTTTCGATCACATTATCTATAGGGAAGATCCTGCGTATTACTTCCTCGTCTCTCAATGTGCCTGAGTTCGCGTCCATTATGTGCGCGAGTTCGTGCAGCACTACGGCTTTCCGTTCCGCTTCGTTCAATAATGCCCAGCGCGATTCGGATACGTGGGCAAGCTGCAACCCAAGCGCCCTCCCTTCAGCGCCGCCGCGGCCAGGTGAAAAGTACAGGGTGACCGGTATGAGCACACCCTTACCCGACTCGATCACGATCCTGTTATGCCTGTCCACTTCCGCCTCCCAATCCCTGTATGATTGGACATGCACTCCCTCTATGACAGGCGTATCTCTCAAGGCGCCGCTTCTCTTCTGCGAGGTATATAATCCCCGTATAAAATTATCGACCTCTCCCTTAACGGCCTCCGTGAGGCGCCCCTCCGCGAGGACTTCGCTTATGGTCAGTTCGCCCGGACTGGCCGGACCTTTGCCGGCCAGCGGGATCCGCGTGGTCTCGTGCGTAGCGGCTATCCTGCCCCTGGCCGTTTCCTCCACCTTCATGGCAGCTGTGATCAGCGGTCTCACATAACCCATTATCGCGTCTTTATCACCGGGGAACGCGCTCTGGACCGACCTCTCGATATCCCTTAAGGCCTCCGGCGTCGTTATACTTATATTATTGATTATCAACCTTCCTATATACAGGCGGGCTATAGTCTCATTTATATATCTTGCCGGGTTCTTCTGCCATGTCTCTCTCTGCTCACCCAATTTCTGTTCCGCTGCGCCCAGTGCCCTGGCCGCTTCCGGGGCCTCTCTCTTGAAACTTTCCATCCTCTCAAGAAGGCCCTGGCCGCCCACCGGAGCGACCTTGGCGTTGAGCGCCTCGGCGTCCCTTTCGGAAAGCTTCAGGAGCCATGAGATCACCGCCGCCGCGACCGATCCCTGCTTCGCGGCCGGGGTGTCTACGACGCCTGTCAGTATATCCTCGAACGGCGTCCTCTGGTTCGTCAGTATCTGTATATAAGGGCTGGGCGTATCTTTCGTTATCGACGGGCATACCACCATGTACGAGATACCCTGCTTCTCGAGGAGTTTCGTGATCCCTTCCGAATGGAAACCACCTGTCACGAGCACCGATATCTGGGCCCTCTCCTTCTTCATGGCGTCGAGGGTATTGTCCACGAGCGCGGTATCTCTCTTTATCGCTATGGAGTAAAAATCCTCCAGCTTCGGCACGCTGTTCACCACGGCCTCGTTCGGCTCTTCTATCTCATAGGCCAGGCCGTACTGTGCCGTCTTCTTGTGCATGAAGTCGGCGAAGACCTCGTGGGAGAACTCTTCTTTATGATTTTTGTAATATTCGTAGTCGCCGTTCAGGAGCTTTATGTTGACGAGGCCAAGGAGCGTATCGATGTGGCGCGAAAGGCGCTCCAGCGTCCTCTGGTCGTCGTTCTGGAAGAGCTTCTCCTTTATGGCCGTCTCTATGAGCGTTATGTCGTGGAATAGCTTTTCGTTCTCTATCTTCGAATATACGGAATTATAGATTATGTAATTATAGAGGTTCGGGTAGGCCTTCTGTATGTCTATCATATTGGCGAGCGACATGGCCTTCAGGTACTCGTAGAATTCCGCCGATGATATCTTGCCCACCTTGAATGAGAGGGACCTCGTGACGAGCTCCGTAAGCGAATCCTTCGACAGTTTTTTGCTCAACTCGTCTATAACGGCCGACCGCTCTTTGTCGACCACCTTGAAGTCGATCTTCTTTTCGTATAAAAGCACGCTTATCAGCTTGAAGAAGTTATCGTACTCCCTCAGGTTTATCCTGTGCTTCTCCGCCGTCGCCTGCAGGTACCTGACGTAATCGTTGAACGCCAGTTTCTTGGAGACGTACTCCTCCGTTTTCGAATCGAACGCCTTCAGCTCATCATTATATATGTATATTTTTAGGCGGTTGAGGACGGCCTTGACCTGGTTGTAGTACTTTTCGGTGGCGTCTTTGAGGGGGTAGCTCGATGTGAAGGCATTGAGGTTCTGCAGGTAGTATGAACGGGTCTCTGCGCCGAAAAGCTTTATGGGATAGTCGGTGGTGATGGAGAGGAACTCCGGCCCGGTGATCTCGCCCTTCTTCATGAAGTACGCGGCGACCTCTCGCCTCACCTCTTCGTCCGGGAACGCCTTGAACCATGAGGTGTCGACGAATCCGTCCGCGCCTTCCACCGACACTAAACTGAGCCCGTAATTCTTTATGAGATTTTCGAGTATCTTGGCTATATTGGACTGGGCTTCGTAGTTGCAGTGGGCATCCTGGATGTGGACAACGAGCTTGCCGCTATTCCCGATGAATTTGGACTTCACCAGCCCGAACTCTCTCGGTATGACGACCTTCTCCGGGTTGGTGATTATCTCCTGCTCTTTTCCCACGCTGGATGCGGCATCCTGAGGAGCGGCGAAGACGACGTTCGATACCAGGAACGTCATGGCGACGAAAGATGAGATACACCTCACGAAAAAAGTACATTGTCTGGCGACCATTGGGAATTTCATCTCATTCTCCTTTTGTGTATAGTATCAATTTGTTAATATATAACTTTCTATTTATATTAACCTAGTTATTATACATTTATACTTCTAACTTGTCAATAGACGAAAATCAACTTTTTTATAGTTTAACTAACTATTTTCCCAGCACTCATCGTACCGGTTAGTTGCAAAAGACCCGTGTCTTCAGGAAGGCATCGACTATATTCGGGTCGAACTGGGAGCCGGCACATCTCTTCAACTCTTCCCGGGCCGCCTCCTTCGACATCGCCTCCCTGTAAGGCCTGTCGCTCGTCATGGCATCGAAGGCGTCAGCCACCGCTATCACACGGGCGCCCAGGGGGATATTGCCGCTCATCAACCGGGCATCAGGATAACCGCCTCCCCCAAAACGTTCATGGTGGTGCTGTATGATAGGCACCACCTCCTGCAGGAAACCTACCTGGCTCACTATCCTTGCGCCTATTTCCGGGTGCAGTCTGACCTTCTTCCAGTCGTCGCCTTCAAGCTTCCCCTTCTTCTGTATGATACCGAGGTCTATCCCTATCTTGCCTATATCGTGAAGTAAACTTGCCGTCTTTATGTCCTGTATAACGCGTTCCGGCAGGCCGAGACGTTTGCTTATGAGTATGGAGTACCGCATGACCTTCTCGCAGTGGCCGCGCGTATATGAATCGTTCTCATCTATTATCCTGGCGAGCGTCTTTATGGTATTGAGGTAATCCCGCTTGACGCGCTCGATCATCCTTGAGTTCTCGATGGCCATGGAACATAAGCTCCCCACCATCTCGAACATCTCCATATCCTCCCTGGCGAATATCTTCTCCTGCATTATATATACGGAGAGGACTCCGATCTTCCGCCTGTGGCTGAGCAGAGGCACCGCCACGACCGTGCCTACCCTCTTCCGCTTAAGTTCGGCGAGGCGTTTGCCGTCTCCGCAGGCGGAGGCGGGGACTACTACCGGGGAACTGCCCGACATTGCGGTCCTCGATATATTATTATCGGCCCCGGCCATCCTTTTAAGTTCATCTTTTGAGAGCCCCGCTGACGCCGTAAGCCGCATCCTCTTTCTCGTCTCGCCCAGGAGCCGCAGCGTACAGAACCTGGCGTTCATAAGCGTCTTCACCTTTTCGAGTATGATCTCGAGGAGCAGTTCCACATCTATGGAAGAGGAGATGGACCTGGACATGGTGAAGAGCATAGACATCTCTTTTATCTTCTCTTTCACCTTCCTGTCCATCCGTTCATAAAGCCCTATATCCATTATGGCGAGCGTCGACTGCCTGGCGACGGCCTCAAATACCTTCAGGTCTACATCCTCAAACCTGCGCCGCTCCCTGGCGGATACCATCAGTACGCCTATCCGCTCACCGCATGCCACAAGCGGAGCGGCGACGAGCGACAATAGCCCTTCTCTTACGATAAGCCGGCGCGTTGAAGCGTCAACCCTGTTCTTAAGGTCGCGTATATATGTGGCGCCCTCTCTGGACATGATGCACCGGGCCAGTTCCGATGCTGTCTTTAACTTGAAGGACCGGATGGCGGGCGTCTTCAGCCCGAAACTCATCCGCGGTATGAGGTTGCCTGAATTGTCCTTGAGCCAGATGATACAGACATTTGTCCCGGTGAGATCGAGCGTCTCTTTTATGATGAGGGAAAGGAGATGGTTTACGCTGACGGCCTCGGAGAACCGCTCCCCCGTATCGACCACCCCCGATATCTTCGAGATCTGTAACCGAAGATTTTCATGAGATCCCTGGTGATAGCCGATATTTGGTCGCGCCGTTCTCTCTTCCATATCTTTTCTTTTTCCCTATACCCTATACCCTGACTTCCTATTTCTTATCTAATACCCTATACCCCAACTTGCTATCTTACTCGAATTATGTAGCCTATCTTCGCCCTCCCGGAGGCCGCTTGGCAGAGTCCCCGGAAGGACGAAGATAGGATGGGAGGGGTAATCTCCCTCTCGCTCTACATAAAAATCAAAGATCTGACGTTACGCGCTCATCAGGACCGATTTGTAACGCTCCGCCTCGTGCTTGATATTCTCGAGTTCCACCGCTGTCATGGGCGGAAGGAACCTGAACCAGCCGGTACTGTCGTCTTTTACGAGCCCCGGCATGAGCGGGTCTCTTTCTACCGCCGTCATCGCGACGAGGGCGGCATCGTATACCTGGGAAGTGGCTATGCCTCCTTCATATTCCATGAATATGAGCCTGCCTGTATCTTCACCGGCCCTGCCTTCTTTGAGCGGCTCGACTATGGCAACATGTTCCTTCGCATAACCCTGTCCGTATCTATCATAAATGGCTTCTATCGAGTCGATCCTGGCCGCATCTTCCTCGCTGACCAGTTCGAGGTCTATACCGTCGATATCCATGAGCTTCATCAGCTCCTGCTTAGTGCCTTCGTTTATCCTCTCTTCGTCGGCCTTCTCCACGGTGAGGCGGACCTGTAGCTTCAGAGGTGTAAATTCCGGGTTTATCGACTTCGCAAGCCGCATCCGCTCCCTGTGCGCTTCGGCGAGGAGCTTCACTTCACCCAGCGACCCGGCGCGGATACTGACGAGCAGGTTCTCTTTTGTCTTTGCGACATCCGATACGGCCCTGTCAACTCTCGTGTGCCGGATGGCCGATCTCCTGGCGATCGCCTTCATGCTTGCGTTATAGGTGTCGAGCTTTGAGAGGATCCGTTCTGAGACGATACCCGGCAATATCCTCGATAATCTCCTCAGCATTTCCTGCAACCGCGCGTCGTCCATCGATTCGATCGCGGCGCTGTCAAGAGAGGCGATGTCGCGGTCGGTGCGCCTGAAGAGCTCTGAGACGAGAAGTTTCATTGAGTCGCCCTGGCGTATCTCTGCGGCGAGATCTTCTATTGAGATCCCGCGCGCTACGGAGACGCCCATGACCGCGCCGGATCCTTTCACCAGGCGGTCGACCTCTTCCTTATTCTTCATGTCGTCGCCGGCATCCACGAAGAAGACGGGCTCTACCCTCTCCTTAAAACCGAGAGACGATAAGGCCTCCTGGACCTTCATCTGGCTTTCGGCACCCATGCCCTCCGGAGGAACGGGGATACCGAGAAGCAGGTGAGGGGCGCCTTCCGGTGCGCCCTTCTCGGGAGGCGTAACGCCGGATGCCGCCTTGCCCGCATTGACAAAGTCGACCCCGCTGTTATAGACCAGGAGAGCGAGGAGATACCAGCTTATCGCCTCTCCCTCTGTCGCCGATTCGAAATGCAGCGGTATGTTGGTGTTATATATCGGCAGTTGTTCCTGCGGGAATTCGGCCACCATCTCCGGATGCGGCATCCTGTCCGCTATCGTGGAATTTGCCTCTATTATCTCCTCCGCCTCAGAGGGCGATATGCCGAAGGTTTCCGATATCTCTTCGGCGCTCAGCGCGGGATACCCGTCGACTTTTCTGAATTCGTCCGTTCTGACGCGTCCTATGAACATGGTGACATTAAGGTTGCGCGGGTTCGCCTCATCCCGTGTCTTTTTCTCTACTATATATTTAAGTATAAAATCATAAGTCCCGTCGGCTATTTCGTCCACCACGCATACGGTGCTGTTCGGCTTTAGGCCGTCCAGGGTGCCTGCCACCTTACACTGTTCATATATCGCGTTAAAGAGCGTGGATACGCGTATATTGGAGAGCGCCTCTTCAGATACGTCGACTTCGGCGTTCCTTGTATCCATATCTTTACCTATAGAGCCTGTAAGCGAATGCACGCCCGTTATCTTCTCTTCATAATAACTGCCGGACGCATTGGCGCTGACCGTCACCTCGAGGCCGACTCTCCCTATCTCTTTTCTGGTGTTTGCGTCGAGTACCGGCACTTCCACGATCTTTTTGCCGGGTCCCGTCCAGTAGGCGATCGCGTCACGGACCCTGTAGAGGCCCTTGACCTCCTTGCCTGTCCTCTTTTCCCTTATGCTTACCGCATGTTCTGCCATATAGATGTTGTCGAAATAACCCATGACCCCGCGCGTCAACTCTTCGAAAGTCACCGTCCCTTTCTTCCTCGCGGTAAGGGTCGACAGCACGCCCTTTATCTCTTCATGTATGAACCAGCGTGACGTGTTCCATCCCATGGTGTCGGCCGAGACGAAGAAGGCCACGCCCTTATTTGGATACCCCTGCATGAGGTTCATGATCACATAAGCATTGTATACCGTATCCGCGGCCCTCGACAGGAAGACATACCTGTCGGCATTACGCCGGGCGACAAAATGGGCGAAATAAGTGACCGCCCTGGCCACCCGCGACATATCATTGTATGTGCATGTCCTCTGGGAGAGGCGCGCCTTATAGGATTCTATCTTTACCGCCTGTAGATCCCCGAACTTTTTATCCTTTGGGCGCCAATCGTCGCTGGGATCCGGCACCGATGTGACCGTATCGGGATCCTTTACAATATTGACGAGTCCGATGCTGTCGCTGCCCTTTCCTCCGTATAAGTATTCCAGAAGCTGGTTATACTCATCCGTATCCTGAGTGAGCCCCTCCAGATAGAGGGCAGCCCGTTCGTTAAGCTTTGCCACCAGCTCCTCTTCTGAAAATCTCCTCGCCTTCCCGTATTCGTCTGTCTTAAAATCGCCCGTCCCCAGGGCCAGGACAAGCCGGCTGAGATTGGCTATGTTCATCTCTATGGCAATACGTATCTCTACCGTCACGCCCCTGTTGTCTTCCACGGAACTTATGTTCGCGTTCACACCAGACGTATTCAACTCCCTGGCTATCCTGTTCTTGATGCCTACCATCCTGGTGCTGAATACGCTCTCCGGACGGCTGGCCCTCAGAACTATCTCATAACCCGGCTTCAATCGTGCGCTCATGGCAAAGTTCTCGTTCCTTGTCGCTTCCGCATCCGCTTCCAGGTCGCTCTCGATAATATACTCTTTGACCTCCCCGTCTACAGCGTCCCATATAAGTCCTATGATGCTGCGTCTGATAAGGGGGGCGCGTACTTCTTTCAATATATCCACATCCTCCAGGGCAAACCTCACATCATCCCGGTCATGCCTGGAGAGGCGCCTGCCGTCCCGTTCCACAATGCATATACCGGTCCTTATGACCATAGGCGCGCCCCCTATTGTCAGAGGAAAAGTTATCGAGAAATTCTCTCTTATATTTATGTTGTTCGCGGCAAGTATCGATGTAATGGCCCTCAGAATGCTCGTGCCCCTGTCCTGATAGGTGAGCATAAGTTCATCTTCCCTGTGTCCCGCGGAATCGTAGAACTCGGCCGCCATATTATTAGGTTTCTCTGTACATTTAATGGTATTTTCATAAAGCGTCCTGGCCACATGTTTCATATAACCCTCGTCGATGAGGACCTTTATATTATCCACTTTATCGGGATATTTCGCAAAGAGGGCATTCACGAAAGGAGATATTGGTATAGGTTCTCCGGGGAATGTCTGTCTGAGATACTTCTCCACGGAGCTTAGTATGGCAAAATGCGGATCATCGGGATCCATGACCGGAACGGGGTCCGAGAAATTTATGACGCTTTTAGCGGCAAATTGCGTAGAGAACGGGCTCCACCCTGTGCTCGCCTTAGCCGGGAGCCGGTCTTTCGATATCGGCCTGCCCGGAGGGGCCCGTCTGCCGAATATCCCGGCCGATATGAGCAGCGCAACGAACATTACTGCTATGACGGCGCTCCCGGCTGCCTGCATCTCGAAAGGCAGATTGGACAGTATACCGCCTGCGGCCTCCGACGCCTGCCGGACGCTCGCCTGCGCAACAGGGCTGCGGAAAAGCGCCGCCAGGGTTATTACTACAGGTATGAGCGCGGCTATGACGCCGACATTGGCCGAGCCCGCGGTCGGGCCGCGCCTTGGGGCAGCAGGACCGATCACAGCGCTCAATCTCCGGTCCAGGATGTCCCTGAAGATCGGCTCCCGCTCCGTTATCCTGCCGACTATCGTCTGTACCTTGCTCTCTACGAGGCCATTGATCTCTTCCTCACCCTTCTCTTCCCACCCTTCAAATATGTTGGCGCCGTTACGCGAATCGGAGAATTCCGTGTGCGTCTTCAGCTTTGCCACCATCTCTGCCGTCACGCCGGGCACAAGCGGAACGCCGTATCTTCTGGCCAGATATATGCTGAATATGAGCGTCTTCGCGAAACGGGCCACGTCCCCGCATACCGTGACCGAGATGTGCCTCTCGGCGGCGGTCCTGACTATCATATCAAGGATACCGAGTATCTCCTTGTCAAAATGCTTGTTGGTAAGCAGCGCCCGGCGCCTGTTCTTTACGTTCGATATGAGGTCGTTAGTGCCTATGCTCAGGAAGCTTATTTTAAGGAGTTCGTTGTCGAGGACCGCGATCAGGTTATCCGGCGCTGTGATGAAGTCGTTCGGCGACCTCTCGACCTTAACGAGTTCCTTCTCTTCGACCATTATGCCGAGGGGCATCGCGTCGAGCGTCTCTCTGGATGCCTTCATCTCCTTCAGGAGCTCCGTCTTCACCTCGTTGATGAGCTCGGCAAGGAACCTCATATCGTCCACCGTCTTTATATTTGGGAACATCATGCGCAGATTATCGAGGTTCCTCCTCTCCCGCAGATATGCATATGCGGCATATATCGCCTTCACCTGTGTCTTCAATGCCGCCCTGCCCGGCTCTGTCCTGCAATAATCGAAGCCGTATTTATTGGGCACGTCCTGAAGCGCTATACAGGCCTTGTCATCTCGTTTATCGAATGTCCTTAAGGTGACCGGCGCATCCTTGATGCCGGCTATGCCGATATAAAGGTCGCGCTGCATCTCAAAGGACGGCGCCTCTGACCCCATGAACATATATTCGGTCCTTGCGAGCGCTATGCCGTTTGCGCCTGCTTCATATACGCGTGCGACCCTCGCGGCGGCACCTTCCTCCGGTATGCCGAAATCCCCCCTATTGAGGTGATACGGCAGGTTCACGTTCCCGTACACGGGTATCACAACCTCTCCGTCAAACGTTGCCGCTACGCTCCGCTCCCTCATCCTCTCCGTTTCTCTCTGCACATAGTAATCTCTCAAGACCTGGCTCGTTATGACCCCCTTCACGACATCCATACCGGCGCTTGTGGTGTGCGGACCTATATAAAGGCGCGATTCAAAACCCGTCTCGGATGTATAGAAAGAGACCGGCTCTCCGGTCCTGCCGAGCTTATCTATCAATATCTCGGGCAGGTTGACCATGAGGGATGAACCGCTAGCCGTTATTATGATGCCCGCGTGTTCCTGGGTAGAACCGTTGCTGCAGACAAAGGCCCTCACCCCGTACTTTTCGGTGAGTGTCCTCAGGATAAGTTCGTCCCTTATAAGGTCCTTTGATACAATAACCACTTCACGACCCTGACGCTTCGCCTCTTTCACCACCTCTTCGAGCCCTTCTACGGCAACTTCTTCCAGGTTGAGCCGTATACATATCTCACTTATTACCATGCCCAGGGATTCAACCATCCCGTGGTATCTATCCAGGGTAGTCCTGTTTTCGGCAAACCACTTCCAGAGCGCGAAACGCGCCGCATACCTCTTCCGCGATATGGAACCGAGGACTTCCTGATACATCCTCTTCAATGTCTCGTCCTCAATGGAGTCCTTTGTGATCTTGCTTACCACTTCGTCGAAGCACTTATGGAACTTCTCCGCCTCAAATTCGACATCCTGTGGCGCCAGGCGAGGATCCCTGTCGAGCGCGGTTATGAACCTGTTGAACATGGTACGGAAGCTTTCGCCTCTGTCGAGCGCGTCGCCGATACTGCCGCTCGCGTATGCCGCGAACATCGGCTCCAGACGGGCTACCATATCATATGCCTGCAATGCGACGGAGGGCTCTCCCCGCTCGATCTTTATGTGGCCGGTCAGATCGGTCATCATGAGCTGGAAGACCTCCATCATCTCCTTCTGACCGGCAGTGGTCGCATGCCTTATATCCTTCTCTATACCGTAAAGGGTCGGTTTCACGATACTGTCAAATATTATCCTTTCCTGTTCGATATTCCATCTCTTTATATTGTATTTCGAGCGCATGCCCTCCCGTTCAGGCAGCGTTGACTCCATCCTGGCCTCGTCATAATTGAAGATTATGCCTAGCGCGCCGCCGGGCAGGCCGTTGGAGTCTACCCTGTGTATGCCTTTCAGGAGCCCTCCGGATGCCGCGACGGCCCCGGCCAGACCGGCCTTTGTCTCTCCTGTATCCACGGCCCTGAAATCGTTCTCCGTATCGGAGGCGAATGAATCGAGCAACCCTCTCGCCTCTTCCGCCGACAGGGCGGCTTTATCGCGGTCCGACTTCTGTATCTGATACATGGAGAGCGCTATATCTTTGTATATGAGATGGAATGCGCCGAGCGTCTCCCTGCCTGACGCTTTCAGCTTACGCGTGATCGGCTCTTCCGACCCTCCGCGGTTAGGCGTCACCACTATTATCTGCGTGCATTCGGAGCCGTCGGTCTTGCGCCTCTTGATCTCGTCGAGTGCCAGGAAGTACGCCTGGCCGCCCTTCTCTTTATCCGCCTCGGCCGCCAGGAAGAGCTGCCAGAGGTTGACTATCTCATCGTACAGCCTGACACCCCTGTCCCGCTGCCACTGGCTCATTATATGGCTCTCCACGAACATATCGGTAAGGCACTGCTCGGCGAAATCCCTGGCAACAGGCCTGGCCGCCATGACATCTTCCGGCAGGCGGTCCCTGAACGCGTTGACAAGCGCCTCTTCCTCTTCCGCTCTGTCCAATATCATCCGTTTTATCTGGTCTAGATTTGGCGGAAGCTCCGGTAAACGCGGCACGAACGGCCCAATACCTGCGGCAAGGTATTTCACCTCACCGGTATCAATGCCGAATATATATTCGAGGGCATATGCCGCGGCGATGATGCCGAGCGGGATGATGAAGAGCTTGATTATATTGGACGGCTTTTCGGCCGGCTTGGGTTCTTCCTCTTTGAATATATAAGGCGCGATAAGTCTGGATATCTTCTTTGCCGAGTAGAACCAGGCGGCAATGGCCACCGGCAGTAATACCGCCCACTTCAGGGCCGGGCTGGCATCGCTTACAGAAAGGAGGACGAGCGCTCCTGCGGCGCTTGTGAGGCCCATCGCTTTAAGGAGCCTCGGCTCGACCGCCCCTCTTTCCGGCGGCGCCTGGGGACGAGCCTGTTCGTAGACATCTAACGCGCCGTGAGTCGATGCCTGATATAAACCCTTGATAAGCAGCTCCGGATTTTGTTTTATTGCATTTTCGGTGCCGGTCGACGGAAGTATAAAATCACCGCCTGCCTCTTTCCCGCCCATCTTAAATACGGCGGCGGCACCGTCAAGTTCTCTGAATGCCTCGGGATACTCATTACCTCCGACTATAAGTAAAGCGACGTGCGAATTGTCCTTTTCGACCCTGAATATCACATTATAAGGAATGCCCGAGCGCCTCAAGTAAGTGACATATCTTTCTAATTCGGCAGAAAACCGATCGATATCCTTAGAGGTAAATATCCTGGACTCTGCGGGCCAGCCGCGAAGTGTGCCGATCCTGACGCCGTTGAAGAAACCCACATCTTCTACGGTAACTGCCCCGGCTTCGATATTTGCCAATAGGGCGGTTCTAGCTTTAGTTATCTGTACGTGGAAGTGGAGGACGCTTGCAGCTGCGCCCGGCGAATTGAATAGCGCTTCGTATTCCGTACCGAGCGCCTTTGCAAAGAGTATGGAATCCTTCATGCGCTCTGCAAGATTCTGCGCCAGCGGGTCTTCACTGATCAAAAGCATATGATGCTCGCCGAACGGGAATATATTGATAGCGACTTTATAATGATGTCCGTTTATTACGATCTTGAAAAGCACCTCTTCGTCGGGGATAACGCAGAATCTACACGGTTTCCCTTCCTGCGTAGGACGGTGTGGCTCATCCACTTTGTAAGTGACGGTCTTCGCTTGAGCGCCTTTGGCGAGCTCTTCTTTCTTTTTTCGCCAGGGCGCGTTGTGAAGTGAAATCATAAGCATTTTAATGACTCCGGATGCGGGGACGGGACCAACTTCTATGCGCTGTGACTCGATAGTGCGCGAGCTCTCCAAAAACTCTTTCCTGAAAACGGGGGTTCCGTCGGATTTCACTTCTTCCAGTTTTTTGCCGTAAAGCGCTTTGACAATCGGTGCAAGCAGGCCGGACTCTGTCTCATCATTTATCTCTAATCCGCCGCGTATTGCAATATCCAACAGTTTCTCTTCCGGCGGCGCCTGCGGCCGGGCCTGCAAAATATCTTTTGGGGCCCTCACTACACGATGTGCCGGCGTGTAATAGATTATCGCGGAACCTACTCTGGTGCGCCTGTTGAATGATTGCGCCACATCCTGCCCTTTATAATTTAAGGTAGGGTCCCCGCCGTTATCCAGCACTATGGCATTTGTTATGCCGTATCGCTCTATGAGCCAGGAGCCGGCTTCTTTCAGCGTAATACCGAGACGGTTGGATTTGCCCTGCACTACTACATCCACAACCATCCCATTCCTGTCTATTCCTATGAAGTGATGGGCGTTGATCGCCGGTAGAAATGCTATGGTAATGGTCTTTGAGACTGCATCTATAAAATACTGACCCTTTTCACGAACTTCTGCCGCAGAGGCCGCTTCGCGGTATCCCTTCTCTGCGAGACCGTTAGCCAAGCGGGTGATATCCACTTCTACCAATTCTGGCTCAACCCCTATTCTGCCTTTTTCCGTCTGATATGCTCTTAGCGCCAGGGTAACCGGCCTGCCCCGCACAGCATCACCAAGTTTTGCCTTATCCTGTATAAACTGGTCAAACGCAAAATGGACTGTCTTGCCGCCTTCGCCTATAAACGGAAGATGAACTAAATGGCGCAGGTCGTAATACTGTTCAAAAATATCCGCCGGGTCGACCGCCTTCTCATTCTCCACGACCGGTTGACCCGACGCCACTTCGCTGACAGCGTCGGTAATATCACTCTGGGTCCCGGCATCTATGACGCGCGAGCCGTCATACCGTATTTTGCGAAAATCTACGCTTCCGTCCTTGAATATTACCAGAGAAAGATATGTTCTACCTTCCAACTCATCGTCGCGTTTTATAACCTCCCCGTTGACCCATGCGACGATCCAGTCATTCATGATCAGGTTTCCATAACCCGAGTACGCGATGACTTCATCCTGCGGGTGAGCGGCGCGGAATTCATCCGCATGCCTGGCAAAAGTCCACAGATCATCGCGCATCGTATCGGGCGTGCCGTCATCCCACACCTGAACACCATTTATAATACGATAGCCGTTTATCTTTTCGCGGAGCATACCGCTTCTATTATCTGTATAAGTAGGAAGGCTTAAATATACGCCTGTTTTAAATGGGTCAATACGTATGGCTTTTACATTTACAGGGGCAGGGCCCTGGTCTTCTTTATGGAATGTCTCGGTAGAGGATATAAGCTCTTCGCCTGACGGCGGCGCCTGCGGCCATGCCTGCTTATAAGCAATGGCTTTGTGCGCTTCGGCCACGCGCACCGCTTCGGTATATCTCGAAGTGAAATTCTTGAATACAAGATCGGCTATCGGCAGTATACCGAGCATCCCGCCGAGTTCTGCCCTGAAACCTTCATGCAATGTGATGAGCCGCTGTGCGCGCGGCGAGAGAGTCGAGAACGCGGGATGTCTATAACCGTCGGAACGCGCTACCGCAATGTGCCTCAGCTCTTCTGTGGTAGGGATACCGTTCGTGGCAGGGTAACCCCCCATATCGGGATGCGCCTCATAGTATCCCTTTAGCGCCTTCTCTACCTGCTCTTCCAGTAATAAGTAACGTACCGCCGCCCAATAGGAGAACCCTATGCCTGCCAATAGAGCAAATCCCGCTATATTAATGGCCCCGTCGGGCAGAAAGGTATTGCTGAATACCGCCATTACTATGTATAGTCCTATAGTAACCATAAGAGCGATACCGCCGGCCCTGAAACCTGCAATGGCCATGAACGGATGGACGTCCGGCTGAGTTGTGGTGAACTTCTCTATCTCACTGCGTGTGAGCCCGCCGAGCAGATGCTCCTTTACCCACCAGTCAGCAACACCCTGCCCTGCCTCCATGCCCGGGAAGAGCGCCTGCCGCGGTTCCAACGCCTCTTTCGGCATCGCCGCGATCTCCGCCCTTATGATCTGGCTTGCGCTGGCCGCTTCCTCCCACTTTTCATCCAACTTATCCTGCGGCACCGTACCGCTCTCTTCCAGAGCCAGCAGTATATCATCGCATTCCGAGAGCCGGCTGAGGTCTTTGTTCTTCAAGGCCTCGCCTATGTATCTGTCGACGGTCTCAAGAGGCGTTTCGCTTATCAACTGCTCTCTCGCTGCCTCTTTGGCGGAAGCCTGCGTTGCCGCTGCCTTCATCTTCTCAAAAGCCGAATCGACTATCCTTGGCTGCAATACATGTATGGTCCCCTTTGCAGGCCTGACGAGGACACCGCTCTCTATGATCACCCCCACCTCTTTTACGGATTCATGTATTTCATCGAGCGGAACCGATACGGTTATGTGGCGCTGGGACGTTTTTGCCGTTTCAGCCGGCAGGATCTCGACCGCATATCTCCAGTTAAGGCGATGGACATCGCCTTTTGTATCGGTTACGAATGCCGTTACATTTCGTCCCTGGAATACGCCTCTATCATCTTCATCGACCTGGAGCTCAAAGATAAACCGTTTGCCGGCAAACTGCACCGGTTTCTCCAGCACCGCGCTTATGACATAATCGCCCCTCTCCGGCGCGTTGGCCTCAACGGTAAGCGAGCCTTTTCCTGAGGTGACACTGTCTCCGGTCGTGGTGGTCCATCCCTCCCCGGCAAGCGGCATGGAGAATGCAAAGAGATCATTGAAGGCATCTTCGTTCCCTGTGTTAAGAAGGGCCGTGCCTATCTCCTGCAGGGTTATCTCATACTTATACAGATTCTTCTGTGTAGGATGGCCTTTAACGTAATCCCCGTAAACGCCGATCCCGCTTTCGACCACTTCCAGCAGCCGGGACGCCTCATCCGCTTTTCCCTCTTCGACCAGTTTCTGGTAGTAATCGATCTTGCCCCTCAGCCAGCCGTCGGCATTCTCATCCCGCCCCAGGTTGCGTCTCACCGCCGTATCGATCTCTCCTATAGAGATGTCGCCCCTATCCTCTATAAATGAGTTCACCGCCGGCTCAAAGACATAATTTATCGCGTACCTCTCCTGCAGCTTGGTGCCGTAATCATAGAAGACCGTTCCCAGAATGGCTATGTACGGCAATATGGTGAGCCAGAGGGTGACCGCCCCTACCTGTTTGAACCATATGCGCCTGTTGATGCTCTTCACGGTATCCGAAACGATCTCACCCTTTACGGGCGCTACGCCCGCCTGACGGCCCCGCGGCCAGAAGTTCTCACCCACCCACTTATTCAGCGTCTGGTATAGGCTGTAGCAGGCCGCCACTATCAGGTTGTTGAAGTAATCTATCATCTGGGGCATCCTTGCGATATACCGCCACATATGGTACGGGAGCATATTTATCCTGAAGAGCGGCGCGCGGCGGTCCCCCGTCTGGAGACGCACCAACGCGTTGGCGGTCCATAGCGCAAGGAATATGCTGCCGGCGACGGAAACGATTACGGCCCCCGGCATGTTCAGATATCCGAAAGAGTACAGTGCGAGCGCCGCCGATCCGAACAATGCCCCTATGACGAGATACGGCCTTCCGAAATGCAGCTCCCCGGCCGTGTCTCTCCTTATGTCCTCTATCTCTCTTGTGACCTCGCCCTCAAGTACCCTTTTATACCGCCTCACGTCCGTTTCGTTGAAAACGCCGGTCCTGCGTATCATCCCCTGATATATGCCTTCCAGCATACGCCTGTTGAGGAGCATGATGTCCCGACCTGCGTCGAACTGGTCCGCCATAGTACGGCCATAGCTCGTCGCGCTCGAAAGGCCCTGCACCAGGTCTTCCGACGCCATGCGGTCATACGGTACCGGCAGATTATTGGCTTCATAATAATTATCTACCGCGGCATAAAGGTCCCTGCGGGACATCAGGTCATTGAGCTCCTTTATCAGGTTCTCTTTTATATATTCGACGATCTTCCGCTCAAGCTCCGCGGGCACATTTATGCCGTCATAAGCGGCCAGAAGCGCTTTGAACTTAACAAAACCCGTAAGGTATTTATTAAGATCCCTGTTCGTCCTGTTCTGGGCGGCCGTTACAAATGCAGGATCAATATGGCCGTTATCATAGGCGGTCAATGCGGCTTTGAGATTATCCGAGAGCAGATCGTAGATAGGGCCGTGTCTGGTTTTAAGATTCATTGTGAGAGCGTTTATGTCGCTGATATCTTTTTCTCCGCTCAATTCAATAGAATCTTTATCGCTCTTCAGAGCGATCGAATCCTTTATGCCGAGATCCCCTATCCCTATGAACCGCGACGGCCGCCTCACTTGCGACGGGACTTCCGCCTCGGCTATGGCGGCTTCTACGAGATGTGCGTATATCTCCAGCGTATATTCGATGATCCTCCGGTCCTTGTACCCCGTCTCTTCCAAGACCGTCAAGGCCTTCATCGGCCTGCCGGCCGGGGTATTGCTGTGAGCACGCATCTGGTTTATGAACTCCCACCTGAGCCCCAGCGCCGCCAGGTCGTCATCGGTAATTACGACTTGCTCTATGCCGACGAGCTTTCTCCAATCCCTGTCCTCGAACCTGACCTTTAACGACTCTACCATGCCCTCTTCATCCTCTATGCCATACCTAAGCATCGTAATTACACCCATGATCGTCTGCGCTGCCGGCGGGAGTATAAATACGATCGTGCCTATTATGGTCGTCTTCAACCACGGCAATAGAGGCGGGATATACGTCTGGGTGAACCGTGCCGCATCCTGCAATAGCGAACTCAACCCCGGTAAGCCAAAACCCAATATTTCCGGAGCGCTATCAAACAATGGACCCAATACCTGAGGCAGTATCACCATACCCAGGAAGAACGTTACGGTCACGAGGAGCGTTATGCCGGCCGCAAATGATGCAAGCGTCGCGGAAGCAAGATGTGACATATGCTGGAACTTCTTCCACCCCATCGACTTCAGCGGGTCTACGTACCACTGCAGATTACGTTCCGTCCCCGCTCGCGCGCGCAATATCGTTATCGCGCCGTTTATCTTATACGCTATAAGGCCGCCGGCGAAGAACGACAGGAGGCCCACAGAAAGGCCCAATAATATATTGAAAGCGCTGAGGTTCGATATGACGAGCGCGACGCCCAGCCCGAGCCCGAGGTATTGCCCCATGAACATCCACAGGCCCGGCTTAAAGGAGAGTATGACAGCGAAGGTCTGCACTATTATCCACCTGGAGCGCTGCAGCCACCACCTGGGCCCCATCTCCGGAAGGAGGTCTTCAAGTATCTGTGTCCACTTGCCGGTCAGGCGCGTGCATTTCAGTTTATAGAGCGCGATCCTGCTCCCGAGCTCCGAATCCTCTATTATGTTATACAGGTCCCATGTCCCGGAGACGGAATATACGGTCAGATACTTATGGAGCATGAGAGACGGCAGGTATACCTTCATCAGGGGACGGAAGACGCGGGATAACCTTATCGCAGCCCGCGCGAATATATTCATGCCCTTTATCTCATTGAAATCCTCCGACTCTTCCCTGTGGACCCTCTCCTTGAGCGGCTCCAGATAGCTGAGGAGGGTGGCCCTGTCGCTTAACGGCACCTCGTCTATAATATTACCGTCCGCGTCAAAGATCGGCCTGTTCCGCGCGAGCATCTCCCACAGGAACCCGTTCCCGGTGCCGCCGAGGAAGAGGAAGCCCTGGACGGTCTGGCCGACCTGTATGGAGGTATGCCAGATCAGGTAATCGACATGTCCCAGCCATGACCATGTCTTCTCCTTTATCGGCACCTGCCTCAGCTCTGCCTGTATGACTGTGGGGATATTACGGATCCTGAATTCGCTTGCTATAAATTTTTCTACCGTAGGATATGCCTTAAGGAATGCCCATAATTCATATGCCACCCTGTCATGGCCGTCGCCGCCTATGAGGTCCTTTATCCTCACAGATGACCTCTCCGGATCTACATAGTCATCCGCCTCTTTGCCCGCAAGCTGCCGCCTGTCGTATCTGGAATTCGCTTCCAGTCCGTTCACCGCATCGAGATATTCCCCTCTCATGCCCTCGCGGTCTCTGCCGAGTTGTATATCCCATCTGTCGCCATCCTCTTCCGTACCTATACCCGCCAGCTGTTCCTGTATCGTCCTCTCCCTCATCTCCCACACGCATATCTTGGACCTCATCTCCAGGTACCCTATCCTGTCCTCTTCATCGACGAGCTCCAGATACCTCGGTATCGCAATGTGCTCCGGCTGTCTATTCTCTGCCCTGGCGCTTTCATCCTCTTTTCGCTGCTGCTCGGCATAATACCGCTTCATCGACATGACGCTCTCGACATTGAGCGGCGGTTTCATACGCACCTTCCGCTGGAAACGCCACAGGTTGGTGGGCGGCGTGGGACCGCGTATGATGTGGATTATATCTTTGTGCTCCCAGAGCGCCGGACGCCTGTTACCCTTCCATATGGGATTGCCGTTATTATCATATCTTTCTCCATCCTCGTTCCCGTAAATCGTCAGGTTGACCTTCTCCCTGCCGGAGTCATCGTTCTCGTCCATGGCAAGGAATATCTCCACGTCACCGGGATACGCCTCCAGGGCGGAATGTACGGTATTTATGAGACGCCCCTCTACTCCGGGGCTGCCGAATACGGTATCCATGACCGCCTGCTTGGGGAAGAGCTTCCGTGCCAGACCGGTCCTGTCGGTAACGATGCGCCTTATGTCCCATATGTCCAGGCACTCCAGTATATCTTTATTGCGCCTGCCGGGATCGTATCCGCGCAGGATCCTTCCGGATGCGAATACCTTTTTCGCCAATTCCGCATCAGACCGCAGGACATCCAAAAGTTGTCCGCGATCCATATTGGCTAAATAGACGGTCTCATGGGTGTTGTAACGTAACATCAACCTGTTCAGGATCCAATCGGATGGCCACTCGCCTCTATAGAGGCGTCGGCGCTTTGTCGCTCCATAAGAAGCGAGAAGCTGCCTGAAGGCATCATTGAAGGCCTCTTCGGATTCTTCGGCTGCGGCGAGGAGGCCGTTTATGAGATCCCTGGTGGGCTCATCCGGCACGGCCGCTTCGTATTCAACCCCTCTTACCCACCTGCCGTTCTCGTTCCTTACTACGCCTACCGTTCCGTCTCGCATCTCCCGCAATCCTTCAGCTATCATATCCATGGGCATGAAACGGAGGATATCCTCTTCGACGACCCCCTCATACCTTGCCCTTTTGTTAATACTGGAAATGTACAGGGATATCTTCTCCACCATGACGAAAAGCAGATATCCGCTGAGCGACGCCATATTGGTGACGAGGCCGAACACCAGCAGGTTGACCCTGGAATCGTCTATCACTATACCCCACTGGACAAGTACCTGGCGGAGCAGGAAGAAGAGGACTATGCCGGCCAATGCGGCTATGCCGTACATCGCTAAACTCAACCCGCTTCGTTGTAATGATTTGAGATAACTCGACCGGGCAGGCCCCGGGCCGCCGTAGCCTTTCACAGACGCAACCATCTGTTCCGGACGATACAGTCTCTCCTTATCCTCCTCCTGCAGAGCGGAGCCGAAATCGACGCCTTTGAGCTCTGCCGCCTGCACCGCCCTTATCCTTTCGAGGACCGTGTCAAGGAACGATATGACATTGTTCATGGGCATCGCCTGGACGCCGCCCCTGTATACCGGCTTGCCGTTATACGCCTCTCCCGGGGCCATCCGGCTTTCGTTCAGACCCGGCTGTACCCCTATATATCCGTATTGGTTCTTTGTTGCAGCGAACGTCTCCCCTTTCATATACCATGTAGGCATCAGGCCCGGCAGGGCATTATAATGCGGGTAGTGCGGCCTCGATAAGAGGCTGTACTTGCCGGGGTCTTCTATCACATGGTCCAGCCACGAAATGCAGTATCCGATATAATCATACAGGTTTATGGTCATGGTGGGCGCGCCTATATAATCGTGCGGATGGCCTTTCGGGGCGCGGGTATCGAAAGTGAGGAGCGCTTCCCAGTCGCCGGCCGTCATCTTCCTCGTCCCGTCCCTGCCCTTTATATCTATCCTGTCCTCGTCCCTTTCCGGTTCCATCATCCTCCGCAGGTCGGTACGCGCCTTCTCGAGGGCCGACCTCAATTCTGCGGCAACGCGTCTCTGGAGTTCCCTGTTCTCTTTCCGTTTGACTACGCTCAAGATGCCTCCCATGAAGAGCGCCCTGTTCAGGTATATACCGCCTATAGTCAATAGCCCGCCCAGCAATATGACCTCCGAGAAGATCCCCGATATTCCATAGAAGATGAACATAAAACCGGCAAGGAGAGAGATGATACCGGATAGCCGCACGGGCGTCTTCTGATCAAGATCTCCCTGCGTCCCTAATATATCCCCCTTCTTCAGCTCATACCTGTAATCCTGCTCTCTCAGCTCTATCTCGCCTTCGAAATACTGTCCTACTTTACCGACCCTCGTCCCCCCCTGGCGGAGGGTGGCGGCTGTCAGGCCGTCTCTCTCCAGTTTATCGTTCCTGATGACCCAGAACTTATTCGGCCGCCCCGCCCTGTTCTTCGCTTCTATATTACCGTTCAGGACTTTTATCTTAGCGATATACTCTCCGCCGGAGCCCCTTCTGACATCTATGACTTCGGCCCTGCACCTGGAAGTATAGACATCCGGCTCAAGGACGAGGCAGTTCTTCCACAGGGCATACGTCAACCCTCCCTTTATACCGCCTATCTCTTTGTTCACCTTACCATAACCCGTCACGATCTTCTCATCTTCCCCCGTATCCGGCTTTCCTCTTTCAAGCGGCACCGTAACGCTCTTTCTGAACAACCTGCTCACTACAGGCAGCATCGCCAGGAGCCCGGGTATATGGTACTTGAAGCTTTCGTGAAGATAGATGTTGTACTGCGCATCGGCTGCCGGTATATGCTCACCTTCCAGATATTTGTAGAACGCCGGATGGAAAGTTATATTGCCGGATGCATCCCTGTAGGCGATACTGGCGCGGAGAGCATCAACCCGTTCGTTCGCATCCAATACACCGTCATTGTATATCTCGAACGCCGTCCTCACCTGCCGGTATAGGTTCCCGAATTTGCGGGCGGCGGAAATGGTATAAATACCCAGGGCCGCCGACGCTGCCATGATGTAAGTGAAGTAAGCGTTATCCTGCAAGAAATATAACGCTACCGACAGCGCTATTAATTGTATAAGGAATATCGCGAGCGAGAGGTATTGGGCATTGAGCAGAGAAAGGGCATTCAGGGCATGGCCGCCCGGCCCTTCGGGAGGTATATTGATGCCGCCGCTAGGCGGCGGAGGGCTCACACCCGAATGGACCCTCAACCTGCCCTGCATGGGAGCCGCCCTCCTCGCCCTGAAATAAAGACCTGAGGCAAGCGTAAGGGTCATCAGGGTTATAAGAAGCACGGGAAGGATCGATCGCTGCAGATATATCTTTTTCAGCGTAGAGCTTTCGATCTCTGCATATCCCGCTCCCTGGGCAAGCGCCGTCTGCGCGCCTATTATAGACCTCATCTCTCCGTTCGTGTAACCTAAACGCACCTTCTGCTCGGCATAAGTGCATATGAATTGTATGAAGTCGAGTGCCTTGACATGCACGCCGAGGCCGTCATAACCCGGAACGGAGGCCTTTAGATTGGATACCGCTTCCGGATATTGAGCTATGTTATTGAACGCCTTCAGGAACTTATCGAACTTGAACCCCTCCTGGGCGTTGCCTGCCCAGTACGCTATCGTGCCGATCGACTCGCCGCCGGCGTCGGTAGTGAGGTCCAGATAATCGGAGGCACGCGGGGCCTGTATATTATGCGCCGCGGCAAATGATCCAACTGCCGCCTTGCCCAGCCGTGCGAATTTGCTTCCGAACGTCCTGAATTCCTTTTCGGTCCCTATTAACGGACTCCCGGTCACGGCGTCCGGCCGTATGGTCAACTTAACGGCCCAGTACAATATGCTGCTCACGCTCTTATAAGTGGCCGGTATATTGCCGACCGTCCCGGCGAAGATCTCCTTCATGCGCGCGCCGTTATCGAGCAGTTTCCTGAGGTCTCCGACCGTTGTGATGCTGTTTAACCGCGCGGCGGTATAGATGCTGTTCCTGACGTCCTCGCTTGCGTCCTTACTGAAGATCGGATCTGCCAGGGTCATGCCTGCCAGGGCACCTGTCACCAGGTCATTCGCGTATTTGCTCTTAGCCGTCTCAAACCCGTACGGCACTTTAAAAGGACTCTTGTCCGGATTGAAATATTCGACAAGCTTGGTCCCAATATCATTTTCGGTGAACGTGATCACGGTCCCGTCCGGAAGCGTGATGCTTTTACCCACGTCCTCTTTCGTCAATTCCCGGCTCACCCAGTGCATCTCCTCTATCGCCCTGTACGTGAGCGGGCCGGCGAACGCCGGTATCGGGGTGCCGTCGGCTGTAGTGATGCCGTCGAGGGACCCTATATTCTCTACGCCGCTGGTGTCAAGCGCTATCGTCCCGCCGCCTTCGGCTGCCGGCATGAGCCTGGTGCCGCGCGACTTGTCGACCTCGCCTGTAACCGGATCCAGTATCGGGTGCATGTAGACCTCGCCGAGCGTCCGGCTCGGAGCGGGTATGGAGAAGATCGCCGGCACTTCCGTCTCAGGGTATGTCTGCCCTTTTTCTGCCGGATACGCGAAGAGACCGTCTATTAACGCGTCTTCCGCGCGGAACGCCGTGACTTCGGAACTTGCCCTGTCGCTTACCCTCGTCTGGGCCCTTGCAACCATACCTGTATTATGGGTGCCTTTGACCGCGTCGAACGTCACGCCTTCCCACAGTTTAAGCCGCACTATGAGCCGGCTCTTCCCCCTCAGGTTCTTATTCAGGTAGAATACGCCCTGGTTATAATCCGGGTGCGAGGGCAGGGGTATGCTGTAGACGCTGTCAGGGTCAGCCGAATCGTAAAGGTAGCGGCTGACCTCTCCCAGCTGAATAACATTTTCGCCTTTTGACCAATTATATATTCCGGTTTTACCGTCGAATGTGAGGTCACCCGCCAGTTCGCCCGTCTTCGGATCGACCGATATGACATCCCTGTCAAATTCCGCGAACTCCCTGACACGTTTCTTCCCGTATACACCGTAGAATTCGTAAACCGGTTTGCCTTTATAGACGCCCTTGACGAAGTACTCGCTATTTTCGTTCCTGCCGAGGTGTATGGTTATGTAATAATCGGAGCCCGGCACCTTCATCCTCCTGACCGAAAGTGTGCCTTTTGAATAGTCGAGATGCCACAGCCGTTCCGCTTCGGACCACACTAGCGGGGCGACCCACTTCTCCGCCTCGAACTCCTTATCGGCTGTGAGGTGCGTAAGGAGGGCCGTCACCATCTGGCCTGATATGGGCTTACCGTTCTCATCCACCTTTACGCCGGCTATGTCTACTATCAGGCGCTCCTTGTGCTCATCATCATATAACGATATCGAATCTTCATATGGCTCGGCATCTATCTCCCATGTGCCGCCCGCGCCCTTCGTCACGCCGTATACCCTGCTCCATATCGGTTCCGCGCCGGATTCAGCGCCGCTTAAGGCGCGCGGTATGTCATAACCGTACCTGGTGACATACCCTTTCTTCAGCGACTTCTCTTCCGTCATCAAATATTTATCCTCTTTATCCGGGTCCTGGTAACGTATAAGTATGGAGGACTTTTCGATGATCGTCTCTTCCGGGTCATCCTCCTTCTCTTTGTAGGTGCCATATTCTTTCATCGTATTGTCGGCGGCATTATAAATGAGTATCTTGCGCAGGATGCCTATGACCTTATCCTGTTTAGGGTCGTTCTTGTCGATATATGTGATCTGTATATCCTGGTATAGGGGTTTGCCGAATACGTCATATACGCCGTATGAGGTCTCCCATGCGTGCAATAGAGAATCCCATTTATACTGGATTATCCACTTTGCGCCCTTTGACGGTATCGCTATCTCTCTCGGGACAGGAGAATCTTTCGGGACAGGCGCGGCAAACCTGACCGTTCCGCCTGATATGGTAGCGACCGGCTTTCCGAATATATCCTTCAGCTCTCCCGCCGTCTCTTTGGTGATCTCCCTGGGGGTATATATATGAGGCGTGAAGCGCGTACTCTCTATCGGCGCTCCGGTCGCGGGGTCTGTCCTGTATCCTTCGGACGAAAAGGAGAGGATATTGCCGAATGGGTCTTTCTTCACCTGCGTTACGGTGACCGTTGTGACGCCGCCCTCCCTGAATGTCTTCGTGTCGGTTACGGTCCTGTTGCCGTCCTCTGTAGTGACTATACGCTTCTCCAGATCATATACGACGGTAATGTCTCTATTGTCGGTGAAATCGTGCACCGTCTCCTTCACCTTCTCCCACGACCAGAGGAGTATCCACCTGTCCTTATCTCTCGCCTCTTCGTCGAATATTATCTTGTACCGCTCCTTCTTTACCTCAGCGCCTTTCTCATCATAAAAGACGGTCTCGATGACATCCTTCTCCCCCTTCGACTCTGCGTAATAACGGTAGACCTCCGTCTGCCCTGTGACCCGGTTAAATGTCACTTTAAAGAGGAGCCGTTCCTCTTTATCCATGACGATATGCTGCTCTTCCACCGTATCTATCTTGCCCGTAGCGGGATCATAGTCACGCTTTACGTGGAATTTATATATCGCTTCATCGATGGGCATCTCATACTTTGCGCCGTTCGGGAACGTGAATGTCGTGCCGTCAAAGACGGTGCTGTCCTTTATGCCCGTGACCGTTTCTTCGGAGCTATCGAGCACAGAGTTACCGTCGAGGACCGCGGAGCTCTTCCCGACCGGAGCCGGAGCAAATCCCTGGGCCGTGCCCCTCCTGACATCCGCCTGCGAATAGACGACGCCGTCATAACGGACATCCGTATTTATATGCCTGTATATATAAGTCCTTGAGCCGCCGACATCGACATAATGCCTGCCGTATACATCCCTTCCCTCTTCAACCGGCACCCTCTCACCGTTCACTTCCTTCCATCCGGTGACCGTGGATGCCGCGCCGGTCTCGTTGTCCATAGACGACGTCCTTACCCATTTGCCATCTTCATCTATGAAGTATGTAGCGGTCGAAGATATGTGTTCTGCCCTGGGAGCTGTCGGAGCCGGTGCCGGTGCAGGTGTCGGCTCTGGAGCGGTGACTGACGGTGTACCTTGAGCGGCCTGCGGCGCGGGTGCGGGCGGTGCCTGGGCCGGCGGCGTCACCATTTCAGCCGGCGCTTTAGGCGCTTCCGCTCCCTGCGTAAGATAAGCATTTAGCGCATCATAATCCACGGTAACGGGTTTATCTTCCTTCCATGCACCATCCCAGAACAGGAGGCCGCTATAACCTTTCTTCTCCACCTCTCCAATGACCGCTGCAAACTCTTTCCCTAATGTATCTTTATGATAACCGAATTCACCTATTAAGAGAGGCCGCGAACCGATCTCAGGGATCGATCTTACAAGCTCTTCTTTGGACGGGAGTGCAGGGAAATCCGGATACCAATGCAACTCGACAAAATCTACGAATCCGGCGAGTTCTCTTATGGTAGCGGTATCTCTCGATGTTATACCGGCTGTCATAAGTACCGGCGTGCCAGTATCTCTCACAGCGACGGCTAATCTTTTTACGAATTCTATCATCTCCCTCTTGCCGGAGTTCTCCGGCTCATTTACGAGATCGTATGCAATTACCCTGCCTTTATCGTTCTCTCTCTCGAGATATGTGTCAATATCTTTCACCAATTTTTGGACCCTTACAATCTCTTCGTCAGGGTTTGACAATATCTCCGGGTGCGTCTTTGCCAGTCCAAAATCATAAAGGGTAAGAATGAGATGTATCCCATGTGCCTTCGCAAGCGCGAGGAGAGCCTCAACATCTTCCCGAACCCCTTCCCATGAAGTTCGGTTGTCGCAGCGTATGAATACACGGGTCTCTTTGGCACCGGCTGCTTCAAGCAGCGCAAGGAATGTATCCATTCTGTCTTTGCCGCCCATCGATATACGTTTCGCGTCATCCCCTTTGCCGAAGGCATAGCCATAGTACATATCTTCGCGGCCCCGGTCCCAGGATGGCGCAGCGCCGAGGTTGTTTCTGAAATCGCCAAGATCCACAGGCCGCGGGGCTAGTGGTGCCAATTTTGCCGCCTCGGCAGACTTTGCCTCGCTCGGGACTATTTTGACCTCTTTCACAATGACCGGCTTATTATAGGGCTTGCCTCCGGAATCGAGTTTTATGCCCAGGGCTATGATCTGGGAAAGCGCAGCGGCTGGATCGCTGCTCCATATGCCGTCGGTATAGGCGGGGATGTCGCTGGCCGGATCGAATGTGAGGGTGATGGTGCCTGTCTTGCCATCTTTCATGTCATGCCACGGTCCGTAGCAGCTATTCCAACCGGCACCGGCTTTCAAAAATATCTGTATTCCGGCAAGCCCTCGTTCCGGCACCTCCAATGTAACGACTACCTTCTTACCCTTAAGGCCATCCTGGCCTAAAGCCAACGGTTTAAACGCTTCTCCTTTTGGGTTTGTCCCATCGAGCGCTGTCGTAAGTACAAGGGCGCCCGCCTCCTCTTTAACGCCGATTATACCTCGATCGATTTCTGTCTGCGCTTTCCAGTCCTTAAATGGGATCGCCTCTTCTTTCGGCACTGCGGCAAGATGTGCTTGAGTATACCATCCCAATACGATACCCCATTTCCCTCCGGGAATAGCTGTAGGCTCCGGCACAAGCGCCGAGACCGGCCCGGGGACAGCGGGGGCTGCAGGTGTCGTCACGGGAAAAGGCACCGTCTCCCCTGTCTTCAGTGTCCTGTATCTTTTCTCAGTGATCACCTTTTTGCCCGTAGCCGGCTCCACGGAAACTTCATAAGTGGTACGTACCGAGCTCTCGGAATCGGTATGATCGATCATCTCCTTGCTCAATATCCCGCCGTTACGGTCCGTTACATAGGTCTCTGTATGCACCAATTCTCCCGTAAATATGTTATACCGCCCGCCTTCCATCCGGATATTACCGCCCGGATACGTATAGTCCCATTCTTCTCTCCGGACAGCCTGGGCACCCATACCGGGAAGGGCATCGAGGCCTGTACCGTCGGGGTTTATCCTGCCTATCCAACCCTCGGACCTTGCGGTCTTACCGGAACCATCGAATGTGCTGACCCACGTCTCCGTTATCGGGACGGTGCTGTCCTTCACCTCGTCCGCGAAGACACTCTCCTCAGACAACGATATGACCGGCTTTCCGTCCGCCTTGAAGAGATAGGAGCTGCCCGCAACCGTCCCGTCCTCCCTGAAGACCGTCATCGGTATCTTGATGCCTGCCGGTATCGCGAGGGGCGTGCCGCCGTTCAACCTGAAATCAAAACCGGGCGTCGGGACGGGGTCACCGCACTCCTTCCACTTCCACCCGTCTATCGCCCACGTCCCCTCGTTGAACGTGCCTTTGTATATTACGCGCGCGAAATCCTCGTCGCCCTGCATCACAGATACCTCATCATTATCGCTATCGACGACGTATATCACCCGTTTCCCGTCCGCGCCCACTCCCGGATAGACATCTCCCCGATGGTTCACAAAGTAGAGCGCATCCATGATGGGGTCTTTATAATCGAGGAAGCGGCCGCCCGACTTCATGTGTGGGATGACCATCTTCACCATATAGTCCAGCGCCGGCGCTATCGACGGGACCCCTTTTGAGCCCCTCAATATCTCGCCTGTCGACCTGTCCGGATGCATCCCTTCCAACAGGGCCGTAGTCACCTTGAATGCCCTGTCGAGGGCTATACGGATCCTCACAAGGTCCTCTTCTTTCTCTATATCACCGGGCGCCGTCTTATCCCTGTTTAGGAGGAGATAACGGAGCCGCGCCCCTTCAAGGGTAGCCGCAAGCCGCTCCGTGGTCCATACGTCAGGGTCTTTCAGATCGCCAAATTCTGCGTTGACTATCCTTGAGACCTCTGCCATGGCCGGGTGCAGGCGCCTCATCATCTCAGGCGTAAGGTGCTGGAACATCATATTCGAATAATAGAGGTCGAGGACCGGGCGGTGCAGTACATCGTCGAGGTCAAGTTCCGTCTTCCCGCTCACGCTCATGCCGGTCATCTTAAGGAAATCGGAGAGGTCGGTGAGGACTGCCCTGCGCCGCTGTCCGATATCCGGAGCGGTCTGCCTTATCCCGTAGGCGTCTATATTCTCCTCCGTCTCCTTCTCCCATTTTGCGCGGTCCGACGGTCCATATTTGCCTTCTACGGCATCGATACTATAGCTCAGGTACGCCTTCACATCGTCTCTTGCCGTCTTGCTCTCATTCCATTTTGTCTTATACCCTTCCATCGACTGCAGGTAATCGGCCAACCCCAGGATATTGAATAGTCCCGGATATGAGCCGGATTTGGGATCATTGATCTCGCCGCTATTTTCGCGCGGGGCGGTCCTGTAGAAGAAGGTGCCGTATAGATCGAGTTCGTGGGTCGCGAGACGGGGCCTCAATATCATCACATCAGGCAGCCACTTTGTCATCCCGCGAATGTGCGCGGCCGCTTCCTTCTTTGAAAGACCGTGGACATTCATTATGAAAGCGAAGATGGCGTCAAGATCTCTTTTCGGGATGCTCTGATAGACGGCCTCTTTCGGGAGAGCGTACTGTGCGGCAAGGGTATCGAAAAGTTCTGCGACAGCGCCGGAGACGTCGCCCGGCTTTACGCCATCCTGGATGGCGGGCGGAGCTACGCGCGGCAGTGAAATGGCTGGTCTGGCCGGACGTTCGACCGGCACCGGTTCGACCGATGGCGGCCCCATCTCCCTCACCTCCGATTCGAACTTCACCCCTATTATGACGCATGTCTCCAGGAACTTCGCCGTCGTCGCAGGCGCCTCGAATATAGTATTTATATGTTGGTCAAGCGCCAGGAGCTCATCACGGATTGCAATACCGACCTTCGCTTCATCGTAATCGCCCTGCGTTATGGCCGAGAAATTCCCTCTGGCAGTAGTGAACGCCTGCGCATATGAAGACGAGGCGCTCTCCTGCTCTTTTATGATTCCGGGGAGCGCGAGGAGACGGTCCCTGAGCCCCGCCTCTTTCACTTCCTCTTCGGTCCGCGCGCGTATGAGCCCCGCGAACGCGTCCATGTTGGCCGTCTTCCGCTCCCCCCCGTCATAAAGGGTGAAGGTGAGCGTAAGTGACTGTGACGGGAAGAGAGATATCGCGATATCCGGGCTCAGTGCGTATGCCCTGCCGGTAAGTTTGTATTCCGCGGCGGCACGTTTTACGGCTTCGTCCATCTTCCTCACTTCCGGATATGAATTCATAAAAGCGGCTATAAGCTCTTCGCTGGCTATTGCCCCCAGCTCCTCTACGGTCAGGAGACGCATCGTGCCGTCTGCGGCCACATTCCTGAATTCACCGCGCCCTATCAGCGCAGCCCTCAATTCAACCGTATAGTTATCGTGCCTCTTCTCCGCTTCTGCCAGTTCTTTTCTCGCCCATACCAGGAGGTCCTTCAGTTTCCGGGCTGCGGGTGTCTTGGCAGGTTCAAGCGCCGCACGCCTTTCGGCCAATTCGACCGCCTTCTCAGCGTCCGGTATGATGACATCTCTCAATACATTTATCCTGTATGCCTCTTTCATCCGGCCTTTGGCCGTGTCGATTATGACTTCCGTGTCGCCTATATGGGCCTGTACGGCCTGCTCTTCATACTCGGCCGCCTTTGCCTTTGACGCGCTCCTTGCCCGCGCCACATCCCTAAGGTTGAAATGGAGCCCTATGCCGCCCGTCAATTTGACGGCGCTCGTTACGGTCGGGCCCGTTTGCTGCCGGCCGCCGGTCAGGCCGCCGAGCGCTCCCTGTCCGCCGCCTTGGCCGCCCTGCGTCAGCCGTGAATAACCTGTGCTGAGGCCGCTAAGCAGGTTGCTTGTCACCGCGCCGGAGAATTGGTCCGGAAGGCCCTGATACCAGTTCATCGAATCTTGTATGCTTGTAAGCGTATCCTGGCTGAGATCAAGGGCGTTCTGGCCGCTATATTCGGGCCTGAGCGCTATGACGTTCGTCCCCGATTCAAACTGATAGAATCTGAAGAAGTTGACCAGGTTCGTCGCGTTCGACTGGAGCGACCTGAGTTTAATAATGGTGCTTAACCCCTGCGACAGGGAACTCGACATCCGGGCAAGCTTATTCTCCTCTGTCTCTGTAGCTGTCACGCTGTAGGTATATTCCGCGCCTACCGTAATGTCGAATAGGCCTACGATATACTCCGCGAAGCTGTATCTGGCGCGTTCGGCATCGACTTTAGCCGGCACAACGCCCGACATACGGGCAAGCTCTTCGGCCACAAACCTTGAGTGCTCTCCTTTATCCTTATATATATCCATCTCTAAAGAAGCTAGAAGGTATTCCTGGTAAACGGCGCGGAGGGCTTCAAGGGAATCGAGATACTGGGTGCGCGCCAGCTCTATCTCGAACGCGTTCGTAAGGGCTGCCGAACCTGTATAATCTTTTGCCTGTTCCATAAGGCCTATATAGCGGTCGCGCTTCATGTTCGAGTCCTCTATCTGGAACGCGACCATGTCCCATGCGCCCTTGAACCGTACGGCCGTCTGCTGGGATGCCATCTGAGCGGCGTTCCTGGCCTGTTTTATGGCATCTTCCGACTTCTTCTGGTCTATTTCATACCCGTGCGCGCGGGCAAGGCCGGCCAGGTTAAGCGGGTCGATTATGGAGATCCCGGCCGCGAATGTATCGGTAGTCGTCCGGCTTGACCCCTGGCCGCCGGCCGAACCCAATAGTGACGTGCCGAATTGCGCGGCGCCGAGGGTCTTATCAAGGCCCGCCTGCATGTTAGCCAGCTGAGACGCCTGCCGCATCTTCTGGATCGCCTGGAACGGGTTCACCTGTCTGCCCTGCGGCTTCTCTTCGGATACGGTCCTCGTATATGACAGGGAGACGTTGAATGCTATGGACCGCCTCCACAGCTCCATCTTCTCCGCGTGTTTGAGCATTTCGAGTTCCTTCTCTTTCACGCGCACGCCGAGGTTCGGGTCGAACCCGGCTATCTCGACACGCCCCAGCTCCTCCTGCGGGAGAAGCGCCACGTCGATCCCGGTCAGTTCGCGTATATAGGAGACGGCGTCTGAGCGGTACTTCTTCGCTGACTCGGACGCAAGACGTTCGTTTGCCAGGTAGACCCTTGCCGCCTCCACCTTCTCTGGCCCGACTATTGCCGCCTGGGCCTCGGCCTTTGAAAGTGCCAGCTCGGCGCTCGTTACTATGACCTCCTTGTTTTTGGACGACGCATCGGCGCTGCGAGCTATGAATACGGCCTCCACCACGCTCAGGACAAAACGCTGCCTGTTATCCATGGTTGCCAGTTTTATGCGGTCCCGTTCGGCATGCAGGTAACGTATGAATTCTTTATAACCGGGCCCCTTCGCTTCAAATCCGGCGAGGAGTTTAGCCATATAACTATCATCTGTCGTCTGGAGAAGCAGGGAGACACTCCTCGCCAGGAGGAACGGTTTATGTTCCGCTTCGTAGATCAGGTTATCGATCTTTTCAAGCTGGAGTTCGTCCTGCATACCCTGTCCGTAAGTGTCATAGACGCCCAGGGCGGCCTGTACGACATCGTTCAGGGTGGGGTTCTCCTTTTTGACCGGCGCCTGTATCTTTATGCCATTCTCTTTAATGAAGGTATCGATGCCGCTCAACGTAGCTTCGTACTGCGCCTGAAGGCTTTCATATACGCTCGCCGCTTCCTTATAAGCGCTCTCCATCTCGTTATACGCCTCGGTGATGTCGACGAGGTCGTCCTGGCTCACCCTCCCCTTTGCCGCGCTGTCCTCCAGGACCTCTTTAGCGCTCTTGAGCTGGGCGATGTACTTTTCGAGTTCGCCCATGTACGCCTTCTGGTTATCGCGCTCCCGCTCCACCCTCTCCTTAAGCAGGGCCGCGCCCCGTATGCCGGACCTGAAATCCCTTATCGCGCCCCTCTGGTCGAGGAATGCCTTTGCTACGGTCAATTCAGAGCAATCGAGGCCGCCCGACCTCTGGGCGGTGAAACCGAACGAGAAGACGAACGGATATCCTATGTTCAGACTGAGGATATTCTTCGTCCACGGCCCTTTACGCGCCTCATCCATCCTGTATTCTGCCCACCGGCCGCGCAGGGCAAGCTGTAATATATTCAGGTCTATGGCCCCTTCCTTTAATACACCCGACCCTTTGAGCGCTGCCATGAAATCTTCGACCGTAAATTCACCTTCCGGCATCGTGAAATGTTCGCCCTCGGGCATGCCCAGTAGACGATCCGTCTCCAGCTGGAGCTCGATGAGCTCTCCGTCAAGCTGCGCCATCCTTCCGCGCCATGACTCTATGTGGCCCTTTGCCGCCTCGCGGCTCGTTCCGCTCGGTACGCTGCCGAGACGCGCCTCTTCCTCTTTGACCGTCTCCGCAAGACGCCCCCTCTCTCCTTTGACGGCCTCATACCTGTTGTGTAGCCCGAAGTAATAGAGCGCATCGTTGATCACCTGGCGGGGCTCATCGAGCCCCTTTATCGCGACCGTCTGGGCGGCCTGGGCCTCTTCTTCTCTCTTCACCCTGTTGAATATATGGCTGAACGCGAGCCCGAAGCTCGGCCCTGCCTTCGAAACACCTGCCGAGAACTTGACCGTGGTCTCGCCGGCCCTCACCCTGTCTACGCCTACCGCGGCGCGTACCTTTCCGGTCCATATCTCGACGAATTGCGGCGATCTCATCAGTATCTCGATAGCGCCTTTATGCGATTCCGGCTCAACCCCTATGATGCCTCGCGCGTAAATGACGGTATCGCAGAAGACGGCCATCATAGCATTCTCCACCCCGTCCTTCTTTATCATCTTCCCTACATCTTCTGCGTCGGCATATACCGCGGTCCCGTCCGGGCCGCGCACATCATATCCTTTTTCTCCTACCAGGCGTGTGAGGTCCTCAAGGTTCCGTATGACCATGGTCCCGGCCGGACCCTTCCAGAGCCCCTTCGGCGCGCGGACAACTGTATACCCTTCTTCATCGATGGCCGGTGCCTCGGCGGCCGGGCCCGAATATATGACCATATCCTCCCGGATCGCGTCATCGAACTTCTCCACGCTGCCCTTCAGGATGATCACCTCGGGGATATCGGCGGACTTTACGATATTGAATACCGCGCCGTCTTTTGCAGCGGTGAAACCGTCCCTGGGTATATCTATCTCTTCCTGGTTCAATACCCTGCGGGTCACCTCACCTTTGGGTGCGGCCAATATATCATCTTCGAGGATGGCCCGTACGGGCGAAAGTGATACCTCTTTTCCGTCAACGCTGAATATATATCCGCCGCCCATAACGAGCTTCACGAATTCGGCCCTGTCGGCGGCCACCACCCCTCCCTTTTCGCTTATCGCGGCAAAGTATATGCCATCCACCTTCCACGTCTTTCCGGACCTGTCCTTAGTCTTGCCGCGCCTGGCATCATAATCGGTCCAGTCCCGTACCAGGCCCGATTCGGTTATCATTCGTGTATCTCTTCCGCGCGTGGCGGCGAACAATCTCTCCTTGCCGCCCAGCTCACGGCCGAAGTAAGCGTTGAAACTCACACCGTCTTTCGAAACGGTAAGGCCCTCCATGGCCGCGAGGTCCATATCCGGCTTCAAGGGTGTCGTCTCAACGATCGCCGCGAACGGATATGCCGGCACGCCTGAGGCATCTTTAATATCGAGTTTCAGGTCTTCCGAAAATCCCCTTGCCGTATCGAGCGTGGGTGTCACGCTGATGGTACCCTTAGTATCGTCCCTGAAAGTTGCCGCGACATCTATAAGTGCGTATTCCCTGCCGCCCATTACGACGATGTCGGCCAGCTTAAGCGCGGCCTCGTCGTCCTGGGCGATCTCCCTCTTCTCGCCCTTCTTCTCTCCCGTCTCAAAGTAATGTATATCGGCGCCCATCGGATAGTCGAATGCGGCGGAACCGTCCCGGCCCGATATCATCTCTTCCGGAGCAAGGTCTCTTATCTTATCTCCGCCTATGCCAAGACGGCCTTTGAGCCATCCCCTGAAACCGCCGCCTCTCGGCCTCGGTATCTCACTCTTCAATACAGCCACGGTGAACGTGCCGCCCTGGGCATCCGCCGTAATCGTAAACGAAGGCCTCTCTTCGCCTCTCCTCGTGCCTGTATATCTCTCTACCCCCTCGGCCAGGTTCTCGGCGCCGACATCTATGGTTATGGGTACAAGCGCCCTCCTGGCCTCTGCTGCGGGCGCTGCCGCCGGCCTCGCCTCTTCCGGCGCCTGCGGGACCTGCGGGGCTTTCGCTGCGGCTGCAGCTGTCGGTTCCGGCGCGCCCAGTATGTCGATACCCAGATATCCTGACCGTGAAGGCGCATCCGCCCTTACCTCGGCAGACCTAGCCCTGGCCCTTCCTTCAGCGGCCTTGAGCTCCCGGCGTCGCGCCGTCATGGCCGGAGCGGCCGGCGCAGGCGCGGCTTTAAGCGGAACGGGCCTTTCGGCTCTTACCGCGCGCTCCTTCTCTCTCTCGGCCGAGATGGTCTCGATAGCCCTGACCATCGTCTCATTCAGCGCCTTGGCATCGACTTCTCCCTTCAGCATGCCGTATACCATCGCATCGAGCGTCTCGGGGCCGACTACGCCGTCGGTCTTCAACCCCTTCTCTTCCTGGAACTTTATGATGGCGTCATATAATCCTTTTCCGAATATGGTATCGATATCGCCCTTGTAGTGACCGGATACCGACAGATACGACTGGACCGTCAGGACGCGCGTGTCTTCGGCGCCCCTTCTGACATATCCGCTCTTGCCCTCAAGTATCGCCTTTATCAGGATCGAAAGGTTGCGTATCTTGTCCTGCCTCGCCTTATCTTCATTGGCCCATTGCATCCGCTTATTCAGGCGCTCGAGAGGGTCCTTGATATCGGAGAACGCGGGCACCTCGCCCTTCTCCCCGGAAGGCACTGCGGCAACGCCGAGCACTGTGCCTGTGACCATCTGAAGGTCTATAACATCCGTCTTACCGTCACCATTGACATCCGCATCGCCTGTAATGGGCCTGCCCATAACGGCGTTCAACGCGAGCTGGATGTCTACGGCATCCACCGAGCCGTCAGCGTTTATATCCTGAGGGTGTTCCGGCTTTTCGATGGCGCCTACCGCTATCATGGGGATGAGGGCCGCGAACTTGCCTACTCCTACCCCTGCGCCCGGCATAAGCGGCAATCTCTCCTGCGGTGCCGCCTCGGCAAAGACCTCTTTCTGTACCGCCGGTTCGGCGAACGGCATATTCTGCGGTATGGAGGTTGCGAAGACACCCGTAGTTTCGGAGTAGCTTATCTCATCGGTGCCTGCCCCCGCGTAGATGCGCGGCTTCGAAGTGAACTGGTAATAGATGCCCGTCATCGACCACGGATCATCTATACTTGCCAGAGGGTAGATGAACCATTTCCCCGTATCGATATCATGCTTTACGGCAGGGTTGAATACGTGTAACCAGCTCGCTCCTACCTTGACATATATGCCCGGGCCCCGGCCGTTATTGACGTCATTATCATTGTCAAAACGATCGTAGAGCCACCATATCGTCTGCACCTGTGTGCCCTGGCCGTCATATTTCTTGAATCCGGACAGCTGGTTACGGTGCGCCGCGGCATACCACTGCTCGTATGTATAGCGCAGGCTATTATTTGCATCGTATTCGCTTATCCGCGCCGCAAGTTCGGTGTTGGGCCAATAGGCGGCATAAAGATATTTCGTTCCGTCCGTGCCTACCTTCTCCCTGAGCCGTCCGTAGCCCCTGTTATTGAAGTTCTCATTATAGAATTTATATGAGACGAGGCGGTTCGCCTGGCTCCAGTTGTCGTCGGTATAAGCGTCCTTCTGATAATATAAGCTTGTGCCGGGCCAGTAGGTATAGGTGTGGGAGAGTTCCCCGTCAAGGGCCGCTTGGCGCCTGGACCTGTCTACCCTCCCGTATCCCCGGTCATCGAAGTTCTCGTCGATGTAATGGTAGTAGATATTGCCGCCTGTGTCGGGTGCGGTGAGCGTCTGTGATTCCATCAGGTTCGTCTCATTATCATAGAAGGTGAAGACCGCTATGCGGTTCGCCTCGGTGGCCGCTTCATCAGCGTATTTTGTCTTCCTGATAAGACGGCCTGAGCCATTGTAAACGAGACGGTAACTGGCAACGAACTCCGTCCCTGCCTTGTCGCTATACGCCTTTATGAAGAGCGGCCTGTTATTCGCATCATAGCCGCTGAACCTGAAATATAGTTCGCCGTCACTATTGGCTGCCGGGAGCAGCATCGCATACGCCTGCCGGGTGTTGGCTGCGGTGTAGTAATAGGTCGCTCTCAGGACAGTGGCTGCTGCATCGATATATGCCTTCTTGGTGATGTTGCCGGCCTGGTCGTATGTATACACGAAATATATCTCTCCGTCCCTGTTGGCGGCGGCCAGCAATTCCGTAATGATCCTGTTGGCGGCGTCGTTAGAGCAGGTATAAGTGGCTACCAGCACCGTGCCCGCCTCGTCCGAATATTCCATCTTCTTATCCACGCGGTTCGTCGTACCGTGATATGTCATACGGTAGCTGGCTATGAATTGAGACCCGCCTCCGATAGGAAGGCCCAATACGGCGTTCACTACAAGCTGTACATCGCTGGCGTCGAGCGAGCCGTCCCTATTCACATCGCCGTTCATGCCTCTTATATCAAGACCGAGGACGGCGTTCACTACAAGCTGTACATCGCTGGCATCGAACGAGCCGTCATCATTTATATCGGGGTCCATCACGACACCTATGCCCCTGAACGACCTTATGAATACCGGCCTGTCGTTGGAATCGTACCTGTCGAAGGTAAAGTAGCGCTCGCCGTTACTGTTAGCTGTGGAAAGCAGCATTGCATAGGCATGCCCGGGATCGGCGGCTCTGTAGTAGTAGGTGGCTCTTAAGATCGTGCCCGAGGCGTCCTTATACGCCTTCTTCGTTATGGTATGGTTAACGTCATCGTAGGTATATACGAAGTAGATCTCGCCGTCTGAGTTGGCCTCGGCAAGGAGTATCGTCGCTACCCTCTCCGGGTCAATGGCTTTATATGTGTAGGTGGCCACGAGGTCCGTACCGGCCTGGTCGCTATAGGCCTTCTTGGTGACGTTACCTGCCTGGTCGTAGGTGTATACGAAGTATATCTCGCCGTTGGAGTTCGCGGTGACGCGGAGTTCGGTGAGGAGACGGTTGGCTATAGTATTCTCATAGGTGTAGGTGGCGGCCGTCGTCGTCCCCGCCTCGTTGGAGTACTCGGTCTTCTGGTTGATACGGCCGGTGGCGCCGAAGTAGGTCATGCGGTAACTGGCGTGGAACTGTGTGCCGTTCACATCGGTGTACGCCCTCATGAAGGTGACACGGTTATTCGCGTCATACGTATCGAACCTGAAGAAGATGTCGCCGTTACGGTCGGCTGAGGCCAGCAGCATCGCGTAGGCCTGGGTCGGGTTTGCCTGGGTGTAGTAGTAGGTGGCTCTTAAGATCGTGCCCGAGGCGTCCTTATACGCCTTCTTCGTTATGGTATGGTTAACGTCATCGTAGGTATATACGAAGTAGATCTCGCCGTCTGAGTTGGCCTCGGCAAG
>Ga0265297_10000754_pt1 | contig 89428 bp, 82 predicted proteins | sample Munlanlwell13791_FD_192502 | JGI IMG/M metagenome (GOLD analysis project Ga0265297, IMG submission 192502) | Leachate microbial communities from a municipal landfill in Southern Ontario, Canada - Leachate well 137-91 | ecosystem: Engineered > Solid waste > Landfill > Unclassified | place... | reverse complement strand
AATCCGTGTTTCAGGTGGAAATTAAGGCTTACCTCGTTGAGCGATGATATATTGGCCAGCAGTGTTTCCACACCGGCGGCCCTGGCATTGGCTAAAATAGTCTCCATAAAGCTGGTGCCCAGGCCCCTGCGCTCATGCTCGGGCAGGATGAAATACGTGATCTCTCCTGACCTCTTGAACGCCTCGGCAACCTGGTGATGTCTCAGAAGGGCGAAGCCTATCACCTCTTTGTCCGCCGTTTCCGCCACATAGAAAACACCGCCGCGGCTCATGTTTTTGAGTAAATCGAATATCTCGGGCCCCACTTTTTTATCGGGGTAAGCGGCGAAGCTGCTCTCAACGAAGTAGTTGAAGATGCCCGCGATGGCGCTGCGGTCATCTTCCCTCACCCTTCTTATCTCGTAGCCCTGCATAGGTTAAATCTGCAAAAAACCTTGTATTATATCGGTATCCGTTCGCCTCTCTCCGGCAATGAAGCATTCGGCTCTTCCTTTGCGAACCATGAGAGGATCAAGCCGGATACGCACATGGCGGCGCCCACGAAACAGGCGGCGCTGAAGCCCATCAGCAGCATATGTGACGGCACGCCTCCCACGGCCTGCTCAGTGCTCAAATCGGCTGATGGGATAAAAGTCGAAAACACGGTTTCATAGATAGCTACGCCCAGCACCATGCCCAGGTTTTGCATGGCTCTGGACGCCGCCGATGCTTCGCCCTGGTTGTCAGACGGTATGGAACTCAGCATAGTGCTGTTGTTGGGTGAGACAAAAGTGCCCATGGAGAGGCCTATCCAGGCGAGATAGACCACCATGGGAATGAGGGAGGGAAGGCCGAGCATCAAGGCCAGGAAAATCAGTGCCGCAGTGGCTGAAACCATTCCGGCGCAGCAAAGCATACGCCTGCTGATACGGTCGGACAACCGGCCCATGTAAAGACTGGTCATGATATAGACGATTGATCCGATAAGGAAGATGGAGCCGATCATACTGGCTGAAAGGCCCTGTACCATTGTCAGATAAAAGGGGAAGAGGAAATTGCCGCCTGAATACATGCCCCAGGCGGCCAGCGCCGCGAATGAACCGTAAGCGAAACTGGCATATTTATAAAGCGACAGGTCCAGCAGAGGGTCGCGGCATCTTTTTTCCCATATTATGAATGCTATAAAGAGTATGGCCGAGAGGATGAATGAACCCCAGATCCCCCAATGGTCCCAGCCGAGCTGCTGGCCTCGATTGATCGCCAGCACCAGGAGGGAAAGGGCCAGGAAGCTCAGTACCGCACCGGCAATATCGAAGGGTGTACGTTTTGCACCTGCGTTTGTATGGACACGGTCGTCTGGCATTACCTTCAATGCCACTATGATGGCTGCTATTCCGACCGGCACGTTGAACCAGAATATCCAGTGCCAGTCCAGGTATTGAGTGATAAAACCTCCCATGGGTGCTCCAACGATCACACCCAGACCGGCGCCGGTTGATGTTATGCCGAAGGCCCAACCGCGTTTGCCCGGCGGTATGTACCTGATTATCATGGCCATCCCCACTGCATAAAGCATGGCGGCGCCCAGCCCCTGTATGCAACGAGCGCCCGAAATCAGGTATATGGTGGGGGCCAGCCCGCTCAGCAATGAACCGAAGGCAAAGAAAGCGAATCCGGCCACAAAAACGATTTTGAATCCCGTCCTTTCTCCCATCTTGCCGAAGATAAGCAGGGTGCTGGTGATGATCAGCAGGTATACAAGTGTGATGAGGACCGCGTCGGTGGGACTTGCGTTGAAGTCCGCTGCGATGGTGGGCAAGGCTACATTGACTATGTAGGTGTCCAGCGCAGCCATGAAAGCCGCGAATGCCACGCTTATGACTATCCAGAGCTGACGTCGACTGTCCTGGACTATAAAATCGGTCATTTACAACCTCTGAAAGAATCCGCCGGTGCTATTAAAATAGATTATAACAGAAGGGCATCTTTCGAGTGATGCCCTTCTGTTATATTTGTTTCAATGGTTTATTTTGCCGGCTGAGGGGGTGCCGGGTTTACCAGATCGCCTGTCAGCTTGCCCGGGATCTCCTTGACCAGCTCATCGACAGACCAGAAGCCCTCGGCCTTGTTGATCTCCTTGATCAGTGCAGGCTCGGAATACAGTCCGACCTGGTTGAGGTTGATGAAGAGGGTCTTGCCATTGATGTTGGCAGCTTCATCCGTGCAGAGGAAAACCACTACAGGGGCGATATTCTCCGGCTTGGAGGCGAACATCTGGCTGATCATCGCCTCAAACTGAGCCTTATCTGTAACGCCGGCTGCAGCGGCCCTCTTCTCCCAGGCGGCCTTGAGTTCGGGCGTAACCGTCATACGCGTGGCTGCGTTGGGCCGGATGGCATTGCAGGTTACGCCGTATTTGCCCATGTCCAACGCTGCCGAGCGGGTGAATCCTACGATGCCTTCTTTAGCTGCACTGTAGTTGGTCTGGCCCATGTTGCCCAGGCCGGCGATGGAGGACGTGTTGACGATGCGACCCCAGCGCTGCTGGCGCATATAGGGTGCTGCCGCCCTGGTGCAATAAAAATGTCCGTACAGGTGTATCTTGATGATGATATCCCACTCTTCCTCGCTCATATTGAAGAGCATGCGGTCGCGCAGGATGCCCGCGTTGTTGACCAGGATGTCGATGCGGCCGAATTTATCGATAGCGGTTTTTACGATGTTCTCTCCGCCCGCCCAGGTGGCCACCGAATCAAAATTGGGTACAGCCTCGCCGCCCAGCTTCTTGATCTCCTGGCAGACTTCCTCCGCCGGGCTGGCCGATTTGCCGGAGCCGTCCGAAGCTGCGCCGAGGTCGTTGACAACAACTTTGGCGCCCTCAGCAGCCAGCGCCATGGCCTCCGCACGGCCGATGCCGCGTCCTGAACCCGTAACGATTGCTACCTTACCCTTTAGCCTGTCACCCATATTGAATCACACTCCTTATTTTTATTAGTTGCGAGCAAAACCCTGGATATTGTACACCAACAGGGCAATGGCTGCATTCTGATAACAATGCAGATGTATAAATTATGCGGGCAAGCAAGATAATTATTATTTGGCAATAATTCTGGCCAGCAAAGACATAATGAAATACAGGTAGAAGACCATGGCCAGCATGATCCACACGATCGGTGTAAATCCCGCCACTGTCTGGTTGGTGGCCGCCATGATGATGCCGACGATGGTGAGCGCGTCACCGCAAATACCACATAGCCACATCATCCATCGCTGTTCCAGCATTTTGATCAGAAAAGTCATCACATGCCTCCTTGTCCGCGATCACTGCGTTTAAGCCGGGGCCGCCGGCCCGACACCTTATACTAAGTTGACGTTGGGTATTTGTCAATTGGTTAAATAGTAGGCTGCAGAGGGCTATGGCCGATGCTGTCTGAGGGCCGAGGCAATCTCCTGGACAGATAGTCTTCTGAAGCTTCCTTCAGCCAGGTCGCCCAGTCTGAGATTGCCCGTTCTGACACGTTTTAAGGCTTTGACGGTATATCCGAGATGGGCGAACATGCGCCTGACCTGGCGGTTGCGCCCCTCGTGGATGGTGATGCTGTAATTGTAGGGCGGCTCATAGTTGATCTCCTTAACCCTGGCGGGCGCGGTGATGCCGTCATCCAGCAGCACGCCTTTCTCCAGCAGCTCTTTTTCCTGCCGGCTCAGCGTATTTTCTATGTGCACAAGGTATTCCTTGCCCAGCCCGAAACGGGGATGTGTCAGACGATAGGTCAGGTTGCCGTCGTTGGTAAGCAGGAGCAGCCCGGTGGTATCGTGGTCCAGCCTCCCCACAGGATACAGGCCAAGTCCGCGGTGTTCAGCCGGGAGGATATCGAGAACCGTCTGCCTGCCGCGGTCATCGCTGGTGGTGGTCAGCAGGTTCAGTGGTTTATTCAGCATGAGTACTATTCTGGCACGTTCATGGAACGAGATGGGTTTACCATCGAAGGTGATCCTGTCCGCTCGCGGGTAAACCGGCATCGTATAGCTCTCGGCCTGCTTCCCGTTCACTGCAACGCGGCCGACCTTAATGGCAGCGACTACCTGACGCCTGGCGCCCAGGCCGGCTTCAACCAGGTACCTGAGGAGGGGGATGGATTCCATGCTTCAAATAATAGCATAAGGCGTTTTTCAAATGCAGTTGGCGCACCTCCGGGAGAGCCCGGTATCAATAATTTTATAGAAATGACCGAATAGAGAAGCCTGCAATGACAGGACTGAGGGAGACAATTCGAAAATCAGTCCCTGCAATTGTTCTTTAGATAAAGAGAGTTGCCTTCGATCGGTAGGCCATTTCCAGCATGGTGGCCACGCCGCAGGCCGGCTGGACCTCATCGATGAAGTCCCTTCTCTTAATTTCCATCACTTCCATACTCATCTGGCAGGGCCAAAGCTTCACCCCCAGGTCGATGGCGGTTTGACGCAGCTCGGCTATGGGTGTGATCTTATGCATTTTCATCATCTGGTTGAACATCCATCTGCCCATGCCCCAGAAGTTAAAGCGGGAAGGCCCGATGCGTTCAATGCCGCCGCGGTTCAGCAGTCCCATCATCTTGCCGAAAAAGCTATCTCCGGTCAGGTTCCCCTTCTGGATGGCCTTGATGCCCCAGAAAGTGAAAAACATATTGGCTTCTTTGCCCAGAGCTGCGGCGCCTATGGCGATGTTGAACGCCGCTATGACTTTGTCCATATCACCACTCATAACAATAATAGTCACTCCGTCTTCCGTATTGGCCATTTCAAATCGCCTCCCCTGCAGTTAAATTTACTCCGTCTTCAACATACATTAATGTTAGCATATTCGTCTTATGGGCTCAGTATTGAATAGGCGGTTTGGACGCTGTGCTAAAATATACTAGATATTTTCGTTAACAGGGTTGGATATGAACAGAAGATGTTTTTACATAACAGCGCTGGCTATTGTTGTCATCTCTTTGCTTGTGCCTGCGGCGGCTTGCTATTCGCCGGGTTCTGATGCGGGCAATGTCATTATTCAGGCTTACAATGGGATACGCGAATGGTTCATTATGCAGGGCGCCGGGGACCGTATCGAGAAGATACGCAAGGGGGATGGTGTTATACAGGTGCTGGATGAGAATAACGTCCCGGTGAGGGGCGCGCGCGTATACTACGAGCAGCAGAGCCATGACTTCCTTTTCGGAACCGGCCTGGCGCCGCTGGCCGTTAAAGGACCAACAGCGGTTAACCAGGAATGGGCTGAAGGCTTGAGCGCGCTTTTCAATTACGGCACCGCGCCGTTTTACTGGGAAAGTTATGAGGCGAAGCAGGGCCAGTCCTCGGCTGTCATGCTCAAGATGGTTGCAGAGTGGTGTGAGAAACGGGGTATCACGGTAAAGGGACATCCTCTGATATGGGCGGAATCGGTACCGAGCTGGGCGCCTGTCGAGACCGATGATATGCAAAAGGCGCAGGAGAAGAGGGTTAAAGAGATCGCGGGTGAATTCTGCGGATCGATCGATTACTGGGATGTTGTGAATGAGCCGACCATGGGTGCGCAGGTAAGCAGTCCTGTAGGCAAGTGGATATCCCAGCGTACGCCCGCGACGGTCTGCGCCGATGCGCTGGGTTGGGCAAGGTCGGCCTGTCCGACTTCGACGCTGATAATAAACGATTTCCGCACCGACCAGGATTACCACGATCTGCTCCAGGAGGTCGTCCGGCAGAAGGGTAAATTCGACGCTATAGGCATACAATCGCATATGCACCGTGGCAACTGGCCTTTATACCAGGTCTGGGACACCTGCGAACGGTTCAAGGATTTAGATGCTCCCATTCATTTCACAGAGGTGACCATTCTCAGTGGGAATCCCAAGACAGGTATATCGTCCCAGGAGCAGCCGTCCGAATGGCCGTCCACGCCGGCCGGCGAGATCGAGCAGGCCGATTATGCGGAGAAGTTCTATATATTGCTCTTTAGTCATCCCTCCGTGCAGGCTATAACCTGGTGGGACCTCTCCGATTATGGAGCCTGGCAGGGGGCGCCTGCCGGGCTGCTGCGGACGGATATGACGATAAAGCCGGCCTATAAACGTCTTCTAACCCTGATCCGTGATAAATGGTGGTCGCGCGGCGATGTATACACAGGCGATGACGGTATCGCCAGGATGCGCGGCTTCTACGGCACATACAAGATCATTGTTGAAAAAGAAGGTAAGAGGACTGCAGCTACTTTCCATATAACCAAAGGACTGGACAACAGTCTCAAGGTAAATTTGACAGGATACAGGCAACCGCCGCCCACACCGCTCTACGAGATGATCTGGCCCTATATTCTGGCGGCAGCCGTCATTGCGCTGATCGTTTTAATCGGGCGCTGGATCGCCAAAATCAGGCGGCGCATATAAATACGGCGCTAATGAGGTGAACTGATGGATACTATTGAAGCAATCATGACGCGCAGGAGCATCAGGAAATATACGGATAACCGTGTGCCCGTGGAGATTGTCGAGCAGCTCTTGCGGGCCGGCATGGCCGCCCCTTCCGCCGCCAATGAGCAGCCGTGGCATTTCGTGGTCATCACCGAGCGCAAGACGCTCATCCAGGTGCCAACGTTTCATCCACACTCGCATATGCTGAAGGAAGCTGCGCTGGCCATACTGGTATGTAACGACAGCGGCCTCGAGCTGACTAAAGGCAGGGGTGTGCTGGATTGCTCCGTGGCCACTGAAAATATACTGTTAGCCGCCCATGACCTGGGTCTGGGCGCGGTCTGGGTCGGCATCTACCCGGTGAAGGAACGGATGAACGGCATGAGGAAACTGCTCAATATGCCGACCAGGATCGTGCCGATCTCGCTCGTTTCCATAGGCTACCCGGACGAGAGGCCGCGCATGGAGGACAGGTTCAAGCCCGAGCGCGTGCACTACGAACGCTGGATGGGTTCCCCGGATACCAGCCCGGCCAGGTTATCCAAAGGCAAAAAGTAGATCACGCGCCGGCGCCGTTCTTAGCAAACTCAGTCGGATTTAGTATAATAAATGGTCTTGCGGGCCTGTAGCTCAATTGGGAGAGCGCCTGATTTGCATTCAGGAGGTCGGGAGTTCGAATCTCCCCAGGTCCACCAATTCAGCCCTGATTATTATCTTGCTCCGACTTCGTTTTACCTGCAGGAGCCAGAAACAGCCCATTTTCATTCACGATGTCGGTGACGTTATTTCCATATAGTAAACTAAGCATCAAGATAATTTCTTGGACAAAAGTTTAAGGTAACACGCAGCAAAATCTATTTTCGCCTGCATTATATATTGTGAATTTGGCAGTTGAAAACCAAATTGAATAAGTGTAATATTGCGAGCTATTTGAAACCAGGTATTTATAGAATAAATCATTATGGCTAACCATGATCTCAGGAAGCCGGGCGATACCTTCTACGCCCCCAAGCGGCCTCTCAGGTCACCCCTGCGCAGAGTGCTCAGCACCTCGGGTCTATTCAGCTCAGGTTACGGCGATGTCGGCTCTTCCATATATTATGGCCTGGGCCTTATAGCACTCGTAGCTCTCGGTGCCACTCCCATTGTCCTGGGCATTGCCGGAATCATTTATGTATTCAATGCGCTCAGCTATGCGGAAGGTGGGGCTATGCTGCCTGAAGCTGGAGGCTCAGCAAGCTTTGCGCGCCATGGATTTAATAACCTTATTGGTTTTATAGCAGGCTGGGCACTGATGTTAAGCTATATCGTTACCATGGCTATCTCTGCATACACCATACCACCATACCTTGCCTACTTCTGGCCTGTCCTAAAGGAGCCGTTGCCCGGCACTGCCCTGTCCATGGGTATCATTTTTTTCCTGATGGTCATGAATGTGATAGGTATCAAGGAATCCTCGAGGATGAATATACTATTCATAGTAATTGATATTCTTACCCAACTGACTATGATCGCGTTGGGAATCTTTCTTATCCTTTTACCGAATCCCGGTGTGCTGATTGAGCATATGTTCGGAGCAGGCAACTGGCCATCAACCAACGACTTCATTTACGGCATCGCAATTGCTGCGCTGTGCTTCACTGGAGTGGAGACTGTATCACAACTGGGTGAAGAAACCCGCAAGCCGGAAAAGAGAATACCCCGTGCATATATCATGATGATAGTTGCTGTTCTTGTTCTATTTGCCGGCATTTCTATCGTGGCTCTATCTGCCATGACGCCCCAGATGCTGGGTGACCCGGTAAATGGATGGGCAAGAGATCCGGTGGCCGGAATTGCTGATGGTATCTTCAACGCCATATCCCCACAGGATATAGCGTCTGGTATCACGACTGAGCGAGGTCCTCAAATTCTGCTGATGGCGCTTTTAACCAGCTTTCGTAGTTTATTACCGGTACTCGTAAGCCTTCTGGCTGCAAGTATTTTGCTCACTGCCACAAACGCCGGGCTAATGGGTATATCGCGTCTTACTTACAATCTATCGTCACATGATCAGTTGCCTTCGGCATTCAAACGTGTTCATCATAAATTCAGAACACCCTATATCGCCATCATTCTATTCTGTTGTATATCGATTATACTTCTCGTACCGGGGCTGTTTGCACCCTCTTTCTTCTCCGATCTTGGAGCCCTGTATGTTTTCGGATCGCTGTTATGCTTTGCGCTGGCACATGCTTCAATACTTGGTTTACGTATAAGAAAGCCTGACATGCCCCGGCCGTTCAAGCTGAAATTAAATATAAGAATCAGAGGCAAGGATTTGCCCTTAACTGCCATACTTGGATTGGCTGCAACTTTAACTATATGGATAATAATTTTGATAACACAACCGTTCAGCCGGTGGGCCGGGTTTGCCTGGATGGGTATCGGACTGATTATTTATTTTACGTACAGGTTCTTAAAACGTAAACTCAATGTAGAGACACCTCCTGATGATAATAATATTAGCAGCCGCTAAAAATATTTTGCTTCCATAGGGTCACGCACACAGCCAGGTTAACAAAATGGGCGACTGGTCGGCGCTGCCTCCTCCCTCTTCCAAAGAAGCTCTTCGCAGCGGCTGATACTTTTCAGTATAAATATCAGTCCGAACTTTTGACAGGCTTTTATTAACGTGTTATGTTATATATATCTAACGTTATATATTTCTAACGTAAAGAGGAGAAGTGCAATGAAGACAAGATGGATATTAATAGCCTATGCCGCTATCAGTTTGCTGGCGTTGATGCTGATGCTTTCCAGGGAGAATTTATACGTGGCGATAGCGCTGGTAGCCGGCATATTGCTGCTGGGGCATCGTGAATTATGGTCGCTGGTCAGATATGGGCGGATGCCCGTCATTGACGAAAGGGTGCAGAATAATCTTACCGGCGCGATGCGGCTGACCGGCGTCTTTTTCTTTATCGCCAGCATCATGTTGATAATGCTGCTGAGATTCAATGTCTTCAAGAATACTCCCACAGAACTGATCATCAGCGGGCAGCTGGTGATCGTGGGCTTCGTCTACCTGATCGGCTACTATTACTACGACCGGGTCCGTCCCTACTTGGGAGAGCGGGCGACGCGCTGGCTTAAGATATGCCTGATTACGGCCGGGCTTTGCCTGAGCACCATCGCGCTGGCAATCGTCCTGCACAATCTGGTCAGCAGCTGGTTTGGTTTCGAGGATGCGTTCTTCTTCATAATCGCACTGCTGGTTGCTCCGGCGGTACTGGTAATAAGCCTGCTGGGAAGTCTGGCCATTTTTATAAAGGGTCTTTCTGCAAGTTTCAGCGGCATCGAGCAGGCATGAAAACAAGGATGAAAGAATACCGCGCACGCCTCGGCCTGACACAGGAAAAGCTGGCAGAGATAGTGGGGGTACGCCGCGAGACCATCATCTTCCTTGAGCAAGGTAAATACAATCCATCCCTCAAACTGGCCTACGGAATCGCCCGCGCGCTCGGGGCCGGTATCGAAGAAATTTTTATATTTGATGATGATCAGACTTGAAAGCGAGTACTGATATTACGGCTGGAATGATCTGAACTAATACTTAGCTATGAAATATATGAGACAAGGATAGATAAGCAAGGAGATGATGTTATGTTGTTAGCAATACCTCTTATCATTGCTGCCGGCATTCTGGCATGGGTGACCCGGCCGAAGGAGAAACAGACCGGTCCTGCCAGACTGTCCATACTGGCAACGATAATCCTGCCATGTCTGATAGCTCTGGCTGCCATTGCTTCACAGTTGATCAGCAATGCCATCGGAATGACGGGAATATTGGGTTTATCAAATACTCTTTTTATTATCGGTCTCTGCCTGATTGGCATAGCGATATTGGCACTGGTCGTCTTTGCCGCTAAACGTAAAGGTGATGTAGTCAAGGGCATAGGATTCGGAATTTGTATATCAGTCATTGTATATACTCTGGCATTCGGTTTGCTGGAGTGGCTAGCTGGGCTATAGCAGGCATTCAAAGTACGTAATGACTCTGTGGATAAAAGAAAACCATGTGGGCATCTCACGGATTTATGTAAATTCATGCTGTTGAGGGGTCTTAATCCAGATATTTCGAGGACATGTGAGATAAGGTTATGCTGTTTTACGGAGAAACGTCAATATCCTTCAACTTCAAGTCGATAAATGTATCTATGCCGAAATGTGCTGCCTGCCGCAGGTCATCCAGTGCTTCTTGTTTCGTTTTACCTGCGCCCATAGCTATAGATTCCCAAACAACATAATAATCCTGAGTAATATCATCAAACTTTAAGTGGATTCCATTTTGCCTTGACACCGTTATATGCCTCCACACTTTATTCTTCCAATATGGCTTTGATCTCCATCGAAGCGAGGGATACCACCTGACGTATGCGCTGCAATTTATCGGGAGCTATATGGCGCGCCTCGTAGTGCACAACCCTCGCCAGTTCACCGAATTCACGCATCATCTGAGTGAAAACAGCAATGTTTTCGGGATTCCAATGGTGTCGCATATGGTGTTTGACCTTATCGGTAAACTCTTTTTGTTCAGTTAAAAAATTGCGACCCTCATCAGTTATGGTATAAATTTTTTTCCCATCTCGCTCCTCAGTACTTGCGTAGCCCATCTCCTCCAGCATTTGCAATGTTGGGTAAACTACACCGGGGCTTGGCGTATAAAATCCATGTGAACGTTGCTCAAGGGCACGAATGACTTCATACCCGTATCGGGGCTTATCCTTTAGCAAATCGAGGATCACGTATTTTAGATCACCCTTGTTAAAAGGACTTTCCTGGCCGAAGCCTCGAAAAAATCGCTCCCGCCCAAAACGATGGTCTCTAAACATTTATATCACCTCGTGTGTCTCAAGATATATTTAGTATTATCAAGATATATCTAGATATATTATAGACAGCGCTATCGATAGCTGTCAAGTGATCAAATCTACCTTGGTGGGCTTGGGAACAATCTGAACGAGCCTGCTGGTTACATACCCTGGAACAGACTAAACACCTGGTATACCGTTATAGCAATGGCGAAAGACAAAACCAGTTGAAAAACCAGTATGAGTGCGGGCCATTTCCAGCCTCCGGTCTCCTGCCGGATGGCGGCAATTGTAGCCACGCATGGTATGAAAAGCACCTGCACCACCAGAAAGGCTACTGCTGCCGCCGGGGTCAAAATCGCTTTCAGTTGCTGAGTAAAATCGCCGCTGCTGCCGCTCAGCATTACGCCCAAAGTGGCGATAGTGTTTTCCTTTGCCACAAAGCTGGAGAGAAGCGCTACCATCATCTGCCAATTGAGTCCCATCAATCGCCCCACTGGCTCGAGGAATTTTCCGATATCCGCCAGTATGCTGTCGTTGATATTCCCGTTAGGAATTATTGACAGCAGCCAAACCAGGACGGAAACGGCAAGTATCACGGTGCCGGCGCGCTTGATAAAAGCCAGTATATTCTGCCAGGTAACCATGCCGATAAGCTTAATGTCGGGCACATGATAAAGGGGTAGTTCCATAATCAGTGCGCTGCTTTTCCCGCGTATAACGAATCTGGTGAGTATCAGGCCGACGATAGCCATGATTAATAAACTGAGTATTATCATTCCGATTGATATCAGTACTGCTGCGCTGCCGAAGAAGGCTGCAGCAATGATGGCTATTACGGCCATTCGACCTGTGCAGGGTACGAGCGGTGTCAGTAGTATTGTAAGCAGTCGGGCGCGCGGCGAGTCTATAATGCGCGTTCCGAAAATGGCAGGCACATTGCAGCCGAAGCCCAGCACCAGCGGCAGGCACGACTTGCCGTGCAGCCCCAGCGCATGCATAAATCTGTCTGTTACGAAAGCAGCCCGCGACGTATAGCCGGTGTCTTCCAGAAAAGCCCACGCCGCAAAGAAGAAGAAAAGTATGGGGATAAATGTGAGGACCGTCCCGGCGCCGCTCAGAACTCCATCGGCCAGAAAGCCCTGGAGCCACTGCGGTAAATATGAAAGGGTGTATATGAAATCCCGTGCCCTCTCAATCAGATTAATATCGAGGAATTTCTGTATGGGGACGCCGATACTGAAGACCAGCCAGTACATGACTCCCAGAATGGCTATAAGCATGAAGAGGCCCAATACGGGATGCGTGGCAACGCGATCGATCCTTTCTGTTAATGAGACCTGGCCTACGCGTCGTTTTTGCTGCGCCACGGCCATCATCCTTTCGACCCACTCATAGCGAAGCGTTGCTATAGTGACAGCCGCCGACTCGTGTTCCTTTAAATAAGAGTCGAGCGCAGGCCAACGTTCCGCCGGCATACGTGTCCTGATCATCTTGTTGATCTGCTCGTCCCCCTCGAGCAGTTTCATGGCCGTCCAATGTTTCGGGTACAGGCCGGTTATGCCGTCATCAAGCAGCCTATCTACGTGGTCTATCACGTCCGTTATCTCACTGCCGTATTCAATATGCTTTACATTACGCAGGCCGGCGGCCGTGCCGCATTCCTGTTCGATCTGGGTAATCAGCTCGCGGAGACCCCGGTTGGCGCGGGCTACGATCGGTACGACCGGTATATTCAGCGTCCGTGACAAAGCTTCGTAGTCGATTTTCAGACCCTGTTGTTCAGCAACGTCAAGCATGTTCAGAGCAATTACCAGGCGTGGGGCAAGCTCTATCAACTCAGCTACCAGGTATAAGTTTCGTTCCAGGCTGGCCGCGTTGAGGACAGCCACTACAACATCGGGATTTTCATGTACCAGGTAGTCCCTGGCTATCTGTTCCTCTACCGAATTGGCGGTAAGGCTGTAAGTGCCGGGCAGATCGATGATGTTCATCGTCAGACCGTCCCGGCGAAATACACCGGTTTTATGTTCGACTGTTTTGCCCGGCCAGTTGCCGACATGCTGAGAAAGGCCGGTCAGCAGGTTGAAGATGGTGCTTTTACCCACATTGGGCGCGCCGGCCAGGGCGACTGTAATCTCCTCCGATTCCGTGATTTTTTTCATGAGGACCCCGTGCGCACAACTGATATTTTTTCAGCCAGCTGCCTGCCGATTGCCACATCGGTATCATGCACCCTTACCAGCACGGGGCCGCGGCGATAGTTCTCTACCATTTTGATGATGCTGCCCGGAGTGAAGCCCAATGACAGGCATCTCCCAAGGGACCCTCGCCCGCCTCCGAAATTCTTGATAACGCCGGATTCACCTGAATTAAGCTCTCCCAGAGAGATTTCGCATTCATCTGTTGTAAAAGAGACCTCCGGCAGCTGTTCAGCTGTCAGAAAGGAGGCCGTGGCAGTATCCAGCGTCAATTTCGTATCCTGAAATTCGATTTCGAGCGAGCCGTCCCTGCTTTTCTTTATGACGCTGATAATTGCGCCGGGCCGTAATCCCAACTTCTCCATCGCTCTCAATAATTTGGGATCCTCGTTATCAACTGAAAGTATGCGTACTTTTACCGGAGGACGAAACGCAGATAACGGTCTATTTTCTCCCTGTTTTATGTTGCCCTTATCATCCGGTATTGCATGTCCGTGAGGACAGGTATCGACATTACCCAGTATGCTGGATAAACCTTTTTCAATATCAGGCGAGGTTGCGTGCTCCAGACGACAGGCTTCTTTGTGAACCTTATCCCACTTCATACCCAGTACGTCTGTCAGGAACCGCTCCCATAGGCGATGACGCCTGATCACAAGCAACGCCCTCTCTTCACCTGTGCGCGTGAGCGAAGCTCCCATCCTCGACTTATAATCGATCAGTCCCTTGTTTTCCAGCGTGCGCAGCATGTCCGTGACCGCAGGCTGCGATACTCCCAGGTCAGCTGCCAGGGACGAAGTAGAAACCGGGGCTTCCCTGCCCTGTCTTTTATATATGGCCTCCAGGTACTCCTCTATCCGTTCACTTTCCATATAGCTCTCCAGTTAAGTTAGTTTAATTAAGTGAGCTTAATTATGGCATAAGAAAAAGAAATGTGCAAGTCAGGAAATTTCCGCCGGTCACACGCTGGCGCGTATTCACAATTATTCGGGATTAATGTAATCTGATATTATGGCAGGAGCCGTTCAGGCTCGCATTTAAAATACCGGATTAGTTTTATAGAAAGAAGTATAATCTAGTTAACCATGTCACTAATACCAGCGTTCCAAATTGGTGTATGCAACGCATGGTTATTTATGATCATTTATCCCCTGCAATGGATTGTTGTGCTCATCTTACCCAAACAAGTCGGTGACAGGACCAGTCATCCTGCCGAATTTAAAAAGGACCTGTGGGGAAAAGTATCCGGCTGGGTAACGGAAATCTTCTGGGTAGGCGCCACCCTGTATTCAATTTTCCTTCCGCTGGCGGTTGGAACGGCATGGCTGTATGCAGGGCTGGGTGTTTTTGCCGTAGGGTTGATGATTCTCGGTTGGGCAACGCTGACCGTCATGCGAACGGCGCCTGATAAGCCGTTTACCGCAGGCATATACCGCTTTTCCCGGCACCCGATGTACCTTTCCATGATCCTCGTCTATTTGGGAGTCAGCATCGCAGCCGCTTCCTGGCTATTTCTGCTCATCACGGTCATCACCTTTTTCCTGCAGCGCTTGCAGATGATTAATGAAGAGAAGTTTTGCTGCCGAAAATTCGGCCCTGTTTACGTTGAGTATATGAAGGGGACCCCGAGGTGGATAGGCGTGCCGGGAACCGGTAATAGAATATAAGCGTATCTCGTATTTTATTGATGCTTAACCCCTGGCATTATACATAGCGTCTACCGTGTCGTGGAGTGTATACCGATCGTATAACTTTCCACGGCTGCTCCACAGGCCTTTCCAGATAACTTGACATGGTTGTAATACCTTATATAATATTAGTAAGTAGTTACTAATATAGGATGGAACATACAAACGGATAAGCAGGACAGGGAGCGTCTCAGCGGTGAAGACAGGCGGGCGCAGATTATCGATATTGCTCTGACCCTTTTTGCAGAGAAGGGATTCACTGGAACGAGGACCCGCGAAATAGCCGAGGTCGCCGGTATCAGCGAGACACTCATCTTCCTGCATTTCAAGACCAAGGACGAGCTGATACGGGCGGCGCTGGGCGCGTTGTTTCATGCCCATCCGGTCAGTGGTGTGCTGGTAAAACAGCTGAAAAAAACGGAAGATGATGCCGCTTTCTTTCGTACACTGGCCTTGCACTTCATCCGGCATAATCGCGAAGATCCCAGAATTATGAAGCTGGCCATTTACAGCTCAATCGAAGGGGGTCACTTCTGGGAACTGACCAGGACGGATGAGACAGGACCTTTAATGATAACCCTGATAAGCGATTACATACAGAAAAGGATTGATGATGGCGCATTCGTAAAAACCAATGCCAAGATCGCGGCGCGGCTCTTTGTAGATGCGGTTTTTATGCATATCGCCGACAAATCAATGGCCGTCACAGGTCCACCGCTGCCCTTCCCGGATGAAAAGGTGGTGGATATACTGATCGATATCTTTCTGGGCGGCCTGAAAAAGAAATAAGGTCCGGTAAGATTGATGCAAAATGGTAGCTTATTAAGGGCTGATAACTTTGTAAGTACTAACTAAATAAGGGGGGGGGTTCAAATGTCTAACAGAGATGAGCATAAAGAGGCGATCGGTGGCATGGAAAATGCGAGAGTGTATGCGGCATCCCATCGAAAATATGCAGGCTTGATGTATGGCAGCCTGGTCAAGGATATCGATGGGCTGAATCTTTCAGGTCGCTATCTTGAAATGGGAGCTGGACCGGGATATCTGGCTATGATGATCGCGGAGCGTAAACCCGATAGTGAGATCACCGCAGTTGATATTTCTTCGGATATGATAGCTGTGGCAGGGGAATTTATTCAGGAGAAGAAGCTGGAAAACAAAATACATTACATTCGGGGCGATGTTGGCGACGAGCAGTTTATGCAAAAACTGGGGACATTCGACCTGGTGTATACAACTTTTTCTTTACATCACTGGAAAGATCCGCATAAATCTATCCGTAATCTCTGGAACGCTGTGCGACCCGGCGGCGCGCTGTGTATCCTGGATTTTCGCAGGATAGGCTGGCTGTGCTCATTACCCGTGAAATGGAGAGAGTTGGAGTCCCTCAGGGCTTCCTACAGTGCGAAAGAAGTTGAAGCGATATTTCAGAGGGCCGGGCTTACCGACTTTCGCATTAAGACAGCCTTCCCATATCTGCTTCAAACCGCCATCGCATGGAAATGATACGGCCTGCCGGCGATTCAGACACTGATGGGAGTCAAGCTGATTCATTTGTTCTGTTATAATAATGCTATTTCGTTCATTGTGATCCGGTTAGCGTTAATTGGAATAAGGAGAGATGATAAAAAAGCAAATGAAATTTTCACCGGTACTGGCTTTAATTTCATTGTTGTCCTTGGCACTGCTATCCTGCAGCGCGCCGGCTCCTGTAAATGAATCGGCAGCGCCGCAGGTGTCAGTGGAGCCGGCACAAACCGTACCGCAAGCTGCAGGTACAACGGTTCACCAGAAAGTACAATTGACCAATAAGCAGGCGGACGGGTATGTTATTCCTTTCAGAAATGTGAAAATAGTCTGCGTGATAACGGATGTCGGTATGGTGGGCTGCGGAGCCTTTGACGTAGCGGCACTGGATTCCTTCGCCTGCCCGGCGGCCCGGGTTAAATCCTCAACCGGCAATCCTATCGCTACGGTGGAAGATCTGTTGCAGGGAACGGTCAAAGAAGCAAATGCCGAGGCAGGTAAACTCGGCATAAAAGTCGGTATGACCGGCAGGGAAGCGCTTGACCTGCTGTAATGGCATAGCCATAAGGTAAGCCCCGCAGATTAATCGGGCGTCGCTTCTCTACATGGGAGGTTTGGCCGGCTTAAACGCATCCGGTACTTCGACCGGCATAAAAAGCATGCCCAGACACATGGCTTTTCCGGTCTCGTCGAACCTGAGAGTGGAGGTGGCGCCCCCACCCAGGGCTTTATACATCACCACCTGCAGAGAGTCGATGTTGGGCATCTCGTATATCTTGACTTCGCCTTTGACCAGCTCTTTGTAATGGTCCTTGACCTTCTGCGGCGTGACCTGCTTTCTTATTATCTCGTAATTCTCTTTATTGAAGGCCATTATACCCACGTTGGAGATATCGCCTTTGTCGCCGCTGCGGACATAGGCCAGTTCTTTAATCAATACTTTCTTGCTCATCTTTATTCCAGCCTCTTCATAATAAAACTCGTTGGGACTTCTTCGCGCGGTATCAGCGTCGGCCACAGGGAGATGTAGCTCCTCGGCTTGGAAGGAACCGATACCGTGAAGCCAACCGGCGACATGTCCAGGAAAGACACGGCTATCATGCCTGCCTCGAGCGGGTTTTTGCCCCTGGCGGCTATACGCAAGCCGATTTCGTTGATCTGATCTTCGTCGGGAGTGGGGACGATGGACTTAAGTATCGAATTTATTCCGATGTAGTCGATCTGTATATCCACATCCTCGCGCTTAATGCCATATTTAGTCAGGTTTTTCCATCCGATCTCTTCCACTCTTCTCGCTTTGGTCAGAGCTTTAGGCGCCGAGATATAGTTCATAACCTCTGCGATAAACCCGCCCGGGTAGCCGATAATCACCTTGAGTGTATCCGGCCTGCGTTTGCCGGTCATATTGCTCAGCTTAACCCTGTTGTTGCCGAGGTCCTCTACTTTCACCGCAGTCATATCGGCCACGCCGTCAGGCATTATATAATTCTTGGGATCGTGTACCTCGTAAACCAGCTGGCTCTTGACCGTCCATTCGTTAAGCAGTCCGCCTCCCGATGACGGCATCTCCAGTATCGCCGTCCCGTCTTCGGATACCTCGGCCAGCGGATAGACGATCTCTTCCGGCTTGGGTACATGTTCCCATACCGGGCTGGCCACTCCCGTGACAAAATCGGCGCATTCGAGCGTATGGCCGATGGTTATGGCAGCCCCTATGCGCGGCCAGTATGCGTCTTCAAACTTCCATCCGAACTCATGCATGATGGGCGCTACGAAAAGCGCGCTGTCCGAACACCTTCCCGCAACAACCACATCGGCGCCGGCTTCCAGGGCGGCGATGATGGAATCGGAGCCGATGTAGGCATTGGCGATCAGGATGCTGTCTTTAATCTTGCTGATATCGTCCTCTCCCGTCTCCAGGTTGGTGAACTTCCATCCTTTCTTGAGCATCTCGTCGATTCTGCCGGCTATATTGTCACCTTTGATCACGGCGACTTTTAAACCTTTGATGTTATTGTCGGCGGCTATCTTAAGTATCTGATCAGCTGCAGCTTCAGGATTGACGCCGCCACCGTTGGTGATGATTTTTACGCCCCTCTTGTGAGCTTCAGGCAATACCTGCTTCATCCCTTCGATGTGCTGGGTGAGGTACCCCCTGGTCGGGTCCTTCTGCTGGTTCTTGGACATGATGGACATGGTGAGCTCTGCCAGCTGATCAAAGCAGATGTAATTGATATTTCCTTCCCTGACGAGCCTCAGGGCTTCTCCCGTCTTGGAAGGTGCGTAGCCCGAACCCGCCCCGATCCTGATTTTCTTCACTTTGTCGCTCCTTCTAAATTTTCTGATTGATTAAATGCCTTTAAATACAGGCTTTCTCTTCTCAAGGAAAGCTTTCGTCCCTTCTCTGAAGTCTTCCGTATTAAAGCAGATATTCATTGCCAGGTTTTCATTAAACAATTGCCTGGATAACTCCTCATTGAATAAACGGTAAACCGTACGGTGGGTCAACTCAATCGATACGGAGGGCATCCTGGCTATTTTCCCCGCGAAGTCCATGGCCGTACTCATCAGCTCTTCATGAGGCACAACCTGTGTAACAAGGTTTATCCTCTTTGCCTCGGCCGCATCAATTGCCTCACCAGTATAAAATAGCTTCAGTGCGTTATCAACTCCCACAATCCTTGGCAGCCAGTAGCTTGCTCCTGCATCCGGCATAAGCCCTATCCTTACCCATGAAGCGACAAATCTCGCTTTTTCTGAAGCAATGCGGAAGTCACACAGCAGCGCAATAGAAAGGCCCGAGGCAGCAGCGACACCATTAACGGCAGCAATAACGGGTTTCCCAAGGTCCATAAGTGCATGCGGCATCACAATCATGCCGGGTTCCAGAAGTTCTGAGCGGGACTTCTCCAGCGCTTTGTAAGCGCCATCGCCTATCCGTTCTTTGAGCCGGCTTGCAGCATCAGCACCGGCACAGAAGCCTTCGCCGTTGCCCGTGATAATCAGCACCTTGATATCATCTCTTTTTCTGGCCTGTTCCATTACTTCGACAAATCTTTCACCCATCGTGCTGGTGATCGCATTTCTCCTTTCAGGCCGGTTGAGAGTAATAACCCCAATCCCGTTATCACATTCGAATAACAGCTCGTCTGTCGGATTATCCATTGTTTGTATCCTCCTGCTCAGTTGCGCATCATATTGGGCAGTAATGTTGCCACCTGTGGGAAAAAGAAAACCATGAGCATGCCGACGATTATCAGTGCAACAAATGGAGCCGTCCCCATAATTATTCTTTTCATGGGGATATCCGGAGCTATAGTCTTCATCACGAATAGATTGAGTCCCACGGGCGGTGTCAGGTTACCTATCATCATACACATTGTGACTAAAACTCCATACCAGATAAAATCGATATTCAGAATTCTCATAACCGTGACCAGAGTCGGCAAGGTGAGCACCAGAATCCCGGCAGGATCGAGCAGGCAGCCCAGTAAAACGAAAATAAGCATTGTCAGTATCACAAACGCGGTACTGGACATGCCGCTCTTGACTATAGTTTCAGCGATCAGTTGAGGTATACCCAGGTAAGTCAGCAGATATGAAAATGTAAAGGCGGAAAACAGGATGAAAATAATGAAACATGAGATCCTGGCTGCGCTGAGTAAAACGTCCCGGAGGCTGCGCCATGTCAGCTTTCTGTATGAGGCTGCAACAACCAGGGAAAGAAAAGCGCCCACGCAAGCGCTTTCAGTTGGTGTGCAAATACCTGCATAGATAGACCCCAGCACACCGAGGGCGATCAGTATGAATACCCAGATGTTCTTAAGCGATGCGAACCTGTCCCGCCAGGTAACGCCGGGCATATCAGGTTCAACATTTTGAGGCCTGAATTTTGCGTACACCAAGATGTAAACAACAAAAATTGCGGTGGTTACTATTCCGGGTAAGATACCCGCGATAAACAATTTACCGATGGATTCCTCGGTCAACAGGCCATATATGATTAGCATTGCACTCGGGGGAATGATGATGCTCAGAGTTCCGGCGGCTGCAATTATGCCGGCAGCAAAACCGCCGTCATATCCGTGTTTCTTAAGCTGTGGCATAGCCGCTAATCCTATGGTAGCGGTGCCTCCGGAACTGCTGCCGCAACAGGCTCCAAACAACATGCCTGCAAACGCTGCTGTGGCCCCAAGGCCACCGCGCACCTGGCTAAACCATTTGCTGCCCGCATCAAACGCCTGATCGGCTACGCCGCTTTTGCTTAAAAGCTCCGCCATGACGACAAACATGGGAACGAGAATTAGTGTTGCATCTGTTCCGAATTTATAACTTATCACGGCTAATTGCGATAATGCATTCGGCCCTATGAAAATCCAGATCCCCAGCAGGCTGCTCAAGCCGATTGCAAAAGCAATCGGCATACCGGCAATCACCAGCACAATCAGAAATGCGAACAGCAATATCCCGATGATCCCGATGTCCATTATATTTCTTCTTCCACGTTATTTACTGTATCGGGCAATATACCTGCTATTGCACGGGCGAGCAGCATGATGTATTGCACTAATAAAAAGAATAAACCGAATGGTATCACGGCATAAAAAGGCCATAACGTCACTTCCAGTCTAGTTCTTGAAACCCAATGCAGGCTGTAGCTATCCCACGCTAACACTGCACTCTTCCAAAGCCATAAGGCGACGAACACAATCCCCAGTACATCTACAATGATTGCCAGTATTTTTCTTGGTTGCGGCTTCAGGAGAGTGGGGATCAGATCTATACTGATATGTCCACCGGTTTCAAGTGTATATGCCGCCGATAGGAAAGTAGCCGACAGTAATATGTACGAAGATATTTCCAGTGTCCAGGCTGTTGGCGCTTTTAACGCATACCGTACAACAACCTCATATACGGTTAGAAATATAATGATGAGGAAACCGATACCTGAGATGGAGGCGCAGATTCTATTGAATTTGCTCAGCGCCGGCTGTATTTTGACCATATTTATCACAGCTGTTTAATCCCATATATTTTTGTCCGGAAAGCGTGTCCTGCCGGGATCGACCTGCTAATAACCTGCACCGTGTTTCCTGTATATGTCTGTAAGCTGCTGCGCCTCAGGGCTGGATGCAGCATAATTGTCCCAGATGGCTTTAGCGGGCGCCTTCCAGAGTTTCATTTCATCTGCGGTTGGGACATAGACGGTCTCGCCCAATTCGGGTAGGGCCTTGCGACCTTTATCGATATTTGCAGCGTTTACCTGCAAAACAACTCTCATGAACTCGGGAGTAACCTTGCTGATCGCTTCCTGGTCTGCGCTGGATATCTTGTCCCATTTGTCCTTGTTGATGTAGAACAAGAAGCCCCCGGTTCCAATATCCAGGTCACAATAATATGGGGCGACTTCGGGCAGCTTGAAAGCTACCATCGACGGAACTGAAAGAAGCGTGCCATCCGAAACACCGTATTGTATGGACTGGTACATTTCAGACGTCGGGAGGGTAACTGTGCTGCATCCCCAACCGGCTATCAATTCGTCCATGGCGCCTCCGGCGGACCTGATCTTGAGGCCTTTGGCTTCGGTCGGTACATGTACCGACTTCTTGGTTGCCAGACCATATGCCGTTGGGGCGCACGCATACCAGTTCACGTGAATATTATATTTACTGAAACCATTCTGGATTATAGGCAATGCTTCCGCGGTTGCCGCCAGATTGCTTTCGACATCGGATATTCCTACCCAGGGAAGTGCCCCGACATTGGCAAGAGGTACCTGGCCGACCACGTAGTTGATTACGGTCATAGCTGCGTCCACGCTGCCGCTGTTTACCGCAGCAAGCTCTTCTGCGCCCGGGCAAAGCGATTCACCAGGATTTACCACGATTTTTACCCTTCCCTCGGTGGCTTCCAGGACTGCCGCGGCATATAATTGCGCTATTGCTGCATATGGATTCCCCGCCGGGTACATAGTTGCAGCCACAAGGACGATCGGCTCCTGCGCGGCTGCCTGGGATGTCTCATTTTCTGACGGCTTGGTTGTCTGAGCGGCAGGTGCTCCGGTGCATGCAGCGGATATATATAGAATTACCAATACCAGTGCACATATGGTGACGGTCAATTTGTTTCTCATCTCTGTCCTCCAGCTTGATTATTTATAGTAGCCTCCATCATAGCTTTTTATGAATTCTATTTTTCTTCTTACTTCTAATACCTCCTCAAATAACCGTATAATCAGTTTATTCGTGACACTTTTATCAGGCCCCTTCATGCGTCAATAACGCAATCAATTCATCCTCCGAAAGAGATAGAATGTCTGTCGCTATAAGTTCTGTGTGCTCCCCCAGGCAGGGAGCAGGCATACGGGGCTGCGCGGGCGTCTCTGACATTATTGCCGCCTCACCCAGATGCAGACAATCACCTATTGCAGGATGCTGCATAAGCCAGAAATGGTTGCGTGCTTTTAACTGCGGGTCTTCACACACGTCTTTGGCGCTCTCCACAATGCCTGCCTGCACCCCTGCTGCCTGCAGCAAGCTCATTATGCTTTCAGGCGTCCTCTTTACCGTCCATTGTCCGACCAGATCGTTAAGCTCCTCTTCGTTTATCTTCCTGTTCTCTAATGTATCGAACCTGGTGTTGTTAACCAGGGCAGGAATGCCCGTTGCCGTGCAAAAAGACTGCCATTCGGCATCAGAGAATACTGCTATTGCGCACCACCTGTTATCCAGGCAGGGATAAACACCATGTGGCGCCGCATTTGGTGAGGTATTGCCAACACTTGCCGGCAGCCTGCCATTGGCAGTGTAATCCAGCATACCCGGTTCAAGGAACTGAATGCCCGCTTCCAGCTGCGAAACATCAATAAATTGCCCTTCACCTGTTTTCCCCCTATATCTAAGTGCAGCCATGATAGCAGCCAGACAGAAATAGGGAGTAACAAAATCATTGACCGGACCGTAAGGTTGAACGCAATCCCTGCCCGGCCAACCGCTGAAACTATTAAATCCTGTCAGAGCCACAAGAACGTTACCTGACGTGGGCATCGGCGCCATTGGCCCGGTTTCCCCGAATCCTGAGGTGTTCAACATGATTACATCCGGATTGGTTACTCTTACTGCCTCATAATCAAGTCCCAGTCTCTTCATCACGCCGGGCACGTAATTGGTAACAACGATGTCGGCCCAGTCTGCAAGTTTCCTGGCGACGCTAAGCCCCGCCGGACTTTTGAGATTCAATGAAATACTGTATTTGTTAGGGTTATAATAGGCGAAATATGCTGAATTATCTGGGCCGTTACCGTTTTTAAAAGGGGCGGACGACCTGGTAAAACAGGGCCGTTCAATGGTTTCCACCCTTACGACTTTTGCGCCATAATCAGCCAGGCACTTCGTCACCAGCGGGCCTGCTATGACCCAGGTAAAATCAAGAACCTTTATTCCATTAAGCGCCTGCTTTACCATGCTGTTTCCCATTCAAATTATTTGGTTCAGTTTTAATGTATCGATCTCATCCAACGATAAGCCGAGCTCGTCGTGAAAGACATCCAGATTGTGCTCGCCGATAAGCGGCGCCCTTCGAAATTTAAGGACAGGCATCGCCGCAAACTTCATACAACTGGCAGGATACTTAATCACACAGCCGAGTTCCGGATGTTCCACATCTATCCAGAAATTCCTTGCCTTTAGCTGAAAAAAATCCACCACATCCGCCGGATTCAATACCGGACAGATAGGCATGTGCCTTTTCAAAGCTTCCTTGAATAATTCCTGTTTGGTATATCTTGAAAAAAACTCGGCTACCGGGGCTTCGAGTTGCTCCCACTCTTCCTGTGTAAATTTGGTTACATCAAAGTTATCCCAATCCATTTCTTCTCTCTGTTTAGTGGACAGGCCTTCTTCTTTTAGCCATTCAGCAAGTATTTTATTCATTGCCGCTCCCGGCGCACCCCCGAATATTACGAAATTAACCAGTCCGTCTCTGCACGGCCATGTTTGGCGCGCACGTGTGCCGCTGCCCAGCCCTACTCTATATGCGCCTGACCTTTCCAGAACCATTCCATAAGTAAACCACAGAGAGTTTGCGTTTACTGTGTTCTTGACCATGCTCTGCTGCGCCGATACGTCGATATACTGTCCTTCACCTGTGATGTCCCTGTGATACAGGGCAATTAAAGCAGCAACTGCCGCTTCCCCACCAGCAAATAAAGGTGATTGCGGTAAACTAACACGTAAGGGGGGACGGTCAGGATCTCCGCAAATATACAAATATCCGCTCATCGCCTGGACGATAATATCTGAACCTGCGAATTTACTGTAGGGTCCGGTCTGCCCGAAAGGCGTGATAGACGCCATGATAATGCTGTTGTTGACTTTCTTCAGTTCGGGATAGTCTAAACCTATGTCTTTCATGTGTCCGACAGGATAGGACTCCACTACGATATCGGACCTTTTAACAAGCTGTTTGAAAAGATCTCGTCCATCATCGGTATTGATATCGAGGGTGATACCTCTCTTATTCAGGTTATAAGCAAACCATGTCAGGCTTTTCTCAGGATCAGGTATGTCATGATAAAAGGGGCCGATGCTACGGGAATTATCTCCCCCCGGTCTTTCAACCTTTATAACATCAGCCCCCAGTTCGGCAAGCATCCTTCCGCAGAGAAAACCGTTTTCGTCGGTCAGATCCAACACGCGTATGCCATCAAGCAGCGTTTTCATTAGATATATTCTCTATATGAAATAAGTTTAAATGAGAGCCTTCTGTTATATTTTCCTTTGCTATACCTGGAGGTTCATCGAACACGCGTCTCTACCTCCGGCCATATCTCCAACTGTTTACGTATGCATGTTATCATTAATTTCATACATGTCAATGATATGTTTATCTTCATTAAATATTTTTATCATATTGATCAATTAACAATAACTATTGATCATTTTGTTTACAATACTTGGTTGTATATGGTATTAATATCGATTATGAATCAATTGGACCAAATGGATAAGAAAATAGTGGACGCCTTGGCAGTAGATGCTCATATGAGCAGTATGGAAATGTCCAAACAGCTTAAAATATGCGCCCCGACAATCCGTCGAAGGGTTAACAGGCTGATAAAGAACGAAATCATACGTATACAGGCGGTTCAAATAAATCGTGTAAAAACATCAATAACGGTATCCATTTTGCTGAAAGTGGAAAGCAATGTCATTGTCCGGACGGCTGATTTACTGGCGAGTCAGAAAGAAGCGGGTTTTATAGTATTGACTGCCGGCTACTTTAATATCGTCTGCCTGTGCTGGTTCGAATCCGTGGAAGCGTATTCCAGGTTTCTTAATTCAGTGCTTTATCCGATGGAGGGTGTACTCGACACCGACACTTTGATTTGCACCGAATACAGGAAATATGCATTCGTAAAAATGAACCGTGCTGCTGATCCAACCAAACGGGCCAATAAACCGGTTGATGACATCGATATGAAGATTATTGAGTTGCTGGAAAAAGACGCACGTCAAAAAAGCACCAGGCTGGCTAAAAGTCTCAATATCAGCGCGCCCACCATCAGATGCAGGATAAACGATCTGTTAGATAATAATATTATTCGCATACAGGCCTTCCCGAACTTCCGCATGAGTAAAACAATAGCAGCTGTAATAGCTTTGAAAGTAGCGAACGGCTCAGTGAACCGTATCGCAGATTATCTGTCTGACAGAACTGAAGCCAGACAGGTAATGTTATTTACAGGTAGTTACGACATAGGAGTCTGGGCCTGGTTCGAAACTATCCAGGCCTTTTCTGACTTTTTGAAGGATGTTATCAATCCTCTGGAAGGCGTCGAAAAAAAAGAGATTGCCATCCAAACAGAAATTAAGAAATGGGTACACCAGTGGTGATCACGCCTGTGCAGCGGTGGCTATGCAGGAAGAGAGTTTCCCTCATTGAAATCAACTGATTGTCCGAACAATTTCCCCGGCGCACGGAAACCTCTTTTTTATGGTTGGGTCATTGTCATTGCTTGTGCCATCCAGCAGGCCATGCAAAACGGCATACAATATAGTTTCGGAATCTTTTTCAAGCCCCTGATTGCGGATTTTGGTTGGACACGCGCTTCCCTTTCCGGTGTATATGCTTTAGCGTTGATCAGCGGAGGTTTATTTGCCATACCCGCAGGGTGGCTGGCGGACAGATTCGGTCCTGCCAAAATAGCATTAATCTACGGCTCTCTGATTGGCCTGGGCCTGATACTGAGCAGCCAGATCACCGACCTGTTACAGCTTTATATTGCATATGGAGTTATTTTTGGCATAGGAACCAGCGGGGTATTTGCCGTTAGCAGCGGCATCACCGCCCGCTGGTTCTACAAGAAACGTGGACTTGCGTTAGGTATTGTCTCGGCAGGTGTCGGTTTCGGCATTCTTGTCATGCCGCCGGCAGCCGAGTATTTTATTCGCGCTGTCGGCTGGTCACGCTCTTACTTGATTATGGGGATCATGGCCCTGTTAGTTTTTGTTGCCACCGCCCTGTTATTACGGCGTGATCCGAAAGATATAGGTTGTTTACCTTACGGCGCTGTAAAGCCCCAACCGGAGGACGGGGTCAGCCAGGGACAAAAATCATATCACCCAGCGTTCGACGGCGGGATGACCCTATGGGACGCCTGTCGCACCCTACCCCTCTGGTTACTTGTTTGCATCGCGGTTCTTGTCGGAGTCTGTACGCAGATGATCTTTCTGCACCTGGTTAACTACGCCACTGACATCGGGATATCCCCGCTTGTGGCTGCAACGATTATCTCCGTTATAGGGATTGGCGGCATCTTCGGGCGCATATTAATGGGAAGCGGATCGGACAGAATCGGTAATATGAATGCCATGATCCTGTGCATGGCGATACAAACTGCAAGCCTGGTCTGGTTAATTTACTCCAGCGAGCTGTGGATGCTGTATGTTTTTGCTGGATTATTCAGTTTTGCCTTCGGAGGAGAAGTGCCTTTATTAACACTGCTGGTCAGTGAGCGATTTGGCCTCAGGGCAGTATCGGCGCTGGTGGGATTAATGTTGCTTGCTACGCGCGTCGGAGCCGGACTGGGTTCCTGGCTGGGCGGGCAGATATTCGATGCCACCGACAGCTATACGGCAGCTTTTATTACTGCATCAGTAGCCAGTACGATAGCGATGATCGCTGTAATTAGCATGAAGAGAATGAAAAAAGGACTCATAACCGGTCATTAGCACAATACATCAGGTTACCGCCCCGCCGGTCCAGCGGTCATAATGCACCCGCTGCTCCTTAAACCTATCCTCACTGTGAGGTTTTTCATCAGCATATCCAAGGGAAACCAGCGCTATGGGTATAACGTGCGCAGGTATACCAAGTAAGCTCCTTCTTTTTCTATGCGCTCCTGCACCGGGAATATCCCTACCCAAACAGCTCCTAAACCCAGGGCATGAGCGGCCAGAAGGATATTCATTGTGGCAGCAGAGCAGTCAAGCGGACCGCGGCCGGTGTTGACTTCAAAAGTTGGGTCCTCACAAACCAGTATAGCCAGGGCCGCCTGATCAAGCATATATGAGAACGTATGGATTTTGGATGCCTGACTGAGTATCTCACGGTCTCTGATAACTACGAACTGCCATGGTTGTTCGTTAGCTGAAGACGGCGCCGCCATTGCCACCTGTAACAATTGCTTCACCACACCATCATCCACCGACCTGTCAGTGTATTTACGGATGCTCCTGCGAGTCATCATGCATTCGATTGTATCCATACACCGCTCCCTCTATTAGCAGATTATATTCAAGATATCAAGAGGTTTTTACAACTGTTTTGTCTCAAGCCACATTAAAGCATATCTTCTCTGACAGTGCCACCAGGTATATGCTTCAAATAGTTTATTGGAATGACCCCGTGATCTCCCTCACATCCTTGATGGTCTCCAGCTTATTCAGTGTCTTCAGAATATGTGCCGCCTGCCCTGGAGATTCTGAGTACTGAGCGCAGTCTTTGAATTTGTTAACGGCATCTTCTAAGCTCATTGGATTATGCGGATGTCCAAAGGGAAAGTCTATTTGTTTGATGAATACCTCGCCTGATTTGATTTTAATTGAAACTTTACCCGGCGCGAAGAAGGACTTGACCTCGCCGTAGCTGATATCCTCAGCTACTATTTTTTGAGCCAGCATTAACGTAGCTGTATCCGACAGCCCATCTGAAGTGAAGCTCCTGATGCCGAGTCCCTTATTGACGATGGCGGCGCCGACACAGAACGGCAGGCTGATCCTTGCTTCGGTGCTGGTCGCAGGTTTTTTCCTCTCTTCTCCGGCGTATCTTTTCTGTATTTCCGTAACATAAAGAGTGATCTGCTCAATGTCCGCAGGATTGATACCATGCTCGCGCGTCAGTTCCAGAGCCGCCTGGACGTGGTTATGCATGATTCTATTGGCCGACCAGGCCTTCAATCCCACGTTCAGGCCGTCGAACCTCGTCCCTAAATCTCCTAACAGATAATCCCGGTCATATTTTCCCTGGAAATACAGGTTGAACAGTCCTGCGGGACCTTCGAAGCTCGTTTTTATCCCTGTGACTCCCCTTTGTGCCATCAGCGCTGCGAGGGTGGCCTGCATCCCGATGCTGCCTCCGTAGAGCTCCCTTATTTTGGGGTCTCCGGGGCTGAGGAATACCTCAAATGTCCCCGCTGCAGCCTGGTGAAAGGCGATGCCAATGGCATCCACAATCTGTTCCCGGTCAAGTTTCAGTATCTTGCCCGCCGCTGCCGCGGCTCCGAAAACACCGAGCACGGGAGCAGGCCTGAAGCCCAGTGTTAATCCCTCCTGCTTCCTTTTAATGGCAGAGCCCAGCCTGCATATTAAATCGTTCCCCAGGGCAACGGCGGCGATGAACTCTTTGCCGGTTACACCGCCCCTCTTTTCCGCCAGGGCGAAGGTGGCCGGGACAGTGCACAGGGTAGGATGAACCCCGGCTTCGTCGACAATGTCATCGTAGTCAAGAGCATGCGCCAGCACACCGTTGGCGAAAGCGGCCGACCAGGAAGGCAGCTTCTTATCAAATCCTATGACTGTGGACTCTTCATTGCCTCCTGCTTCGATAAACAGGTCGATCACATTTTTACTGTCCTGGGATAAACCGGAGCCTGCCAGTATGCAGCCAAATGTATCCAGGATGCATTTCTTTGTTATGTCCACGACTTCCCGTGGGATGTCCTTAATGGTAATGCCGGCGATATTGTCAGCTAATATATTACTTGCATCCATCCCATTCCTCGTTTTCATGGCGTACTTGCGCCTATTAATCTATATACTTCGTGCGCTTTTGGATATCAGCTTTCATCTGATAATAACTCGATCAGCTCTTGCTCGGACATATTCAAGAATTCAGATGCAACAAATTCTGTATGTTCGCCCAGGCATGGGGCGGGCCTGAGCGGTTGAGCGGGTGTTTCCGATAATATGGCAGGCTCGCCAAAACTGATAGAATCCCCGATCACGGGATGTTTCATGCTCCAGAAATGGTTGCGCGCTTTGAGCTGCGGATCTTCGCAGACATCCCTGGAATTCTGAACTACCCCTGCCTGTACACCCGCGTTCTGAAGCGTCTGCATTATGTGTTCGGGTGTATGTTTAATGGTCCATTGACCAACCATTTCGTTCAGCCTATCTTCGTTTCTTTTCCTGCATGCAAAAGTGCTGAACAGGGGATCGTCCGCCGTATCAGGATGATCCATGGCGGTACAGAACGCCTTCCATTCGTTATCCGAAAAAACGGCTATGGCGCACCATCTGCTGTCGGCGCAGGGGTAGACGCCGTGTGGAGCAGCCTCGGGAGAGGAGTTGCCGACGTTTCCTGTTTGCCTCTGGTTAACCGTGTAATCCAGCATGCCGGGCGCTAAAAATTGAATTCCCGCTTCCAGTTGTGACAGATCAATGGACTGACCCCTGCCGGTTAATTTCCTGTGACGGAGAGCAGCCATAATTGCAGGGAGGGCGAATGAGGGGGTAACAAAATCGTTCACGGGGCCGAATGGCTGCGTGCTGTCTTCTCCCGGCCATCCGCTGTAGAACATAAATCCGGTCAGAGCTACCAGGATCATCCCTGTCATGGGGATCGCGGCCATGGGCCCCGTCTGACCTTGTCCTGACGTACTCAGCATAATAACATCCGGATTGGTTTTTTTAACACTCTCATAATCGAGGCCCAGCTTCGCCAGCTTTCCCGGCACATAATTCTCAACTATTATGTCCGCCCAATCCGCCAGTTTTCTGGCCGTCCGCAGCCCTACCGGCTTCTTTAGGTTCAAAGAGGCGCTGTATTTATTGGGATTAAAATAAGCGAAATAGGTGGTGTTGTCCGGCCCGACAACGCGGTCCTTGAATGGGCCTGATACCCTCAGAAAACAGGGACGTGCCATGGATTCGACCCTGATAACGGTTGCTCCGTAATCGGCCAGGCATTTCGTGATAAGCGGGCCCGCTATCACCCAGGTAAAATCGAGGACCTTGATGCCTTCCAATGGTAGTTTACTCATAGTACTTCACATTCAAATAATATTCAGCTTCTGCAGGCGGGAGATCTCTGCGGCGGATAATCCCAGCTCATTACGATATATCTCCATATTATGCTCGCCGATCAGGGGCGCTCTGCGCAGCCCGGGGGCGGGCATATCTGAGAACCTGATACAGCTTCCCGGGTACTTGATTGAAGAGCCGAGTTCCTCGTGCCGAACCTCCGTCCAGAACCCCCTGGCTTCCAGTTGGGGATAGTCTAATACCTCTTGGGGTGAATGGACGGGGCAGATGCTGACTCTTCTTTTATTGCCCTCATCAAACAGCTCCTGTTTTGTATATTTCAGGAACAGCCTTGCTACCGGGGCCTCCATCTCCTCCCACTCTTCCTGCGTGAATTTGGATATATCGAAATCTTTTAACCTGCTTTCATAATCGGTTGCAATACCCTCTTCCTGCAGCCAGTCCGTTAATCCTGACGATCCAGCCACCGATGCCAGTATTCCCGCGACAAAGAGGAAGTTAACAAAGCCGTCTTTGCAGGCCCATGTCTGTCGCGCGCGCAAGTTCTTACCAAGACCGACCCTGAATGCCCCGGACCGCTCCAGTATCTCACCGTAGGTCAGCCATAAGGGAACGGCATTTACTGTATTCCTGACCATGCTCTGTTGCGCCGAAACATCCACACACTGTCCTTCGCCGCTGTTTTCCCGGTGATAGAGGGCAACCATGGTAGCTGTGGCAGCTTCGCCGCCCGCGTGAAGGTACGCCTGGGGGATACTGATACGCATGGGGGCTTGGTCGGGATCCCCGCAAAGATGCAGATACCCGCTCATGGCCTGTACGACGATGTCCGAGGCAACGAAATCCTTGTAGGGGCCCGTCTGCCCGAAAGGTGTGATGGAGGTCATGATGATCCTGGGATTTATTGTTTTAAGCACGATGTAATCGAGCCCTATTTGTTGCATATAGCCGACAGGGAATGACTCGATGACGATGTCTGCCTTTTTTATCAACTTGAGGAAGATCGGCCATCCATTATTTGAAGCGATATCGAGGGTTATACCCCGTTTATTCAGATTGTATGCAAACCAGGTCAGACTCTTATCCGGATCAGGCTCATCATGATAAAAGGGGCCTATCTTGCGGGAGGCATCACCCCCCGGTTTTTCAACCTTTATAACGTCGGCACCCATCTCGGCGAGTATGCGCCCACAGAGAGAGCCTTTTTCGTCAGTCAGATCTAAAACCCTGATATCTTCAAGCAGTGAGTTCATCTATCCTCTACTCGATAAATATATTGTCGTTGCACTTTGTGGTCGGGATGAATTATTGAAGATATCTGCATAATAGCACTGTTTTTTCGCAAGTCAATGATTTGTTCATTAATAGTTAGTAAAATTATTCAATTGATATGAAACATGAACAAATTGATCATTTCTTTTACAAAACAAGTAGTATATGATACTAATAACGGCAATGAAGCACATAGATGATATCGACAAAAGAATAGTTGCCGCACTGGAGAAGGATGCCTCTATGAGCAGCAGAGAACTGGCTGCAGCGCTCGATATATGTGCGCCTACGGTTCGACGCAGGGTAAACAGGCTGATCAGGGATGATATCATACGCATCCAGGCGGTACAGATCAACCGTGCCAGGACTTCACTTACCGTCTCGATACTGTTGAAAGTTGAAAACAGTGCCATTTCACGTACGGCTGATCTTTTGACAAAACAAGAAGAAGTGGGATTTCTGGCATTGGCCGCCGGCTACTACAACATGATAATGGTCTGCTGGTTTATCACAGTGGAAGCGTATTCCAAATTTTTGAACACCGTGCTATATACGATGAACGGGGTGCTGGAGACAGACACCGCAATCTGTACGGAATATAGGAAATATGCGTTTGTTAACCTGTCGCGTTCTCACGGAGTTGTTCAAAAAACCGGTAAACCGGTGGACGAAACAGACTTAAAAATTATTACTGCGCTTGAAAAGAATGCGCATCAGAGCAACACCCGCCTGGCTAAAAGCCTCAACATAAGCTCCGCCACTATCAGGCGAAGAATAAATAATCTGTTAAGCAGTAATGTAATACACATACAGGCTTTCCCCAACGTCCGTCTAGGTAAAATGATCACCTCTGTAATAGCCTTGAAAGTGGATAACGGCGCGCTTAACCGCATCGCAGACTACTTCTGTGATATGGACGAGGTCAGGCAGGTGCTTTTAGCGGCCGGCAATTATGATATAGGCGTATGGGCGTGGTTCGAATCCATAGAGGCATTTTCGGAATTTCTCAATAACCGCATCAATTCTCTGGAGGGCGTCGAGAAAAAGACCATAATCATCATGACAGAGATCAGAAAATGGGTACATATGTGGTGATATTGCGATCCCGCTAATTCAGATATAATCACAATCCAGCTATTAAGGCGATAGCACCATAAGATTTATACCGCTTTCTGCTGCGCGCTGCTTGACTGCATCGATAATCGATGAAGCGGGAAGAGTGATATCCACACCATTCTGCGGCGTTTGCTCCGAGCGCAGCTCGCCCAGCCAGGACACAAGCTCGTTCTGAGGAACTGTGCTTAGCATGGTTATAAGTGCATCCAATCCCACCATATGTACATGTACCCACCCCTCCGCGGAGACAATATTTTCCGTACTGATTACTTCTTCCAGCGTTTTATTGCGGTTAGTGCCCGTAACCAGTGTGAAATGCCACAGGCCATTTACCGGCCAGGAATAGAGCTCGTATCCTTTGAGAGAATGTGGAAGCCTGTTCACCGGGGATGCTGATGTAATGATCGATAATTTGCCGGCCTGTTGCAGAGACCTCATTACATCCAGGTTATTTCTGGGGTCTTCGCCTTTGAAGAAAGACGAGGACGGATAACCAGACTCGATTTGAATAACCTTTGGATCGCGGGAGCCGAGCGGTTTCATTATCGTGACACCGTCAAATGACTGGGATGATATCGGCGTCCAGAAGGCGCCCCAGTATATCGGTTGACGGTCGACACAGACCACGAACGACCTGCCTCTGACCGGGACATCAAGGCGGGAGATGCGATCGAATGCATCCGCAGTAAGCAAAATCTCATGCGTTATTACGTTGTAGGAGATGATGTCTTTCATGGCGATGACGGGCTGTCCTGCGAGATCCACATGGCTCAAGATCGGCATCTGTGAAGGGGGGATATCTCCTTCAGTTAGATAAATGGCGAATCCCTCCGGCGCTGGTGTTGAGCAGGCGCCTGATATAATCAACACGCAGAGCATAATATAAGTGAGCATTGCATACACACGGCCGGAAAAACGTTTTATCATATAGTCATCGCTCCCTTTCAAATCTGTGTGACGGTATAGTATATAAATTTTAGCCTGTTATTGCTGTGTGGGAAAATGAGCATTTATGACGAGATTGCCGCAGGTTCAGACATCTGCGGGAGCAGCGTGGGCGGATCTCAGGTTGATGATGAGCATGGCCGCCACGATACAGGCGCCCCCCAGCAGCGTCCTGAACGTCAACTGATCTCCGCCGATGACGACAGCGAACAGCCCGGCGAACACAGGTTCCATCGTCATCACGATGGCCGCCCGCGTGGGTGACACGAGGGATTGAGCCCAGGTTTGCACGATGAAGGCAAGTGCGGTGGCAAATACCGCCGTGATTCCGACGGTTGTCCAGGCTTCTATAGTGGGCGGTGGGGTAATGCCGCCCGGCAGCGCGGCTATGATGGAGATCACACCCACGGTGGCAATCTGCAGGAAAGCGAAAGTGTAAGTATTATAATGGGGGGACCATTCTCCCAGGCCGACTATATGTATTGCGAAAAGAATCGCGCATGCAAGTGTGAGCAATTCGCCGGGGCCGACAGACCATCCGTTGAGGCTCAGCAGGGCCACTCCGACCGTGGCAAGTGCGACCAGCAGCCAGGTCTTCCCGTCGGTTCTATGGCGGAGGATGATCCAGGCCATGACCGGCGTCAGCACTACGAACATACCGGTTATAAACCCGGACACAGCCGCGGAGGCATACAGAAGCCCGTAAGTCTGGGCGATATAGCCGAGCCCGAGCACGACGCCGAGCCCGGCGCCGCGCAACAACTCCTGACGTGTGATACCGCGCAGGCATTGCGGCCGGATTACAAGCATTACCAGCGCAGCAGCGGCGAAGCGCCAGGCCATGAAATCCATGACCGGCATTAGTTCGACAGCCGCCTGTACGATGGTAAAAGTGTAGCCCCAGACCGCGGTGATTACTACCAGAGCGGCCAGTGCCAGGAACGACGACGATCTCCAGTTTGCCGGCATAATATTCTGTGTATTCTATAGCATTGGTCGTTTATATTCAGGGCCGATGTATCAGGATACTGCGCTGTAATAATAAAATAAAATCTGTCATAATAATATGCCAGTACATCAGGCAAGGAGGAGGCAACATGTGCTGTTTTGTCACGCTTTTCCTGTTGATCGGTCCACGCTTCGCGCTCGTCTGCATGTGGCTGTTCTCAGATATGGTTACCAGGGTTTTCGGCACCAACTTCATTATTCCGCTGCTGGGAATAATCTTTCTTCCCTATACAGCTATATTCTATGTCATCGTCTATCTGTATATGGGCATGGCCAATCCCTTCGCCTGGGCGCTGGTCATACTGGGGTTCATCATTGATATCTCCGCTTACGGCGGTGGATGGTGGGGCAATCGCGGCCGCCTGCGCAGGTAATCGCCTCGTGGGCGAAAACAGGCTTACAGGCTAATCCGGATTGCCCGGATTTAGCCTCTTAAGCTCAATTAATATCTCACGCAGCAGCAGCAGCTCCAGCCGCCGATAGGTGATATCGCTCGCCAGCTTGCCCCATTTCTTGGGATCGTCCGACAGGAATTCCTCGGTTATCTCCATTGCGCTTCTGGCCATATCTTCCTCCTTGTTTCAGTCGATCAGCACCAGCCCCACGGAGGTGGCGCAGGGGATATCGCTGGCGTCGCCCAGCAGCGGATAGGCGTTCCATCCGACCTTGCCGATAATGTCCACTACGTCTATGCCCAGCGCCTCCATGGCCGGCCGGGACCTAAGGGGGAAACGGCATCTGCCGCTGTCCTTGAACTGGCAGATCAGGCCGTGGCAGAGGTAATCCTTGCAGGACCCTCCTCCCAGGCCCATGGCCAGCGCATACCCGTGCTGGTAAGCCATGCGCTCGATCTCGTAAACGATCTTGGCGGTCTTCTGGTGAAAGAGCAGGCTGCGGTCGGTGCCGCCGCTGTCCCTGGATTTGCCCGGCGCATAGTCCTCCAATGGCTCCACCAGGGTTTTGATCAATATGCCGTAAGAGTATCTGGCAAAGGCTTTTCTGACAAGGTCGAGGTCGGGCGCGTTGGGGGGGCAGTTCGGCGTCTCGCCTGCTCGCAGGCAACGAGGTATCAAACATTTGAGCCTGACGCGCTCATCCACCACCAGCTGGTCAGACCTGATAATCTCGGCACCCGCCGCCCCGAGCTCCAGCGCTTTGGTCCGCAGCAGCTCCAGGTCGGCCTTCAGTTTTTTCTTCTTTGTTTTAATCGCCAGAGGAATAGCCTGAGTATTCTTTTTCTGCATAAGTCTGATGCTCCTTGTAAAGATTTTAACACGGCGTCGCTTCCCGTTTATAGCCATAAGGAAGGGGTTGCGCTAAACTTTAGGTTGTGGAGGAAATATATGCCTAAGTGGCCTGACCTGGCATCCGGCTTCAAACTGCTGCGCGAAGTGGATCTCAATGCCATCCGCCGGCGGGCTGAATCGCCCTTTTATCTGGCTGTGCTGGGTGGTGAGGGCGTGAACAAATCTTTACTGATAAGCCAATTACTAACCGGACCGCGTGCGCAGGAGAGTGGATTCATACCCCGGGTGTACGAGTACGGCCTAGACGGCGAGATGCCGCTCGGCACCTGCACTCTGGCTATATTGATGGTGGGCGGCAGCGATGATTGCGCCCGAGAGAGAGATGTCTTTAAACAGCTGCGGCGCGATAATATCCCCGTGATCGTCTGTTACAGCCGGAGCGATCTGCCGCAGGATGGAAAGGTTGTTTCGATCAATGCGCAGGGCTGGCAGGATGCGGAGACGGTTGTCGCGAATCCCGGCGACCGCCAATCGCTCACCAGGATGCTGGCACCGGCTATGCTGCGCGCCTGCCCCGGGCGGGAAGTTCAGCTTGCACGCAATCTTCCCATGCTGCGCGAAGCAGTGTGCCACAAGCTGATCGATGATGCATGTCTGGTCAACAGTACATACAGCCTTGCCACGGGTCTGGCCGAAATCAATGTATTTCTCGACCTGCCTCTCAACATGGCCGACATCGTGATCCTGACCAAGAACCAGGCTATCATGGCCTATAAGATATCCCTGGCCATGGGATTGACAGGCGACTGGAAGGAGACCGTGCCCAAGATGACCGCCGTGGTAGGCAGCGCCTTCCTCTGGAGGCAGGCGGCCAGGCTACTGGTCGGCCTTATTCCTGCATATGGAGTCGTTCCCAAGATAGCCGTGGCCTACGCGGGTACCTATACCGTCGGGCAGGCTATCTACCAGTGGTGCGCCAAAGGCGAGAAACTCAAGACTGAGAATCTCAGGGCGCTCTATCTTACTGCGCTCAAACGCGGCCGCGAGGCGGCACAGGCCGTGATCGCCAGGCGCAAGGCTCTGCGGCACCCGCAGCCTGGAGCGTGACATACAGCCTGCGTCTTCACTGCCGCTATGGAGAGACGCTAAATACGTCTGCGCGAGATCGATGTCGCGATCAGCACGATGATCAGCACGATGACCAGGAAAGCCGCCACGGCGCATATCCATAGATAGATGTCATTGGCGAAAAGTGTGGCCAGGTTGAGTGTTCCATTATCAGAGGTACCGGCCTGCGCCGGCTCATCGAGCGACGGTCCTATGGCAGGCGGCGCCGTGATCGCTGCCGGCGATTGTATGTTTTCCGATGGACCCGGCGCAGATGTCCCGGGGATTTCAGTCTGCTGCGCAGGTGTTGGGGGGACTATGGGCGGGGATGGTGGAGCGACCTCTTGTTGTGCAGGCGATGGAGTCGGCATGCTGTAGCGGGGCGTGGGGGAGAGGCAGTCGCAGAAGGTCCACAGCCTTCCGGTGCCTGCCGCATAATCGTGCGGCCTGTTGTCTATGGCCCACAGGTTAACTCCCGACGACAATTTGAGTGAGCTGGGCTCCCGCGTGAAAACCACTCCCGCAGGCAGTCCCGAGGTCAGCGTGTCCCATTCGATAACGGGAGGGCCCAGAGCTTCTGGATACAGTGTTCTGTCGACGGAAGAGCCACCCGCAGCGGCTGAGGCGCCGTAGAGCGTGCCCATCTGGGCCAGGCCCCAGAAGCCGGCCGAGGGTGCTCCCATGATGTCCCAATCGCGGCTGTAGCCGATAAGCCAGTAGTAGATATCGCTGTTGGCCGAGTCGCCGGCAGCGTATATCACCGCCGTGTCGCTAAACCTGTAATCCAGGACTGTATGTATATTGCCTGAGGACGGCAAATCCGAGGTAACAACAAAAGCGCCCACGCCGGACGAAGCGGCTACCCTGCTGTCGGAGCTGTTGCCTCCCACCACCACGATCCCGTTGGGCGCGGCAAAAATAGTATGGCAGCCTCTCAGTGTGACGGCTGCCTGCTGCGACCACTGGGCCGTCGGCGCTAACGCATTCGCCCTGCGCATGGAAGAAGTGGAGAGCACATACAGATAGCGAGTATTATCGATCATGGTAACCGAGAAGTCGGTCACATTCATTGCCGGAAGCTGCGCCTTCCAGGTCTGTCCGTCGTCCTGCGACTGGCGCAGATCGTCCGTGCCGCGTGAGGACATAAAAATTGCCCCGTCGTTCCCGTAGTTGCTCATGCGCAGTATGATGTCGTTGCGTGTCGCGGGCAGGCAAAGCACACGCTCCCACGATTTGCCCGTGGCCGATCCGCCCGAGCGCCAGATACTGTCCAATCCCGCGCCTGATTCATTGATCGAAGCCAGGTAGATCGCGCTGGAATCCTCTTTGACAGCCACGTCCGAGAGAAAGCTTATCTGTGTATCTATGAGGCTGATCTGGTTCCAGGTCTTCCCGTTATCTCTACTCAGGGAGAAAGCTGATTCGTCCAGAGGCGCGCCGGTGAGATATGCTCCCGGCCAGGCGGCCGGGCTGTTAAGCTGCGCCGATCCGGTTCCGCAGTAAGCACGGCTGCCGTCGGGTGACCACATCACTATGGCATTGCCGTAGCCGGAGGCGCCGGCGCCGGTAGGCGGTTTTTCGGTCTGGTACCAGCAGGCGGTGGGACAGGTCATGGGAGTATCGGTGAACCAGGTCAATACGGTGCCTTGTGCGGCATTCCCGGTGACCGCTCCGGTCAGCAGCTTGCCGCCCGAATAGGTACCATAATAGGCAATGCTGGAGATGCGACGGTTGGGCTGTGCGGCCATGAGCTGGTAGACCATGGCGTCGTCCACCCTGAATATGCCGGCACTGCCGCCCGGAGCATCGATGCTTATATAGGCCCGGCACAATGCGGGCGCCTGCCCCGAGTAATCGGCTGTGAGCTGGAGACATCCGCTCACTACCTGTGCAGCCTTGGGTGATCCGCCTGCCCCGCTCACGGTTATCTCGGGAGGATTGCCGTTGAAGGCCGTATTCCAGTCGGTGGTATTGGCATTCAGATCATGTATGCCGGCATTGAAATAGGTGCCGGCCGCTGTGGAGTACAGCACTGCTATGGAAGGATCTGACCGGTATGACAGTGGAAAGCGAATGGAGAGCACGTCCCCGCTGAACCCCTGTGCAGCCCAGGCGCCGCCCACGCCGCCAACCTTGTATACATAGACTTCGCCTGCCCCGCCTGAACGGGTGCCGGCAGCGATATCGAAAATCCCATAGACAGGAGATATGTCCAGTGCGCCGATGTCGGATGCAGCAGGGAAAGCCGTATCGTTCCAGGTCTGCCCCGCGTCCTGCGAGACATAAACCTGTCTGGGACGGTTTCCCGAACTGGTTACCGCGGCGACAAACTGCGGGTTATCGGGAGAGATGGCTATGTTCCAGGCCGGAAGCTCGGCCCCGGACGCAAGCAGGTTGCCGCTGATCTCCAGCCAGCTTGCGCCCGAGTCGTCCGATCTATATAGCTTGCGCTGCGATGTATCCGAAGCATAAAAAGTGTGACCGTCCCTGGACTGGGCCAGAAAGTTAATCTCGCCGGGGCTGGCTATGATGTTGAACTGGATGCCGGGCGTGTCCACCATGCTCCAGATCATACGTCCGGCCTGCGCGGGCTCGGATAGAACAGAGACGGACAGAACCAGCGCCAGGGCCGCCAGCGACGGCTTTGCCATGAATTTCAGGAGATTAAACATCGGCTACTGATGATTATAGAACGTTTCCACCTGCCGTGCAGTTTATGGCTGCTCAGTCCGGCAACTGGTCGGATGGTATGATCTGCGAAGCAGGTATATTGATCTCCGGCATCCCGTCGGTGTAGTGTGGGATGGGTGGTTTCAGCGGCTGTTTGGGCCCGTAGTTGATATCCTCGCTGATGGTATCGATCAAGCTGTAGATGATCTCGGTAACGCCCTTATGCATGCCTTTGTGTCCCAGTGGCAGCTTGCAGATATGCAGCTCCCATTCGTTGTACGACTCACGCGTCCAGGTGACCGTCCTTCCGCCTGCCATCGCTGCGCTTTTCTTGTCGCCCGGTATCACCGTAATGGGCTTGATAGCGGCGTTCTTCCACTGCGTAACGACAGTGCGCAGCAGCTTCTTGGAGGTCGAGCCGCATTCCTCCACGGTCGACTCTTCCTTCGCGGTGGAGTCGACGGCGCCGGCATATTCAGGCGCGGGCAGCTCCTTCTTATCGATCATGGTGGCCATCTCGGGCAGTTCCTGCATGGACGGTGGCGGCAGCTCACGGCCCTGGGACAGTTCATCCTCGTATTTCTGCAGCAACTCGCTGAATTTCTCCATGAGCTGCTCGCGCGTGCTCTGCGGTTTCTTGAGCCCTTCGCCGATCATGACGACCGTTGTCTGCGGAGGTATGGCGGCTGGAGGTGGCTGCAGAGGTGGTGGGGGCATCGAGGGATAAGGCGGGTAGTAGACCGGAGGTGGTGGAGGTGGAGGGGGAGGGGGTTGTACCTGCGTAGCCCAGGGATTGACCGGCTGGGGCACGCGGTCGCGGCGGGTCAGGGCATAGATGCCGTAGATGAGCCCGGCTATCACCAGCACGGTGATTGGTATGGTAACCGCCGGGGTCGAGTAGTCAGGGTCCCACTGCACGGTGATGGTCTTGGGCCCCTCTATAAGCGCGGAACCCGAGGTGAGCAGCGCCCTGTATTTGCCGCCGAAAAAGCCGGCGATGCCGGGCATGGCCACCTCTTCCGGGGACACACTCCATTTGACAGTGCTGCCGGCCTTCTGCCATCCTCCTCCCGTTGTGTTGCCGTATTTGGAGTCCACGGTCAGCCGGTAATACAGATCGTAGGTTGCTATGTACTTGCCGGCAGCCTCGACCACGGTGTTGAGAGTGGACGAACTGATCTTTCCACCTGCCGGAGTCAGCCAGTACGCGAACGTGTACTGGGATTCGGCGTCCTTGGCCACTTCCTGCGGCGCGCTGACGTTGAGCGGATTACCCTCGCGGTGCCAGCCGGACCCGCTCATCGACGTTATGCCTGTGGGACTGCTGGTGATCTCGATATCGTATTCGGGATAGTACGTGAACTGCAACTGGCTGATCCCGCCGCTGACAGAGGCGGAGTTGGACTCCGCCTTGTACTGGATATCGGTCCGTCCCGACGGCGTCACTATATTGTCCACCGATATTATCGATGTCGTGTCGGGATCCAGCCCGGTAATCTTGTACGATTCGCCTCCCCGCAGCGTGGCCTTGGGCACGTTGCCCACATAAACGCGGGTCTGGCCCTCCTCCAGCCCGGAAGATATGCTCACGGTCACATCGTAGCTTCCCTTCTCCACGGTCAAATAGAAGGTCTGCTGCGCCGTGGAGCTTCCCGCCGTGGCTGTGACGGCAAAGGAATAGCTGCCCGCCGTGCCGCTGGCCGGTGTGCCCGATACCTGGCCGTTGTTAAAAGTAAGCCCGGACGGCAGAGAGCCGCTGGTAAGAGCGTAGCTTACAGTGCCTGTGCCCCCGGTGGCAACGATGCTGGCCGAATAGGCCTGCCTCACGGCCGCCGTGGGTATGCTGGTCGTGGTAAAAGTCAGTGCCGGTACGGTTATATATATGATGTAAGATTCGGTAGTGCTGCCCCAGGTGGCGTCGGTGACGGTTACATCTATAGAGTAAGTGCCCGCTGCCGTGGGTGTTCCTGTGATGGTCCTGCCGGAGGCTACCAGGCCGGGGGGTGTGCCGGATATAGACCAGATAGGCGAGGAACATGTGGTGCCGTTGCATGTGGCTGAGAAGCTGGTGCTATAAGATGTACCCACCACTCCGTTAGGTGGTGAACCATAGATGACGGGCGGCGCCGCATCAGCCCTGCCGTAAAACAGGCCGGCTCCAAGGCAGACCAAAATAAGGCAGACGGACAGCCACCTGATGGTCGCGGTAAGGATGTGACTGTAGCTGTTCACTCGATCTTAATCCGTATGGCCGGGGACGTTTATAATTGTATTATAATAACAATTCATATCGTTGTCGATATCTTCACGTACGCTGCCCTGAATGGCGGCACTACCACTGATTATGTATCAAGATTATTAATAGATTATTAAGAGCAGGGTTATTTCAGCTTCAGAGGCAGGCCTGCCGTCATAAGGATGACCTCGTCGGCCGCACTGGCCAGCCGCTGGTTGGCCTTGCCCAGGGCGTCGCGGTATACCCGCGCCAGAGCATTGTCCGGCACGATGCCGCTGCCCACCTCGTTGGAGACCAGTATGAAACTGTAGCGCGACTGCTGCATCAGGCCGATGAGGCCATTAATCTCAGCATCAACGGATTTTTCAGCCTGCTTGTCGATGGTGGTTTCGCCCACACAGTTGGCGACCAGCAGTGTTATACAGTCTACGATGACCGTATCGTATTTTCCCGCTTTATCTACCAGGGCCGACGCCAGGTTGTCTGCGACCTCCAGCGTGTCCCAGCCGGCAGGGCGCGACCGCCTGTGCGCCTTTATACGTTCACGCATCTCATCATCCAGCGGCCGGGCCGTAGCGCAGAAGAGCACACTTCCGCCCCTTTCTGCGGCTATCTTCTGAGCGTACGAGCTCTTGCCGCTGCGAGCCCCTCCTAAGATTAGGACTATTTTTTTATTGTCAGGCATAGTCGATCAAAACGGGATGGTGATTTTAAATAGATTGTAGCTGGATAAATAGGGCATCAGGCGTAGTGATGCGATGCTCAGGACCAGAGTGATCACCTCACCTGATTCGATCAGCGCGCCGCAGCAGTCGCCCGTCAGGCCGCCGAAAAGACGGCTGAAGAGCACGCCCAGGCAATACAGCAATCCGAAAAGACCCAGCATGATCAGCGGGCCGATGATCATGCCATTGAGCAGAATGGCGGCTGCCAGCGCTATGACCGATGCGCCGATGAATCCGTCCCGGCTGGCGCTGCTCTTGAGGGCATAGAAAGAGCCGCTGTCTCTGGCGGAGGGAAAAACCAGCACCAACCCTGTGATGGCCCAGCGGCTGAGGATGGGAAAGGTCAGCAGGGCATACACGCCGATGGTTGCCGACAGGCAGATATATTTGGTGAGCAGCACGAGTATGGCGGCTGTGATGCCGAAGGCGCCCACACGCGTGTCCTTCATGATCTCCAGCCTCTGCGCCATGGTCTTGCCAGCGGCGAAGGCGTCGCAGGTATCCATCAGTCCGTCGATATGATGCGCTCCTGTGATGACGGCCAGCGCTCCTATCAGCAGCACGCAGCTCACCGGCGTCGGCAATGCGGCGCGGAATACGATATAGAGCAGTACAAGCAACAGCCCGATGACCAGTCCGACCAAGGGAAAGTATATAGTGGAACGTCCGACCGAACGTAGCTCTTCGTCTGCTGCCGGGGTTTCGGGCATGAGGAGCACGGTCTTCATCTCTGCCGGGGTATGTTCGCTGCGCTGCTCGGCCGGAGGAGCAGCCAGGCGCGTATTGCCTGCGCCTGAATCGGATGCCGGCGCGGGAAGTATGGTCAGGAAACGGAGCACGGCCAGGAAGCTCAGGATGCGCCTCCTGCGGGAATGTCGGAAACACCCGCGCCTTCAAAAGTGGACATATCGCGCATCACGTTGATCGAACATTCCGCTAAAAATATACCCAGCGCCGCGCCGGTTCCTTCGCCCAGGCGCAGGTCGAGCTCGAGCAGCGGCCGCAGCCCCAGGTGTTTCAGGCAGGCGGCGTGTCCCTTCTCGGCTGAGAGATGTGCGGCTATCAGATAATCCCTGGCCTGCGGGCAGATACCGGCCGCTATGAGGGCAGCGGCGCCCGAGATGAATCCATCGATGACTACAGGTATGCGGTTGGCTGCACCTGCTATCATGGCGCCGGCCAGCCCACCTATCTCGAAGCCACCCACCTTCTCCAGCACCCCCAGTGCGTCGGCGGGGTCCGGCCTGTTGACTGCCATAGCCTGCTCGATGATCTCTACCTTTCGCTCCAGTTGTTCATCGCCGATGCCGGTGCCGCGCCCTGTCACATCACGTACAGTTTCACCCGTCACTGCCGCAGTGATGGCGCTGGCCGAGGTCGTGTTGCCGATGCCCATATCTCCGGTGCCCACAATGTCGAGGCCGGCAGCAACTTCGTTTTCAAGTACCTCCGCGCCTGACAGCAGACTATTTATTGCCTGTTCACGGCTCATGGCGGGGCCGGCGCTCATATCGCCCGTGCCGAAGTCGATCATCTTACATAATATCCCTTCGTATGACGGCAGCCCTCCCTTAACACCCATGTCAACGATGACCACACGTGCCCCGACCATGCGGGAAAGCACGTTGATAGCGGCGCCCCCGGCTGCAAAGTTGAGGGCCATCTGGCAGGTAACCTCCTGCGGATAGAGGCTGACGCCGCGGGCGGCTACTCCGTGATCGGCTGCCATAACTACTATAGTCTTGTTCTTCATGCCCGGAATGACCTCGCCGCGTATACCTGCGATCTGTACGGCCAGATCCTCCAGCGCTCCCAGACTGCCGCGCGGCTTGGTCAGGCTGTTTAATCTGCGCCTGGCAGCTTCCTGGAATGAAGGGTCAATGGGCTTTACCCGGCTTATCAATCGTTGCAGTTTAGCATCCGCATCTATTTCAGCGTTCATGTTAATCATCTCGTCATTGCTAGCCTTATTTTCACCTCGTCATTGCGAGCCCGAAGGGCGTGGCAACCTTGTGTTCTCGCATGATACTACAAGATTGCTTCGTCGTTGCGCTCCTCGCAATGACAATATGCTTACCTCTGACCAGTTAATATTCGATTCCCTTGCGCTGGTGGACGCCTTCCGAAAAGGGGTGTTTGATCATGAGCATCTCGGTTACCAGGTCTGCCTTCTTGATCACATCCTGCGGCGCCTTGCGTCCCGTAAGAATGAGCTCTACGTTGGCGGGTTTCATTTCAATCAGGTCCATGATCTGCGCCAGGCTGAGGAATCCACGCCAGTGAGCGATGAATATCTCGTCCAGCACTACCACGTCGTACTTTCCGCCGCTCAGTGCGTTCACCGCGTAATCGTAGGCCTGCCGCGTCTCAGCCAGCAGTTGATCTTCCCCCTTCTTGAAAATGTCGCCCTTGCCGAACTGAATGATCTCGAAGGGCCTGTACTTGTCGGCAAAGAAATGCTCTCCGCCGAGCTGTGTTTTGAGAAACTGTATGAAGACCACCCTCAGCCCCTGCGCACAGGCACGCAATGCCTGTCCCAGCGCAGCGGTGGTCTTGCCTTTGCCGTCACCTGTATAAACCTGTAGCAGACCTTTGAAATCCTGTTCCGACATGTAGTCCTCCGCAGATAATATTGTACAGCAAGGGCGTTAATCCGCTTTCCATGCCATTTCGGCAATAGCCTGAGCCAGCTTTCTGCAGTCATCCATACAGCGCGGTGATATACGCACGAAGGCCGGAAGCCCGAAGGACGAGCAGTCGCGCACCAGGAATCCTTTCTCGAGCAGCCGGTTTTTAAAACCGGGGGCGTCTCCGATCCTGACAAGGAAGAAATGCGTGTCGGTGGGAATAATCCTGTATCCCATTTTTGACAGCCGGCCCGTCAGGTAGCTGCGGCATTTTTGCATTCGGGCGTTGCAGCGCCTGACATAGCCGCCGCATGCGGTTGCCGCTATGCCCGCCCGCTGGGCCGGCGAGCTCACGTTCCAGGGCGGCCGCACTTTTTTGAGACTATTGATAATTGTGGGAGAGGCCAGGCCGTAACCCAGACGCAGACCGGCCAGCGCGAAATCCTTGGTCATAGAGCGGACGATCAATACGTTGGGCTCCTCCGTGAGGTCGGGCTCATCTGAGGTTCTATCAGTAAACGCCATATATGCCTCGTCCAGTATAATCAGTGCATCGGGCAAGCCTCTGACAAACCCGAGCAGCTTCTCCCCCGGCAGAAGCTGTCCCGTGGGATTGTTGGGATTACATAGAAAGACAGCCCCGGGGTTATGCGCCTGCGCAAAGGATGCTAAGTCATCCATGCTCAACCGGAAGTCCCGGTCCTCGCGTAGTTTATATCTGACGATAACGCATCCTGCGATCCCGGCGGCCAGTGCGTATTCACCATAAGTCGGCGATGGTATGACGACCTTATCGCCCGCCGCCAGATAGGCTAAAGCGGACAGCCTGATGATCTCGGTCGAGCCGCTGCCGATTATGACCCTGTCGGAGGATGTTCCCAGGCTGCCGGCCAGGGATGCCACGAGCTCGCCTGAGTGTGGATCGGGATAGTCTCCGATATTGGTTGCGCGCAGGGCGCGGTATATTTCCTGCGGTGGCCCGTAGGGATTGCAGCAGGTACTGAAGTCCAACAGGCCGGCCTCTTTCAGCCCGGCGTAGCCCGCTCCTCCGTGTTCGATGGGCGGCAGATTGTGTATACTGGGATTAACGCGCAAGCCCAATCAGCGCCTCCACTACGGCAATCATTAGCCCCCATATGCCTGCGGATGTCAGCATTATATCCTGCGATCGAGATATAACGGCGCCCGACAGGGCGGCGCCGCCACCGTTTAATGTGTATTCGCCGCTTTTTTCAAGTTCGATGCCTAACGAGCCTGCCATGGAGCACATGGTCCAGCCTGCGTTGGGGCTCGCGGTCCTGCCGTGCTGTTTGAGCATTGTCCGCCAGCTTCCTGCAGGATCAGCCCGGCAAATTCCCGAAGCGGCAACTATCAGCAGTGCGCTCAGGCGGGCGGGGATGAAATTGAGGGCGTCATCCAGGCGGGCTGCGACTCTGCCCGTGTATTCCCAGCGTCCGTGATACCCGATCATGGCATCGAAGGTATTTACGATGCGATATATCAGGGCCCCCGGCAGGCCCAGAATGGCGTAATAAAAGAGCGGCGCTATGAAGCTGTCACACAGGTTTTCAGCGCAGGACTCGACTGCCGCTGACATAAGCTGTTCATCTGATAAGCCAGAGGCGTCCCGGCTGACCAGCCACCTTGCCTTCCGCCTGGCCTCTGCCGCATCGTTGCGTTGCAGGCACAGCCTGACATCTTCCACGGCCTGCCACAGCCCTCTCAGGGCGAAGGTGTTTTTGAACAGATATGCTGAAATAAATATATAGATGACAGGATTGAGGCTGGGCAGGAGTGTAAGGCCGAGCCAGAGAGGGACGGTTATCGCGATGCAGGTCGTAACGACGATGACGGTCCCGAAAATTAGTTGTCGGCGGGGACCCTTGGGCGGCTCGAATTTAAGCTCGAGGGAGATGAGCTTGCCGAGCCAGGCCACGGGATGCCAGGGATTGGAAGCCTCCCCGATCAATGCATCCAGCAGCAGGGCCATACACAGTATATACAGGCCTGAAAGCTCCATTATTTGAGCTCCCTTTCAGCGGCTGATGTTATCAGAGCTGTGGGCAGTCCGTTGGCCGGGTGGGCGTAGACAGCGACGTTGACTCCGAAGACCTCCTGCAATGTATGACTATTGATAACTTCATTCGGCCCGCCCTCCGTATAAACGGCGGCGTCCTTGAGGACGATAATACGGTCGCCGAACTGAGAGGCCAGGTTGACATCGTGCAGGGCTGAGACGATGGTGAGCCCCTTGTCCCGGCAGAGCTTTTTAAGGAAATCCAGTATGCCTGCCTGGTAGTTGATATCCAGACTGGCTGTGGGCTCATCCAGCAGCAGTATCCCTGCCTCCTGCGCCAGTGAGCGGGCGATCAGAACCCTCTGCCGCTCGCCGCCCGAAATCTGGTTGATGCGCCGTCCTGCCAGCTGTGAGGTCTCCGTGGCCTCCATGGCGTTGGCCGCCGCCAGAATATCGCTGCTGCCCTCGTATCTGAGCAGCCCCAGGTGAGGTGTGCGGCCCATCAACACGATCTCCATAGCCGTGAAAAGCTCGGGCAGGAAAGCGCTCTGCGGCATCAGGGCGATATTGCGGGCGATATCTGTACGGCTGTAGCCGCCCAGCGGCCGTCCATCCAGGCTGATCGATCCTTCGAACGGCCTCAGCAGCCCGCATATTCCCTTGAGCAGCGTGCTTTTACCTGAGCCGTTCGGTCCGATTACCGTTAAGAATTCGCCCGGCCGGGTCTGCAGCGTGATATCGCGAAGAGCCGTCCTTTTGCCGTATCTGAAGCCTGCTTTGAACAGGGATATGACCGGCATTAAAACACCGCCTTTTTCTTCTGGTTGAGCAGGTAGAGGAAAAAGGGCGTGCCGATGATGGCCGTGATGATGCCTACAGGGATCTCCGTCGGGGCCATGATGGTCCTGGCTGCTGTGTCCGCCAGTATCAGGAAAGCGGCTCCCCCCAGCAGCGATATGGGCAGCAGCAGGCGGTAGTCCGGCCCGCAGGTCATCCTCACGGCGTGAGGTATGATGATGCCGACGAAACCGATGGCGCCACAGAAGCATACGGCTGCAGCAGTCGTAAGGGTGGCAGCCGCCAGAATGATCAGCTTGGTGCGCTCGACGTTTATGCCCAGCTGTTCGGCCTGCTCCTCGTCCAGCTGCATGACATTGAGAGGACGCGCCATGAGCAGCAGCACCACCGCTCCGGCCAGAATATAGGGTATCATGATCGCCACCCGCCACCAGTCGGCCAGGGAGAAGGTGCCCAGCAGCCAGAAAACGATGCCGTGCACCTTTTCATCCGAGACGATGATGAGATATGAAGTGATCGAGGCTAAAAACGCCCCCACTGCCACGCCGCCCAGTATCAGGGTGGTGACGGGTAGTGTGCGGCCCGTTCTCGCTATGGAGTAGACCGCTGCCACGCTGAGTACGGCGCCCAGGAAGGCCAGCACGGGCACCAGGGCGGCAGGCACGGCGGCCGGAAGCAGAAATCCGGCAACGGCCCCGAGGGCCGCCCCCTGCGAGATGCCTGTAAGATAGGGATCGGCCAGCGGGTTGCGGAACATACCCTGGTAGGCCGCGCCCGCCACCGCCAGCGCGGCTCCGGTAAGCCCGGCCATGATGATGCGCGGCAGGCGGATATCGCAGATAATCGTGTTGTAGATAGCCGAATAGGCGTCGGCTTTTTCAGGTGCAAATATCCTTGCCTGCAGGATGGCCAGTATATCGTGGACGGGGATGGCCGTGCTGCCGGTTGTTATAGACCACAGTCCCACCCCGACCAGTACCAGGGCGGCCAGCATTAACAGGAGCTTCCCGCGTTGCACTCTGGCGCGATGCAGGTCCAATTCGGTTTTTAATGCCGTATCCATCGTAAGGTTATTCTTTTCCGGATATTATTTACTGCGCGGGCTTGCTGAAGAGGTCCGGGTGCAGGAAGGAGGCTATTTGTTCAAGGGCCGTTATGCAGCGGGGGCTATGGCGGTAGATCATGTCCCCGTCTATTCTATACAGCCGGCTGTTTCTAACTGCGGAGGTGCCGCTCATACGCGGGTCGGTGGTAATGAACTCCCACAGAGGATCGCCCTGCTGGTCCATGCTGGTTGGCACGATAATAACCTGCGGATCGGCGCTGACGATCGATTCAAGGTTCATAGAGGAGAATCCGCTTACCTGTAAGGCCACGTTATTGCCTCCAGCCTCGCGTATGATGTCGCCGATTAGCGTGGATGCGCCCGCCACGATCAGCGGATCGTTCCAGATGACCACCAGCGTACGGGGGCGTTTGTCAGAGTCCAGACCGCCTGTTATTGCAGTGACGGCATCGATACGTTTTTGCAGGTCGGCGGTCAGCGTTGCAGCTTCTGTATCGGCGCCACACAGTCTACCGACGAGCGTTATATCCTGTATGACGCCCTGTAACGAACTGGGATAAAGAGATACGACACGGAAGCCCATCTTCTGAAGTTGCGGTGTAACGCTCTTGTTATGTTTCTCGGCTGCCAGCACCAGGTCCGGCTGGAGCGCCACTGCTTTCTCGATGTCCACAGTGCTGAATCCTCCCACCCTGGGCTTGTCTTTTGCGGCGGGAGGATAGTTACAGAACTCCGTAACACCCACAAGCTTATTTTCCAGTCCCAGGGCGTAGACTATCTCGGTATTGGCGGGGGCCAGGGATATTATGCGCTCAGCGGGAGGTGTTATTGTTATGGCGTTGCCGGAGTCGTCTCTTAATTCCTCGGGTGAGGCCGGTGCGGCGCATGCGCATACACATAAAACGGCGGCCAGCGCAATGCAGATGAACGGTTTATTCCAGACGTTGTTCAAAGATCACCTCCGCAAAAAAAATCCCCTGCCCGTGCGGGCAGGGGGATCGTTAACAAATAACAAATCCCGCCCCCTTACTCCGCGGAGGCAGCTTTTCGGCAGGGTGGCGTTCTGACTTTAACAGTAGGCGGGACTGTACCGGTATCGCGCCGGTTTGCATTCCGTTTAAGCCCGCGGTCACCCGTGGGCGCCCTGCTTCAAATATTCAATTGGCATAAAGCATATAGTTTTAATTGCCCAATGTCAAAATGCAGGCAGCGTAAGTTCGTTGTCATAAATTCAAGCTTAACGCTATAATCTATCGCAAGGTCAGATATATGACGTTAAAAAACAAGGCGTCCTGGGTGATTGTCCTGTTACTACTGGTGGCGATCATTGCGGTCGCTCTCTGGCTGCGTGTGGCTATCCCTTATGACCAGGTGTTTGTCAGGGACTGGGTGAAGATGACGGGGATAGACGCCTATTACTACATGCGTCTGGTGGATAACCTGATGCAGCACTTCCCTCAGCTCACGCAGTTCGATCCCTATCTGCTGTATCCCGGAGGCATCTTGACAGGGTCACAGCCCGATTTCTTCGCTTATTTTATGGGCGGCATCATCTGGCTGATCAGCCTGGGAAACGCCGGCCAGCATACTGTGGACGTGGTATCGGTGTATATCCCACCCGTGCTGGCGGTATTGACCATACTGGCCGTATTCTTCATAGGCCTGTTGCTGGGCAGCAAGTGGCTGGGCCTGATGTCCGCCGGCCTGCTGGCCATTATGCCGGGAGAGTTCCTCAGCAGATCGTTGCTGGGTTATACCGACCATCATATCGCCGAAGTTTTTTTCTCCACCTGTATCATGCTGTTCGCCTTCCTGGCGGTCAGGGCCTGTCGCAGCAGGTCGTTGAGAGAGATGGTTAAGGCGGGCTGGAGAGGAATCGGCAAGGCAGCAACGTTCAGCATCCTGGCCGGGATTTTCATGGGTCTATATATGCTGACCTGGGCCGGCGCCCTGCTGTTTGCGCTGGTTCTATTTTTATTCATCGTGGTTCAGGCTGTGGTCGACCATTTGCACGGCCGGCCCACCGGCTATCTCGGCCTTCTGGGCGTTTGTCTTTTCGGAGTGGGGCTAATTTTATACGTTCCAGCGATACACGGTATTTCAACGGCGGCTGCGCTCGCTGCAGGATTGCTGGTATCTGCATTATTGCCACTTCTTTCCGGATGGATGAACGGCAGGGGATTGAGGAGTTATTACTATCCGATCGTTATTGCAGGGCTGGCTGTGCTGGGAGTAGTCCTGCTGGCGGTGGTCAGTCCTGGGATGTTCCAGTGGGTGACAGGCAGCCTGGCAACCATTTTTGTTTGGCCGATAGGGACTACCGTAATGGAGATGCAGCCTCTGCTCATACAGCAGGGCAGTTTCACCTTTGCGGTGGCCATGGGCAACTATATGCTGGCCTTTTTCATAAGTCTGCTCTGTATAGCTGTGCTGTTTTATCAGGTGATCAAAAAGGGTCAGACTGACAGGACGCTGCTGCTGGTATGGAGCATCATCATTTTACTATCGGCACTCTCCATGCGGCGTTTCGCCTACTATTTCGCGATCAACGTGGTACTGCTGACCGGTTATCTCTGTTGGATACCGCTTGAAGCGCTGATCAGAAAGAAAAATGAGTCTACTGCAGCGGTCGCAACAGTGAAGCCTTCAGCCAGGGGAAAGAAACGCGCAGCCAGGCAGGCACAGCGGTCGAGGCGGACCTCCATGCAGGGCAGTTTTGCCATAGCAGCGGTGCTGATTGTGATAATACTGCTGGTGTATTATCCCAGTATCGGGCCGCTGCCCGACGGGCAAAAGCCATCGATCGACCTGGCCAGAAGGCCTCTATTCGCTCCCTCAAACGCCTGGTGCGAGGCCACGGACTGGCTGCGGATAAATACACCCGAGCCGTTCGGCGAGGCAGATACTTACTACCGATTATATCAACCCCCAGGCCGGCAGGGAGGATTCGAATACACGTCGGATGCGTACGGGATTCTGGCCTGGTGGGATTACGGTTACTGGATCGCCAGGATAGGACGGCGGCCTCCGGCCACCAATCCGGGAACGGGTGCGCTCGAATCGGCCTATTTCTTTACTGCGCAGGATGCCATATCGGCTGAACAGACCATCGATAGGTACGGCGCATGCTATATTATCGTGGATAACGAGATAGCCGCCCATGACGGCAAATTCCATGCGCTGGCAAGCTTGAGCGGCTCGGATTATTCGCGTTATTACGATATGTTTTTAACGAAGCAGAATAACCGGTATGTGCCCGCTGTTTATTTCTTCCCGGAGTATTACCGCAGCATGGTGGTCAGGCTATATAATTTCGATGGGAAAGCCGTGGTACCGGAGAGAGTCAATGTCATCGAGTACAGGGAACTCATTGCGCAGAACGGAAATATATATAAAGAGATCGTCGATAACAGGGCATTCACTTCCTATGAGGCCGCGCAGGAATTCATCAGCGGGAACAGCGACAGGAATTATATTATTGCCGGAGAAGATCCAGGGGAAAGCCCCGTGCCGCTGGCGGAACTGAAGGATTACAAGCTGGTTTACAGTTCGAACCAAAAAGTAACCGTGGGATCCACATCCCAGTCTAATATCAAGATCTTTGAGTATGACCCGGTTAAACAGACTTTGTGAAATGAAGCAAGCGATAAATTTGAAAAGTGGGAATGACACAGCAGTTATGAATAAGCAGAGCGATAATAAGATTCATAAGGTCTTGCAGCTACGAAGTTACAGACTTAGCCATGAGGAGACATTCGAAAATGGTGAAAGACGGGGACATTAAGAGCCATTGGAGCAAGGTTGCCAAAGAGGGAGTGGCATGTGCTAAAGAGATTTTCCCGCTTAAATTCTGTGGAACATTCAAAGACTATAACATACAACATCTTGAGATGAGAACGCTCTTGGGGTACATTGAAGATGGGAACAAAGTTGTCGAGATAGGATGCGGCAAAGGTTATACTACTTTATTTATGGCTTGGGCGAAGAAAATATCCATTCTTGGCGTCGACTACTCCGAAGAAATGATTTCGGTGGCTATGAGCAATAAAATACAAATTGAAAATGTACTGAAAGGTGATGTAACTTTCAACCTCGGAGACGTGGCGGATTTAAGGTTAAATGATGTCTATGATATTGCTTATACTGAAAGATGCTTAATCAATGTGCCTACCTGGGAAGACCAAAAAGCTGCAATCCGGAGAATAAGCCAAATCCTCAAACACGGGGGTCTGTTCTTAATGCTCGAAGGCAGCAAGCAGGGACTTATGAATTTGAATAAGCTTAGAACTCAAAATGGCCTGAATGAAATCCAAATGGTATGGCACAACCTTTTTTTTGACGATCAGGAGCTCATACGCTTTGCTGCAGATTTCTTTGAACTAATAGAGGTAAATAATTTCTGCAGCACATACATGCTGATATCCCGCGTCCTACACCCCGCTCTTATATTTCCAGATCAACCTAAATATGAAGCGAGAATAAATGAACTTGCGGTGGGAATGCCGAATTTCGGTGATTTTGGCTACGAAAAACTTTACGTTTTCAGAAAAAAATAATGTAAATAATTAAGATGCATCGTGAGAACTGTGCAAGATATGACGAATTGAGAACACCGCTTTGCTACGTATGCCAAAGCCCACGTATGATTAGCATATCGGATCGTGATGGATTCAGGCATCTATCTTGCGGCGCCTGTCGCTTGGTGCGATTGCATCCTGATCACTTTGTCTCAGGTAATAGTTTCTATACAGAGCCCTATTTCAATGGCCAGATGTATAGCGAGACTAAAGGCAAGTACGGTTATCCAACCTGCTATGCTGATCTTTCAACAACTTATAGAGCTGCTCATTATCGAGAGTATATTAATGAGATTGTCAGTCTGTTTGACATAGAACAAATTCGCACGCTGAAGGCTTTGGATTTTGGTTGTGGGTACGGATTCTTTTTGAAGACCTTGCTTGAAAATACAAATGGCATATCAGAGATAGAAGTAAGTGGTATTGAACTGGATGCCGGGGTTTGTGCCAGGGCAAGGGCGAACCTTCATGGTTCGCTTGTATATTGCGTAGACCTGAAAACTGATCAAAGCACCGTGCCTCGAGACTACTTTGATATTATCACTATGTTGGATGTCCTGGAGCACCTCGATAATCCGCGGGTATACTTACAACGTCTGGCAGAATGCGCTAAAAAGAACGGATATCTTCTACTTAGCACTCCGAATATTGAGTCGTTCAATGCGTGGCTGTATGGTGATAGATGGGCGCTCCATTCGCCACCATACCACACATATTATTTTGGGCCGCGGAGCATCCGGATTTTACTGAAACAGACCGGCTGGCGGATTGTGGATTTATATACGGAGCGAACCATTTTTCATAATGAACGCTCCGGCAGGGAAACGTGGCGAGGAAAGCTGGCTCGGGCATTGTTCCAGAACCGCTTTTGGGACCAGCTTAGCAACCGTGTTATGCATATTGGCTCAATTATGGTAGTAGTGGCCCAGAGATGCTGAATGAGAAATTCAACTAAAAAAAGGAATCAACCCCGTATTTTTATTGGATTGCACGAAATTACCAATATCGGCGCTACCTTTGCCAGGGCATTTCAAGCACTTGGTTTTCAGACCTTCAGTGTGATGAGGGAGCGGAATCCTTATTTCACGCATGAAAAGTATGATGTAGTCATAAAAGATAAATTGACATGGATAAGTGGCGCCTCCCCCTTCTTTAAGGCTGTCCATTTCGTGTTGCAGGAACTACTTGTATTTATTGAATTTATCAGGGCCTTATTTATTTGCGATGTTTTCATCTTCATATACGGCAGCTCGTTTTTCTTCTGGAGTTATTTTGATTACTGGTTATTGAAGCAGTTTAGAAAGAAAATCATAAGTGTATTCTGCGGTTGTGATATAAGACACTGGTCGGCTTTTGAGCAGGAATTTGAATCGTTAGGGTTAAACACCTCGTCTCTCTCCGTGTGTACGGGGTGTGATGGAAGATCTATATGTCATTTACGGCAGAAAGTCAGAACCGTGCAATTTTCGGAGAGGTACAGCAATCTTATTCTCTCTCAACGCACGATGTCACAATTGCTGACCAGGCCGTATATGCGTATTAATATTCCGCTGGTATTGGATGAGTATGAGTTCAATATACCCGCAAGGGATGTTCCTGTAGTTATACATGCGCCAACCAACAGAACTATTAAGGGAACAGATTATATCCTGGCAGCAGTCGATCGGTTAAAACGAGAGGGCGTGAATTTTGATTTTAGAATTATTGAGCAAACGAGCAACTTAGAGTTGCGAAAAATCCTCACGAATTCTGATGTTGTTGTCGATTTTTTATTTATTCAAACTGTCGGCGTGCTTGCTTTAGAAGCTATGGCGACTGGTAACGCAGTGTTATCCAGTGTGATGAGGGATTACGAGCTGATTCCTGGTGATTGCCCGGTTATTGCAATAACTCAAGACAATGTTTATGAAAACCTGAAGCACATTGTGCTGGATAAGACTCACAGGATGTCTTTAGCAATCGCCGGCAGGAAGTACGTAGAGACTTATCACGATTATATAACCGTTACCAAACGGATTCTTAACTGGTTGGAAGTGGGCGGTATACAGAGATATGATTATTATCCTGATTTTGCGGAGAAACACTATAGGATACCAGAAGATTTACTGAAAAAAGAGAAGTTTCACTTGATTAAGGATATACAGCGGTTTCTCCACAGATGAAATATGAGTATCTTATTACTGATGACTCGAATCGGCATGGGCAATGATAACTAAACTTACAAGGCTACTAAAGGAATCGGCTCTATACTCTGTCAATGCGGTCGCCTTGCCTTTAATAGGGATCATCCTCGTGCCTATTTACACCCGGATATTCTCACCGGATGAGTATGGGATTATAGAGCTTATCACCACTGTTACGGCCTTACTGACGATACTCCTGATAGCCGGTCTGGAAAATGGTATAGGCCGTTATTATATTGATATAGGCTCCCCCGACGACAAAAGAAAAATTGCTACAACAGGAATCGCTTATCTGGCATTGACCGCCCTAATAGTAATCACAGTATTAATGGTGTTTTCAAATAATCTGTCTTCAATACTGTTTCAAAGTGGTGATTACTCGCAAGTTTTATTGGTTGCTTTGGCCTGCATACCCTTCATGGTAATGGTATCTTCTTTTGCCAATTTACTGAGGTTCAGGTTGCAGCCGCTGCGCGCTGTCGTTCTGGCGCTGGGGACTTTGTTGTTGCAAACGGCCCTGATCATTATTTTTGTGGTCACGCTGAACAAGGGAATAATAGGGATCTATATTGCCACCCTGATAACACAGCTTGTATTTACCCTGGTGGGATTTATCCTGACCTATGACAGTTATGCGCCGGGTTTTTCTGTGACGAGGTTAAAACAGATACTGTATTTTGGCATGCCTTATCTCCTGCTCTCTTTCTGCTATTTCATCATGACGAACTCGGACAGGTATTTTCTTAATTATTTTCAGGGGTTGGGCGAGGTAGGGATCTATGGTATCGGATATAAAATGGCATCGGTAATAGGTATCGCGGTCATGGGCTTTCAATTTGCCTGGGGGCCTTTCATCTATTCCACGTATAAAGACGCCGATGCCAAACGAACATTTGCACGGGTTTTTGATTATGTCTCCGTTTCAGCCTGCATACTTGTGCTGGCCTTGTCGCTTTTTTCGGTAGAGCTTCTGCATATTTTTGCCACAGCTCAGTATTTCGAAGCATATAAGGTTGTTCCCTTCATATGCGCCGGTCTTGTAATATATACTCTCGGCGGTTATTTTTCTGTCGGAGTCGGCATAGCAAAGAAAACGATTCATGTGGCCTGGACCGGCATGGTTGCTGCACTGGTTAATCTGTTGTTGAACTGGCTGTTGATACCGCGTTTCGGCATGCAGGGCGCTGCAGTGTCAGCCGTTATCTCGTTCTTGATATTAGCGGTTCTGCTGATGATCATATCTCAAAGACTATACAAGGTGCCTTATAGATTTAGTACGAATGTAATTATGTACTTTGTTACCGCTGCTATAATAGCTGTGGCTTATCTGTTTATAATGAATGATATAACCTGGATAAATGTTGGTATTAAAGTCCTGTTGCTGTTGCTCTTTCTGGCGGTTCCCTTTATATTGAAGCTACTGGGTATCGCTGAAGTGAAGTACCTGTATGCTCTGATGACACGAGCCGTCAGGAAGTAATTGATTATAGAGCTGCAATATGAGCAGCCGGCATTGCATTATATAAGGTGGATTGATTTCAATGTGCGGTATAACTGGCTTTCTTAATTTCAACGGTTTGCCCGTTGACGTCGCAGTCTTATCGGAGATGACCGCCTGCTTGACACACCGTGGACCGGATGATGAAGGCTATTTGCTGTTGAATATGAGTAATGGAAGGAACGCTGTCTATGGCGGAAGTGATACACCGGATGATGTGTATTCAGCTAACTATTCTTTCACGCCGCATCAGCGTTTGAATAATGCATCTACAGAACATAATAATTACGACCTGGCCTTTGGACATCGGAGGCTGTCCATTATCGATCTTTCTCCGTCGGGACATCAGCCGATGTGCAGCCGTGATGGAAAGTACTGGATAATCTACAACGGTGAAATATTTAATTACATCGAGTTGAGGGAGGATTTGAAGCAGCGGGGGCATGAATTTGTAACCGAAAGCGATACGGAAGTAATACTGGAGGCTTATGATGAGTGGGGATGTGAATGCCTGAGCAGATTTAACGGCATGTGGGCTTTCACACTATGGGACCGTGATAGGCGGAGACTCTTCTGTGCGCGTGATAGGTTTGGCATCAAGCCCTTCTACTACTATGCCGGCAGAAAGGTTTTTGTGTTCGCATCCGAGATACAGGCTTTGCTGCCGCATCCGGCCGTAACCCGGCAGGTCAATGATGAAAAGGTATATGACTACCTTATGTGGGGATTCCATGGATATTCGGCGGATACCTTTTTCAAGGACATAAAACAGCTTGATCCGGGACATTATCTTACTGCGGATATCTCGGGCGATATTACTGTTAAGCGCTGGTGGCGGCTTAGTATAAATGCTGATATCGGACATGTTTCGGACACCGGTGTACATGAAAATGCTGAGAAGCTGGCCGCGCTACTTGAGGACTCTATCAGATTGCGCTTGCGCAGTGACGTGCCTGTGGGCACCTGCCTGAGCGGCGGCCTGGATTCTTCCTCCATCGTATGTCTGGCAAACCGGCTCATGTTCAATGATGTATCTGTCAAACCCGGTATTGTGGGTGACAGGCAAAAAACGTTCAGCTCATGCCATGATGACGCACGGATCGATGAAAGGAAGTTCATCGAGGAGGTTATAGGGAAAACCAAGGCGGAGAAGAATTACGTTTTCCCTGGCAGCGATGACTTATGGGAAGATCTGTCCGAGTTGATCGCTCATCAGGGCGAGCCGTTCGGGACAACAAGCATATATGCTCAGTGGTGTGTGATGAAGGAAGTCAGGAGACGAGGGGTCAAGGTGCTTTTGGACGGTCAGGGTGGGGACGAGCTGCTGGCAGGGTATCATCCATATTACGGCACCTTTCTTATTAACCTGCTGTCAACGGGAAAAATAGCGCAGGCGCTGTCAGAAGGATGTAAAATCGCTTCTATTGTGGGATGGCCGTCGATGATGTCTTCGACTGCAATGAGTGCTGCCGTATCCATATTCAATGTGCTGCCGGTTCCACTGCAATCTGCCGGGCGACGTTTTAACTCCACTGTTCGTGGCAAACGGATGAACCGGATTATGACGCAGGACTTCGATCATAAACACTTTGCCGGTAGCATAACGCATTTCAAACATATCAAAGGCGACTATTATAATTTACAGAAACGGCTGGCGATGGATGTTGTGACTGAACTGTCTGTGCTGCTTCGCTTTGAAGACAGGAACTCAATGGCCTTTTCTGTTGAGTCCAGGGTACCCTTCCTCGACTATAGATTGGTGGAATTTGTTTTCTCGCTTCCCTCAGCGTATAAAATTCATAACGGATGGACCAAGTGGATTCTGCGGGAGGCCATGGAAGGGATTCTTCCGGAAAACATCAGGTGGCGCAGGGATAAACTGGGATTTCCCACTCCGGAGTCCGCCTGGATGCGGCAGAAGGGTGACAGAGTGAGGGAGATATTTTCCGACAGGGATTTCAAGGCGTCCGCTTATATAGATAACAAGCGAATAACTCAGGATTTTAATAGCCTGCTTAATACCCAGAGCCTTGACGGCCAATCCGCCCTCTGGAAGCCGCTGAACCTGGAGATGTGGATGAGGGAGATGTTCCCCTGAGGTAGTTTTATTAATATAAAAATGGTAGCCAAAACCACATGAATATATTAATGCTGGTATCCAACCCTGTCACCACCGACCCACGTTTATATAATGAAGCACAAGTGCTGGTTCAAAACGGGCATCAGGTGAGCGTTATCGCCTGGGACAGGTTCAAACAGAATCCCCTCAGAGAGTCGTTGGATGGAATCAATGTCATACGCCTCAGGACATCTCTGCCGGCCAGGTGCGGACTGGGCGTGCCTCCCTGGCACGCGTTTCACCTGCTGCTGTGGCAACTGCGGGCCTATCGGGAGGCGATGTCCCTGCATAAGAAGAGCCCCTTCGATGCCATACACTGCCATTTCCTTGATACGCTGCCGGTCGGAATACGGCTCAAGCAGAAACTCGGTGTGGCCCTGGTCTACGATGCCCGCGATATGTATGGCTATATGATGCAGGCGTCCTTTCCCCTCTGGATAGCCCGTGTATTCGGGTGGCTGGAGAAGCGCTGGGTGGCAAAAGCGGATGTTATCATTGCCGTCAGCGAGATAATGCGGACGTGCCTCAAGCAGATCACCGAAAGGCCGGTAGTGGTGCTCATGAATTGCAAGCCGCTGCAGACCAGGGAGTATCAACCACCGGAATACGGAGGCAGGTTCACCCTTCTGTATATTGGAACATTACATAAGGCGCGCGCGTTGCCGCAGCTTATCAGCGCCGTGAAAGATTTACAGGACGTCTTTTGCATCGTAGGGGGCATCGGCGAAACGGGTTACGTGGAATCCATGAGGGAAGCCTGCAGTGGAAATCCCAATATCTCATTCGTGGGCAGAGTCCCGGTGAACAGGGTGCTGCCTATGACGGCGGAGGCTGACGTCATCTTCTGCATGTTCGATCCGGCTAATCCCAATAATGGGATCGGCATGCCGAATAAACTTTTTGAAGCCATGGTCTGTGGCAGGCCGATAATTTGTACACGGGGGATATACTCGGGTGACTTTACCGAGGAGGAAGGGATCGGCCTGGCGGTTGAATACGATGAGGAAGCAATCAGACAGGCAATAATCAAATTGCGTGATGATCCCAGGCTGAGGGAGAGGATGGGGAGAAAAGCGCTGTCGGCGGCTGTTTCCATTTACAACTGGCAGACCGAGCAAAAGAAGCTGCTGGAGCTCTATCGAAATATTCAGGGTACGCTTAAAAAAAACACCTGACCTCCGCTGTTGTTATAAATCCTGTTGCTCTGCTCCATGGCAGCCGTGAGGCCCGGTATATCTGAAAACGCGACATATTGCCTGAGGCCGGTTGAAAGAGCAAAAGTGATCTGGCCCCGGCTCACATTGACGCTGTCCAGAAAAAGGTAACTACCCTCTTGCGGGTTGTTGGCATCACGGGAAAATTCCTGTAAGGGGCCTTGAAACTGAAAAAAATTCAGCAGATTAGCCGCATGACGATCGGCATAGATACCTGTTACATTATCGGAATTCAGGCTGGCCCATTGGGCGGCCGCGCCGTCCCTGGAAGACAATACGCCGGCCAGGTCCAGGCGGTAACTGCTCATGGCTATGGAGTAGGGAAGGTCGGCTCTTCCCGTTACGTTGTGGCCGGTCACTTCGTAAATGATGCCGGAGGTGAACACGAAGTAGGGAAGCAGTACGGCAAGAGTTACAAACCGTAGGCCGCCCCCGCTGTCGTTATACGTGCCCCTTCTGAATTTACGGCATACGGATACTGCCCACAGCCAGACAGCTTCGCCGCCCAGTATACAGAAGGGAGACAGCGTCATCAGCGCAATGTGGTACAGCCTGGTTATATTGAAATAGTCGGCAAAACGCGGCAATATCAAAGAGACCAACAGAAGGCAGGCAGCGGCCAGGCTCAAGGACAAAAATTCCGGTTTGAATCCGGACTTTCCCGGCCGGAAGAAGGTTTTAATAAACCCGATAATCAGCAGCAGCTGCGTTATGTACTGTATGATCCTGAAAACCTTGCCCGCGGGCGTTGCACCGGCAAAATCGAGTCCCAGGGCCGCCCGGATCAGTCCGTCGCGGTTGTTGAATTGAATCGCATCCTGGGAAACGGACGCCGTCGGCGGACTCGTTACCGGCGCCACCTTCCACATTTGCTCAGTGACAGTCCGGGTCTGCTCGAACCAGATGTTGCCGAATGATCGGGCCATCAGTCCCGAGCCTACAAGGCTGTACCAGGCCGCAGCGGCGATTAAGAAGACAGCTATCAATATGATGAGAGTTTTCAGTCCGATCGTTCCGTTCAGTGGAGAGATCGTTTTGGCATCATGTGGTTGACCGGGCACGCTTCTCCTGCAGTATGACCTGATATTTATTACCAGCAAAACCAGCAGTATGAATATAAGGGATACGAAACTGATCAGTCCCAGTGCGTAATGCGATACCACTATCGATACAGCGAAAATACATAGTAAAAATAGTCTCTGATACGGCTTCAGCTTCCTTTCCACCAGCAGCAGGATCAGCAGGGCCAGGAAAAGCTCAGCTATCTGCTGGCGGCAGAGGGCGATCATCTCCAGGGAGAATGTAGGCACGGAGACGAAGAAAAATACGGATAAGAAAGCCTTTTTAGCCCCGATCTGCCGGCTGAAGGCTGAGTAAAGGCAGAGGGGGACCAGCGTGAAAATCAGCGGGTAAACCGCTTTGAAGAGCCAGTTGCCGTCCAGTCCCAGAAACAGCGAGTAGACCGGCGCCAGGATGGTTATGCTCAGGCAGGTGTTGACCATCTCGAATATGGACGCGTCCCAGACTCCGGCATCCATCGCCATGCGGTAGAACCTGTACTCGGTGAAAATATCGCTGCCGATGGGATAGGGTGACATGAGCGTGGTCTGATAGAGCAGACAGAGGCCGATGACGAATATGGCCAGCGGATACAGCTCAGGGTGGATGAATTTATCAAAGGCGGCCAGCACGACGACAACAACGATCAATGCCAGACAGATGAGCAAGAGTATGTTGTTCTGGAAGGTGTCGACCAGAGCGACCGCAAGCACGGTCAGAGCGAGGAGAAGAATTAGAGAGAGTACGGGTATCAGAGGCAACGCTTTAACTGTGAATTCGGCAGGGAGAGGCATATAGTCTCTATCTCGCACCCATGCAATCAGCATCAATATAAGTACCAGAAGACCGATGGTGATTGTGACAGGCAGCAGAGAGAGCGGCTGCCGGACACCGACCAGAGGCAATATAAGATCGATCAGGGCGCCGCTGAACATGACGAAGGCAATGCTCAGGCCTGCCGAATATACCAGACTTTCTAAAGCACTAATTTCGTGAATTTTCAGAATGCGCAGTATTAAAGAGCCGGGAATAATAGTGAGGAAGATGAAGCCGATGACCTGACTGAGTACCGGTATATCCAGGCCGGCGTATGCCAGGCCGATCAGCCCGGCTGTGGCCAGCAGCAGGATGCCGGAGAGTACCATCAGGTTCTTGAGCGGCCAGTCGTTGAGTTTAATCATCAAGTGCCTTTCAACTCGGTATTATTTTAGAATAGGCCTTCGCTTTATTAACAGCCTGTCCGCTGCTATCTGGATGTAATAACAGATCACAAATAAGATCGGGAGTGCTGTTATTCCGGCGATGTTGCGTTCGGAAGGATCGGTGATGTTTAAGACATGGTAAATGACGGAGTAATACGAATCATGAAACAGGTAGACTGCGTACGAAGCTATAGCCCCCGCTGTTATGATGCGTTTGACTGAGGACGGCAGAGAACCCAGTGAAAGTATCCAGTAAATGGCTGCGATAGTAGAGATAATCAGCATTATTCTGAATACGGTAATCAGACCGACTGTAAATAGTAGAGACAGGTTTATCTGGCTCAGGTCGCTCGGCATCAGCGGCCCGAGAATGATGACGATGCAAATACATACAACCGATACAACCGCTGAGGGTATCTGCCACTTCCGAAAATAATCCGATTCGAAGAACCGCGATCGTGCCGCCATCAGGCCCAGCACGAAAACGAAAAAGTATTCAAAAACCCTTCCGTCAAACAGGCCTGTAAACACTCTGATCACGATGAGAAAAACGAAAACAGAGACGCCTATCAGTAAAATTGAAGATATTTTATTGCCGAAGGTGATTAGGGGAAACAGCAGGTAGTATATCAGTATCGTCCCTATGAACCAGTAGGAGGAGATCTCAACCATGTACCTGGGCACGAATACTGATTGCAGACCAAGAAAATAAACGGCAATGGTCCGCCAGTCAAACAGATTATTTTCCAGCAGCCAGCTTAATAGGATTGTCAAGATCAGCGCCAGCCAGTAGAGCGGATATATCCGTACGAATCTCTTCTTAAAAAATGAAATTGTATTATGCCCGGTTGAGGGTTTTTCACTGCTAAGCAGCAGGTAGCCGGATACGAAGAAAAATATCCCCAGCCCCATGATGCCCAGGTAACCCCGTACTGCATCAATGCTCTCCATGCCGAGAATGTGGCTGAGAACCACCAGCAGTATTGCCAGAAGGCGCAGGAAATCAAATATGAACAGTCTTTTTGAAACCATACATGCCGCCCGCGGATATTAATATATAGTGTACCATTGCGAAATTTGATTGCTTCTAATACGGCCCTGGATTTCTGCGGCTGCCCAGCTGCCCCGCAACCCTTTTTTCATCTGATGACCTGAAATAACCTGCGATTTTATATATCACCGGCGTCAGAGCGGAGTCCATCACTATTTTGGATAATAGTTCGCTGTGGAACAGCAGGCTCGAGGCCCTGTCGATCAGGGTACGCTCAACACGAAATTGACGCCTGTATTTGCTCCAATCAGTACTTATCTCCATATCTGCCGTAGACAGGGGTCCCAGCCCCGCTTTCTCTGCCACAGCCAGGTGCTTTATGCTGCGGGGTGAAAATCCCATGATCATTGCTCCCAGCGCGTCGGCAGCCACGGTATTATCGGATACCAGCAGCAGGTCGGTCCTGACCGGCTGCCCGTACATCGGCCCGTGTTTGTCCAGCGAGCACAGCCCGTCAATTATCACAATGCGCGGTTTGAGCCGTCCGGCGATCAGCGCCAGTTTATGTGCCAGGTCCTGATGCAGCAGGCATCTCATCGTATCCGGTACGCAGCCCCAGGAGTTCTTCAGGCTGAGCGTTACCGTGGTCATGGCATGCACCTTGAAAACCGGCACCGAGATGAAGCAGTCGATATCGTTCAAGAGCAGGTCGGGCAACTGCACTTTCACCTTTTTACCCAGCACGCTCGATTCGACGGTTGTAGAGGGTATTCCGGACAGGCTGACCACTTCGGCGCCGGCCTCTTTGCATATATCGTATATTCCGTGGCCTGTGAAGGCCTCTTCGGCGGTGAAGGCATGGTTGGCGCCGTCCGATTCGCCCAGGATTACCCTGCCCGCTACCCCTTTCAGCAGCTGCAGCAGGCCGCGCAGCAGCTCCGGCGAAGTGGTTACCCCATCGATATGGCGGGGAAAGGTGAAATTGGGCTTGATGAAAACGGTGGATTTGTTGTTTACATAGCGGTCCCAGGCTATGTATTGCAGACCGCGCTGCAGCGATCCTTTCACATCGTCGCCAGCGTTATCCAGGAAGACGCGGTATTTAACCTTGTTAATCGGCATCATCAAAAACTATACCTGCAGTCAATATTATTATAACTGGAACGCAAATGCGACCTCCCTGTCGTGTACAGGGATCGCCGATTCTATTTGAGGCCCTTGACGATGTCGATCAGCCGGGCCGCCCTGTGGTTGAAGGTATGTTCTTTCAATATGCGCGCCCTGGCGCTGCTGCCCGCCCTCTCCCGTTCATCTTTATCTGCCAGCAGCCGCCGGTATACTTCGATTGCCTGTTCTGCGCTTTCCACGACGTACATCTCCTTGCCGATATCGAACCACTGCTCTATACCGTTATAGGGCTGTGAGACGATGCAGCAGCCGAAGGCGGCCAGTTCGAACGGCCTGGAAGTCGATGAGGCGAAGATGTTGGTATGCGACCACCTGGTGATATTGAGGTTGATCTTGCTGCGGCAGGAAAACTGCCTCCACTGGCTGTAGGAAAGGTCGCCGATCATTTTAGCGGCGCCCAGATCGATGGCGAAATTACCGCCGGCCACCGCGAAGCTGACATCCGGCATCTCCCGGCTGGGTATGGTGATCATCTTCTCCATCCATTCCTCGCGGAAGTCGCTGCCGTAGCCGAAAAATGCTATGTCGATATCCTTCTCCATCACGGCGGGCGTCACCAGGTCGGGATCGATACCGTAGTACAGGGCGTGGACGTTACGCGCACCCATTTTTTCCAGGTCGGGTATAACTCCCGCCGAGTTGGTTAAAAAGGCGTCATACTCGGTCAGGTCGGCGCCCTCGTAGTAGTTAAACTTGAAGCCCCGGCTGATGGTGTATTTGGGCAGGATGGTGGGCATATCGCCGTCGTAGTAAACGACCGGAATGCCGAATTCCTTCCTGATGCTGCCGGGAATGCCGGTGATGTGGTTCAGCGGTATGCTCATCATGAACAGGAGGTCGAATTTCTCCTTCGTCAGTATTTTCCGTAAGTGACTTGCCCATTTTGGCCTGACATGGTGCTTGATCAACAGGTCGGCGATGGGCGAGATGAAGCTCTTCTGGCTGGGCGATTTGCCGCGGCGCTTGCGGCTCTCCAGGAAGTTGTTATACAGCATGCTTTCCCGCGCGCAGGGATTGTCGTACGTCTTCCACCACAGGCTCTCCACAGGTATGCCCATATACGGGATGACGGTGACTTCATGGCCTTCCTCATAGAGGGCCTTTAAAAGCTGCCACCAGGCCGGTGTGCAGCCCATCTTGTTCTTAAGGTCGATAGTCGAGGCCATGACCAGGATTTTCATTCGTTTCCTCTTCGCGCAGGCATGTCTGACGTACAGTGATCCGCCCTAAATGTTTTCGAGCTCTGCAAACCTCTCCTGGGCCCATGCGTAGGTCCTTTTCAGACCCTCTTCAAGGCTCACAGACGGTTCCCAGTTCAGTACTTTCTTGACCAGGGTCAGGTCTGCATTTCTGCCCCTGACGCCCTGCGGTTTGGACATGTCGTGCTTGATCTCGATCTTTTTCCCCGATATTTTGATCGTCATCTCGGCCAGCTCATCGATGGTCACCATCCGGTCGGAGCCGATATTGATCGATCCCGTGTAATCCGAATCCATAAGTCTCAGCACGGCCTCCACGCAATCATCGATATACAGGAAGCTCCTGGTCTGTTTGCCGTCTCCCCAGACCACATAATCCTGATCGGGATATCTAAGCGCCTTCATAATCAGGTGGCAGGGCGCCTTGCCCTTCTGTTTATCAAATGCGGTATAAACTTCGCCGTAGATATTATGGAACCGGGCGATCTTTATATTCATAGCGTAGTCGGTACGGTAGGCCTCGCACAGCTTCTCCGTGAATATCTTTTCCCAGCCGTAGAACTGGTCGGGATCGGCGGGATAGGCGTCGTCTTCCTTGAGCGGCGTCACTTTCGCGTCTTTTTGAAGGTATTCGGGATAAACGCAGGCTGAGGAGCTGTAGAAGTATTTGTCCACCTTGTTTTCGTAGGCGGACTGCAGCATATTGGTGTTGATCAATATGTTGTCTCGCATGATATCGGCTCCGATGCTGGTGATGTATCCTATGCCGCCCATGTTGGCCGCAAACTGGAAAACGTAATCGATGCCTTTGGTCATCTTGAGGCAGTTCTTCTTTTCGCGCAGGTCTATCTGGTGGAAATCGATCTTGTTCTTGATGTCCTTGATGTTGTTGAGGGATCCGCTGGAAAGGTCATCCGCGACCCTGACTCTGGCGCCCCTGTCTAACAGGGTCCTGGCCATATGGGAACCTATCAGTCCGGCTCCACCCGCCACCAGTACTTTGCTGTTGGTCCAGTCCACAGGTATCCTCCTTATTATTCGGCATCCGCATGCAGGCCGCGTTATAAAATAATAATTATAACACAGCTTTTTGCCCGCATAGTTCAATCGCGGCGCGCAGCTGTATCACACTCCAGGCGACTCCCAGCCCGTGTGTAATAGGATCCATGGTTGAGCTGTCCGCGTGATAGTAGCAGGAGGCCGGTACCTCGACGATCTTCAGCCCTTTTTTCCTGGCCTTGATCAGCACCTCTACGCTGAAGCCGAAATCATCGCGGGTGATGTCGACCGTCTCCAGCAGCTTGCGGCTGTAGGAGCGAAAACAGCTCTGGGAATCGGTGATTTTGTCCTTCGAGCCCAGGTTGTACAGCCAGGTGATGATATCGATGCCCAGGTTGCGGTAGGGGGGCATGTTGGTGGAGGGCTTGACGAAGCGCGATCCAATTACCAGGTCGTCCTCTCCCTGCATCAGGGGGCCGGTCACTTTAGGGATCTCCGCCGCGTCGTGCTGCCCGTCGCCGTCGAGCGTTACCACGATATCGGCTCCTTCCTTCAGCGCAGCCAGGAAACCGGTACGTGTGGCTGCGCCCGCGCCGCGCCGTTTCTCGTGCCTGATCACCTCTGCGCCTGCCTGCCGGGCAACCTCTGCGGTACGGTCGCCGGAGCCGTCGTCGATTACGAAAACACGGTCGACATGCTTAATAGCTTTGCTGACAACATCGCTGATGAAAGCCGCCTCATTCAGGCAGGGGATGACGGCGATGATTTTCATTCAATCTACCTGACCGTCACCGATTTGGCGAGATTGCGCGGCATGTCGGGATTGCGACCCCGCCGGGTGGCCATATGGTAGGCCAGCAGCTGCAGCGGCACAACGGACACCATGGGGTAGAGCAGGTCGTGAACCCTGGGGATCCTGATCCAGTGGTCGTAGACCTCGTTATTGACATCGGAGACCGCTATTATTCTGGCTCCCCTGGCCTTGGCCTCGATGGCATTGCCCAGCGTCTCTTTGTAGGTGAAGTCCCCGGGACAGATCACCAGCACGGGTGTGCCCTCCTCGATCAGCGAGAGAGTGCCGTGCTTGAGCTCGCCGGCGGGCATGCCCTCGGCATGTATATAGGATATCTCCTTCAGCTTCAGCGCGCCCTCGGAGGCTATAGCGAAGTTGATGCCGCGGGCGATGTAGTAGAAATCGTTCTTATCGTGGTATTCCTTCGTGATTCCGGCTATCACGTCGTTGTTCCAGTCGATAGCCCTTGCGACCTGCCGGCTGACCTTGCGTATATTGTCGACCGCCATATCGAACGAATGCACCATGGAAAATGCCAGCAGGTAGAAGATGGCCAGCTGGTTGAGGAACGACTTGGTGGCGGCCACGCCGATCTCGGGGCCGCAGTTCAGGTACAGCACATTATGGCTGAGCTCGCCCAGCAGCGACTGGGGCCTGTTTATGATGGAGACTATTCGTGCGCCCGCCTTGCGGGCCAGCTCCACGCCGTCGATCACATCCAGCGTCTCGCCGCTCTGCGATATGGCCAGCACCAGAGTGTTCCTGCTCACCGATTCGGCGAAGTACTGGAACTCGGAGGCCATGACCACCTCGCAGAATTTCTTGCCGACGCTGGAGAAGAGGTAGCGTCCCACCAGTGCTGCGTAACGCGAGGAGCCGCAGGCTGTGACTATGATCTGGTCGGCCCTCAGCACATCCAGCGCTACCGCTGTGAAAATATCTTTGTCCTGGTGCGTGGCAGCCAGCAGCGTATCGGGCTGTTCCATGATCTCTTTGAGCATGAAGTACTCGTAGCCTTCCTTGTTGTTATCATTCCAGACCGCGTCGGGTTTAGTCGCCTTCTTGCTGATCGGCCGTCCCGTGGAGTCGAAGAAAACTGTTTTATCTGCGGTGAGTACCGCTATCTCGCCCTCGCCCATCATATACAGTTGGTCTATCTGCCCGGCCAGGGCCATCGAGTCGCTGGCTGCGAAGGCTTTATTCTTGCCCAGGCCGACCACCAGTGGACTGCCCTTGCGGGTGCCCACGACCTTGCCTGGCTCATTGGTGCTGATGGCGAGAAAGGCGTATGAACCCTCCAGCCTGGGCGCCACCGCCATCACCGCCTCCTCCAGCGATCGGCCGCGTTTCATCTCGTCTTCCAGCATGTGGGGTATGACCTCTGTATCGGTCTCGGAGAGAAAGCGGTGCTTGCGCTTGATCAGGTCCTTGCGCAGCTCCTGGTAGTTGTCGACGATGCCGTTGTGTATCACGGCGATCTCGTTTCTGCAGTCGCAGTGGGGATGTGTGTTGATCTGCGTCACACCGCCGTGCGTGGCCCAGCGCGTATGTCCGATACCGACGCTGCCCGGTATCTTATCCAGCTTGTATTTGCGGTTAACCTCCTCCAGCTTGCCCACTCCCTTCTTCACCAGCAGTTTGCCGTCGGATATCATGGCCACGCCCGAAGAATCGTAGCCGCGATATTCCATGCGCTTGAGGTCTTCGAAGATTACCTGGGAAGCCTTGCCGTTCTTGCTGCAATAGCCGATGATTCCGCACATATTCTCAGTTCTCCGTTACCTTCATAATCAATACCAGCGGGTCTTTGATACATGGCGCAGCCGCGTTATCCTTAAACAGGAACAGATTCACCCTCCGGCCTTCCCCGGACTGTTTCAGGGTGAATTCCACCGGCTGCTCCCACTTCTGGCCGTCGTTTAATTTTCCCACGGTTATCGACTTGATTATAGCATCATTTTCCCTGATCTGGACTGTATAATCAGATGGCCGTCCCTCGTGGTTCACGATACCCACGATTATGCTCACGGGCTGCCCGGATATGGCCTGCGACGGGTAATCGGCAGCCCTGCCCCCTTTACCCAGCAGGTAGAACTCGCTGAAGCTCTCGGAAGGCTGGGTCGTCACGGCCAGGCAGACGATCGCTGCGACACATATAAGTATGGCGGCGATCATGACGCCTGCGATTATATTATTTGAAGTAGTCATGATCTTTTTCGGTGCTGAATTCTACGTACTGCAGGATATGCTTGTCAATTCATACATTGACCAAAAGTCAATATTGCAATAATATATAGTCTTAATATCGGTAAAATCTAATCTGATAATGCGCATATATAAATATAACTGGAAGCGTCTATCTTGTTAATCGTCGCCTGTATCAAGCAGGTCCCGGACACAACTCAGGTCAAGATCGATCCTGATACGGGCACGCTTATCCGTGAAGGTGTTCCTTCCATCATTAACCCCTTTGATGCCCACGCTCTCGAGGAGGCTCTGCGGCTGAAGGCAAAGTACGGCTTTAAAGTGGTGGCGCTTTCCATGGGTCCGCCCGGAGCCGAGATGACGCTTCGCAAGGCCCTGGCGGTCGGCGCCGACGACGTGGTGCTGCTGAGCGACCGCGCTTTCGGCGGGGCCGACACGCTGGCTACCAGTATGGTGCTGACCTCCGCCATTCGCATGCTGGCTGAAGAAGACGAGCTGGCCATGGTGATATGTGGAAAGCAGACTATTGATGGAGATACAGCCCAGGTGGGGCCGGGCATCGCAACGCGTCTTAAGTGTGCTCAGCTTACATCGGTCGACCGTATCGAGGATATAGACCTCGAACATAAAAGGATCAGGGTGCGCTGCAAGTTTGAGGACAGATACGAAGTTCTGGATTCCACCCTGCCGGCTATGATAGCGGTGCTGCGCGAGATCAACCGCCCTCGTTACCCGACGGTGCCTATGCGGCTGATGGCAAATGATGCCTGCATCAATATCTGGGACAACAGTGTGCTTAAGCTGAGCGAGGATGTCATCGGCCTCAAAGGTTCCGCTACATCGGTGCGCAGGATTTTCTCTCCCGACCGCCCGCCCGGCCAGATATTGGGAGGGGAGTCCGTAACCGATCCGGAAGAGGCGGCACGCATGCTGCTGGAAAAATTAGTCAGCAGGAACGTCATCTCAACTCAATAAAACCGGGTACGACCAAGAGATCGGAGAGATATGCCGGAAGAAAAGAAGATAAGAAAACCCCTCGGTGTGGCCAGGCGTGTGGAAGGCAAGTGCATATCCTGCGGCGCGCGCTGCATGACCGTCTGCCCCAAGCACGCGATAGGTATCACGGACCAGGGTGTACCGCTTATAGATATTGAAAAATGCACCGGTTGCCGCAGGTGTATAAAGATCTGCCCGGCAGAGGCCATCGAGATATATTACACGCCTGAACAGCTCAAGCTGCTGGAAGAACTGGCCGCCCAGGGACAGAAAATAGACCTGCAGGAAACTGACGAGGAAGAGGTAGCGGCCGGCAACGGCCTGTACCGGGGAGTCTGGGTATTCGTTGAGCAGACCGACGGCATACCGGCAGTTGTCTCATGGGAACTGCTGAGTGTGGGTCAGACCCTGGCCAAACAGCTTAAAGTGGAGCTTTGCGCCGTTGTCATCGGTGAAAAGGTTGAGGGGATGTGTAAAGAGGCCTTTGCTTACGGCGCCGAAAAAGTTTATCTTATGGACTCGGCGGTCTACCGCTACTATCGCACGGAGCCTTATTTCAAGGCGCTTTGCTACCTGGTCAACCGGTACCATCCGGAGATCGTCCTGATCGGCGCCACCGGTGTGGGAAGGGATATGGCGGGAGCGGTGGCCACAGAGCTGCGCACCGGGTTGACGGCCGATTGCACCGGACTGACAGTGGACAACGAAAGACGGCTGTTAATGCAGACGCGCCCGGCCTTCGGTGGCAATATCATGGCCACCATAGTCACCGAGAAGTCATGGCCTCAGATGGCTACCGTCAGGCCGCACACCATGCATATGCATGACAAGGACGAATCACGCAGCGGCGAGATCGTGCGGGAGTGGCTGGATATCAAGGAGGATGAGGTGGCCACCAAGGTGATCGAGATTATCGATCGCAGGACGGGCAATGAGATTGACATAACGGCTGCTGATGTAATTGTCTCGGGAGGCCGTGGATTGCAGGCGGCAGAGAATTTCCGCTTGCTGCAGGAACTGGCCGATGAGCTCGGTGGCGTGGTGGCCTGTTCGCGCAGCGTGGTGGATGCAGGCTGGATGCCGTCCGAGCGCCAGGTAGGACAGACCGGTAAGACGGTGCGCCCGAAAATTTACATTGCATGCGGCATCAGCGGGGCGATACAGCACATCGTGGGCATGCAGAACTCGGATATCATCATCGCCATCAACCGCGATAGAAATGCGCCCATCTTCGAGGTAGCGCATTACGGGCTGGTCGGCGATCTGTCCAAAATAGTCCCGTCGCTGACACGGCAGATAAAGGCCCTGCGGGCCGGTAGTAAAAGTTGAGCAGGCAGGATTTGAAAAGGAGAACTATATGCAGGGCCAGGTGATGATATTCGCGCTATTCTTCAGCGTCGCTGTCCTTTTCTTTATCGGGAGCTGCTGGTACAGGTTCCGGCTGGTGGCGCTGGGCAGGCCGGACAACCGTTTCGACCATATCGGACGGCGAATCTGGAATATGCTGGTCTATGCCTTTGGACAGAAGCGCGTTCTGACCGGGAGTTATCCCTTCGGGCTGAACCACGTGGTCTTCTTCTGGTGCTTTATTACCTTGCTGATAGCCAATGCCGTGTTCCTGCTGCAGGGGTTGTTCCCTCAATATATATCGTTGTCGCTGCTGCCCGATGGTCTGAATTATACGCTGGCTTGCATATTTGATATCGTATCCCTGCTGGCGCTGCTGGCCGTTCTTATCGCCATGGGCCGGCGGCTGCTTTTCCCGCCGCGCTACATAGACGCCCGCTCGCCCGATGCCTTCGTCATCCTCGGGCTGGTGGCCATTCTCATGCTGGCCTACTTCGGTCTCAACGGCAGCGAGATAGCACTGGGCAGCCGGCAGGCCGCCCGGTTTATGCCCGTCTCCGGCTTTGTGGGTGGCGTCCTTATGGGATCCATCCCGGCAGCGGTATTGCCGACCGTGGTCATTGTTTTCTGGTGGGTGCATGCAGTTGCGCTGTTGGGCTTTCTCGATTACCTGCCCTACAGCAAGCACATGCACATCCTGACCGCTATCCCCAACTGCTTTTTTTCCAATGCGGGAACGGTTAATACCATAGCACCCGAGGTTTTTGCTGCGGGTCTCAGCTACGGCGTAAACCGCGTTGACCAGTTTCGCTGGAAGGACCTCTTCGACGCCTATTCGTGTACCGAATGCGGGCGCTGCAACGACAACTGCCCGGCCACCATCACGGGCAAGGCGCTCAATCCGCGCCTGGTCATGCACGATATTAAAATCAATTTGCTGCACAACGGGCCGGCGCTGGAAAAAGGCCGGGTACCCGGCGTGCCCCTCATCGGTCAGGATTGCGAAGGCAGCGTGGGGGAGGAAGCCATCTGGGACTGCACCACCTGCGGCGCCTGCATGGAAGTGTGTCCGGTCTTTATCGAGCACGTGCCCAAGATTATATACATGAGACGGGGCCTGGTAGAGATGCATTCCAGATTCCCTGACGCGTTGCTCTCGCTCTTTGAGAATATGGAGAATCGCAGCAACCCGTGGGGGATCGTACCGTCCGAAAGGGGCAAATGGGCGGTGGAGACCCATGCCCCGCCCTTCGAAAAAGGACTGACCGAGTACCTTTTCTACGTGGGCTGCGCCGGGTCTTTCGATACCCGTAACAAGCGCAATACAATTGCTATCGCCAATATACTGAATGCCGCCGGCATATCCTGGGGCATACTGGGACGTGAGGAGAAGTGCTGCGGCGACAGCCTGCGACGGCTGGGAAACGAGTACGTCTTCGATCTGATGGTCAAAGAAAATGTGGGTCAGTTCAGGGAACTGGGAGTAAAGAAAATAATTGTCCAGTGCCCCCACTGCTACAACACCTTTAAAAATGACTATCCCCGCTACGGCGCTGATTTCCAGGTGATGCACCACAGCGAGATAATCAGGGACCTTGTACGCTCGAGCAAATTGAAGTTGAAGGGACCGGTGGATGTGGGGAAGGTGGTCTTCCACGACTCCTGTTACCTGGGCCGCTATAACTCCATCTTCGACCAGCCGCGTGAAGTCATAGCAATGGCTACCGGCCGGGCGCCCCTCGAACTGGAGCGCAGCCGTGCGCGGTCTTTCTGCTGCGGCGCCGGCGGCGGCCGCATGTGGATGGAGGAGAACACCGGGAACCGCATCAATATCGAGCGGATCGGCGAAGCGCTCAAGCAGGAGCCCGATACCATCTGCGTGGCCTGCCCCTATTGTGTGACCATGATGGAGGACGGCGTGGGCGACCTTAAGGCGGGCGATAAAGTCCGCGTGCTGGAGCTTTCCGAGATCGTCGAGAAGGCGCTCTAACCGCCGGTCATGGCGAGTTCTAATTTACCTGTAATTGCGAGCGGAGCGAAGCAACCTGGTGTTGGGAGGTAACGCTACACAAGATTGCCGCGTCGCTGCGCTCCTCGCAATGACAAGTTAAAAAAGTGCACCTTGCAATGACGAATTGAATAGTCGCTCCCTGCAATGACGTCTTAAAGAACAAGCATCGCGTCGCCGAAGATGGAAAAGCGTGCGCAACCGCAGCTAATCCTTATATTTCTGCTCGAGGTCGTTATAGTAATTAACGCCCAGGAAGTTATTGAGATCGAGAAACGCCTGCAGCCAGTCGCCGAACTCCCGCTGTTTCCCCGTGTCTTTAATCCTTTTTACCTCTTCGGTACAGCCTGCGATTACAGCAGCAAGACAAACGCCCGGGTAAATAGCTATAGCAAAACCCATACTCCTGATCTGGTCCAAAGATAAATTGGGCGTTCTGGGCGCCAGATTCAGCAGGATGGGGCTGGGGGCAAGGAGCCCGGGTATTTTCTCAAGTTGGTCCATATTTACCGGAGCCTCGATAAAGAGCACGTCCGCACCGGCTTCTGCGTACATATGTCCGCGTTCAATGGCATGATCGAAACCGTGCGTTGCGATAGCATCGGTGCGTGCGATAATAAGTAATTTTGAATTTTTTCTGGCATCGACGGCAGCCCTGATTTTTCCTATCATTTCTCCGGCATCAATAACACTTTTGCCGGCCATATGTCCGCAACGCTTTGGCCACGTTTGATCCTCTATCTGGATGGCGGCAACGCCCGCTTTCTCATATTGCCTTACGGTGCGCACAACATTTACGGGATTTCCATATCCTGTATCCGCGTCAGCTATCACCGGAATTTCAACAGCATCAGCAATACGTGCCGCGTTATCTGCCATCTCGGTCATTGTCAGCAGACCGATGTCGGGAAATCCGAACATAGAGGCTGATGTTCCATAGCCCGTCATGTATACGGCGTCGAATCCCTGTGCCTCCACAATCTTGGCCGTTAAAGCGTCATAAACACCGGGCGCCAGAATTGGTTCCTTTGCCCTGATCATAGAGAACATCCTCTCATCTTTCATAACCGGCACCTCCCTGGTTTCCGATAATTATGCTGTGAAATGTAAAATATAACAAAATATAGAAGTAATATAGATAAAAACGATAAAATTATATGATAAAAATGAAAATTAATATAATTATGCGGCATATTGTGATCAGGGTACATTGGGTATGGAGACGTAATATTGGCGAAGGTGTTCGGCGTATTCGCCGGCTATCCTATTTTCACTCCACTTCAGATTGGGACAACCAACCGTAAGTCCTCTTCGTAAGCTGAGACCATATTATGGTCTCCATGGTCTTTACGGCTTCGAGTTTACCAATTTTTCGCACAAGGATATTTAGATTTTCAGCGCTGGTAGTTTGCACCCAGCATACTATGTCGTAACGGCCATATGTGAATGCCATCAGGTGAATATCGGGAAATATGGATAGTTTTTTTACTAAGCCGTCGATTTTTTTCAGATCGGCGGTGATACCGATGGAGGCTACTGTGAGATGCCCTATTTTATAGGGGTCAGGAATTGCGGTTATTTTGACAACACGTTCTTTTATCAGGCGCTGAACACGTCTGAAAACCGTAGGAGTACTCAACCCCAATTTTTTGGCAATTGCTTTATAGCTTGAGCGACCGTCCTCCTGGAGCTCCAGTATTATTCTTTTGTCAATATTATCAATCATAAGGCCGCTTACCTAAGCAATGATGTTAATTAATTGTAAAGGATAAAGTCAAAAAAAGCATAGCGCGTGATTACAAAGCTGTGCTTCATTATCAGTCAGCCGATTCGTCACCTTTATAAAACAATCCATATCATACAGCCCGGATCACCGTTTTCGGGCGCTCTTGGATAGCCCAATGTTATAAAAGTTACATAATATCAAAAATAATGAACAAAACAATATATTCTTAGAAAAATATTGACAAAAATATAAAATATAATTAATATATGTGAAATAAAAATAAAAACACACTGCTGAGTTGGCTGTGCTGCGGTGTTGTCAAAGATCCGGGGCTGAGATCAATCAATCCAATATACAAGGAGGCTGAAAATTGGCTGTAAAGACGTTCAGACGGGGCAATCATTACGAGGACTTTAAGGTCGGTCAGAAATTTCGTCATCACTGGGGGCGGACTCTTTCGGAGAGCGACAACATCTTATTCACGCACCTGACCATGCATTTCAATCCTATCTATCTTAATAAGGAATATGCCAAGCGCTTCGGTTACGAAAACGTGGTGATCAATCCACAGTTCATATTTCACCTGACACTCGGTATGAGCGTGGAGGACCTGAGTGAAGTAGGCGGACCTTTTTTGGGGGTGGATAACCTTTCCTTTATCAATCCTGTTTATCCGGGAGATACGCTGTATGCCGAATCTGTGGTCATAGACATGAGGGAATCGAAATCGAAACCCCAATTCGGGATTGTGACCTGGAAAACTTCGGGCATAAATCAAAAGGGCAAAGCGGTCATCGAATTCGAACGAAGAAATCTGGTGTCCAAGCGGGGCAGTCTCCCACAGTAACGCCGTAAGTCGAACATATAAAAAGGAGAGCGAAATGTTTTTAGACGAAACTCATCTGCAGCTGCAGAAAACGGCCAGGGACTTTACGGAAAAAGAGGTCATCCCCATTGCCACTGAATGCGACCATATATTTGAAAAAGATAAGCGCGCGTCGCATATTCCGGAGAATATATTGAGACGCATAGGGGACCTTGGTTTTTACGGGATCCGAACTGCGGCGGAAGACGGAGGCGCCGGTCTTGGCCATCTGGCGCTGGTTGTAGTGGCGGAGGAATTGGCCCGTGGATGGCTGTCCGTTGGCAGCTGTTTTTCCAGAAACGAGGCTTCCTTGGCGCTGGTCGCACAGCCGGGATTCGAGAGACTGAGGGAGAAATATCTGGCCGGGCTGTTATCAGGGGAGATACAGACAGCCATGGCCAATTCTGAAGCTGATGCCGGGTCCGACGCGGCCAATATCAAATGCGCCGCCCGGAAATCCGATGGGAAGTGGATCATAAACGGACAGAAAATGTGGGTCACCAACGCAGACCGGGCCAATATATTGCATTCTCTGGTGAGGACGGATCCCAAGATAACGCCGGGTAAGAAACACTGGGGGGTCAGCTGGCTGGTGATCGAGAAAGAGCCCTGGGACAACTCGGACCCGCGGCTGATGATAACGGAGATAGATACTGTGGGTTACCACGGCATGGGAACCTATCAAGTGGACTTCTCCGACTTCCCTGTTCCCGAAGAGAACATGTGGGGTCAGGAGGGCAGGGCGTTCTCCATGCTGATGCAGGGTTATGAGACGGCACGTATACAGTTTGCAGGACGTTGTCTGGGAGTAGCACGCGCGGCTTTCGAGGCGGCCCTGAATTATGTGACTCAGAGGATTCAATTCGACGTGCCGCTGGCAACCTTCCAGTCGATCAGGTTCAGACTGGCCGATATGGCCACCAGCATCGAGGTCTGCCGCCAGTACGCATACCATGCCGCTATAAAAAAGGACAGCGGGGTCAGGTGTGACCTTGAAGCCGGTATGGCCAAACTGTTTGCGGCCGATATGGTTATGAAGGTGGCCTGGGACGCGCTGCAAATGCACGGCGGATACGGGTATACCAGGGACCTCCCGCTTGAGAGGTACTGGCGGGATGCCGCTATGCTGCCTATCGGTGAGGGAACCCAGGAGATACAAAGAGGCGTGATCTCCGCCCGGTTGCTGGAACGGGTGATGCCCAAGAAATAAAACTGACTATATGGAGGAAAGAGATGGGTGTTACAAGAGCCATAAATTACTACGAGGATTTCGAGATAGGTGACAAGATCCGTCACCAGCGCGGCCGTACGGTAACCGAGATGGACAATGTGATGTTCACCCAGTTAGGCCTTAATACGGCGGAAGGACATTTCAATGAGGACTTCATGAGTAAAATCCGCATAGGCACATGGGGCGGAACAAGGATAGTCGTCGGAAGTTTCACTATCGGACTTGTTATAGGCCTCGCGGCGGAAGACATCAGCGAAAACGCCCTGGCAGAGATAGCTCTGGACAAAATCAGGCTTCAGACGCCCGTCTGTCACGGCGACACTCTTTATGCTGAATCTGAAGTATTAGGTAAGGAAGACACCGATTTGTTCAAGGGCGCGGGCATCGTGCATTTCAAGGTGACGGGTAAAAACCAGGAGGGCAAGATAGTTTTCGAGGGCGAGAAGAAGACGGTCATCAAAAAGAGGGAATTTTACCTCAAGGATGACGAGAACTTCTGGCCAAGGAGATGATCCCTCCCCGGTGTATTTAAAACGGAGGATTACAGCCGATGAAGCTTAGAAGAAGCAGCCTCAGCGTCCCGGGCAACAGCGTTAAGATGTTGACGAAATCGGCGGAGAGCCAGGCCGACTGCATCGTAATAGACCTTGAGGATTCCGTGCCCGTTTCAGTGAAGGAAAAGACGCGTAACGAGCTCCCGGATATACTCAAGCAGCTCAACTTCGGACAGAAAGAACTTGCCATCAGGATAAACAGCCTGACTACAGGATTTGCTCACATGGACCTGGTGCAGGTTATCAGAGCTGATCCGGACGCCATTGTGATTCCCAAAGCCGAGTCACCTGAGGACGTCATATATGTCGACCGTTTGCTGACCTCCCTGGAAAACAATGGGGCCGTGACAAAGATGGTTACCATACAGGCGATCATCGAGACGGCTAGAGGTGTCCAGGCTGTCGATGAGATCGCCGGGTCCAGCCGGCGTCTTACCGCCCTGATCTTCGGGATAGGTGACTACCTGGCTGATACGGGAGCCAGGATCACCGCGTGGACCGACGAGATAGCCGCCATGTGTATTTATGCGCGCTCCAGGATACTGCTTGCTGCAGCTGCCGCAGGCATCGATGCGATCGATAGCGTCTATCCGGATTTCAAGGACGCCGACGGATTGCGGGCCGAGTCCCAAAAGGGCGCCATGATGGGTTTCAAAGGGAAGTGGGCCATACATCCTGCACAGATCGAAGTAATCAACGAGTCTTTCACGCCGACCACGGATGAATTCCGAAGAGCCAAGAGAATGGTACAGGCGTATGAAAAGGCCATGGAACAGGGTAAAGGGTCGATTGCCATCGATGACAAAATGATCGATGAGGCAGCCATCAAGATAGCTCAAAAGCAATGCGCCATGGCCAAACACCTCGGGCTGTGGGACCAAATCTGAGAGGGGAGATTATTAATGCCGAAATACAGCATTTTGAAAGGAATACGAGTAGTTGATATCACCTTGGCCTTATCGGGGCCGTTCGCCATGCAGATACTGGCGGACCTTGGCGCAGAAGTGATTAAACTTGAGCCGCCGCACGTGGGAGATGTGACAAGAGAGACAGTGCCGAAGCTGGGTGAAAGAGACGGTTACTATTATTTAGCGTTGAACCGGAATAAAAAGAGTATGGAAATCGATTTACAGACGGAATCCGGGCAGGAGGCATTTAAAAAGCTGATCAAGGTTACCGATGTATTTTTTTCGAATCTCAGGCCGAAAGGATTGGAGCATCTCGGGATCAATTACGAGAGCCTGCGAAAAATTAATCCGTCGATAATTTTCTGCAGTCTCAGTGCGTTCGGTAAAGAGGGCCCGTATGTGGATTACCCCGCGTTCGATGACATTGTCCAGGCGATGAGTGGCATCATCAGCCTCACAACCGATGATAATGGGGCGCCGGTCAGGACGGCTGTTGGAAGCAGTGATATTGCCGCTGCGGTATTCAGTGTGATTGGAATTCTTTCGGCGCTATATAAGTGCAAAGAGACGGGCAAGGGAATGGAAATTAATACCAGTATGCTCGATGCCAGTATGGCTTTTATACCCCAGCTTTTCGAATACTATTTTGTGAGCAAACAACTTCCGCCTCCAATGGGCAGCAAACATTCGGCCATAGCAGGCTTCGGGTACTTCAAAACACTCGATGGCTATGTGGCGTTGGGTCCCTGCTGGTCGAGGATTACACGCGCAATCAACAAAGAGGAACTTGCGGAAGATGAACGTTTCAAGGAACCGATAAACCGCTTTTTTCACAAGAATGAATTGAATGCAGAGATACAGGAATTTTTCAGCCAGGTAACTACTGACGACCTGATGAATATATTACGGGCGGAAGATATCCCTGCCGGGCCTGTACGAAACCTGGAGCAAATGGCAGTTGATCCACAGGTGGAATTCGACGGGGCTATCAGAACGATCAAGGACCCTGTGCGGGGTGAAATGAGGTTCATAGACTGCCCTATCAGGATGTCAGGCCTTCAGGAGGATGAACATCTGCCCCCGCCTCAATTGGGGCAGCACACAGATGATATATTATCCAATTTACTCCACTTCTCGAGTGATCAGATCAGTAGATTTAAGGACGAAGCCGAGAAACACTCAAAGACGTTGATAGATAACTCCGTGCGCCGCAGGTTGTGAAATAGTTTAGTCTCGGTCATTGTTGAAGGTTATGAATAATGTGGAGGCCGTGAGATGCAAATTACATACAAATTCGTCGATCATATCATAGGTACGAAGTTCGAAGACCTGGGCGGCGATGTTGTTGATAGTGTAAAAAAACAGGTACTGGATACGCTGGCGACAGCATTGGGTGGAGGTTCGTGCGAAGGCATCAGGGAAGTTTACGAGATTGTAAAGGACTGGGGAGGGAAAAAAGAGAGCAGCATAATCAATTTCGGAGGTAAATTCCCCGCTCCCAACGCAGTCATGGTGAACGCCGCCATGGCCCACGCGCTCGACTACGATGATACTCATGAGGTCGCACGCATACATTGCGCAGTCGTATCAGTGCCCACAGCGCTTGCCGTTGCCGAGGCGGTTGGAGGAGTATCTGGAAAAGAACTTATCACCGCCATAGTCCTGGGTGTGGATTTTCATTGCCGCATGGGCATGGCGGCCAAAATCGCCAGGCCTAACGTACTTCAGGGCGGATGGCACTTTACCACGATGTTCGGCTACCTTGCTGCGACCGCGGTTGCAGGCAGGCTTTACGGCCTGGACAGAGAGAAACTGATCAATGCCCTGGGAATAGCCTATCATCAGACCTCCGGCAATCTGCAGTGCATTTCAGAGGGAGCATTGACCAAGAGGATGGGGCCCGGGCTGGCTGCCAGAGCCGGGATCCTGTCTGCCCAGATGGCATCCAGAGGGATAACCGGCGCCAAGGACATCATCGAGAGTGAGATCGGCATATTCAAGCTTTACCATGCCGGCTATGACGAGGTTACCCTGCTCGAAGGCCTCGGTAAAAAATTCGCAAGCACGGGCACAAGCTTTAAACCATATCCCTGCTGCAGGATAAATCATCCTTTCCTCGACGGGATGTTGAAGGTGGTCATCGACAATGACATCAGGCCGGAGGACGTAATTGAGATCGTACCGGAAACCCCGACGGTGGCGGCGCTTCTGTGCGAGCCTGTGGAAGCGAAGACAAAACCCAAGAATATTGTCGACAGTCAATTCAGCCTGCCCTGGTCGCTGGCCTGCGCCGTTGTAAGGAGAAAAGCCGGTTTGGATGAGTATAGCAACGAGGCTATCAAAGACCCTGCTTTGATAGATATGGCCCTTAGAGTAAAGCCGCATCTGGATGATTCTATCGTGGCCAGTTTGGAGACTCCCGTGAAGATTGCAGTAAAGACAAAAAGGGGAGATTTCACAGCCACCACTTCCGGGCATGTATTGGGCAGCCCCGAGAACAGCCTGTCTCTTGATTTCCTGGAAGACAAATTTATGAACTGCGCTGCGCACGCGATCAAGCCCCTGACTCAAAAAGATATGAAAAAAGTGGTTGGCTCAATCAGGAATCTTGAAAGGGCTGAGGATGCCGGCGCAGTGATAAAGCCACTGTGCTGAATGTAAAAATCGACTTTGTGATTATTTAATACAACGTTAGGAGTGAAATACGAGCATGAAAAAAACGTATGAACTGGCGGACTTTGTTGTCGATCTCAAATACAAGGACCTGGACAGCAACGTAGTGGACTGCACCAAGAAGCAGGTGTTCGACACCCTGGCCACAATGCTGGGCGGCAGCACCAAAGAAGGTGTTCTTCCTCTCTACGAGGTGATAAAGGACTGGGGAGGGAAAAAGGAGAGCAGCGTGGTCGTCTTTGGCGGGAAGTTCCCCGCCCCGAATGCAGCGCTGGTGAACGGCGCCATGGCACATGCTCTTGACTACGACGATATACATGATACGGCGGTAATTCACAGCGCCTGTGTGGCGGTACCTGCGGCCTTTGCTGTCGCCCAGGCTATCGGCAATATTTCGGGCAAGGATTTTATTACGGCCATCGCTGCCGGTGTGGACATACACTGCCGTTTCGGTTCAGCCACCAAGAAGGCCAAAGCAGACCTTCCTGAAGGTGGCTGGCACTTTACCCCGCTCTTCGGCTATTTCAGCAGCGCGGCGATTGCGGGCAAATTGTACGGCTTCGATCGGGAAAAGATGATCAATGGCATGGGCATCGCCTATCACCAGTGCGCGGGTAATCTGCAGGCCGTCGTTGACGGCTCCGTCATGAAAAGAATCGGGCCCGGCCTGGCAGCCAGGGGAGGAATACTGGCTGCCCTGATGGCACGAAAGGGAATAACCGGCGCAAAGGACATTGTCGAGAGCGAGATCGGTATTTTCAAGCTTTACCATGCGGGATATGACGAGAAGGCATTGCTGGAAGGCCTGGGGCATAAGTTTAGCACAACGGGGAACAGCTTCAAGCCCTACCCATGCTGCCGTGGTATTCATCCCTTCGTTGACGGTGTGTTGGAGCTCGTAAAGAAGAACGATATCAAGCCCGATGAGGTGGAGGCGATAATACCTGTTGTATCCATCATAAACAATCACCTTTGTGAGCCAAGTGAGGTCAAGACGCAACCACGCAATGTGGTGGATACACAGTTCAGCCTCCCCTGGGCGCTTGCCTGTGCGGTTGTGCGCAGAAAGGCCGGGCTGGATGAGTTTACTGATGCCGCTCTCGGTGATAAGGCCGTCATGGCCATGGCCAAGAAGGTAAAGCATCAAATCGATTCTTCATCGAAAGACGATTTAATCGGTCTGTCCGTCAAGGTGAAGATAGTGACGCGCAGAGGGGAATTTGAGATCAATACCGGACCCATGCTGGGAAGCCCGGAAAATACCCTGACCTTCGATATGCTGGAAGAGAAATTCTATGATTGCGCCAACCATGCGGCAAAGCAGGTTTCAAAGAAAAATTTGATAGAGGTCAGCAACCTGGTCAGGAAGCTGGAAGAGGCAGAGGACGCAGGGAAGATATTATCGTTGCTGTCCTGAAGGAGGAATAGTGTGTTAGCGCAGGTTTTACTCACTCCGGCAGAGTCCAAGAAATTAATAGCAAAGGCCATCGCCGGCATGGACGAGGTTAAGAAGGCTGTAAGCGGTGGATTGATAGTGCTCCATCCCAGCAGCAGTAACTACTTTGTGGTGGAGGAGATACTCGGATTCAAGCCGCCTACTGAAGCTTGGGTATGCGGCGTGGCCAGCCCACGCGGTATGTGCTTCGAGGTAGGTGTTTTTCTGGCCAGTCAGAAATTTGCGGGTGCAGTAACTTCTGATCCGGGAACCTTCCCTCATTCGTGGGTTATCAGGGAAGGTAAATTTTCGGCGGGAGAGGCGCTGTCCGCGCTGCTTGAGCAAATGGGTCCCGGGGATTTCTATATCAAGGGAGTGAATGCTGTAGACCCGCAGGGTAACGTCGGTGTGCTGGTCGGGAATCTGGTTGAGGGTGGAACCATCGGCCGGGTCATGTCGGCTCAACGGAAAAACAGTTTTCAAATCATCTGGCCCGTCGGCATGGAAAAACTGATTCCGGTTTCTATTCAGCAGGCGGTACAGGCGGTAAAAAAATCTTCCATTGATTACTCCATGGGAGTGGCTGCCGGCCTGTTCCCATGCACAGGCGGTAAGAAAATCGATGAGATGGAGGCCATTAATATATTGTCCGGGGCCGAAGCAATTCCAATTTCCGCCGGTGGATTGGGAGGAGCTGAGGGGGCGATCACATTGATGATAAAAGGCGAGGAATCCAGCGTGAAGAAGGCAATTGGCTACGTTGAACAATCCAAGGGTGCTGTATCGCCGCAGGTGCGCTTATCCAACTGCGGGCAATGTATCGCCAACGGGATAACCTGCAAAAGCATGGATAAGAAACCCTGGGTCGTTTTTTAACAGTTATCTCATACGTTTCATATATGAAATGGCAGCTGGAATACTGAATTAAGAAGGAGGGTACAGGTCAGGAATTGTTCTAAAAGATATGGTGCTGTTGCACATGCCAACTAAATTATTCAAAGGAGATGATGAATGGCTGTTGCCGAAAAAACTAATGTTTCAAATGCAGGCGGTGCCGGTGACACTGAAGAGAAGCTGCTGCTACCGCTTCCAAAGTGGAAAATCTGGTACATCATGGTGGTTATTTTCATACTGCTCTTTTTTGATTTCGCCACCCGTGTTGTGGTAGGTCCGTTGTTTCCCCTGATCAAAGCAGAGTTCAATCTTACTGATGCCCAGCTCGGTCTGCTCAACACGGTGACACTGATAATGGTGACCGTCCTGGCAATGCCGCTTTCCTACGTGATAGACCGCTGGAGGCGGGGCAAAATGATGTCACTCATGGCGATCGTATGGAGTCTGGCTTCGCTGGTCAGCGGCCTGGCTACCAATTTTGGAGTGCTCCTGACGGGTAGGGCGGCGCTGGGCGTGGCGGAGGCCAGTTATAACTCCGGCGGACAGACGATGATCATGGCTACAATAAAAAAACGACGGCGGACCACGGTAACCGGCTTTTTATATACGGGCATGATGCTGGGCATAGCCGGGGGAATGGCGCTGGGCGGAGTCCTGGGCGCCAAATATGGGTGGCGTAACACGCTCCTGATACTGGCGGTACCCGGCCTTCTTTTCGGTATCCTGGCATGGTTTATGCCGGATTTCAAGAATCCGGCCAAGAGTGCGCAAGGCGCTGGAGCCGGTATAGGCGCGGTGCTTAAATCATTTGTTACGAATAAGTCGGTCATGTTAATGGTCATTGCCTATGCCTTTGTCAATTTCTTGATATACACAACTCTATCATGGTTACCTACCTACCTTATCCGATACGATGGCATGGATATTGCTAAAGCGGGCTCTATGGCGGGCGTGGTAATGGTGACAGCACTGATAGCCATGCCTATAGGCGGTTGGCTCGGCGATATGGCGGCTCGTAAAAGCGCCAGAACGAAAATCCTGGTTATTCTGTTGGCCACAACCATCGGCACGATTGCGGATGCTTTTGCCGTATTGTTCAATTTCTGGCCGCTCTTTATTGTGGGAGCACTTGGCGTCAGCACCTTGATACCTCCTCAGCAGGTCAGCCTGCAGGAGCTTGTGCCTGCCCATCAGCGTGCAAGTGTATTCGGATTTTACTATGCAGGTATCTTCATCCTGGGAGGGTTATGGGCGCCATTTGCTGTGGGCGCGATATCCGATGCAGTCGACCTCAAAACGGCTTTCTGGGTGGCGATCGGCATAGCGGCCGTGGCAATTATCGTCTATGCATTTGTGTACAAGTCTTTTAATAACGATTATTTCCGTGCGAGGCAGCAGGAACAGGACGCGGCTGCTCTGCAAAAATAAAACAAAATAGACAGTTACTTTAATATGCTGGCCGGTGGCGTCGAAAATTCTCGGTGCCCGGCGGCTCCTTGAACCAGGGCCGCCACCGGCTGGCAATTTGTAGTTAAAAGCGGTTATATATATACGCAACAAGAGTCTGTCAACGGACAAGGCTGGCGCAAATTTTTATAAAGGGAGGTATCAAATGGATTGGTTAGTCTACCTGGCGTGTATTGCGGGCGGTGCTTTCCTGGTTAATGCAGTGCCTCATTTTGTGGCCGGCATAAGCGGACGGAAGTTCCACAGTCCGTTTGCCAGCCCGCCGGTAAAGGGATTGTCATCTGCAGTAGTCAACGTAATCTGGGGACTGGTAAATTTCATTATTGCGTATGCTCTGCTGATATGGGCGGGCGCCTGTAATCCGGAATTTAACTGCAAAACACTTGCAGTTGCAATTGGGGCGATAATAACATCTATCGCCCTTGCCGTCATCTTCTCCGCAGTGGATAAAACCTGAAGTAAAGGTTATCTCTAATATATCGTCGGGAGTGTATAATGACCGATTCAGTCAGGATGGAAGTTAACGACTACATTTGTACCATCACTATTGATCGTCCGGAAAAGCGCAACGCTTTGAACTCGGAGATATTGCAGGAACTGGGCAGAACACTGGGCGAAATCAAGCCGGGCGGCGATATACGGGTAGTCGTATTGCGGGGCGCGGGGGAAAAAGCGTTTTGTTCCGGGGCGGATGTCGGTGCTCTGGTTGCAACCGGGGAAGGTGCAACCATGTTGCCCAACGCTTTACAGGCTGTTAAAAATTGCAGCTGTCCCGTTATCGCCATGATCTATGGGTTTGCTGTGGGCGCAGGTTGCGATCTTGCCTGCGCCTGTGATTTCGGAATCATGGCCGACACCGCCAAAATAGGCATAAATCCCGCTAAATTGGGCCTGGTTTATTTCCCGGAGTCAATACACCGAATTATTAAACTTATCGGTCCGGCCAATGCCAGGGAACTGTTTTACACCGGCCGCTTTTTCGCCGCGCAGAGGGCAAAGGAGATGGGGCTTGTCAACTACGTTGTGCCCGAGAATGAGTTGCACTCTTTCACTTACGCACTGGCCAAAGAGATTGCAGCCAATGCGCCCCTGTCCATATCCGGCAACAAGGTGATTATTAATAAAATGCTCGACCTCAAATTAAGCGACCAGGAGATGCAGGCGCTCTATGATATTCAGAGGAGTTCCTGGGAAACCGATGACATACAGGAAGGGGTGAAAGCCTTCCTCGAGAAACGCAAGCCTGTATTCAAGGGTAAATAGTAATCAGGCAATTAATGTGATGGAAATATGGAACAACGGAAAAATCGGCGGTCCGCCGGTTAATTATTGATTAACCTGATGACTGGAGAGTTACTCATGATGGAGAATACTGAGGAAATTAAACGAAGAAAGAAGGAATGGGAAGAAAAAGTATTAAAGCCGGCCATGGACAGGTTTTTCCTGAAGGAATCTCCCAATAAGTACTATAGTCCGGCGGATATCGAAGGGTTCAATTATTTAAAGGACGTGGGATTGCCTGGCGAATATCCTTTTACCGCCGGAACCTATCCTGTCGTGCCTTATATCCCGGCCCAGAGGGGAGGCCTGCCCAAAGGTTCGGGTCTTGTCAGGGCTGCTGTATATTCGGGCTACGGAACGGCTGAGGACACAAGAGACTACTATAAGAAATTGCAGGAGCACGGCCAGAGGGGTGGGCCCAATCTGGCGTTCGATTTGCCCACGCAGTGCGGATATGATTCGGACAATTCTTATGTGCGTGGCGACGTTGGTAAGACCGGTGTGGCGGTCGACAGCCTTCGGGATTTCGAAATAATTTACGAACCCTTTAATGGCGATCTGGACCTGGATAAGATCGCCTCCAATTTCACCATCAACGCGCCCGCCAACCTTGTGATGGCCATGTATTTCGCTCTCGCCGAAATGCGCGGTATCCCTATCGCACGATTGAGGGGTACGCCGCAGAACGATATTTTAAAAGAGTACATAGCGCGGGGCACGTATATTTTCCCTCCCAGACCTGCCATGCGCATGGTACGCG
>Ga0265297_10000753_pt1 | contig 89430 bp, 73 predicted proteins | sample Munlanlwell13791_FD_192502 | JGI IMG/M metagenome (GOLD analysis project Ga0265297, IMG submission 192502) | Leachate microbial communities from a municipal landfill in Southern Ontario, Canada - Leachate well 137-91 | ecosystem: Engineered > Solid waste > Landfill > Unclassified | place... | reverse complement strand
AAAAATGCCTTCAAAATTGCGGGAAAATACCATGCCGAGGCGCTTTGCGCCGAGGCAATTCCTTACGATTTCACAAAAAGTGAAAATTGGCGGAGAGGGGGGGATTCGAACCCCCGATACCTTGCGGTATACACGCTTTCCAAGCGTGCGCACTAGGCCACTATGCGACCTCTCCAAATTTTTTTATTATTTCTAATTTTTCTAAATAACCTTTAGGATGTTTTAGACACCACTCTCGTTTAAATGCTAAATCTTTTTCTAAGAATTCTTCACTGTATATTAATCTCCATGGTCTATATGGTTTAGTTGATTTTGTTTTGCCCTGATTATGCTGCCTTATTCTAGCTTCTAAATTTAAAGTACAGCCTATATAATGTCGATTATTTTTAAGACTTTTTATTATATATACATAATACATACACACTAGGCCAACCCGAAGGGTCCCCTTCGGGGCTATGCGACCTCTCCGTAATAACTATTAACTTTTAACAATTAACTTTGATTGGTCAACCAATGGATAATAAAATTACGGCAATAAAGGCAAAAATAATTCCCAGTAAGCCAACCAGACTTAGTTTTTCGCTAAAAATTATTGTGCCAATCAATACTGTGGTTAATAAACTTAAGACTGACCACATTACGCCAACAGTTGAAAGTTGGTTTCTTTGTAAAATCGCTGGCAGCCAGGCCAATGTTCCAAACGCATAGACTACTACAATACAGACGACATAAGTCAAGCTAGGATTTAAGGCAAATTTTTTAGACAAAAATTCACCAACGGCAAAAAATATTGCGGAAATTATTAGCCAAATAATGTAGTTAATTGATAATATTGAATTCATATATTTTTTGCTTGGACTGGACACTCGAGTTAAGTACCCATCTTACAAAAGCATTATAAGGGATTATAAGGCTTTTTGAGCGATTTGTCCAAGGGATGAATTGAGGTACGTGAGTCAGGGTCTGGTTTTTATCAAAATGCGACAGTACTTAGGACTTTTGCTTTTTAGCTGCAATCAAGTGCTCTCGCTTGATTGCAGCTTCAAGTTCGCTGGGAACATTTGTTCCTATACGATAAATTTTTCCGTTCCTCGTTACTATTTCAACTGCATCAAAACCGGAAACATTATATATCCACATCTTTGGCCAGAACCACAACCTTATTCCCCAGCCATAATACCAATGATTCTTTACTTGCTTTACTGATACTATTTCACTAAGAAGAAACTTTTTCCTAAAAATTCCATAGCCAAATTTAATCTGAAAATATTTTTCATCAATGGACGTTGTTAATACTGCAAATGATGCAAGAATAAACAGAACTAATGCCATCATGAAGGTGACAAAAAAATTTGTGCCAGAGTTGACAGACGGTGGCTCAGCTCTGGCCGTAATCTGAACCCATGTAAAAAACAATAACACAGCCAGTGTAACAACCAACATCAGATATCCAATTTGGGTGTGTTTGTATGAAATCATAAATTATTCATATTTAATTGTCTGAACGATCCTATCAACCGTTGCATCAATATCAAAAGCCTCTCTTTCGCTAGTACAAGCTTTGTTTTGTGCTTCGTCGTAGTTATTGCAATTAGGATAACGCAAAGTAAAAATGACATTAACGAGTTTGCCGTTCTTTGTAGTAGTATAAGCGTATGATGCATAAACACTGCCAGCCGCGCCTTCGGGCTTAACATTTACACAATAAGTTCTGCCATCAACCAATCTTTGTGAGGTTATGTCTGACATACTGCTCACCTCCTGCGGTGTGGTTTTGCAGGAATAAATTCCTGTTGCTATTTTTACAACTGGCGGCCACTCCACAACGCTGATATATTTTGCCAGTAATTCTTTGGGGTATTGGTAAGTTACACCGTCGTCATTAGTGGTTGTCGTCCAGAGATTATTGTTGGCATCATTGCTGTTTTCGGTGATAGTCCAAAGCGAATAATAACGGCTGTAATATCTGTGAGTAGCAACCGCACTCACTCCAGTTTGCAATCTAAAAAGATAACCTGATCCCATTTGTTCCGTAAAATCATAACCTCTTTCTTTCATAAAAGACTTGATTATCTCCGGGTTGTCGCTTTTAGTGATGTATTTATTTCCCCCGATGTCTAATTTTACAACATCCTTATTGTCAAAATTTAACTGGGCAATACCTTTAATTTGTGGCCAAGGATTGCCTTCTTGGAAAATTACGGGCGAGTAGAAAAACATAAAAATACCCAGCACTAAAATAGTGACAGATGCGACCAATAAAACATTTTTATTTTTTGATAAATGTTTAAAAATCATAGATTATTATTTTTTCTTTCTGCCTCTGATCACAATAACAACAGTGGCAATAATTAGAATGAGGCCGAGTCCTTGCGCTCCAGGACTATCGTCATATCCACCGAATACAATCAGGAACACCCCGAGAAATATAGTAAGAACAGAAAAGATTATCTTAATATATTTATTCATATTTTTTGTACCCGTCTATTAAATACAAAATTCCTGGAATGATAGGAACTGCCAAGTTGATACTGAGGTTTGCTTCTGTTAAAAGTCCAACAATAAAACCGATAGCAATCGCAATAATGATAAGCCAGCCTGCAATTTTCGGATATTTCCAACCAAAAGCCAAGCCAATAAAAACCAGCGGCATCATAGATAAGGCAACATTTTCCCATAGGGAATAATTTGGATTAGCGAACGGTAACGGATTGCCATAGCCAAAATAAAACGGCAAAGCGAACACTAGAATACACAGTGCAATTATTCGAGCTGACCATTTAATTGTTTTCATATAATTGAGATTAATTAAAATACTGTTTTATCTTTAATAAATGTATTTGTAATCTAATATGATTATACTAAAAAATCGCCTGTTTGGCGATTAGTCAATTGTTAAAAGTCCCGACGTTTCGCTTCGCGAAAGCCGGGATCCCGGTTTCGCCCAAATGGCAAACATCGGGATTAATTGTTAATTGTTATTTTGGTAGCCCCACGGGGAATCGTCCTGCCACCGCTCGCTTCCGACGGCTCTTTTTTCGGCGGAATTTGAGACCTCATTGGCACGCCACCCAAGATTCAAATTTCTATTTATCCTAACTTCTTCATGACCTCGGCAAATTCTTCGTCCGTTGCCATTTCTCCCTGAAGAATCGGGCAATCTTTGCCCTGCCAATACGGCAATCCGCTCATATTCTTTCTGGTAATTTTTTCTGCCATTTTTCGTTCACCGCCGGTTTGATTCAGAAAAAATTGCACCCCACCTTCAAAAATCTCTTCACATGATTTGACACTACCATCGGCGTTTACACAAAAATGACAAAAATTAGAATTTTCATCACCGCCGGCGAAATCTTCTTTTTTAGTTAACGGCATTCCACATGCCTGACAAAATTTTTGCATAGTTTTTTGATTATTTATATGTTTTACTTATTTAATTATACCACTTTCCCCGCTGATCAAACATACAGCAGACATTCACACGGCTTTTTCTGCAGAATAATTTTTTGTTCTTTTATGGTGTTTATAAATATTTTTTGACTTCCCGAACCGGTCGCTAGACTTTTATCAAGTGGGGTGTAGTGTCGGTATCCTCGGCGAGCCAATTCTTTTACAAGCGCCTCGTGTCGCAAATAGAGAGCTTTTTGTTTGCCAACCCAACGCAAGGTTTCCGGATGGCGCGAATAGCCGCCTTTGCCTTTATGCTTAGTTAAAATATTCCAAAGTCCGTGCAGTTCGCGATGTTCGGCGAGCAAATGTTTCCGACAAAGGTGTTTTGGATGGATGTCCCAGACGCGCATTTTATTTTTTATAAAATATTCTTCCGACAAAAAATATAAAGAAAGAGTTGCCTATTATGGTTAAAATTCCATATAAAAATGCCAAAGCAACAAAAGTTTCTTCTAAACCCATTCTTAAAGCCCACATATTAGACAATACAAAAACTACTGCCAGTAAAGTGTTGGCTATGATGTTTAACAACATTTTTATTTTCATACTTTGATTCATTCTTGAATTTTGATACTTCTTTAAAATTATATCTTAAATTTATTTTTTATATAATATTCTCCCCGTAAAAAATCCAAACAACACCAAACAGACAATCACGGTGGCAATGACACTTGGATATTGTCCGTCAAAACCGCCAGAAGAGAGATGTTTAAAAAGTATTCCTAGATAGGCCCAAACGAGCACCAAGCCATAGGCGATATTTTTATCTTTGCGCAGGCGCAAAATTCCAATTAAAGCACCGACCAAAAGAATGATGCTTGTCCAGATAAAGTCGGCAATGCCAAAACCGTTCCAGCCGAGGCTGACTAAAAATACCGTGATATTGGCAATGGTCGCCACGGTGATCCAGCCAAAGTAAATGCCGAAAGGCGCGGAGATAAACAATTTTTCTGGCGCGGTGAATTTTTCCGCGCGCAAAATATCGGCGATCTTAATAAGCAGGACTAGCAATGTTGCAATCAAAAGCACCGATAGGCCGATATAGTCATAATGCCAGGAAAAGATCCAGGCGATGTTAATAAGCGAGGTGGCAATGAACCAAGGATTGATTTTTTTAATCAGTTCTTCTTTGTTTTGGCCGCCCTTGGTAAATTGAAAAATTACATACCCGGCCAAGAGAAGATAGATCAAGCCCCAAATGGAAAAAGTCACTGCGGCGGGTGCAAAAAGATTGGGATAGGCATTAAACACCGCACCGGTAGTCCGGTTGTTAATCGGTAAAGCATTGGCCAAAGAATTTACCACTACCATGGCAACATAGGCCAACGCCGCCAATATTTTTAGATACATGTTTTTCATAAATTTTTTATTATTTTAATATAACACATAGATTACTATTTAACACTCAAGGCAATAGTAAAAATTACTACAGCGTTCAAAAACATAATAATTTGAAGTTTGATTAAGTTAATTCTTTTGTTTAAATCCCATTTTTTTACTGCATATTGTGCAAAACCATCGGCAAAAGAAAAACTTATGAATGAGATCAGGAAAAATAGAAATGAATCTTGAAATATCGCTTTTGCTAATAAGAATCTTGTACTCCAATGTAAAAATATTGTATAAAACCTTTCAAGGGGCGCAACAATGCCATCAATAAATTTTAATTTATCCGGCGGCGGATATTTTTTATCATAACCCAATGATTCCGCAATTATTAAGATTAATTCAAAAAAACCGGCACCCAAACCAAAGCTCCATAAATAATTAAAATCATTAAGAACGCTTTTATCTAAAAAAAAATAAATCAACACAATACCTAGCTCGCTTATTGCGCCAATTATTCCACCTGATATTCCTTCAAGGAGTTCCTTTTTAAATCTGATGGATGAATCCGCAAAATGCCATAAAAAACCCTTAATTATTATGCCAACCAACCATAATAACCCCCCAATGAAAAAAGCTTTGATTACGGGGGTGTAAAAAAAGAACGAGGAAATGCAAAACAATATTACTATCAAAAAGCCGGTGTATTTTATAAAATGTTTTGCCAATATCCGTTTCATAATTTATACTTTGGCGGCAAATTCTTTTCTTAACTTTTAAACTTCCGCAAAAAGGATCATATAATTATTACCAAACTTTTTCGCGCATTTGGGGCAATAGGCATAGTGGACATAATAATCTTTGGCTTTTTTCCCTGTTTTTGCCAGATACGCGTCCATAATTTTGACAAATTTTGGAATGGCATTGTAGCCGCCATCAAAAACTCTGCTTACAAAATTTCCTGAAATTACAACGTTGTTTTCTGCCGGAACATCCTTTTCCACTGATATGTATATTTCACCCTTAAAAGGCGTTGGGTCGCGAAATAATATCAAAGTATCTTCTTTGTTCGGCGAGTCCGCCCCGGCCTGTTCGACCGCCGTCCACATCCTGGTTATTTTTTTGCCGATCATGGGCGGAAAAGGAATATGAAAAAACTCTGGCATCGAATCTTTGATGAATTTTTTATTGTCCCAATTCCATGTTTTTTTATCCCATTTTTCCGGTTTGAATTCCGGGCAACATTCATTATTTTTGTTATTCATATTTTTTATTTTGTAAAATAATTATTTTTTCAATTTTAAGTTAAAACTGTTGGCAATATCGGAAAATGCTTCCTGATATTCACCCCAAGTGTTTTGAAGAGTGTTAAAAGATATTATCCAAACATCGTCGCCTGCGCCTTTAACTGCTACCATTAAAAGTTTAAAATTTACTCCCTGTTGAGTAAAACTCGCTTCAAAAGCCCGCGCCGGTTTGCCGTTTATGGTCGTATCGCGTTCTTGCGCGAAAACAACGCTGGAAATTGTTTGTTGCAACTGATTTTGAACGCCCCGCAAATATTCACTTAAGCTTTTCCCTTGCAGAGTATCATAACTTACAGCCAGATAACTTTTGAAATTAATCTTTTGAGCCGCGGGGCCGCTTGTTTTTTCGTCGACTTTAACAGCCATCACTGAAGCTCCCAAGGCGGGCGGGGTGTTCCGCCATCCCCCAGGAAGGCTGATTTCAAAATCATCAGTCACTAATTTATTTTGCGGTTGCTCGGAATTGATTTGGTTGTTGGTTCCAAATTGGTCTGACGGCATAGTATCTTCAACATAATTAGCGGGTGTATTATTCTTCTGGATAAAATAAAAACCGATTCCTGCCGCTATAACAATGACTGCGATAATTAACACAACAATTGCAATTTTGTTTTTCATAATTTTATGATTATTAATTTTATAACACAACTTTTAATTTTTATTGCCACAATTTAAGCAAAATCCTCTATGCACACAGATAGTCCCGTCGCATTTTTTACACGCCCATTTACTTTTTTCTTTTTTGACAAACATCCTGATGCCATTATTTTTTATAAACTCTAAATTTTCGAGCATGCTCATTTTATATTTAGTTCTATATCTTTTATCAAGATTCTTTAATCTTGCGCAAGGGAATTTTTCACACTTGTCCGAACAAAAAAACATTTTATTCTTTTTTAAAATTTGACAATTTTTTATTGAGCATTTTCTACAGCTATCTAGTTTATTTTTATTAATTCCTCTGCACCCAAGACATTTATTTTTTTCTCTAAGATAGCCCAAACAAATTCCGCAATTCATTCCGCAGGGAGCAATTAAATTTGATTTCATATTATTTAGCCATCGCTTTAACTTTTAAATCTTTGGGCATTTTTTCGATTGCATAGCGCAATGCCGTGCGGGGCATTTTGGTTTTGTTTTTCATCACATAATCAAACACCTGCTTTTGATGCGCTTCGCTGGCGGCCTTGAGCATCCAGCCATAGCCCTTTTGCACCAGATCGTCATTGTCCAAAAGCAACCTATCCGCAATGGCAAAAATATCTTTCAAAAACTTGCCACGCCTAGCTGGTATTATCAGCGTTACGGCGGCGGCTCTTTTTACCCAGCGATTTTCTGATTTAGCCCATTTTTTGAGATTTTCCAAAAACTCAGGGTACATTTCCACAAACGAGCCGATCGTATGATTACACAAAGTATCGCAAGACGCCCAGTTAGAAACATAATTATTTACCCATTTTTCAAAAACAACAAAATCTTTTTTCTCGAATTTTTCACGAATAAAATACGACCAATTGCAAGCAATGAAAAATTCTTCCATGTAACCGGATTGCCACAGCTCATCGCACATGGCAAAAATTTCTTTTTTGTCCCTGCCCTGGATTTCTTTCCAATATTTCTTTCCGAGTTGAATCCCTAAGGCAGTTTTCATCCCGTACATTTTGACTTTTTCTTTAAAAAATCTTTCCCCGCTCTTTTTCAATTTTTCATCCACATTTTGCCTAAGTTCTTTTCGGAGTTGATTGATTATTGATTTCATCTTATTTTTCTTTATCCAATTTATTGTATTGGCCTTTGGTAATAAAAATCCGACAATGATTTGGGTCGGGTAATTCCTGTTCAAGTTCTTGTCTCTGGCCATAATTCCAACCAATAACTTTTTTGGTTTTGAGATCGATATCAACATAGAATCTGATATCTGAATTTATCTTTTTAATCATAAATATTATAGTGCTCCATTTTAATAATAATTACCGATTACCTTTTGCCCGATTATGTGTTTTGCATAACATCTCGCAATTTTTAATATTACTTTTACCACCTTTGCTCCAGGCCGAAACATGGTCGGCGTCCATTTCGCTCATACCCCAAATTTTCACTTTTTTTGCCATAACTATTTTATTAAATCATCAACGCCAACTTCAAGCGCTTTTTATTGATCTTGGCTAGAGTTTCAATGGTAAGGTTTATATATTGATAATATCAAAAATCCCCCTATTACACAACAAAAAATCCGCCCGAAGCGGATAGCGTTTTGCTTTCAAAATAGCGAAAAAATACCATGCCGACCCTGCAAATGCGGGGAGGCTCTAATCAATTTCGCTGAATGTAAAACTTGGCAGAGAGGGTGGGATTTCCCAAAGTGACCCCTTCGGAGCGAACCCACGGTGACATTGCTGCCACAACAGTTTTTCCGTCTTCGCTTGTAGCTTCAACGGACCAGCCGGAATTTTATTAAGTTCTGATCGGAGGGGGTGGGATTCGGACCCACGAGACCCTTTCAGGTCTAACAGTTTTCAAGACTGTCCCATTCGACCACTCTGGCACCCCTCCGATCAGAACTCATTTTTAATGTAGGCTGGCAAGACTGTCCCGGGAGTTTATCCCGACGAGAGTCGGGAACCACTCTGGCACCTCTCCCAATATCTTACCAACTACTATATTAAATCAAAAAAAACGTAACAAGTCAATGTAGATTATGTAAAAAGAAAAACTCCCTATCCCCTTTAGATATCTAAAACCCCAAGTTGAATTGGGGTCTTAAAGTATGATTTTAACTACTTAATAAATTTTGCCTTCTTTGTTAATTTCACCAGTATAATTTGTGTGCATCACTTCTTTTATTTTTTCATACGGAAAATGCTTTAATGCCCACATTAATTTAGTAGTAATACATTCTAGGCTCATGTCATAGGCCTGTATTACTCCTAAATCCAAGGCTTTCTTACCAACATCATAAAGATGCATGGCAGTTGCACCTTCTAGACATTGGGTGGTAACAATAACAGGAATTTTTTTCTCTCCCGCTTTTTCAATAACTTCCAAATATTCATAGGCAATGTTGCCCGAGCCGTAACCGGAAAGAATAATTCCTTTCATGCCACTATCTAAAATAGTCATTAGAGTTTTTACCGAGACACCTGGCGTCATGCTAATAACAATTACATTCGGTTCAAAACCATTCCTTATGTTTAAAGGCCGGTTATGACGGGGCTTATGCTCATCACTTAGGCGAATATCAATTCTAATTTCACCAAGTAAATCCCAGTTGATTGTTTCAAATGCATCAAGTTTTGATTCGGAAACTTTAGAAGCACGCGCACCCAAAATAATCTCTTCATCAAAGACAAGCATTACCCCGGCAATATCCATAGTAGCAACGCTAACAGCGTTAACAAAATTCCGTCGACCGTCAGTTTCAATTTTGCTACCGGGAATTTGTGAACCGGTTAGAACCACTGGCTTACCGATTTCTTGCAGAGAAAAAGAAAGGGCACTAGCCGTATACGCCATTGTATCGGTGCCATGAGTAATAACAAAGCCATCATATTTATCATAATTTTCCGCGATTACAGCCGTCATTTTATCCCAGTGCTCGGGCTTCATATTAGTGCTATCAATGTTGTCAAGATAATGAACTTCAAGTTGGACAATTTCTTTTAATTTTGGCTCCAAGTTTATCAAGGACTTGATCGCTTTCTCTTTTTCATCAACCACCAGCGCTCCGTCCTTGGCTTCCTGCATGATAATCGTACCGCCACAAAATATAATTAAGACCTTTTTTTTCATAATTTTTATTTATTATTAGCCAAGTACTTAAGTTCGGAAATGTTAATACTAATTAAATTAAATTCCCCGCCAATGATTGAATCAAAATCCTGAGTTAAGTTATACATTCCGTACAAAACATAGGTGGCGACAATGACCGAAATCATACCGGTAATACCGGGAATAAATACGGCGGTTAAAGCCAGATAAAGCATAACCGACTGATGCAGCAAAGTGTCATAAGCTTTGGGTGTCAGACGAACCTTTTTACTTAAGCAGAAAGCGGCATCGCGACAAATATCGCCATGAAAGGCGGCTAAGTCAGCGGGCACATTTTCAATTTTAGCAATAACTTGATGCAATTCGTCATTAACTTTAAAAATTTTATAATTATCAGCTCGCGGATCTTCCAAAATTTCTAAAAATTCCTTGGCCCATTTCTGGCATGACCTGGTACCTAAACCAGGTTCAATTTTATTTAAAATTAAAGTTAATGATTGTAAAGTGCCATAAAGCCTGACGGCTGACTCTTCCACTTGAATAAACTTATCATAACTAACTCCGATTTTTTGGGAAAGAATAATGCCTAAGGCAAAACCGATAATCGCGAACAACTCGCCCAAATCCGCATTGGAAATCCAAAAGCCGTATGATTCTAAAATCCAAATTACACCCTTGAAGGCTATAAAGAAAACAATAACGCCGGTGATGGACTGCAAAATGGTATTTTTATAACGAAAAACTTTTTTAAAAAGACTACCATATTTGAGCATCTTAACGCCCCGAAATATTCTGACTAACCGCAAAATTCTAATGGCATTGGTCGGAATGAATTGGTGTAAAAACAATTCTAAATAATTTGGAAAAACTGCCAAAAAATCAATCAGGTTAAACGGCTTAAAGAAAAACTTTACCTTTTTTGGTGACGTGATAATTCTTAAAACATACTCAACGGTAAAAACCGCTAAAATAAAATAATCCGCAATATAAATCAAAGTTTTATACTTTTCAAAAGTCTGGACGTAAAAAAATTCAACAACAATCAAAACTATCGACAATATAATCAGGGCAAAAATAAAAAGCTGCACCAGCTTAGCTAAAAAGCTTTCCGGTTGTTCAAAAAAATTATAAATCTTTTCTTTAGTGATTTTTGCTTTTTCCATAATGGTTTTATAGCATAAATAAGGTATTTTTGCAAGCAAAAAGAAAAGCCGCACAAACTTATTTGGTCCTCTTCCAATCACTTGGATTTGGACACTTAAGTTTGTGCGGCACGAAAATTTACTTACGCAGATGCGGGAGGTGCAAGGAATGCCTGCAGGGCACCGAGCTGTTCATAGAGGCGAGAGCTTTCACCAATCCTTACAGCTTGCTGAAGGTTTACTTTCGCATACTCCAATATGTCCCGATGCGCCGTATCCAGATCAGTTCGCCATAAAATCCGGCGTTCCTCGCTCCAGTCGGCGGTGAAATCAAGCAGGGCAACTTCGACTTTTCGCCATAGAGACTCCTTGTCAACATCGCCGGTGTACCATTGCGGCCCAAATAGCAACTCCCAATTACTAACGGGGTAAGTGCTCAGGACCGATCTCGCCAGGCTCCCTTGAAAGACGAAGATTAGCATCCAGATAACCTTGGACGCGGACTTCGGGAAGTCAGACGGACGAAATATGTTGGTACACATATAGAGAAAGAATCTCGATAGGTGCCCTATCTGAAAGAAGCACCAGTACATCGCGATCATCGTCACGGCCGCCGCAGCAACCGAAAAAGACGAAATGTTATTGGCATCATGGCCCAAGCCAATAAGCCCCTTAATCATAAACCCGGGATATCCCCCAAAGATTAAGCTTGTGCCAAATGTCAGCACGAACTTACCAAAACCCTCACTGTTGGTACAGAGTCCCGCTGCCGGTAGCAACAGGGGCAATATGACCAGAACTTGGGAGAAAGTTTTGTACTGGTCAAAATTAATCGTGTTACCGATTTCCGCATCAACAATTACTAGAGACATCCCAAGGCAGGCAGTGATAATCTGGCCTTGAATTGCATTCGCTCCCCACGCGTCTTGCCACCAACTGCGCCAAGTCCTCAAGGCAAAAACTGACACTCCGGTCTTATCACGTTGGCTCTGCTTCTGGCGCCAAACGATAAAACAACTGCCCAGAATCTGCAACCAGAGGATCCAAAGACTTGCTGTCACAGTCAGAATTTCCTGCCAGCTATTGGTCAGTTTCAGGAAGATGGCACTCAGCTTCGCAAGAGTGATAATGCCCGTTGCTAAAGCATCAAGCACTACTAATGCAAAAAAAAGCGCAAGGATCAACAAGCGCCCTTGCCAAGCCTTGTTGCTTGAGACTTTCGCCCAGTACGTTTGCAGCGTTTTCATGACTCACCTCCCTTGTTATTCACGACAAATACCTTCAACATCTCCTCCTTAATCCCTGAATCATGAAGGAACTTCCATAAATTGCCTGCCCTTCTCGCACTGTGATCACCTAAACCGAAACGACAGCCCCGCCTGTAAGCATCAGTGCGAGAGCTAGCACCGGCTGCGGCATTAACAACCGTAAACGCATCCAATGTTCGGTTTTGAACCATTTGGGCTCGCCACCAGTTTGCCCATTCGGCATAACCTGGTACTTGGTTGACATCGTGTCCTGAGGTTCTAATGGTACTCATAACTTGACGTCTCCTTTCCTTGTTGTGTTTCATTTTTCAAAACTGAAATCCACACTAAATTTCAGCCATTTTCAAAGAGCTCAAAATTGCTTAGCTAACAACAGGTCAGCGGCGCAATTTGAACCCTAGATATTAACATATTTATTGATTTTTGTCAAATATTCAATGATTTTACCAATCCAAAACGACCGAGGCATTAAGCCTCGGCCATTTTTATTTGAGTAGCTAGATTTTTTACTTTAGCAAAGCATCAATCATGGTCTTGAAGGTATCGTACGGATAAGCACCTTTGACTAACTGATCATTAACAAATGTACCTGGAGTACCAGAGACGCCAGCGGCTTGAGATTCTTCGGACTGTTTGGCAATTTTGGCAGCCATTTTGCTTGAATCCAAACAATCATTAAATTTAGATGTATTTAAACCCAAAGCTTTAGCATAAGACTTTAAGTCATCATTAGTCAAAGCACTTTGGTTTTCAAATAGCTTATCATGCATCTCCCAAAATTTGTCCTGCTCACCGGCACATTCAGCCGCTTCCGCTGCTTTTTCAGCGTAAGGATGAATACTGGTTAATGGAAAATTGCGCCAAACAATTCTTACTTTATCACCATAATTTTTTAAGACTTGCTGCATAGTTGGCTCATGTCGCTGGCAGTAAGGGCACTGGAAATCAGAAATCACAATTAAAGTAACTTTGGCATTGGCATTGCCACGAATATGGTCAGCGCTGGTAACTGGTGAAAGTTTAGTAACATCACTAGCCGCTTCCGGCTCGGCCTGGGTTGGAGTCGGATTAACATTAGTGTTAACATTAGCGTTAACATTCACTACCTTGTCTGATTTATCGCTTTTTGCTCCAAAACTAACTTGGCCACCGACCAAAAGAAACAAAAAACCAATCAAACTAATGACAGCAACGCCAGAAATTAAGCCAAAAACCAAGCTTTGGGTTGGCGACATGTCAAAGAATTTTTTTTCTGCCATAATTTAACTTGTTAATAATAATTAATAATATTTAATATTTTATCATTAATGGACTCTTTAAGCAAGAGCACAAAAGCACCAAATAATAAATTCTAAATTCCAAACAAATTATAAATTACAATATTTAAAACCCAAAACGAGTTATAAAAATTTTGGATTTGATATTTGTGATTTATTTGAAATTTAACGACCTGGCTATTCTTCTATAATCGGCTGTCTTTTGTGCCAATCAGAAGCTTTTTGAAAATTGTGGCCAATTTGCAAAATTGTTCCTTCGGCAAACTGCTTACCAATTATTTGCAAACCAACCGGCATTTCAGTTTTACCGTCTTTGGGTTTCACAAAGCCACAAGGGATAGACAAGGCGGGTACACCAGCAATATTCATTGAAATAGTAAAAATGTCGGCTAAATACATGGTCAAAGGATCGTCAACTTTTTCACCCAATTTAAAAGCCACAGTTGGCGCTACCGGCGTCATTAAGCAATCAACTTGAGATAATACTTTTTCAAAATCCTGCTTAATTAAAGTCCGAACCTTAGCCGCTTTTAAGTAGTAAGCGTCATAGTAACCAGCTGACAAAGTATAAGTACCCATCATAATGCTGCGCTTGACTTCCGGGCCAAAACCTTGAGCGCGGCTTTGCAAATAATTATCCAACAAAGTTTCAGCCTTGGCTGAATAACCATAACGGACACCATCATAACGGGCTAAGTTAGCACTGGCTTCGGATTTAACTAGAATATAATAAGTGGCAATGGCATATTTGGTTAAAGGCAGGCTGACTTCAGAAACTTTAGCGCCCAAATCTTCAAACTTGGCAATCGCTTGCTTGATGGTTTTTTCAACTTGCGGATCCATACCAGCGACAAAATATTCTTTCGGCACGCCAATTTTCATACCTTTAATGTCTTTGGATAAATTGGCAGTATAATCCGGTACGGCAACTGGCGGTGTGGTTGAGTCTTTGGCATCAGCCCCGGCTAAAGCATTTAAAACCATGGCGGCATCCTCTACGGTTTTAGTTAACGGACCAATGGTATCAAAAGATGAAGCGTAAGACATTACACCGTAACGCGACACTCGGCCATAAGTAACTTTCAAACCGGTAATACCACAAAAGGAAGCTGGTTCACGAATTGAACCGCCAGTATCAGTGCCTAAAGCGAATAAGGTTTGATTGGCGCAAACCGCCGAAGCTGAACCGCCAGAACTCCCGCCCGGTACCCTGCTTAAATCCCAGGGATTATGGGTTGGGAAAAAACCAGAGTTTTCAGTTGACGAACCCATAGTAAATTCGTCCAAATTGACCTTGCCTAGCATAACTGATTTCTTAGCTTCCAGTTTTTCAATGGTCGTAGCTGAGTATGGCGGAATATAATTTTGCAAAATTTTTGAGCCACCGGTAGTTTTAACATCTTTGGTACAAAAACAATCTTTAACCGCCAAAGGAATACCGGTTAAGGGGTCAGAAAAATCACCAACCTTGTCTGAAGCCTTGGCCTGCTGCAAAGCCAAATCTGAAGTCACGGTAATAAAAGATTTTATCTTATCATCGGTTTTTTTGATTTGAGCCAAGCAAGCCTTGGTCAGTTCCAAGCTGGAAAAATCTTTTTTCTTCAAGCCTTCATTGGCTTCTTTAATTGTCAGTTCGTTTAAGTTCATAACAATTTAACAATTTAACAATTCAACCTAAAGGCTCAATTGCTAAATTGTTACATTGTTAAATTGCTTATTAAAAAACCGATTTAGTCTTGACCAAATTATCTTCATGCTCCGGTGCTAAATCAACCAATTTTTTCATTGTTTCAGCATCATAACTTTCAACAACATCATCTCTTAATACGTTTTCCAAACCAGTCACTTGGGCGGTTGGCTCAACCCCGTTTGTATTAACTTCCTTAAGCTGCTCAAAGTAATCTAAAATTGAAGAAAGTTGACTGGCAAATTTCTCCTTTTCAGCCTCAGTTAACCCAAGCCGGGCTAACAAAGCAATATGTTCAACGTCTTTTTTTGATAAAGCCATAGTTGTAGTTAAAGATAAATACAAAATTCAAAATTCCAATTTCCAAACAAATCTCAAATTCTAAATTTGATATTTTGGGCTTAGAATTTACTATTACAGTATATAAGGATTATTTTGGTTTGACAAGTCAAAGAAAAAGATTATACTGTAAGTTATCAGTAGCTAAAAAAATTTTCTCCTGCGAGAGAAAACACTGAAATTGTCTGTTAGGAGGATCCCCCCTGCCCCAAAGCGATTACCCCGTCGCAACCGACAGGCCCCTACCTTGCCTGAAATATCAGGCAGCAGAAATTTCAGCTGGTAAAGCTTACCATTGTTTCTTAGTTTTGTGACCACTTGTCCAAGAGGTTTGCAAACTGATATGGTAAACTTTTCCCAGCAACTCTCCCCGGGTTGCTAAAACCATGCTTTTCGGGCGAACTATCTGTACGGTTCGAATGATTTCCAACATTTCAATCTTTCTTTACTTCACCCTAAAAAGACTGAACCGAAAAGCATCGTTGCCGCCGGGCAACGACAAACTCTTTCCGTCAGTGTTGCCGGGTAGCTGCACAATTAATTTTGAAGCCCTGAAGGTTCAAACCCTTCCTCGGCAACCCAAACACCAATTTTTGCACCCCCTTTTAGCATGCTTGGCCCTGCCTCAAACACAGACAGACAATGACAGAAAAAAGTACTATCATAAGGGGGTGCTTTTCGTTAGACTAAAATTTTTTAGCTTAAAAGATTTAAAAATTCTTTTTCCTCAATAATTTCTACTCCCAACTGCTTAGCTTTATCATATTTTGAACCAGGATTTTGACCAACCACAACATAGTCAGTGTTTTTTGAAACAGCAGAAACCCAATCCCCGCCGGCCTGCCTGATCTTTTCCTTGGCTTCATCACGGCTCAATGACCCCAGGGTACCAGTGACAACAATTTTTTTACCAGCCAAGGGCCCTGATTTTTTAACAATTAATTTTTGACTTATTATTTCAACTCCAGACCGCTGCAAGTCTTTAATTAATTCCAGATTTTTTTTGTCAGAAAACCAATCAACAACGCTTTTGCCAACAACCGGACCAATGTCAGGTATTTGGTTTAAATCATTTTGAACCAACTGAATTAATTTTTCAATACTGCCAAAGTGATTAGCTAAATCAATGGCAGTTTCTTCGCCAACATGAGCAATACCTAAAGCGTAAATAAAACGGGCCAAAGTAATTTTTTTTGCCTGGTTAATGGCTAATAATAAATTGTCAGCTGATTTTTCCGCAAATCTCTCTAAGGGCAATAAATCTTCTTTTTGGAGTTTAAAAATATCAGCCGGGGTTTTTAATAAATCCTCAGCCATTAGTTGAATAACAATTTTTTCTCCCAGGCCGTCAATATTAAAAGCTTTTTTAGAAACAAAGTGAACCATTCGCCGCTGCTGCTGCGCATAACAACTAGCATTGGTGCAAAAAACGCCAACACTTTTACCTTGGCCTTTTTCCTCAATGACTTTTCGGGTAACGGCAAAACCGCAAACCGGACATTTTAGCGGCATCTTGAATTCTTTTTCTTTGCCACTTCTCATTTTAGGCAAAACTGAAACCACTTCGGGAATAATTTCACCAGCCTTGCGGATTACAACCGTATCACCAATTTTTACGCCTAAACGTTTTATTTGATCTTCATTGTGCAAAGTTGCCCTTTTAACCACGGTACCAGCCAATTTAACCGGCCGCAGATGAGCCACCGGTGTTAAAGTGCCAAGGCGACCGATTTGGACTTTAATATCTTCAATGATCGTAGTGACTTCTTGGGCCGGAAATTTAAAAGCAATTGCCCAGCGCGGAGCTTTGCCAACATAGCCTAAAATATTTTGATAATCACGACGATTAATTTTTACTACAACACCATCAATCCAATAAGGTTCTTTAACTCGCTTTTTTTGCCAATTTCGCCAAAATTCAACGACTTGGTCTAAACTGTTACAAAGCTGATAATTTTTATTGACTTTAAAACCCAGCTTTTCCAGTTCCTGCAATTCCGTAATTTGGGTTTGGGGCATTTTTTCCTGGCCACCGGACCAATCATAAACAAAACAATCTAATTTTCTAGAAGCAACAACTTTAGGATCAAGCTGGCGAATGGTCCCGGCGGCTGCGTTTCGAGGATTGGCAAACTGAGGCTGATTATCAATTTGGCGCTGCTGATTAATTTGGGCCAATTGTTTTTCCGATAACCAAACTTCACCTTCAACAATAATATTTAATGGTTTGGCCAGCCTTAACGGCACACTATTAATAGTTTTAATGTTTTGGGTAACATCTTCACCAATTACGCCATCACCGCGAGTCGCTGCTAATTTCAATAGACCATCTACGTAAGTGAAAACAATGTGCAAACCATCAATTTTTAATTCGCAAACATATTCCAATTTTGGCTTCTGCCCTAGTTCTTTTTCCAATATTTTTTCAATCCGCTGCTGCCAATCAGCAATCTCTGCTTCCGAAAAGGCATCATTAAACGACCATTGCCTGACTTCATGTTTAACCTTTACAAACTTAGCTAATGGTTTTGAGCCAATTCGCTGCAACGGTGAATCAAGCCGCTTTAGATCCGGAAATTGTTTTTCCAGCTCAACTAATTCGCGCTGCAAAGAATCATAAACCTCGTCGGTTACTCCGGGATCGTTTAAGACATGGTAGCGATAACGCAATTCATTAATTTGCGGCACCAACTTGTCAATTCTTTTTTCAGCCTCGGCTTGATTCATATATTTTTTAGCAAAATAAACGTTTACTTTAACTTATCTTACTTACTTAATTATTGGTTGTTCGGAAAATAAAACAAAATCATAAAGACCGGATAACGGCGGACGCATTGGCGTTCTAACCCGAATCTTTTGAAAAGAATTACCAAAGGTCGCTTGGGAATCAATAATTAAACGACTGGGAATATCAATTTGACTGCCAACTGAATCATAAACTTTTAAAGTAACCACCGTAGCGACATTGGAATCGTTGGCGCTAACAACCGGATAAGTTAAACGAAAACTATAAGCACAATCAGTAAAGATATCTCGGCCATCCAAAGTCGCAATGGAATTAGGGTAAGAATCAATTGCCTGTTTAAATACTGGCGGCTGGTTTAAACAATTAGAATTACTGATTTTTAAAATATTAGACAAATTAGTAAACTCTGCGTTTAAAGTAAGGTTGGGTATATTGCAATCAACACCAACTGACCGAATATTGGAACCACCTGATTGATAAGGATTAAATAGATCAATTTGAAAAGACTGTCCGGGACTGAAGGAAAATGATGTTTCGGTTTCGTTACTGGCTTTTATCTGCCAACCGCCGCGAATACTCCAATCAAAGCCACCGGCCTGGTTAACGCAAGGGATCGTTGAATTAGCAACACAATAACCGTTATCATCACAAACACCAGACAGTGTCACTTTTTCACAATCAGTTATTGCCTCTCGCCGTCGGACCTGGTACAAAGACCGTTCCGCTCCGCTTTCAGCTAAATAATAGGCTTGGATTGATTGGTCAATTAAACGGGACTGCTGGATATCACGGACAATTAAAGTACTAAAAATTGCGGCCGTACCCAAAACTGCAGTAATAATTAAAATTACCAGAATTAAGACCATGCCTGATTGTTTTTTAAAAATCCTTGTCATAATTAACGCTTATAAATCCGGCTGGAAATAGTAGTTTGTAAATAAATTGTTTTTTGCTGCTCAACTTTTGTCCCCACTGACTGAAAACCCAAAACCATTGTTACCAGCGGCTGACGGTCAAGCGGCACGCACAGATGTTCGCTTGGCTGACAATAATTTGTTTTACAATCGGCATTTTGGCTGCATTGGCAAAATCCAACTTTAAATTCCGGGGAATAACATTCATTACCAGCACAATCATTAACTGAAGAACAAGGTTTGCCTTTATTCGATCCGGCCTTGCAGATTTTACCTAACAAACTGCAGCCGCCGCCAAGGGAGATTAACGAATTTTTGCAATCGGCGTCTTCATTGCAGCGATCTTCGGTAAAAGGATCGGTTACTGGATTAATATAAAAAGATAAATTAACTACCTTAACTTGGCTCAGATCGGTAATTAAGGCCTGCTCGCCGCTTGATTCGTTTTCAAATTTAATACTGTCCCCCTCTTTAAAATAATTTAACTTGTTACCGGCTTGATCAATTAAAGCCAATTTGTCGTTTGGATTGGTAATAATATTGTTGTCATAACCTGAATAATTAATCTCTGAAGTTCGGATACGTTGGGCAATGGTTTCGGTCACATAGCGAAGATTTGATAAGGATTTTTGACGACTGGAAGTCTGCCGCTGAGACTGCAAAGCTAATAAAAAAACATTAATAATAACAACCACTAAAAGCGAAAATATCCCTAAAACCACTAAAATTTCAATTAAGGTAAATCCGGATTTTATTTTTTTGTAATTATTTCCATTCATAAATTAAATCATCTAAAACTACTTGCCGAAGTCGGCCGCGTTCTTGCCATTGAACTATTGCTTTAACTTTAATACCGACTTTCAATTCAGTTTGATCGCAAGTCCTTTTAATTACCTCAGCTAGATAATTGCCAGCCAAATCTTTTCCCTGACAAATACTTTCCAAGGTTAAATGACGAGAAAAAAGTGATTGCTCGCTGCCAATCGGATTATGGCTATAAATGCCCAGAGGCGAAACGTAAAGTAAATCTTTATTATTGATTTCCTGATCGGAAAAAAAACTCAGTTGCCAACTGCCAGTATCAGAAATATCGGCTCGGGCAGCAGTATAGCCAGAGGCAGTTACCGGGTCAACCAAACCCAAATCCCATTGCTGATTGCCTAGCCAATTTGAATCACGGATATTTCTAACCGCTTCAATTGCTTCCCGGCCCAAATTATTAGCAATAATTTGCGATTCACTTTCTTTTTGACCAATCACCGAGGAGGTAACCAAAGCCAGAATTGCTGCTAACACAATCAATAGAATGCCGATTGCAAAAATTGTTTCTAATAAGCTTTGGCCAAATTGTAATTTTTTCTTATTTTTCATCTTTTTAAATCACCAGAAATTAAGCCGGAAACTAAGGAAACATAGAAATAGCCGGTTTGACCAGTTTTTTCCTGGCTAACAACCCCGCCAATATATTTAAAGTCATCACTTAATTGATAGTTAGAATAATTAATGGCCATTTCATTGTAAGCTAAGAATTTAATTTCCATAAAATCGCCAGCTGTTTGCCAATTAATTCTTTGCCAACTGTCGGTACAAGGTAAACCCAAAGTTTCATTTAATTGTAACTCTTTATGGCCACAAACTTCTGTTAATTTAATGCCGTCAAATTCAACAATACCATTACTTAATCCGTTAACATTAGGAATATAGCTATTACCAGCTACAGCCGCTAAAAACAAAATATAACGGTTGGGATTATCAAAATCAAAATGGATGCCATAACCACCTTCGGGGAAAGAACTGTTGGTCAGTTGACCGCCTAAACTCATATTTCTAACCGTAGTAATCCCGTCAACAATTCTTTTAATAACAACATCTAAATCACCGCTAGTTTTAGCGGCCCGAAAGTTAGCTAAAACAAAAGTAAGCATTATTCCCAGTATCGCTACTGAAACCAAAAGATCAATTACGGTAAAACCGGCTGAGGGGAAACGTCGTGATGATTTTTTAACTAAAAATCTGTTCATCAATAAAGTAAATTAAAATACCAATTTAAAATTGATTGCCCGTAAATCAAAGCAATGAAGGTACCAAGAGTTAAAAACGGACCAAAAGGTACGGCCGAAGACATCTTTTTTTTGCCCACCAAAATTAAAGTGAGACCAAAGATGCTACCAATAATATAGGCCAAAAATAAAGCGACTAACAAAAATTTCCAACCCAGCATTAAACCCATTAAAGCCCCTAGGCGAATATCACCATCACCAACCCATTTACCTTTTGAAATAAAGTACTGAAGGGCAAAAAAGCCGCTGCCAATAATAGCGGCTAAAATTATATTCCCTAGACCGAGGCCCAAGTATAGACTGGAAAAAAAAGCAATGACCATTGCTGGGATTGTAATTTGATCCAGGATCAAATAGTTTTTAAGATCATAGACAAAAATGACTATTAAAAAACTACTAAAAATTGAGTAAATTAAAAACTGCGCCGTTAAACCAAAACGCAGAGAGAACCAAACAAAAATAAAAGCAGTGAGTAATTCAATTAAAGGATACTGCCAAGAAATATTTTTCTTACAATTACGACAATGACCGCGCAGAAGAATAAAACTGACTAGAGGAATATTGTCGTAAGCCGCAATTTTTTTGCCGCAACAAGGGCATTGGGACCGGCCGGTGAAAAACGACTTTTTAGTCCCTAGCCGCAGAATAACCACATTTAAAAAACTACCAACTATCAGTCCTAGGATAAAGATGAAAAAACTATACATAAAACATTAATAAAGTAACCAAAACTTACCTTAATTAATTAAGCGGTTATATCTTAATTTTACCTTACAAAAACAAATAAGACAAACCATAAAACTGGCAAAAAACAAGGCCTCACCGAAGAGCAAAGCCTTGTTTTGATCTATATTTAGAAATTATTTCATTCCGTCTTGATAAGCAGTATGGAGACCTGATTCTAAACCACCGGTCTTGCCTTCTAAACTAAATGTAATTTGATATTTAGGACAAATGCCAGTTTGGCAATAACCACCGGTTTCGCCTACCCCTTGATAAATATAGGCTGTTCCACCGGGTGTTGGATTAGAAGGAATTAAGCCCATATAAACTGGCGCTGAACAAGTGCTACCAGCGGTATTGAAACCGTCATTACCCAAACAATTATTACTAGCCGATCCACCCAAAGTCACATCAGCACCAACGTCGTTAGGATAACTATTATTGTCGTTGAAATAAAGCTCTAAAGCGGTCTGAATTTGTTTAATATCAGCCACCCGCTTGGCATCCCTGGCCTTCTGACGAGCGGAATTTAATGAAACTACTGCCAAAGTGGACAAAAGCCCAATAATGGCAATAACTACCAACAACTCAATAAGAGTAAAACCTTGTTTCTTTCTCATTTTCCACCCCCTTTCTTTGTTTTTTCTTTGTTTTTTTAGTATTTAAATTGAGATTAAATCCTCTACTCTAGATTATACCAGAATTTATGTTTTTAGTAAATACAACTGACAACCAATTTATTAATTTTTACCTTGTTTTAACCACTGGGAACGGTAAACCATAAATCGACGATATTCATGATTCTGCGGTGCGGTGTCTAAATTAAAAGCCTTGATTAAATAATATTGCGATTTATTCTTTTGCCCGGCCGTCAAATAAAAGGAAGCTAAATTATAATAATAATGGGCCGCTAGCCCGGCAGTTGGATAATCATCAAGTTCATCTACTTCGCTCAGGCCCCTAATTGCCGCTAAATATAATGTCGGTTTTACCTGAGCTGCTAATTTAATGTTTGAATAAAACCGATAGGCATAACCATTTGACAAAGCAAAAACTCCAGCGGTTAGATCATCATTGGTTGGAGCAAAATTAGAGTAAATCGGCCGACCCTTTATTTCTTGTAACAATTTAAAAATCTCTTTTCGGCGATTTTCAAAGTCTAATTTGTAATACTCCTTAGGTAAGGTGATCAAAACATCCTTGTAAAAAAGATTTTGCTCAGAAATTACGCTGACATCAGGCCGAAAATTTTGGACCATTTTAAAATAAGCTAGAGTAAAAAGCTCAGTATCACCTTGCAAACTGCCATCGTAGGCAAAATAATAAATGCTATTTGGTTCAAGGCTGGCCAAAAGATTTTTAGTGTAATCATAATTAAACCAGAAATGACTGAAATCGCAGAGTTTATAATTATTAATCAAGAAGCTTGGCGGTAAAGAAAACAAAAGTACAAAAAATATTGTTTGGCTCAACCGCAAAAATAATTTTGGTTTGCCAGCAAGCGCTTGAATCAAAAAATTATAAAGATAATTAATAATAAATGCAACCCAAACGATAACCATTAAAAAAGCTGGCAAATAATAAACTCGGTAAGTATAATCAATTCCTAATCCCCAACCAAATTTACGCAAAAAAATTATTCCCAGGCTATTGCCTAAAAAAACACCGACCGTTAAAAGCGTTAAGGCCTTACTCTTTTGCCAAAGATAGACCACGCCTAAAAATGCTAGCAGTAAAGCCGGCCAAAAAAATTGACGATAAATTTCAAAAATAAAAGAAACAAAAATGCCAACTTTGCCGTAAGAATTGAGCAAAGGTGAAAAATCATTATACTGTCGCCTACCAATATGAACCCAAACATCATGCCAGGTACTAATAATTCCCCAGTTAAAAACCGGCTTTTGCCAGGCCCGAATCGGGATATATAAATAAACAAGCAGGCCTAACAAAAAAAGGATAAACATTTTTAAAATCAAAGGCCAATTCAAAATAATTTTACGCTCGGTAAAAACTATATAGACGGCAAAAGCCGGCGCTAAGAGAATAATCATCGTGTGGTTAGTCAAGCTAACTCCATACAGCAAAGAAAACCAAAGCAAGTATTTGTTTTCTTTTTTTTGTGACCAAATTAAAAGAATTAAAATTAATAAACAAACAAAGAAGGTATTGAGGGTATAAAATTTGGCTACTACGCTTTGTGACCAAAATATCGGGCCAAAAGCGGCAACCAAGCCACAACAAAAGGCAATTGGCTTTTTAATATTTATTTTAACTAAAATCAAATAGAACAAAGCAATTGTTAAAGCGCCAAAAACGGCTGACAACAAATTAACCCGCCAAGCAATCGTTGCCCAAGGAATACAGGTAAAAAGGTGACCCAATAAAACATATAACGGATAACCGGAAGGGTGGGCAATGCCTAAAGTGTAAGCGGTGGTAATCAATTCAGCACTATCTTCCATGGTAACTGACGGGGCCAAAGTAAAAAGATAGACGGCAATGGCGACGGTAAAAATTACAGCCGCTAGAATAAAATTTCTATCTATTATTAATTTTTGGTACTGGCTAATCAATGCTTTGTATAATTTATCCAATTTATTTTTGATTTTCATAATTTAAGTCGGGTTGGCCTAATTCCAAAGCCATTAGAATTATTAGGCCACCAATAATACTATAATAGTAATTAGCAAAACCTTGTTTTATTAAAAATAAGGCAAAAAGAAAAACTAACGAGGAGTGAATAATGCCCGATAAATCTCTTTTAGTTTTAAAAAATAAAAATAAGAATAAGCCTAATAATAAAGGCAAATAAATTACTGCTGGGATATCTTGATAAAATAAGATTCTGCTTAGAGTATTCAAAGTCAATGAATGAAGCGGCGGCTGAAATAAAACGTGATGAACAATAGTGTCATTAATAAAATTACGGCAGTCCCAAGCTAAAAAAGGAAGAATAATTGCTAACATTGTCACGATGGACAACAAATACTTCTTTGGATTAATAAACTCAAAACGACATAAAAAAGCCAAAAATACCAAAGAGACCTGCTTGACTCCCAGAAAAGAACCAAAAATTAAATACGGCAGATAACGCCAATTAAGACTTACAGCCAAAACAAATAAAGCCAACAAAAAGATTGATAGCGGCTCGCTCCAGGCCTGCTCTAAAACAAAAAGCGATAGCGGCGCATAAAGAATTAGCAAAGATAATAACTCGGCAATTTCCGCTGGCTGGCCGAATTTTCTTCTAACTAAAAAATAAATGATTGCTGCGGTACCAAAAACCGCAAACAAATAAATAAAGCGAACGTCGCCAAAAAATAATTTAGAGATAGTAGTCAAAAAAATAGTTGTTGGTAAATAGGAGTAATTATCATTTTGAAAATTAGCATCACCATAAAGTTGTTTTCCTTGATCAGCAGTATAAGGATTAAAAAATACTTCCGAATAAGGATTATGACCGGCCACTAAAGCCTTAGCGCCACCGTCTAAAAACCAAAAAACATCAATTTGCGGTGCGGGTGAGTAAAAAATTATTAATAAACGAAGCAAAAAAGCAATAATTAATAAATAGATAAACTTATTCTTCCAAAGATGCAAAAGGACAAGACTAAAAAAATTCTTAGACAAAAATTTAAAATCAATAAAATAAAAAAGAAATAAAATCAAAGCCAGGGATTTTAACAAAAAAACATTTGAGAAAGCTTGCCTTGAGGAAAAATACATTGCTTCGTCAAAAAACAAAGATAAACAAAAGGTAAAACCAACTACTAACAAAAGAAGGTTTAGCAAATCAAGATTGAGCCTGAAAGTCAACAATTGTTTTTTGAAAAACGGCAAAACTAAAAATAACCAGGCTAAAATTAAAAACCAGACTTGTGTTTGGCTAAAAAATAAGCCGCGGTTGGCAGCGTAACCAATCAAAATTAAAATATAAGCAACAACAAAATAAAATAAATTGCTTAACTGTTTATTGCCCAAAGTAATGGCCATAAAATTATTATATAATATTAAATTACTGACTTTTTACGAAAGAAAGCATAAAGTCCAAAAACAAATATACTGGCCAAAGTAATTAATGTTAGCCACTTACCAATTAGATAAGCAATTGGTTCAAAAGCAAAAGTAATTTGGTAATTACCGGCTGGGACTAAAACTGCCGAGAAAACTTGGTTAGCTCTGATAATTTTAGTTGGTTGATTATCAATTTTGGCTTGCCAACCAGGCACAAAATTTTGACTAACAAATAAATAGCCAGGCTGAGAAAAATTAACTTGAAAAACTATTTGGTTGCCAAGCTGCTTTATTATTTTGACTTGCCCTTGCGGTTTTTCAACCGTTGATGGTAAATCAGCCTTAGCGGCAGCCAAAACTATTTCTTGAGCCGGATCAAAATTCGGATCAAAAAGATAATTCATCGCCTGATCATCGGCCAATATTGACTTCGTTTTAAACACACCAAAGGCGAAAGGTAAAAAATATTTGTTTTGATAAATTTTTAGCGGTGGCAAAAAATCATTTTTTATCTCCTTAGCTAAAATTAAATTCTGATTATCAAGCTCCTTGAATGATAAAAAATATTTAACATTTTCTAAGCCAAAAATTTTTAAGGCTTGATCGGAAACAATAATTTTATTACCATTATTATTTTTGCCCAACCAAGTCTCTAACATTAAACGGTTGCCTAACTGCTGGGCAGCTTTCGGTAACATGCCGCCTTCCAAAGAAGCTCTGTCCTGAGCCGAAGCTAAATTCCAAAATACATTCAAATTTGGCGGAATTAGTTCGCGGCCGGAATTAAAAAGTGAAAGATTATTTTGCCAACCGCCAGACACTTGATAAATAGAACTCCAAGTGTTTGGCCAGTCAAAACTATAAATTCTGAATTTATCTGGGTCTTGTTGCAAAAATTGCGCACTTTGCGAGGGAGAAAAATATTTCCCATAATCCAACGCTCCCAAATAATTGAAGCTTACTACAAATAAATCAACAGCTAAAATTAAAATTAGTGTCAGCGGTAATAAAGTATTAAACAAAATTTTTGATTTTATTATCCGTCCGGTTTTTAAAAACCATTGATTTATTTTTTCAAAAATAAAATCAAAACCAAATCCGGCCAAAACCGTTAGACAAAATAAAGCCAAAAGAAAAAAGCGTTGAGGAAAACGAAACATTTGCAAGCCCGGTAATAATTGCCAAAGAATAATAAATATTGGATTGGAATCGCCAAGGATAAATAAACCGGAAAACAAAAATAAAATTACTAAAAATCTAACTTCCTTCTTTTTGGCCACTAAAGAAAAAATGGCCACCAAAGCCAAAAGCAAGGCACTTAAACCAAAATAAATATTATTTTCCCAAAAGATACCAAAAATATGAGTATCAAATGGATAAGTCCCAAAAGCCGGATTGCCCAAAAAATAGGGCGCAACAAAATACAAAATATTGGCTGGTAAAAAAGGAAAACCGGTGATATCAGTATAAGACATGGCTAAGCTTCGGCCGGAAGAAGCTGAATAAAAAAGGGTTGGTAAGAGCTGAATCGCGGCCAAACCAAACAAGATCAAGCCAATAATTATCCAAGGCCAGATTAATTTAGTAATTAAATAATTAATTTTGAAATTGAAAACAAAAATTGCTTTCAAGTAAAAATAGAAAACCGCTGAAATTAAAGAAATATACAAAATTTGCGGATGACCGGCAAAAAATTGAATGGTAAAAACAAAACTTAAAGCAATTAAAATTAATGATTTTCTTTTGCTAACAAAATATTTTTCAATCAAATAGAATATTAATGGCAACCAAATTGCGGCATTAACCAAATTTAAATGCTTTAACCGAAAAACAAAAAAGCCACTGAAACTAAAAGCAACTGCGGCAAAAATTGAACCAAAGCGACTAATTTTTAAAAATCGGCAGTAAATGTATATAAATAAACCGGCCAGGAAGAAATTAATCACCAGGCTCAGATTAACGGCTAAACCAAAGGGCAGAAAAGGGAAAAGGATTAAATTAAAAGGATAAAAAACTCCCGCCTGGCCTTCAGCCACGATGGCAAAACCATTGGCTAGAAGATTAGTCCAAAGCGGCACCTGGCCAGATTGCCATGATTGGCTGGCTAAAAATCGTAAAGGTAGATTGAGTTCGGTTAAATCACTGCCGGTGAAATCTCCGACATAAGGAATTTTTCCTGATAATAGATAAGGTGAAAAAAATAAAACCACCAAAGCTAAAAAGCCGCCAATTACCAAAAAATTTTTCTTTAATGATTTCATGATTCTATTATACCATTTTTTGGTCTGAAATTAATAACAAACCCTCCAGGTAATGGAGGGTTTGTTTTGGAGCTCCAGATTATATGAAAATTACTTAATTCCGTCTTGGGAGGCAGTATAAAGCCCATTGGCTCCCTTGTTCAATCCACCAGTAGTTCCTTCAAGGGCAAAGATTATATTATAACTATCTCCGCCAGCGCTAACATAATAATAAACACCAGTTGAAGCAGCAGTCGGGGCTGGATTGGATGGGATCAACCCCATATAAGTAGTGCCGGTACAAGCCGTAGCGCCGGCTGTCCCGAAACCACCACCACCTAAACAGGCAAAATTAGTTGAACCTAGATCACCAGTGGCTGCCGGATAAGTTGTGTTATCGTTGAAATAAAGCTCTAAAGCGGTCTGAATTTGTTTAATATCAGCCACCCGCTTGGCATCCCTGGCCTTCTGACGAGCGGAATTTAAAGCCACAACTGCCAAAGTGGACAAAAGTCCAATAATAGCGATAACTACCAGCAACTCAATAAGAGTAAAACCTTGTTTCTTTCTCATTTTTTCACCCCCTTTCCTTGTTTTGGGTCGCATTTGTTGCGAACTTTTATTTTTTAGTTATTAACAATTATTTATATTATAACAAAAAATTAGCAAATCAACAAACGCTAAAAACTATAAACTAGAAGCCAAGCTATACATCGGTAAAATTATTGCTGAAACCAGGACACCAACTGCTACCGCCATCAAAACCATAATTAATGGCTCTAACAAACTAACTAAATTAGTAACAATATTATCAACTTCCCGGCCATAAAAATTAGCTAGACGATTTAAAATATCATCAATTCGACCAGTCTTTTCGCCCAAACTCAGCATTTGTGAGACCATAACCGGCACCTGCTTGCTGCGCATAAAAACTGTGGCAATTGAATTACCGTCTTCAACCTCCCGTTTGGTTTCCTGAATCAACTGTTTATATACCTGATTGCCAACTACATCAGAAACAATATCCAAACTTTTGGTCAGAGATACGCCACCAGTGGTCAAGGTAAAAAGACTACGAGTAAACCGAACTAAAATTATCTTTTGAAACAACTTGCCAAAAATCGGAAGCTTCAATTTCAAACTATCCCAATAATACCGGCCCGATTTAGTTTTGATAAAAAATCTTAAGCCAAGAATAACTGCTGAAATACCAATCAGTAAAATCCACCAATAATGGGTTAAAAAATTACTAGCCCCAATTAAAAGCTTAGTTGAAAGTGGCAGCTCGGCACCAGTCTCGGTTAAAACTGACGTTAACTGCGGAATGACAAAAATCATCATTACCGTACCAACGATTAAAAGACCAGAGACGATAAAAGCCGGATAAATCATTGCCCCGCGAATTTTAGAAACCAAATCATAATCTTTTTCCTGCTGATCAGCCAAATAATTTAAAACTTCATCCAGTTTACCAGAGGTTTCTCCGGACCTAATAATATTAATAAAAAAATCATTAAATATCTCGCGGTGGCGACTCAGGGCCGCCGAAAGTTTTGCCCCGCCTTCAACATCATCAGCCACCTCAGAAATTACGGTTTTTAAAACCGGACTTTCGGTTTGATTAATTAAAATCTTTAAACCTTGAACTAAAGGAATTGTTGCCGAGACAATGACTGATAATTGCCGAGAAAAAATAACTAGATCTTTAATCTTGACCCGATTTAAAGATTTTAATGACCGTTCAAAAAAGCTAACTTTTTCTTCACTTAAAAATAAAATAGTTAAATTTTGGTCAGCCAAAGTGTCTGCCGCTACGTCCTGAGAAGCAGCTTGAATCATTCCTTCAATTGTTTCCCCTTCTTCATCTTGGGCTTTGTAACGAAAATAAGGCATAAAATAAAATTTTCATTTTCTAGGAAATAAGAATTTTAACCTTTGGCCATCGCTCGAAAACTCCCCGGGTCATTGGCATATTCAATTGCTTGATCAATTAAAACTTCGCCTGATTTGACCAACTCAGCCAATGATTGATCCAAACTTAGCATTCCTTCGGCGCGTGAGCTTTGCAATATGGTATTAATTTGTTTAATTCTGCCTTCACGAATTAATGATTTAACCGCTTCAGTCGCAATCAGAACTTCGGCCGCTAGAACTAACCCACCACCGACTTTTGGCACCACCCGCTGAGCAATAATTGCCAGCAGACCTTCAGATAATAAAAGTGGTGCCCGTTGTTGCTCTTCTTTGGGAAAAGCAGCAAAAATTTCTTCAATGGTTTGAATTGCCGAAACTGTTTCCATCGTCATAATGGCCAACCTTCCTGAATTAGCAAATTCCAAAGCTAAAGGTATTGCTCCAGCCTCAGCGGTTACCGCTAAAGCCACCACGTCAACATCGGCCTGCTGACAAGATTGCAAAGCATCGGTAAAGGAATTAACATCTCGGCCAACCTCCCTTTGTTCAATTAAACTCTCTTTATTAGTAAACAAATATTCAATTGGTTGTTCAATGGTAATAATATTTTCTTTCCGGCTCTTGTTGATTTCCTCAACGATGGAAGCGACTGTAGTTGTTCGACCAGAACCATAAGGACCAGTAACAATAATCAAACCGGCTTTTTTATCACTCAGACTATAAACTGACTTAGGCAAACCTAAATTAATCAATGGTGGAATTTGGGCCGGGATTAACCTTAAAGAAGCGGATAAAAAATTCTTCTGAAAGAAAAAAGCGACTTTTACCCTAAATTGTTTAGCAATTTCTTTAACAAAAACAACTTCCCTTTTTTCATCTAATATTTTCTTTTGATCAGTTTCCAACCAACCATCAGCCAGCTTAATAACAAAATCATTGGTAATAATTTGTTCATCTTTAAGCTCAAACAACTCCTCGTCAATTCTTAAGGTTGGATAGGCGCCAACGGTCAGATGAACATTAGAAGCACGCTGTTTAGCCGCCGCCGTTAAAATTTTATTGATAATAATGTTAGAGGAAGCTTCCATAAAATTATAATTTAAATTTAATCACCCATCACTTGTTTTATCTTTTTGACTACTTCAGAAGGCATAAAATGGGCCTTAATCAAATAGTCAACCGCTCCCAGTTCTAAACCTTTCTTAACTTCATCTTTTTGGCTTAAATTGGTTAAAAGAATAATCGGAATGTCTTTTAGGGCTTTATCTTCTTTAACTGCCTTGAGAATCTCAAACCCGTCCATTTTCGGTAAAATTATATCCAGCAAAACCAAATCCGGTTTTTTCTCTCTGATTAATTTTAAGCCTTTATCACCGCTGACCGCTAAAGAAACTTCATACCCCTCCAAATTGAGCTTGGTCGCATAAAGTTCGGCCAAAAACTCATCATCTTCAACTAAAAGAATGGATTTTTTCTTAGACATAAATTTAAAATTTTAATTTAATCTATAAATAATAATTAGAGCTGAGATACCCTCATTACTTCTTCAACTGTAGTGATGCCCTGCAAGGCTTTAATCAAACAATCTTGGGTTAGAGTAATAAAGTCCTGTTTTTCTAAAACTTTTTTAATTGCCGTTACATTACCACCTTCGCTAATAAGCTCGCGAATTTCATTATTAATATTAATTACTTCCGCCACCGCCACCCGGCCCTGATAGCCTAAATTTCCGCAGTGAGAACAACCTTGACCTCTATAAAATACTAGCTTACTAGCGTCAACTCCAACTAAATATTTAGCCGGAATACCAGCAATTTGTTCCTTAATTCTTTTCATTATTGGTTCAGGAACTTCAGCTTCAATCCGACAATCCGGACAGACCTTTCTGGCTAAACGTTGGCCAATAATTAAATTAATAATTGAAGAAAGTAAAAATGGTTCAGCTCCCAAATCAACTAACCGAGGAATAGCGCCAATGGCACTACTGGTATGCAAAGTGGAAAGAATCATGTGACCAGTCAAACTAGCATGAACGACTAATTCAGTGGTTTCTTTGTCACGAATTTCACCAAGCATGACAATATTTGGATCCTGACGCAAAATTGCCCTTAACCCAGAAGCAAAAGTAAAACCGACGTCCGGATTAATTTGAGATTGATTAACGCCTAAAATATAATATTCAATCGGATCTTCAAGGGTAACAATATTCATACCGTCACGATTTAACATTGTCAGAATAGTATACAAAGTCGTGGTTTTACCCGAACCGACCGGACCAGTCAACAAAGTCAAGCCGTGAGGTTTTTTAATTGCTTCATTGATTAAATCAATATGAATTTTATTAAAACCTAGCTGGTCTAAGGCCGGCACCTGGGCTTGGGTGTCTAAAATTCTTAAAACTACTTTTTCTCCTTCAAATAACGGTAAAGTAGAAACACGGAAATCAATATCGCGGCCTTCAATCGTCAATCTAATCCGACCATCCTGTGGTTTGCGGGTTTCATCTAACTTTAAATTGGCTAAAACTTTTATCCGGGCAACAATGGCCGAATGAACATACCTTGGCAAAACTAAAGAAGTCCTTAAAATACCATCAATCCGATAACGAACTTTAACATCTTTCATTGTTGGTTCAATATGAATATCTGAGGCTCGGCCATCAATTGCATGACGGATTATTACCAAAACCATTTTTGAAATCGGCGCGCTCTTTATTACTTCTTCCATCTCCTTTGCATCTTGAGGCATAACTTCTTGACCGACTGATGGTTGATTAGTAATATCAGCCAATGCTTCCTTAACTTCTTCGCCTAGAATTTGGTACTGACGAAAAGCCGCTCTAAAACTAATATTAGAAATTATAAAATAACGAACTTTTAAATTAGCCTTCTGGGCTAAAAACTCAACTGCTTCAATCGCTTTAAAATTCTGCGGGTTAATCAGGCCGACATGGAGCTCATTTTCAACCTGCTCAAAAGGAATCATCTTGTAATTTTCAGCTACTTCTTGCGGTATTAAATTCAAAACCTTTTTAGGAATTTGTCTGCCTTGCAAATCAGTAATTGGAATATTTAATAATTTTGATTTGGTTTCAATTAATTTATCTTCCGAGACTAAATTTTCGGCCACAATCAAATCTTCAACGGCTTTTTGAGCTGCAATCGCTTTATTTTGCAAATCAGTTGCCGTCTCTTTCGTTAATAAGTTGGCGGCAACTAAAGCTTGGACTAATTGGTTTTGATCTTGATACATTAATTATTGATTGGGTTAAAAGATTTTTAGGCACCAATATTATTGGAATGGATTTGCCCGACCAAGATTATCAATCATTATTGGCTGTGAATGGGATTGGAGATTGGTATAGGGCGACTTAAGTAAAAAATCATCGGAAAAATTAGGCTGAATAGTGGTAATATTGATTACCTGAATTCGCTTGCCGCTAATATTGGTACTGATTATTTTTGGATTAGCAATAAAATTGTCATAGACTAAATAACCAATGACTGCCAAAAGCCCAATACTAACCAAAACTAGTATTGCTTTTTTTATTCTCGTCATTTTTTTAGGGACAAGCATATGCTAATCTAGCCTTTCTTGTAATAATAAGTAAAGATGTTGATAGTATAGCTTGGGGAATCAGGGCTAAAATAAACAGAGTTAACATCAAACAAGCGCAAATTATATTCCAAAGCCGCTAGAAATTGTTTGATCTCACTATAGCTATCACCCTTACCACCAATTAGGTTCAAACTAATACTTAATTTTTTAATTTGGCTGTTGGCATTTTTGGCTTGGGCCGTGTCTGGCACTTCATTGATGCTAATACTTGATAATAAAAGATTTTGTTCTTGGGCTAAATTCTGCAATTGGATAAAAAGATCCGGAATATCCTCTTTCGGTGGCAAAATTTCACTAAGCTTGGCTACCTGTTCCTGACTAATTTTTTGATAATTAGCTATCAATTTCTGTAAATTGCTTAAATAATTCTGCCTTTTGTTCAAATCTTGATTCAGAGTGTCCAAATTATATTTGCCACCAATACCAACGGCCTGATATTTTGGTTCTAAAATAAAATAGTAGCTTAAAGTACCAATGACAATAAGCAAAAGAACTGTAACCAATTTATAGTACCGCAAAACCGCTAATTTCAGCTGCAGATCTTTTTTATTTTTTTCATCTTTAACTTCGGCCATGATATTTATTATTAATGCTATTCAATCGGCTTTAAAAATACATTAGGCTGAAACTCTAAATCAATATTAAAATTAACACCGGTATAATTGCCAGTTTCAGGATCAATTTCGGCTGAAGCCGCGTCAATTTTTACGTTTTTAACAAAATCAGTGGCTTTTTGAAAAGCAATCAATTGTTTAGCGACTGAATGATAATCTTTGCCAAAGGCCGAAATAACTAATTTATTCTGGCCGGCCATAGAAAAATTGACATATTTCACTTCACCAATAGTATTTTTTTCCAACAAATTGAAAAAATTAGTCCAATAGACATGCTGATTCAAAAGTTGCCGGACTGATTCTAGACTTTGCTGCATGTCTAAAGCAACCTGTTTATCTTTTTCATATTGAACAATTTCTTGATCTAATGTCTCAATTCTAGATTCAACGCCGCTAATGTCTTGAGTAACTTTAACCTGGTACCAAGTGATTCCCAAATACCCTGCAGCAATTAACAAAATAAACCCAAGAATAACAGCACCGGAAGCAAATAGTCTTTTGCCTAATTCCAACTCGGGCCGTTTGCCTAATTCGGCTGGAATTAAATTTACGTCCAAAATATCCGTCTTTTCCCTTTTAAAACCCCTACTTTTATTTTTTACTTTCCCAGCCTTCTTCTCTCTGGCGACAAAATTACCGACTGGTTTTGATCTGTCATCTTCAGACTTAATCTTTTTACCAAAAAATAAACCACTAAAACTGAATGATTTCTTCTTTGGTGGCAATTTATTCAACTCAATCTTTACCTGATCTTCTTTTTTCTCGTTGACTTTATCTTTGCCGGATTCATCATTAAATAATTTGTAATCAGTCTCAAACGTTTCTTTCTGAGCAGTGGCATCTTCATTACCCGATAAATCAATTCTCACTTTTGATTTCTCAATTGGTAAACTTGGGATATGAAAATTTTTCTCCGCCACTTTAGGCATTTTTTCAATCGGTTTTTGGCGTTCTTGATTAGGGAAAGATGATAATGATTTTGGTGTCTCAATTTTTTTAGCAAAAAGACGGCTTAGAATAGACTGCCTGGGTGCGGCATAAGCCGGTTCTTTCAGCTTTTCAATTTTTGGATTAGTTAATTCAATATTAACCGGCCTCGACTTTTTTCTAGCCGTTTCCAATTCTTTTTGTTCCTTTTCTCTCAAATCACTTGGTAAAAGATTTATCTCTGCCATAATAATTATTATTCAATATCTCTCATCGCCAGTCCGATTGTGACTGAATAACGCGGACCAATTTCATCCAAGACTGGCTTTAACTCCTCGGGGTACATTACTCTAGCCCAAGGATCACCTAAAAATACTCTTAAGCCTAATAAATTAGATAAATAAACCGGTAAATTAAGCAATAAGGAAGATCCGCCGGTTAAAATTATTTTTTCAATACTCTTTTGGCCCTGATTCCGATAAAGATTTAAACTATAACGTATTTCATCCACAATCGGTGTTAAGGTATTTTCAATAGTTTTAGGTACGCTGCCCTGGCCCACCCGATCCGGGCTCATGCCAATATCATACTTAAACTGTTCCGCTCTGGCTAAATTAACATTCAGGCTGTTGGCAATCGCCTTAGTGATAGTTAGACCACCAACGTCAATGCTGCGATTCAAAATCGGAATACTGTTGACCACAACCGAAATATTAGTTACCACCGAACCAACATCAACAATCATTAAAGCTGATTTATCGTTACCAACCAACGAACGGATTAAAGCAAATGATTCCGTGTCTAGGCTTAACAAATTTAACCCAGCCGCTTTAAAAATATCAATATAACGTTTAACTAAATCTTTAGGGGCGGCAGTCAGCAAAACCTTCAAATATTTACTTTTAGTTTGGCCAGATATTTTTAAAAATCCGCCTTTTTTTAATTCTGCATCGCCATTTTCTTGACCATTTTCTTGGCCTTTACTGGTGTCAGCGATTTGGTTAACTGGCAAATCTTCCAATAATTTCCAATCTAAAATCATTTCTTCCAATGGCAAAGGGATAACTTTTTTTGCTTCCCATTTAACCGCGGTGGCCAAATCTTTCTTTGACATTATCGGCAAATTCAAAATTGAACTAAAAACTGAAAAAGCAGGCAAGGCAGTAATTACTTTAGTAGTCGTGGTTTTGGCTTGGTGACAGATTTCTTTAATTAATTTAGCGGTTTCGGCCGAAACATCTTTACCGTTTTCGCTAATGGTTTTATCTATCTCTTTATCAAGATAACCATAGGTCACCAATCGTGGGCGCCCGCCTTCATTTTTTAATTCAACTATTTTAATGCTATTAGAGTCAAAATCAACACCTAAATAGCTTTGGGGCGAAGAGAATAAAGGCATAATCTTTAATTAATTGGACTTTTAGTCCAAAGACTGACCTTAAAAGTCTTGTCCTTCTTTCTTAAGTATAACATACAAATGACTCACCTTGATTTTTTCAATTACTGACTAAGCGTACCAGTCCGCCAAATTGGCAAAGCTTGAACGAAATTACCTAAACCGGGCGGAGTATTGGCCAATAAACGACCATCATAATTAATAACTTCTGAACCTTGGGCCGGAATTTCCTGGGGCGGCGAAACATAGGTACGGCTGAAATAAAATTTCTTGGCCATCATTAGCCCAGAAACTGTTAAGCGCTTGCTGCAATCCGCTCCGTTATAGCAGCTGTAAATTTGGCCGCAATAATTAACTTTAACATTCTGGTCAGCATTGCAATCTTTACCATCACCAATAATAACGAAGTTACCGGCCAATTTATCAACGTTTGGACCAACCAATAAATCTCCTTTAACAATCCAAGCGATTGAAGCTAAGTTCCTAAACTTATTAGAAGTACAAACTGGATCATTGGTATTGCCCGCTTCATCACAGAAATAAACAATGTTATTATTAATTGTTAAATTGCCATTGACAATAATTGTTCCCGAACCGTTAACAAAATTAGTGCCATTCTTGAATGCTAAAAGTTGTGAAATATCAACTGAACCGTCATAGTAATAAATTTTTCCGGCCAAAATCTCTGGTGGCAACTGTGACAACGGATTTAATTTGACGACTGTATTGCCGTACTGATTAATGCAAGAAGTATTACCGCTGGGAATACTGCAAAGCAAACTGCCAACGTCCAATTTACCCAAGACATTTGAATAACGGGTAGCAGCAGTAGGAAAATTGATAAAACCGGAGTAAGGATCAACCAATAAACGAGCTGATCGGAAATTAACAATGTCGCCACCGGCTAAAATTTGATAAGTCGCATTATAATCAGGCGCCTCTTGAATGGCTTGTAAACCACCTCGAGAATAAACATCGCCGTATTTAGTCTGAAGCCAGGGCGAAGCGGCTAAAATTTCTGGATTAAACTCAATCCAACCCAAACCGTTTCCTTGCGAATTATCATTCCAAGCCCAGCCCTTGAGAGTTAAACGCTGCTCAACGCTTGACCCGCTTTTAAAATCTTTTAAGATTAAATTCGTTTGATAATTATAAGTACAAGTTGAGCAACTTAAAGAAATTATACCATCATCACCCAAGCTAATAATTTTGGCCCAGCCCAAGACTGGCGGATTATCAGTCAAAGCATTTTGAATATAGGCCTGCCAAGCCCCGCCCGGTGGCGTTTGAATACCGTAATCATTGGCATTACAAGGCAAACCCTGGCTAGAAGCAAATTGGCAAATATTATCTGTCTGATTGGTGTCAGAATTACAAGTTGCACCAAAACAAATCCAACCTAAATTATTAGACCAAGCAAAACCTTTTACCTGGTTAGAAGCATCAATTTGAACATAGTAAGTAATATCAGACTGACCACAAATGCCAGCTGGGACAATCGGATCTAAGAAATCACAGGACTTATTGTTTAATGACAACCAGCCAAAATTATATGACCAAGCCCAACCCAACATTTTTTGGCCGCAACTGGCTGTACATTTAGAACTATCACCCTGGTCATCACATTTTTCATACAAACCATCGCTGTTTGGTGATTGAATTTTACCATCGCCGCAAAATGTTTTAGGCGGATTAGCCGCTTGAGCCTGATACCAAACCAGGGTACTTAAACCAAGAACCAACAGAAAAAAAGTAATTAAACTAACCCTTTTGGTCATATTGGAAATAACCTAATTATCTAACTGCTTCCAGCGAAAAGTATTAGCAGCGGTTTGGACACAGCCGTAAAAATGGCCAATAGTCCCGGCAGTATTAAGTGAATATAACATCGTTCCGGCGCCATAGTCAGCACAATTAGTATTGGCGCTGATTGTAGCGTTGGCCTTATTTAAAGTAATTCCACCAAATAAATTTTTATTACCATTAGAATAAACTCCCCAGCCATTTGACCATTCATTGGTTACCCTAACTGCAGCAGTTTCGGCCGTATATGAATTTGGTTGGAAGGCATAGTTAACTGGCCCGCCTTCTCCGTCATAATTATAATAGGCTTTAACCGTAGCATTTAAAGCATCGGCATAACCCGTACCCTCGGCGGAAATTGCTGTAGCATTATTACAACTATCTTCTGAGCCAGCAGTGTCACAATTGCTTAATCCTTTGACACCAACACCGCCATAATAAGATTGGCCAACTACACCATAAATCGGTCCCTGACCATATAAACCAGCCGCTGTGCCGGAAGCCCAAACACCATAATTATAACTTGAACTATAGGGCGAAGTAGCCAGATAGACCTCGGCTGGATAAGAAGTGTTGGTGATTTTAAAATGACCCGCCCGATTCCAATTATTAGGGTCCAAAACAAAAGTGCTGCTATAGCTACCGGCACTGACCGAGGCTTCAATTGCACTATTACGCCCAACAACATTCATAGCATTTCTATAATCAAAGCTAGTAGTATTTAAGCCTAACGATCCGTAAGCTATACTATTAATTATATCATTACCAACAGTCAACACAGGAAGAAATGAGAGACCAGAAAAATTTGATCCAAGCTGAAAGGTAACCTTATTATTACCATCTTCTACTGTTCTAAAACCCCACATATCATTGCTGTTATTTTTTGGTGAAAACATCAAATCACCATTTTTAGAAGCATTAGCAGTAGTACCAGCAACTTTATCCGAGTTATTATTCCGAATAATCAAAGCAATAGTGCCGCCATTTTGATCACTACCCCTTAACCAAATAGGAACATTGCCTACATCCATTGTGCCACCAAACCAACTATGGCCACCGGTTGAAGTTAAGGAAGTCACACCGCCAGATCCATCAATTTGAACTTTTCCTTTGACTTCAAGATTAACGCTTGGATTTCTTACGCCAATACCAACATTACCACCATTTTTTACCACTAAATAAGGATTGGATTCGGCCCAACCAGCCGAGTCTCTAGAGATAACTAAATCACCCACTCCGGCCATCAAATTATAAGGCTGTTCATTCATCAAAAGATATAAATTCCTTTGGGCCGCAATCGCTAAATCCAAATTATTAACATTATAACCCGAAGGATCATTGAGTGTTTCAATTAAATTTTGGCCGTCATAACCAGTGGCAGCATATCTGGGAAAAGTAATTCTTTTATTAACATAAACTCCCTGGCCACCGTCAAAATAGCCGGACCAACCAGTACCAGAAACAGTACCAATAACTGCCTTACCATTGTCAGTAAAACCTTCAACACCAATACCGTCCGCGCCCAAAGACTGACCTCTTATTCCTCTCTTGCCTTCGGCTAAATAGCCTTGCGTGCCCTGGCTGTTTTGGACATAGGCTCCCTGAGTAGTACCAGACATTACTATAAATTTATAAAGACCGGTTAATTGAGTGGTGCCAATGGCAACTTTACCATTGTTCATTCCTTGAATAAATAAAGTCGGATTAGCATCATCACCAATAAATAAATTACCGTTATTAGACCAAAGATACGGATTTTTGGTAGTCACGCCAACACCAATATTCATGAATCCAGTGCTATTACCAATCTGAACTGCTTGATTACCAGTTGTACTCCCGGCAAAAATAGCAATTGTCGGGTCAGCGCTAGTTACTTGGAATTTGGCTTGGGGTAGATTAGAATTAATTCCAACATTACCACCGTTAGTATTATAAATATTAGCACCACTTGAGCCCCAAAATGCTCCGCCAATATCATTCCAACTTTTTTTACAGTCAGTGGTATTGCCCGGCGGAAAACAAAGCCAGGTTGAAATTAATTTATTTACTGTTGCCTGACCACTAATATTAATATCAGCCGTTTGGACACTATCTTTACTGTTATAAATAAAACCTGGTTTATTGCCTAACGGTGGCGGTTGATTAGGCTCCTGCCAATTACTATCAGCGGCCTGGACTAAAACTACCAACCCATTAACAAAAAAAGTGACAGAAATAACCGTCACCAGACAAAGGGTAAAACTAATAATTTTTGCTAATTTTCCCAAGTTTTTCATATTTTTAACTTTTTCCCCAAGATGCATTCGGGGGTTAATTTGAAAATATTTAAACTAAGCTTTTGTTTTTTGACTAAACCTCACCTTTATTATATAATTTATATTATCCAAAACAATTTCCTAACTATATTTTAACATAAAAATTAATTCTAGGCAATAATTTCTTGCCTGGTTGTAAATTACAAGGAGAAAAACCATTATGAAGAATCTTTGGTTAACAATTGTAGCCGTAATAGCCATTATTGTGGTATGGCTAATTTATGTCTTTAATAGCCTAATTAGGCTAAAAAATCGGACGCAAGAAGCTTTTGCCGACATTGATGTCCAACTCAAGCGCCGGCATGATTTAATCCCAAATTTAATTGAAACTGTCAAAGGTTATGCCCAACACGAAAAAGAAGTTTTTGAAAAAGTCACTGCTGCCAGAACTGCCGCCATCAATGCTCAAGGAATTGAAGAAAAGGGCCAAACCGAAAACATGTTGTCCCAAGCTTTAAAATCAGTTTTTGCTGTAGCGGAAAATTATCCTGATTTAAAAGCCTCCCAAAATTTCTTGCAGCTCCAACAAGAATTATCCGATACGGAAAATAAAATTCAAGCTGCTCGCCGGTTCTACAATGGTAATGTCAGAGACTTTAATATCCAAATTGAAGTTTTTCCAAACAACTTATTGGTTGGCATGTTAGGTTTCAAAAAATTTGACTTCTTCCAGGCTGACGAAACTGAACGAGAAAACGTTTCGGTCAAATTCTAAATTGTAGAATTTTAGGTTGCCAGGCCTTTAAAGATAAGTTTTACTTTAAACTTATCTCACTTACCTACCCGCCGATAGGCAAGTGCTACTAGCAACTTATCTCGCTAAAAAATGTATAAACAAATTGACAGCAATAAAAGAAAAACAATTTTAATAATGATAATTTTTGTTATTATTGTACTTTTGGTTGGCTGGGCATTCTCCCAATTAAGCAATTTTGGCTACAATGGACTAATTATTGCCCTAATTATTTCCCTGGTAATGACTGGGGGCAGTTATTTCCACGGCGATAAAGTCGCTTTATGGCAAGCCGGCGCTAAAGGTCCGATTGATAAAAATACTAGTCCTTACGTTTATCGGTTGGTTGAAAATCTAGCCATTACCGCCGGTTTACCAATGCCGAAAGTTTATTTGATTAAAGACCAGGCAATCAATGCCTTTGCTACCGGTCGTAATCCCCAAAACGCCTCAATTGCAATAACCACTGGCGCAATTGATAAATTAGCCAACAATGAACTTGAAGGCGTGATTGCTCATGAACTATCCCACGTTAAAAATTATGACATTTTATTAATGACCGTTGTCATTGTTTTAGTTGGCTTAATGGCTTTATTGTCTGATTGGTTTATCCGAATTCGGTTTTGGGGTGGCAGCCGAAATGACAACAATGATGGCGATAATAAATTGAAAGCAATTTTCATGATTGCTGGCATAATTTTATTGATTCTCTCTCCGATTATCGGCCAATTAATCCAACTGGCAATTTCGCGCAAACGGGAATTTTTAGCCGATGCCTCCGGCGCCTTACTGACACGTTATCCGCAAGGCCTAGCCAATGCCTTAGAAAAAATTGCGGCCGAAAACATGCCAATGAAACAGGCAAATAATGCTACAGCTCATCTTTATATTGCCAATCCCTTTGGCCGAGGCAAACATTTCATGGCTAGTCTTTTTGCCACTCATCCGCCAATTGCTGAACGCATCGTTGCCTTAAAAAAAATGATATAATTTAAATCTTTTTAAATTAAAATTGGTATGGTACAAAAAATAAATTTAAACCAAGCTAAAAAACAAAACTTGGCCCAACCAAAATTTCTAATGGTATCAATTGTAATTTCAATTATTTGTTTAGTCACCATTAGCTTAATGAGCATCTTACTTTTTTCTTTTAAATATTCGGCAAAAACGACTAATCAGTTCGCTGAAATTAACAAAGACAGTGACAATGATGGTTTATCTGATTATGCAGAAAGACTTTATGGTACCGATCAAAATGATCCCGATACTGACAACAACGGCATTAAAGATAGTGCCCAATTAAGAAATCAATTAGAACAAACTGCCAGTACTACTCCCAGCTTAGACCCGACTGGCAACACAGCTGATGGTATCCCTGATTACGCCAAAGCCACTTATGGGCCTAACATTAAAAATATCATTAAAGAAATAAGACAAAATAATACTCAATCAAAGCTATAAACAATGATTTCAATATTTCAAAAATTTACAACTCATTCCAGAAATGCTCTAAAAAATGCATTCAGTTTGGCTTTAAGCTCAGGCCAACATTTGATTACTCCCCAGCACATTCTTTACGGTTTGAGCTTAGAGAAAGGCAGCATCGCGGCCCAAATTTTAATCAAGGCTAAAGTCAATAGCTTTGAATTAAAAAATATTTTAACTGAAAAAAAGTCCGGCCAAAAAACCATCACTCATTTAGAACTAACTTCAACCAGTAAAAAAATTCTGGAAAAATCATTTCTAATCTCCAGCCAAAACCAGCACAAATACATTGGCACCGAACATTTATTGGCTTCAATTTTGAGCCTTGGGGATCAAGAAATTATTGATTTTTTCCAAAAAGAAAAAATCAATCTGACAGGAATTAAAAATCAAATTGACACTATTTTGAATAGCACCTCAAAATTTCCTGATTTAACCAGTGGCATTGATTATTTCAAATCTGAAGACAAAAATAATGAATACGGCTACGGCTCAAGCCAAACTGACACTAAGCAACAATCAATTCTTGAAGTGTTTGCCACCAATTTAACCGACCTGTCAATTCAGAAAAAAATTGACCCCGTTATTGGTCGGCAAGAAGAAATTGACCGCTTAATCCAAATTCTTTGCCGCCGAAATAAAAATAATCCCCTACTTTTAGGCGATCCGGGCGTTGGTAAAACCGCGATTGTTGAAGGTTTGGCAAAAAAAATTGTCCAAAGTAACGTACCAGAAGTTCTGCGCGGCAAAAAAATCTACGCCCTTGATTTAAGCTTAGTCGTTGCCGGTACCAGCTTCCGCGGTGAATTTGAAAACCGATTGAAACAAATTTTGGTTGAAGTTAAAAAAAATCCTAACATTATTTTATTTATTGACGAGATTCATAATCTCATCGGCGTTGGTTCGGCCAGCGGCTCAATGGATGCAGCAAATATTCTAAAACCGGCATTGGCCCGGGGGGAAATTCGCTGCATTGGCGCCACTACCATGCAAGATTATAAAAAATTTATTGAAAGCGACGTGGCTTTGGATCGCCGGTTTCAGCCAATTATTGTCAGTCAACCAAGTGTCCAAAAAACAATTGAAATTTTACAGGGTATTAAAGAAAATTACGAAAATTTTCATCAAGTTAAAATAAACGAACAAGCCATAATTGCCGCGGCTCAACTTTCTGAACGTTATATTGCTGATCGATTTTTGCCAGACAAAGCAATTGATTTGATTGATGAAGCTGCTTCGGGAGTAAAAATAAAATACTTAGTCAGCTCGGCTGTAAAAGAAATTAATCAATTAGAAAACGAGCTGCAGAATCTTACCGAAAAAAAGAAAGGTTTAGTGACTGAAGAAAAATTTAGTCTAGCTTTAAAATATCGGCAGAAAGAGCGTGAAATTTTAGTCCGGCTGCAAAATTTAAAAAATCAGCAATTGCCAAAGAATGAAACCAAACTGGCCGAAATTACCCAAAAAGAAATCGCCCAAATTGTTTCCAAAATAACTGGGATTCCTTTGGCCGATTTATTAATGGCCGAAAAAAAACAACTTTTACAGTTAGAAAAAACTTTGGTAAAAAATATAGTTGGCCAAAACCAAGCCTTAAAATCAATTGCGGAATTTATTCGTCGATCAAGAACCGGGATTTCCGATACTAACCGGCCAATTGGTTCATTCATTTTCTTAGGCCCTTCCGGAGTTGGAAAAACTGAACTAGCTAAAGTTTTAGCCCAAACAATTTTTGGCAGCAATCAAGCGTTAATCAAGATTGACATGTCTGAATTTGCCGAAAGTTTTAATATTTCAAAACTAATTGGGGCGCCGGCTGGTTATATTGGCTACAAAGATGGAACTAAACTAACCGATGCGGTCAAACATCGGCCCTACTCGGTAGTTTTGTTTGACGAAATCGAAAAGGCCCATCACCAAATTTTTAGTCTCTTGCTGCAAGTTCTAGAGGATGGCTGTTTAACTGATGGTACTGGCAAGACAATCAATTTTAGAAACACTATTATCATTATGACCTCTAATCTTGGTTCCAATAATTTTAATAAGCAGGCAGCCTTAGGCTTTCAAACCAAAAAAGGTAAAAGCAAGGCAGAATTAGAAAAAGGTTTTGAAGAAATTCAAAGAGAAGTGATTAAAAAATTAAAGGATAAATTTCCGCCAGAATTTTTGTCTCGGGTGGACAAAACTATTGTTTTTCAACCACTTGAGCCAAGCAGCGTTATTAAAATTGCCAAAATCCAATTGGCCGAACTCAAAAACAGACTAGCTAAACAAGGTTTAAAAATAAATTTTGACCCAACGGTGGCTAAATTAATTGCTAAAATCAGTTACAGTCCGGAAAATGGCGCGCGGGCAATTAGAAAAAATATTCAGGAGCTGATTGAAAGCAAACTGGCCAATAAAATTTTAACCAAAAAAGATTATAAAGGACAAAAAATTGTTGTTAAAGTTAAAGATAACAAAATTATTATTTGATTAAAATAATGGCCGAACCTGCCAAAAAACTCCCCCCTAATTCTCAGGGTAATCAAATTAGAATTATCAGACAAAGACCTAACCGTGGTCAAGCTGACAATATTATTAATTTTGAACAGGCAAAATTAAGAAGAGAAAAACAGCAAAAAAGAGAACTAATCAATGCCCAGCGCACCCAGCAACCAGCTGAGACTGAACCAAGTGAGCAACAAAGAATTCCTACCTGGGTACAGCGACAAAACACTGAACAACCGTCAAATGATGAAAAAATAAACGATGATAATCCTACTTTAACTAAAGAAATTAACCAGCCATCAGAAGAAGATATTGCTCAAGGGCACAAAGCCGGAGCCGAGCAAGAGGGCGGACAAGAAGGTACAACTATTGCTGGTGGTAGCAACAAAAACGACAGTCCAAATCAAGAGCCAGAAAAAAAATCAAATCAAAATCAAGCTAAGCCCGAAGCAGCACCAAACGAAAATACCGGAAATGAAGGAGAAAAAAACTCTGACAAAAAAGAAAATGATCAGGAAAATGACAAAATTTCTGACAAACAAACTTCACCAAAAAACGAACAAAAAAATCAGGCAGAAAAACAAACCCCAAATCAAGAAAAAAAATCAGAGAGTGAACAGGAAAATAAGCGAGCATTAACAAAAAGTCAAAAACCAGAAAGAGAAAAAGCTAAAAGAGAAAAGGACAAAAAAACAAACGACAAAGGAAATCCGGCCGAGAAACTAAATAAAATTATAGAAGGTGCTTCCCAAAAAGGCACTGGCTCAATATTAAAAGCTGCCTGGAAATATTTGATTGGAACAATAATTTATTTTGGCGGCACATATTGGTATCTACCCATTCATTTTATTAACCGTTATTTTACTCCCTGGGGAAACTTCTTTTGCAAATTTGGTGAGGAATTCTTACCTAAGGCCAAAGGGCCGGCCAATGCCCAAATGAAAAAAGCAGAAGAGACCGCGAAAAAAGCCGCCGAAATAGTTGAAATATTAGCTTGTCTTGGAATCGGAATAATTCTTTTCTTATTATTTTTTGCCTTATTTGCTATAATCGGTTTCATTGCAATTGTTTTAGCCAATCCGGTTTCCAGTTTAGGAAAAATATTTTGGAATATGCCAGCCGCCTCATGGCAAGCCATCAAATTTGTTGGCGGAAAAGCCATTGGCGTATAAAATAACGTTCAATTAGCATTTATATATAAATAAAATAATAGTACTCTTATGTCTATAAATTGGAAAAGAATCTTACTTCTAATTGGTTTTATTGCTTCCATTTTCCTAATTGGCTATCTGCTGTATTATTTTTTCTTAAAGCCAACAATCCCCTCGCAAACCGGGGTAACTAACGGCAATACTAACGGCGGATTACTACCGGGGGCTGGTACCAATGTTAATATTCCAACCAAAACCAATACCAATGGCGCGCTGCCTGGGCAAGCCGGGACAACCAACGTCAACCAGATGGCAGTACCCCCAGAAGAAATTGCTCAAAAGGCTACGGCTTCGGAAGTAGCCAATGGCGGGATGACTAAAATTTCAGCCCTGACCGATTCTGCAGCTTACGAACCAATACTAGCAGCCAGAAGCGATGATATTATTTATTACAATAAAACTACCGGTTTATTCTACCGGATAACGGCTGATGGAAAATCCACACCTTTGAGCAACCAAATTTTTTATGATGTTGAAAAAATTACTTGGTCACCGGACAAGCAAAAAGCAATTTTAGAATATCCTGATGGCAACAAAATTGTTTATGATTTTGCCACCAATAAACAAATAGTTACCCTGCCTCAGCATTGGAAAGATTTTAGTTTTTCTCCTACCAGTGATCGGCTCATTTTCAAAAGCATGGGTAATGATGAGGAAAACCGCTGGATTGCCATTGCTAATATTGACGGATCACAAGCAACCAAAGTTGAACATCTAGGCAATGAAGATAAAACCGTTGACACCCTTTGGTCACCAAATGGTCAAATCGTAGCAATGTATCGTGAAGACAAAAGCTATGATCAGCAAAATCTTTTCTTTCTGGGCCAAAACAATGAAAACTTTAAATCAACCGTTTTGGACGGTCGGGGTTTTATCGGCCAGTGGTCACCAAGCGGTTCACAAATACTTTACAGTGTTTATTCTAGCAAGAATGACTACAAACCTAGTCTTTGGATTGTGACGGCTCAAGGCGAAGATATTGGCAATAACCGACAAAGTTTACAGCTACAAACTTGGGCTGATAAATGCAGTTTTGCCAATGATACTTCAATTTATTGCGCTGTCCCGCGACAATTGAATGAAGGCGCAGGAATTTTTAGAACTGAATTGGATAATTCACCTTGTGATATTTACAAAATTGATTTACGCACTGGGTCTAAATCAAAAATTGCCATCCCGGAAACCAGCCAAAATATCAGTAGTGTCGTTGTTTCGCAAGACGAACGCTATCTGTACTTTACAAACAAAGATAATGGACTTTTATACAAAATTAATCTTAAATAAAAGGTAATGGCTAAAGGAATTTCAGAAATCTATATTTGTTCCAATTGTGATGCTCAGTTGCCAAAATGGCAGGGTCGGTGCCCTGAATGCGGCAAATGGGGAACATTAGAAAAATCACAGGTTTCTAATAGCACCAACAAAAACGTAAAATCGCCGCTAACAATGCCAGGTGCAAAGATAATTTCTTTTGATAATATAAAAATTACCAACTTTAAACGGCTCCAAACCGGCATTTCCGAATTTGACCGAGTTTTGGGTGGTGGCATGGTCAGTGGTTCTTTAATTTTGCTTGGCGGCGAACCGGGAATTGGAAAATCAACTTTGGTTTTACAAATTTTGCAAAACATTAACAGTCAAATTTTGTATGTTTCCGGCGAAGAATCAGCTGAACAAATCAAGACTAGAATTGACCGGCTTAAAGTTAAAACCAACCATTTAGGCTTTTTAGGCGAAACTAATGTTGAAACAATTGTGGCCACAATCTTAGAGCAAAAACCAACGCTGGCTATCATTGATTCAATCCAAACAATCTACTCAAACGAATCACCGGGCAGTGGTGGCAGCATCAATCAGGTCAGAATCTGCACCACTAAACTCCTTGAGGTTGCTAAAAAAAATAATATCACGATTATAATAATTGGCCACGTAACAAAATTTGGCGAAGTGGCCGGACCAAAAACCTTGGAGCATTTAGTTGATGTGGTTTTATATTTAGAGGGTGACCAATATCATTCTTTTAGAATTTTACGAAGCGTTAAAAACCGTTTCGGGTCAACTTTTGAAGTTGGTATTTTTGAAATGCAAGGAGTTGGTTTGATTGAAGTGACTGACCCCGCGGCAATTTTTTTAACCGATAAAAATCCGGCGGCTGGTACTATAATTACTGCTGCTCTTGAAGGTTCGCGCGTCTTTTTATTGGAGGTTCAAGCCTTGGTTAATATTACTAGTTTTGGCTATCCCCAAAGGAAAAGCCAAGGTTTTGACTTAAACCGGCTGCAACTTTTAGCAGCAACTTTATCTCGCCGACTAGGCCTAAAACTGGCTAATCAGGATATTTATTTAAATTTAGTTGGCGGCTTAAAAGTCAGCGAACCAGCGATTGACTTGGCCGTTTGTTTGGCAATAATTTCAGCGGCCAAAAATAAATTAATCTCACCTGACACCATTGCTTTTGGCGAAGTGGGTTTAGGTGGCGAAGTTAGAATGGTAAATCAAATGGCCAAAAGAATTGCTGAAGCCGAAAAGCTGGGATTTAAAACTTTGATTATCCCCTACACTAAAGAAAAGATAACGACCAAAGCAAAAATTTATCAGGTTAAAACTTTGGCCGAAGCGATAAAGTATCTAGAATAATGAATTAAGAATTAAGAATCATGAATTTGGATTATTTGCCTTAATTCTTAATTCTTGATTCCTAATTCCCGGAAATGAGATTACCTCAAAATTTCTACAACCAGTCTACCCGCCAAGTGGCTCAGCAATTGCTGGGTAAGTTTATAGTTAGCACAATCAACGGAAAAAAAATTATAGGTATAATCACCGAGACCGAAGCTTACGTTGGCCTAAATGATAAAGCTTCTCATGCCAGCCGCGGCAAAACACCGAGAAACGAGATTATGTTTGGTGAGGCAGGCTATTGGTATGTTTATTTAATCTATGGCATGTACTATTGCCTTAATATTGTGACTGAACACAAAAATTATCCAGCTGCAGTTTTGATCCGGGCACTTACCTTGTTGCCAGAACGCCAAGGTGTAAAAACTGACGGGCCGGGCAAATTATGCCGCGCACTAAAAATTAATAAAACTTTAAACGGCCAAGCTGCTTTTGGAAATAAGGTCAGAGTCTGGATTGAAGACCGCGGCCTAAAAATTAAACCATCCCAAATAAAAAAATCACCGCGAATTGGCGTTGATTATGCCGGCGAGTATAAAGATAAACTTTGGCGATTCAGTATAACGTTATAGCTAAATAAGTTATAGACTACTCCAAATGGACAGCTTTATTAGTCTGCTCCATTTTTTGTTTTAACAATGGATACTTATCCAAACCTAAGGCCAATACTTTTTCAGCGGCTAATTTGGCTTTAATAATAATATCATAATCAATCAGCTGAGCAATTTTAAATTCGGGAAATCCCGATTGTATCGTGCCATAAATCTCACCTGGTCCACGAAACTGCAAATCAAGTTCAGCCAGTTCAAATCCGTCCTTGGCCGTAACCAAGGCATTTAGCCGCGCTTTGGTTTTTTCCGTTTGACTTTCGGTAAATAAAAAACAGTATGATTGATAAATTGATCGTCCAACCCGACCGCGGAATTGGTGTAGCTGAGCTAAGCCAAACCTTTCAGCGCCTTCAATTACCATGACTGAAGCGTTAGGTATATCAACCCCCACTTCAACCACCGAAGTAGCAACCAAAATATCGCTTTTTTTAGCCAAAAAATTAGCCATAATCCGTTCCTTATCAGCTGGCTTTAATTTTCCATGCAGCATTTCTATTCTTAAGTCAGGAAAGATTTCTTTCTTTAATTTTTCAAATTCATCAGTCACGGCCTTAACCCCTAGTTTATCGGACAAATCAATTAGCGGACAAATAACAAAAACTTGCCGGCCGGTTTTAACCTGATTGCGAACAAATTCATAGGCTTGCTTACGATTTTTTGGATCAACAACTTTAGTAATTATTTTTTTTCGGGATTTGGGCATCTCTCTAATTATAGATAAATCCAAATCACCATACAAAGTTAAAGCCAACGAGCGCGGGATTGGCGTGGCGGTCATTGAAAGCAAGTGAGGAGTTATTTTTTTATCGCCCGAATTTTGCCTTAAAATTTTTCTCTGATTAACACCAAAACGATGCTGCTCATCAACTATGGCTAAAACTAGATTAGAAAACTCAACATCTTGCTGAATTAAAGCATGGGTGCCAATAACTAATTGAATATCACCCGAGCTTAAATCAGACAATATTTTCTTTTTGGTCTCAACTCGTCCGTTTACTTGCCTTTGGCTTCTGGTAAATAAAGCAATGTTTAGATTGCTATCCTTAAACAGGTTTAACAAATTTTGATAGTGCTGACTGGCTAAAATTTCGGTTGGGGCCATTAAAACCGCTTGTTTTTTGTTCAAAGCGACATTAAACATAGCAATTGCCGCCACCACAGTTTTGCCCGAACCAACATCTCCTTGCAAAAGCCGATTCATTGGCTGATTTTTTTGTAAATCAGAAACTATTTGCCAAGCAACTTTTCTTTGATCATTGGTCAAAGTGAAAGGCAAAGAAGCTACGAAATTTTTAGTTTGAGACTCAAAAAAATCAATTGCTTCCGACTGGCTTAAGGCTATATCTAATTTACTGGCCAAAACAGACAACTGAAATAAAAATAACTCATCAAATTTTAAACGATTTATCGCTAAATCTAAAATCTTTTTATCTTTGGGAAAATGAATTTGGTTTAGAGCTAAGTTCAAATTAACTAAGTTATTCTCCTGGCTAATCTCGGGCGGCAACCAATCAGCGATTAAAGTCGCAAGCGGCAAAACCGATTTAACTAAAAACCGAATTTGCTTTTGGGTTAAATTATTGGTTACCGAATAAACGGGTACCAGCCTAGCCGTATGGGTAGTATCGGCTGAAACTTTTTCATAGACCGGATTGACTAATTGTAAATTATAACGATCAAAATCAACTTTGCCCGACAGGTAAACCTCGTCTCCAGGCTGCAAAATCTTGGTCAAAAACGGCTGATTAAACCAAATAACTTTTATACTCCCCGTTTGGTCAGCAACCAAAGCCTCGGTTAACATTTTTCTTTTAGCCGGGCTGCGACGATTACTAATTATCTGAATTTTTACTTTAACCGTTGCCGCATCAATTGGTTGCAGCTCGGAAATATCGGAAATTTGACTAAAATCCTGCCAGCGAAAAGGGTAATAAAAAATGAGATCCGAAACGGTCTCAATCCCTAATCTCTTTAAACGGCTAGCCGTAGTTTTACCAACCCGACTAACCGCTGCTACTGGTGTTGTTAAATCAATCATCATCTTGGCTAAAAATAATTTTACAATGGCGTCCCCAGTAGGAATCGAACCTACGGCCTCAAGCTCCGCAAGCTTGCGCTCCCCGCCCACCTGACTCGCGTCCCCAGTAGGAATCGAACCTACGGCCTCAAGCTCCGCAAGCTTGCGCTCTATCCAGCTGAGCTATAGGGACACGAGTCAAGCGAGTCGGGTATCCAGCTACTTGCCCGCCGAAGCCGCAGGCGTAGGCGGGAGCTACTGGGACATTATAACTTAAATGTCCGCGACATCGCATCGGACATCGGTTCTTCTTCCCGCTCTAAATCTTCATCCAAATACTGTTTTAAAACCTCGCGAATTTTGACTGGGTTTTGGCTATCTAAATATATCGGAATTCTTGGAATAAAAAGGTTATTTGGCTCAAAATATAAAGTTTTTACTTCCGGCGGTTCGTAAATAATATAGAAATTTTTAATGGCTTTGTACTTATAAAATTTACTGTTTACCAATATCCCGTCTTCGGTAATTTTAAATTCAACTTCATTTTTACTTTGCTGAAAAAGGAGAATAATTAGGGTTGATAAAATAATAATTAACCCAAACAAGACATCGGCGGTAAAAATAGAAAAAATCAGAAGTAGTATTGCAACAATTCCACCGGTAATATACCAACCACGACCGCGTTGGTGAGGATGAAATTCCGGAAATTTCCAGGCGAAAAATATTTGGCCGTAATCTGGCGCTTCGGAATCATTTTTTTCAAAATTTTCTTTAGCCATATATATTTTGTTTTAAAACTATAGCTATAACCTGGTCTGCCAGACGAAGCTCCGAGCGAAGCGAGGAGCGTAGTCTGGCGGAGAGGGCGGGATTCGAACCCGCGGTCCCGGTTAAGGGACAACTCGTTAGCAGTGAGTCCCATTCGACCACTCTGGCACCTCTCCTAAAACCCTGATATTGTAACACTAAAACTTTTTTCTGTAAAGAGTATCAACCTCTAATTATCACCAAACCCCAAATTTCTTTAACCCCAGCTGCCTTCAGCGCTTTAGCACTTTCATTTAAAGTTGCCCCGGTAGTTAAAACATCATCAATTATTAAAATTTTCTTATTTTCCAATGATTCATTATTGTCCGCCCGAAATATTCCTTTAACATTTTCCTGCCGCTGCAAAGCATTTAATCCAACCTGAGGCCGGTTATGATAGTGCCGATAAATTAAAGAAAAATTATTGGGCCAAACAAACTGCTGGCTGATTTTTTGCGCAATGACTTCAGACTGATTAAACCCGCGCCACAACTTTCTTTTTTTAGATAGCGGTACAGCCACAATATAATCAAAATGCAAATTTTTATCCTGTAAAATTAGCCTGGTTAAAAATTTTATCGCTAAACTGCCCAAAATTTCACCCAAATCAAGGACTAGATTGTACTTAAAATTATGCAATATTGTATTAACTAACGTCTGATCTTTGACCGTTACTACCCAAATTCCTGAAAATAATTGATTTTTTTGGGCTGGATTTAACTGGGCTGGATTTATTTCTATGCGGTCAAAACATTCTTGGCACAGCCACTCGCCTTCTTTCTTGCAACCCAAACATTGAATCGGAAAAATTAAATCAAAAATTAATTTTTTAATAGTATTCATAGCGCTAATCTAAATTATTAATTATTGCGCTATGTTGACTATGTTTATAATTTACACCAAACTATGGCTGCTGCCATTCGGCGGCATCAACTTTCCAACCGGCTGCCGTTTTTAATAATTGTAATTTTAAATTTTGGTAATAAACTTTAGGATTAGTAGTATTGTTTTTCGTTTCTTGCCGTTGAGTAACAACTATAGCTTCAGCCGTACCAACTGCCTGGTCAAAATTTGAAATTTGAACCGACAAAGCTTGAGTGGTGATACCATAATAAACGATTGAATCATTGGTACTAGGTTTTTGTTGTGAAGCCTGATAGCTTTGAGCCCAAGCTTTCATCCTGTCAGTCATTAAATCTTTTAGCGCTTCAAGGTTAGAGTAATTGCCTTCATTGGAGTAACTACCAAAACGTTCAGCAAAGGTTGAAGCAATCGCCTTCAAGCTGGCCTCTAATTTTTTTTCCTTGACTGGTGACTCTTGGGATTTATTTAACCCAGCCGTTGAGGCCGGTTGATTGGCTGGCAGCTGTCCGGCTTGATTAGTATTAATGTTTACCAACCGGGCTGATCTTCTTTGATTTAGAAACAAGGCAATAATTATTATCAATAATATTACTACAACAACAGCGATGATGGCAATAATTATTTTATTTCGCTTACTCATATACGGACAAATTAATATTTAACCTACTGGGATATTTGTTCCTCAACTTCTTCAACCTCCTGGTTCTGTGAAGCCAAATCAAATTCTTTTTTAGCTTCTTCAATTTGCAAAATTTGCCTGGGATCAGAGGTGATTAGCTGATCTTCAGTGTAAGAGGCAACGACTTTAATGGCCGCATGTTTATCGCCGGCAAAAAATATTCCTTCACCAACACCGCATTCCAAAAGCAAATATTTTTCGCCTTCGGTTAGCATAAAGGTTTTTTGGACCAAATCAATTCCCGACGGTGATTGGCGCATTAATAATTGCAAAGCGGAATTGTTGACAATTGCTTGACCATAAGGCGAAAGCAAAAAGTCATTGACATCTTGAGTAATATTAGTCACCCCTAAATAGTATTTTCGGCAGCGTTTGACCAAGGCAAAAATAAATTTAGCTGAATCTTCGTTTTGCATCAGCCACCAGGCTTCATCAATAATTAAAATTCTTTTCTTAAGTTGCGAACGGACAACATTCCAAATATAGTTAACAATCGTATAAATTGCCATTGGCCGCAGCTCATCTTCCAAGTCCCGAACGGAAAAAACAATCAACTGATTTTTCATATCAACGTTGGTCGGATGATTAAACAAACCGGCAAATGTCCCTTGGGTATATTTTTTTAAACGTAAAGATAAATCCGAACCACCTTCCATCCCTTCCAAAATATCCTGAAAATCCTGCATGATTGGCGCTTCAATTTTACTTAGATCAGAACTGGCGGTAATATCTTTTTTAGCGTAAGTTTCTAATAAGGCCCGATCAATGATTGAATCTTCTTGGTGAGTCAGCTTGCCAAGCATTAAACGAACTAAACCTTTTAACGTAATAACCGCACCCCGGATAACATCGGCCGAACGCTGATCACCAACTGCCCGCGGCAAATCAAAAGGATTAATTTTTGCTTCCGAGCTCAAGGAAATATTAACATAAGTCCCGCCAACGGCATCGCACAGATGTTTATATTCTCTTTCCGGATCAATAACAATAACGTCCGTACCAAACATCATGGTACGCAAAACTTCCAATTTGATAGTATAACTTTTACCGGCACCCGAAGTAGCAAAGACAACTGTATTAGCATTTTGTAAAGAAAAACGATCAAATAATATCAAACTATTGTTATGGCGATTAATACCATACAAAACGCCCTCATCAGAACTCAATTCAGACGAAATAAAAGGGAAAGAGGAAGCCGCTGGCGAAGAATTCATGTTAAAACCAATCATTAATTCGTCATTACCCAAGGGCAAGGTTGAATTAAAACCCTGTTCGGCTTGATACAAAACTTTTTTAGAAAAAACCAGCCGAGAGCCAAACAAAGCCTCAACGTCAGAAGTTAAATTATCCAATTTCTCTTTAGTCTCGCTATAAATTGTAACGTAAAGGCCAAATTGAAAAAAATGTTCAATCCCCTGAGTCAAATCATCTCTTAATTTTTCAATATCGCGCAAAGCGGTTTCCCGAATCGGGTCACGAGGTGCTCCCTTCTCGCGATCGGATAAAATTTGGGCTTCCAAAGCACCAACCTTATTTCTTAATTGCTTTAAAATAATGTTGGATTTAACCGGATAAAAATACATGGCAATGTCCAAGGGCACGCTTAAATTAATTATCGGCGCAAACCAGCCAACAGCGATATAACGAGGATAGCTAAAAGCAAACAAGGTTCTGGCAAACTGATCACCAATTTTAATATAGGTCGGAGTTACTTCCAAAGCCGCCGGCGCGATCAAATCTTTAATCGAAACCAAGCCTTCGCGATAAACCCGTTCTTCTTCCAAAAGAATTTTTTGCTCTTCTAAATCCTGTTTTTCTTTTTGCCGCTGCTGTTCATCTGCCTGCTGTTGGTTTGCCAAAGCCGCCAGTTTCTCCTCTTTAATTATTTCTTGGGGTTTTATTGCCATATTATTCTTCAACTCGTAGTTTATTTACTTCAACCATTTTTTCTTTATTATAAACATCCGGATTATAAGTATTATAGTAAAGCTCAACTAAACTTTGGGTATCCAATAAAACTGTTTTTAAACTCATACTACCCAAACCACTGACAATATTGTCAACTCGCTGCATTAAATCCCGCCGCCTTTTAATAAACGCTTCCTGACTAAGCTTTACTTCGGAAGCAGCGGAAAAAAGACTAAAAAATCTTGAAGCCCACGATTTTTGTTTATCCGACAAAGGATTATACGGTACAATGATATAAAAACGCTTAGTCATTATATCTCCCAATTCAACCAGCTCGGTAATGTATTGCCGGTATTCAGCAGTTTGCATCCGCAGTAATTCATTGGTCTGCTCTTTTTCAATTTTTTTAAGCCGATTAAGGTAGCCATCAATATCTAATTTGCGTGACTGAATGACAATTTGTAAGGGAAATTCCAAATAATTTAAAAAACTAACGTAAGCAGAAATTATGGCGTTCTGTTCGTCTTCGGATTTTAGAGAAAAATTAATGCTGGAAACTAATAATACCGCGCGCAGGGTGCCATCCTTTAAAATAACACAATCCTCTCGGATTTCAGCAATATCCAAGTATTTTTGGGTGGCAGCGCTAGGTTTACTTCCGGCTAATTTTTTTGATTTCATATTAAATTATTTAAACTGGTTGGTGGCTCTTTTTCACCCTGATAAATCCCGCCAGTATCAACTACTAAGGCAAGTTCGGCTAATCTTGAAGCTCTAACCTTATTTTTAGTCCTAATCTGTGGTGGTAAAGTCGGGGTTTTGGTTTTAGCATAACCTTTTAACTCGCTATTAGAAAATAATTTTTGCCAAACTTGTTTTCTGGGTCTTTTTAAAGTTTGAATAATATTAAGCAAAAAATAATGAATTGGGCGCCCATTAATTTTAATAAAGGCAACAACAAAGGTAACTAAACCGATGATGACAAATTCCAGTAAAAACAAGGTGAAATCAGCCAATTTATAGGAAACAAAGATTAAACCGCCGCCAACCAAAAGGATAATAAACTGACGAACAGTTATCGGTCCGATGACTTTGTCTTCAACGTCAATAAATTGGGGAACAACAAATTGCTGCATATGCTAGCTTATAGCTTATAGAGATACTACTTCCCAAAAGCTAATTTAATATCTTAATTTTTGATTTAATTCAATTATTGCTTCTACTTCTTGAGAGGTCAAGGTGGGCTGATTTGCTTTTTGTTTTTCTTCAATTATTTCAGCAATCGGCTTTCTTTCTTCCATGCTTTGATCGCCCAAGGCTAAATAAAGACGGTAAACTTCATTTTCTTTCCAGGCCTTTATTGCCTGGGTTTTTTTAGTAAATGATTCCTCTTCCAATAAATCAATTTTTTCAATAATCTTTTCAATTGCCTGCTGAGGCGTGGAACCTAAGCGACGAAAATCAATCAAAGTCATGGAATGGATTTCTTCAATTGGCCCGGTTAATTTTGGCTCAAACCTAACATCTTCAATTTTTGGCTTGGTAAAAGTATTGGCAGCTGGCATTTGAGGTAACGCAGGTGGCTTGGGAGCGGCTACTGGCTGCGGTTTTTCAACCGCTACTGGTTTAATTGGTGTAACTTTTGCCGGTTCAACTGGCTTAGCTGGGGCGGAGAAAACAATTTTTGGCGGTGATGAAACCAGTGGCTGTTGGGCTAAAAGCTTTTGGACCTCCTGTTGTAAATCAGAAAATGGTTCCTGGCTTACTCCTTGTCTTAGCTTATTACTCAATTGATCCAGAACTTGATTAATCGCAAGCATTATCCGATCGGCCTGGACCGAAGTAAATCCCATTCCACCCGCCGTGGGCGAACTCAAAAGTGCTTCTTTGGTTTGGACTTGATCGCGAATGTGCTTAAGCCTGGAAGTAATGATGCTGGTGAAACGTTTAGCTAACTGCTGATCAGTAAAATGAATGCCTGATTTTTTAATCACCATCTCTATTTCTTCGTCTAAGTTCAGCGGCTGACCTAATGGCTCACTGGGTGTAACCGGCGCTGGGGCTGGGATGGGTTCCACAACAGGAATTGGTGGCAAAACTGGCTGACTGAGTGGTGGCGACGGTACGACTTCTGGCTTTGGCAAAACTGGTAGTGGCTCAGGCTGAAGCGGGGCAGCAGTTTGATCTTTTTGCTCGCCATTTTGGGTATAATCCAAAACCTGCCCGCCCTTCAAAATCTTCAAAACACCATTTTCATCGCGAAAAAGTATTTCTTCAGTGGCAAATGGATTTTCAATTTGCTGCTCTTGAGCGAGGGCACTAAAAAAATCATCGGTTTTTTTATTATCATTAACTGCCATTACTTAATTTATTATTTATTGATTATAAACCTAAAGCTTTCTTTAATTCATCAGCCTTATCGGTTTTTTCCCAGGTAAAATCAGCGTCATTTCTGCCAAAATGGCCATAACAAGTGGTTTTTCGGTAGATTGGCCGCAAAAGCTTTAAATGCTCAATTATTCCGGCTGGCTTTAATGGAAAGACTTCTCTAACAACCTGCTCAATTTTTCCTTCATCAACTTTAGCTGTACCTTCAGTATTGACTAAAATTGAAATCGGGTCAGCCACGCCGATAGCATATGCCAACTGAACTTCGCATTGTGACGCCACTCCGGAAGCAACAATATTTTTAGCAATGTAACGAGCCATATAAGCAGCTGACCGGTCAACTTTTGACGGATCTTTGCCAGAAAAAGCACCACCACCATGGCTGCCATGACCGCCATAAGTATCAACAATAATTTTTCGGCCAGTTACGCCGGTATCACCATGAGGCCCACCAATAATAAATTTTCCAGTTGGATTGATATAATATTTTGTATCCTTATCCAGCCATTGGCCGCAAACCGGTTTAACCACTTTTTCAATAATTTCTTTTTCAATTTCATCATGTTCAACCTCGGCGGTATGTTGAGTGGAAACAACTACTGTTGCCACCCGCTGCGGCTGGCCATCGGCATAATCAACGCTAACCTGGGATTTGCCATCCGGTCTTAACCAGGCTAATTGACCACTTTTTCTGACTGCGGCCAAAGTTTGGGTGAGTTTATGAGCCAAAACTATCGGTAAGGGCAGATATTCAGGAGTTTCGTTGGTAGCATAACCAAACATCATACCCTGATCACCAGCGCCTTGCTCTTTAAAAAGGCCTTGCCCAGCCGAAACGCCTTGCGAGATGTCCGGACTTTGTGCATCAATTGAAGTTACGACCGCACAATTTTCCCAATCAAAACCAATAGTCGGATCGGTATAACCAATATCCTTAATAATTCCCCTGACCACTTTTGGCACATCAATATAAGTACTGGTAGTCATTTCTCCGGCCACAACAACTAACCCGGTAGTGACTAGGGTTTCAATTGCCACCCTAGATTTGGGATCATCAGTTAAAGCTGCATCCAAAATACCATCCGAAATTTGATCGCAGACTTTATCGGGATGACCTTCAGTTACCGACTCTGAAGTAAAAGTGTACTTTTTATTACTCTTTGCCATTTTAATATTTCCTTTCTTGTCCCCAAGATAGCTGCCAGCTGTTAGCTTTTAGCTGTTAGTTATTTCTAATAATAATTACTATAGTGAATTGGATTACAAATATATAGCTCAACTCCTTCTATAAGCTACTAGCTAAAAGCTAACAGCTACTTACTATTCCAACCATTCAAACTGTTTCTTTTTAATGTCAAAATATGCCATTTTATTATAACCTTTTTTTCCTAAATTAACCAGGATATTACCAATTTGTAAACCAACTCTGGCCGCGTCATTTTGGGCCAGGCCCAGCCTGTCTTGCAAAACATACCTTAAAAATAACCGAACAAACTTCAATTCGCCGGGATTTTGATTAAATTCTTTGACAAAATCAGCGCCATACTGCTTGACCCAAACTGAGGTTAAAAACTTATTTAGTTTGACGTCCTCTTGCAAAAAATTACTAATATCGTCTTTCTGGGCTAAAAGCCTAAAAGCCGCAATCGTCATATTGACATCCTTTTTTTGAACTGCGGCAAAAAATTCTGCCCTCAACCTACCCTTATCCTCTTTAACCAATTTGACTAATTTTTCTTCAGCTTTAGCAATTGCGCTTTGCGCTTTTGGATCACCTTGATAAGCCTTTATAATATCCTGTTGGGCGCTAGATTCAACTTTTTCTAAGGCTAAAGACTCTGTTGGCAAGAATGGCGTGGCTGACGAAATTCCGATTTGCTGGCTGGGTAACTGATGGCCGGTTAACGGAACCTCGGGGGCAGTGACAGTAAAACGTAAAAAATCATAAACTTCCAATATCTGTTTTAAAATATCTTTTTGTGAATTATCCAACTGCCGAACATTTTTACTTGTATTAATATATTCCAAAAAACTCAATCTGCCTTTGCGCTTTTCCGTTTCCGTAGATTGATCGTAATCTTTTAACCAATTTTTAATTAACGGCTTAAAATCACCCGTCACGCCTTCAATCTTTAAATTGCGATTGCCAAACTGCTCTTCATTATCTTTTAATGAGGCCAAAACCAGTTTTCTTTTCTTCTCTTGGCCGGTTTCTTCGCCATAGGGATATTCAGTAAATCCTTTCACACCATTAATCAAATCAATCTCTAAACTTAACCCCAAAAGGAGCTGGGATTTAAACAATTCTTCCGCCTCTCCCTGGGGTAAAACGGAAATACAGGTCCAAGCTAGTTTCAATAAAATACTTTTGTACTTATCAGCCAATTCTACAGGCATATCTGATAATATCTTGCCTTTTAATAACTGGCTTAAAACCAACCAGAGCTCCAAGGATTCACCAACGTAAAAACCATTAATATATTCATTGGCCGCTGAATTAATTTGGGTGAAAACATCAAGATTAGCTAAATCTTCAGCTTTAATGGTATGAATTTTTTCTAGTCTTGGATCAAACATGATTAGTTTTAATATTTATTTTCTATTTAACTTCGGCGGCATCGGCGGAATTTTTCCTTCACCTGTTCCCGATGGTTTTTCTTTTTTTGATTGTTCATTAATAGATTTCAAATTAGTATTTATACTGGCCAGTAAGCCGCTGACTGAACCAGGATCTAAAACACCACCGGCACCAGACTGATGATCCCTAACTTGACCAAGCAATCTATTTAAATCAGCTTTGACCCCGCTTTCAACCGGTGATTTTGGCATTTTATCCAAAGTTGAAGCAACGTTAGCCAATATACCTTCAATCCCAGCTAAAGCTTGAACTATGGCGGTGTCGTCAAATCCAGCAACCGCTTTTTTGAGCTCTTCACCTTCCTTTTCTACATCTTTTTGAGCTACTGGTGCTAACTTTGAAATATCTTCTTGGGCTTGTGGTCTAGTTTTGACGTTTAAGCCGGTTAGAACTTCTTTAGTCTTATCACTTGGAGCATAAATTCCTTTGCCAACCCCGGCCATTTCCGCGATTGCTTCCTGCTTCATTTGTTTACTAGCAATATTATTACCATATTTTGATTTAATATCAGTTTCAATCTGCTGCTGCTGGTCTGTGCTGAGTGACTGCCAGAATTGATTTAACTGTTCATCAGCCAAACCCATAGTTTGAGCGTGAGCTTTTTCATGAAGAGCCTGGTCTAGCCGGCTAGTTAAACTGGCATTATTGTGAAGCCGCAAAGTTTTAGCATTTCTTAAACCTTGCTTGAATTTCTCAACTTGTTCATTTATCTTTTCAACCGCCATTCCTTGGGCTTCCAAATCATGAGAGTACTGAGCGGCAAGCATTTCAATAACCTTATCTTTATTTTCTCCTTCAAAATATGCCGCATCCATGGCTGAATTAACGCCATAAGCTTTTTGTAACTCAGGGTCGCTGAAATTGATACCAGCTCCGGCTTGCAGCGCACCGGCTTTAGTGGTAGATGCAGTTTTGGTTCCCCTCACCCGATCCAATTCTTTTTGATTTAAAGCGTCGCGGTGCCTGGCATACTCAACCGCTGATTCATATTTATTCTGATCATTTTTGTATTCATCAGATTTATAAAAGTCATTGGCATTGTCATACCTATGAACTGCTTGATTAGTCCGGACAAATTTTTCTCTATCAAAGTCCTGGGCCATTCTTGAATAAGGCACAGGAGACGGACCGGCCGTAGGTGACGGTTGCGGCCCAAGAGCACCAGGCGTTGGGCCAGGAGTAGGTGACGGTTGCGGCCCAGGAGCACCAGCGGCTTGAGCTGCCCGAGGTGAATATGTAGCGTATTGTTTAAACATATCCTGCTCCATCTGCTCTTTTTTAGTTTGATCCGTTTCCTTATGAATTTTTTCTAATAAACCACTGTCCCTAGCTATACGTAAACTTAGCAATGGCATAACCCAATCACCAGTGCGATATTTTATACTCTCTGGCTTGGCAGTCTCGCTGCCGCCAACTTTTTTAATCATACCTACAGCCAACCAAGGTTCAATAGCATCCAATAGGGCTATATTCCTTAATAGATGAGGTGCATACTCCCCACCAGCCAAAACTTGAGTAAGGCCATTGTCTTCAAATTCACAAGTGCTGTCACCAATTTTTCCACCGGCTAAAGCTATGGCAGTTCTACTATTAAAATGTTCGCCAAGAAAAATTTCTCTCTGACCTTTAAATTGTAAATTTAACATATCCATTGTTAATTCACTAAAGGGCGCCGCAATTCTCATTTTTTCACCCTTAGCATCCTTGCGATCTTGGACTCCAGTTATACCCTGATAATGAAAAGAACTTCTATTTCGCCCAACTTCTTTAATTGCTTCAGCTAGTTCTACCCTACCCCCTTCTTTGGCTCTTTTGATTTCTTTATTGGCGTCTTTTTTTAAATAACTTCGGCCATCCGGCCCGATTTCTTCCCATTCAAATCTGCCAGTTTTTTCATCATAATCATTCCAAGCAATATCACCTGTTACGTTGTTAGCTTGAGTTAATCCAGCCACACCAAAATGTTTAGTGGCATGAGCTATTTCGTCACCGGTTGCGGCCGTATATGCACCGGCCTCATGATCACCTAAAATGTTATGCCACACTTTCTCATAATGTTCCTTTTCTAAGTGGAGAGGCATATTGGTTCTGGGATCAATTGGCGCCATATTACGAAAAATCTCTTGATCCATTACATCATCTTCAAACCCGTTTCTAAAGGCAGTTTGAGCCACCCCTCTTAGCTTAGCTCGCATTTCCGGCGTCTTATGGGTTTGATATTGCTTGTATAAATTAGCGGCATAGTTGGCCAATTTTTCTTTTGGTAAAAATAAATATTCCGAAGCGTATTTTTGTGAATCGGCTATTTTCATCTGTAACCGCCGAGGCTGAGCCACGCCGGTAAATGCTTTTTCAAACATTTCTTGGCCACCTAGAGCGGCACCTTCTTTAGCCTTGGTATACAAAGCCTCGCGTCGAGCCACCCAACCCCGATACATTGCTGCCGGATTGACCCAGGCTGGTAACCTATCGTCATAAACTGCTTCATTAACTTTTCTACCGATATATTGAAAAGGCGCTTTGCCTAAGGTCTTGGCTCCTGTGCCAATAAGTCCGCCTACACTTCTAAGCGATGAGGTGCCTAAGCTTTTCATTTTTGACATTGCCGCTCCGCCCATTTGGCCGCCAGCCACGCCCAGCTGCTGAGTAATCATTAAACCGGCCATTAGCATGCCAATCCCGATAATCAAGGACAGCATATTTTCCACTTGGCCAATCCCGGTAAAAATTCCGTTATTATCTTCCTCGGTTATTGGCTGATTGGTTTGGCCGCTTGTATCCTTATCAGTTGTTTCTAAAGAAGTTTTTAGTGAATCTAAACCGGTTGCACCCAAGCCAATTTGTTCACCGCCAATTGAACCCTCTCGGTCAGTGGAAGCAACCGCAAAAGTCAGCCAAAGGAAAAACGCCAAAATTGGACCAACAATGACATATTTGCTAAATTCCTGCCACCATTGCTGAGCATACCGCTCAGCTTTAGGAATGGCTGAAAGAATATAAGGTAACGGTGAAAGCACCACCAGCATCCAAAGCATAATCATTCTCATGATAATCACAGTCATCATGGTAAAAATTACAATACAAGCAACCAGTAACAAGAAAACTGCCAAAATTCCGCTGACCACTATGGCCGTAGGACTAATTCCCTGCTCAGTATTAGCCTTAGTCTGGACATCATAAGTACTATATAGAATGTCATTGATATGCAAAACAGCGTACAAATTACCACCGGTTCCAATTTTAACAAAGGCCGCAACAAAACTCATCATTATCACCTGGGCAAAATCAATGATAAAGCCACAAATTAAACGGCTGAAATTAATTAAAACCGCCATCAGCAAAATTTTTGGCAATAACCGCTTGAAATTGTAAGCTTCAATCCTTAAAATTGTGGCCAGGGCAATAACCAATAAAACCAAAACAAAAAATAAATTAGAAACATCCCTTACTAAAGTCCAACCGATTACCACGGCCTTGGCTTTAACAAAACCATTATATTTTAAGAAAAAAATCAAGATTTTAGTTTCAGTAGTGATTACAAAACCTTCCAAAGTAACTGCCTTTTCAACCACCCAGCCAACAGCGGTGACAAAAAAACTATCGGTATCGTTATCCTTGGACTCGGTTTGCTCACCAGCGGCGCTGACCGGGGTTACCTGTAAAACTGCCAAGGTCTTTTCAAGTGGGTCGGCGGTTTGAAAATTCAAAGCTAAGCCCGGCAAAACACTAAAAGCAACAGAAGACAGTAAAACTGCTGCGAATACCAAAACCACGGTTTTTTTGAATTTAAATTGTCGCGGAATCGTTTTCATTACAATTTTTAAAATTTACTGTAATAAGGATAAACAGTAATTACGCCATTATAATACTGCCAGGCGTTACTATTAGTATCACAAGTATTACCTTTATACCCCCATTGATTATCAACCGGCAAACATTGGCTACTGCCGCAAGTATTATCATCATTGCAAGGAGTGCCTTCTAAAACACCGCCACATCTTAAGTTACCATTACACCAATTCCAATTATCCCGGATTTGAATCTTGGGCACGACGTGACATTCTTGCTCATTGCAACAATCAGTTCCGCCAGCCGTAATCGGATGGCCCACGCACTTTAAAACCCCGTCCCGAGCGGCTTGCTGTAAATCCCAGAAAGAATACAAATGGCTAACGTCAAACGGATTAGTTTTGTCCGGATGGCTACGCAAAGCTTGGCCGGAAACAGCATCTTTTTTACCATCACCCCAATCAACGATGTAACCGTTTAATGGTAATTGCTGTGAATCAATATCAGTAGTAAATACCATTTTAACGTAATCGCCACCATAGATTTTAACATCACCCAAATTTTGGTTATTAATCTTAATTGAAGAAACTTCTGGTGCCACTGCACAGTAAGAATCATTTTGTTGAATACAAGAGCCGTCTGGACAATTTTCCGGTCCAGCACAAATTTCACCATTGCTGGCGCCACCAACACACTTAAAGATATTCAAGCGTTTATTGTCAGTACCGGGAGTTGCCGGATTAAGACAGATTGAACTCGGTTCAGCCCAATGGTAAGCATCAACCGACCGATAGGTTTCATTATTAGACCGCACTTTACAAACAGAACCAGTCGGACACTCATCACCGCGGTCACCACCTTCTTGAGCCGGTTTACAAGATAAATCCTTGTTTGGACCATCAGAACATCGACCAATAATACTAGTACTTTCACCACAGGTTGGCGCATAAAACGGGCAACAACTCCGGCCCTCATCCGGGCCAGTTTGGCAGGCATTGTCCGAACCGGAACAATAGGTATCATTCAAATTAAGCTTAAAAAGGGTAAATAAACCCAAGACACCACCGATGCCAATTTGTTCGGTTAGACCTTCTAGCAAATCCTCAATTTGGGCGCCGGAGGAGCCGGAAAATATATTTAACGATGAAAGCAAAGATGAAATAACGTTTGAGTTAGACCCATCGGAGGATCCTTCAACGCTACCGGACATATTCTCTAATGTTGAATCAGGTATTACACTGAGAACATCGTCTAACCAGTTCCATTCATCATTAGACATGATTGTTGTTTTATAGAGAAAGTAATGCAAATAGGTAATACAATTGCCGGCACCGCCACAATTTGCACCTTGACCGCTGCAGCCCTGGGGCCGGCAACTGGTAATTTTTTGAATAGCAAAGTTCAAAACAGCAGTTAAGATAGCAATTGGCAGCGTGACTGCACCGACAAACATTTCCATCACCGATGCGCCAGTAGAAAAGAAAAGGTCAAATAAATCAATGTCACAACCGAAAAATCCAATTTCACATGATTGCCCGGTTGGATCTTCTCTGCCCATAGCGGATAAAACTTCATCTGAATTAGCCGGCAAGATACATTTTTCATTGTTACCGCACTGATTGTCTGCCGGTTGGGCATAACAATAATCACTTCCGCCAGCGTTACTACACTTAGGCAATGGGTCACATTTAGCACCGTCAAGACATTTACCATCGCTTGGACAAGTAGCACCATCAATCAAACATTTTTCAACCGCACAAGAGCCACCTTCTTCGAGCGGACAAACATATTCAACTGAGCAATTCTTTTGAGTATTGTAACTGTCGTCGGCTTTTTGGCAAAGGCCAAGGGTATAATCACATTTGCCAGCTACGCCATTTTTCGGCTGACAGTCACTGTCGCTATAACACCAGCCGCAGTTGGCCGGGGCCGACTCACAATTATCGCAAACACCCGGAAAACCTCTGTCTAAAGCATCTTCGTCAACATAACCGCAAATTTTAAAATTATTGGTTTCGGCATTGCAGGAACTTTCCGGACAAGCACAGCTGATTTCCCGACCGTCCTGAGTTACAATTTCATTGGTTACCACATCTTTGCAAACTCCGTCACCTTGATACTGCCAACTGCCATAATTACGGACAAAAAGCCGCTTTAAATTATCCATACCTTTAACCTCGGCGGTCACTAGCTGGTCGGATTTATTGTTAATTTTATTGGCAATACCAGTGCTCTGAGGCGGATAAGCACAATTGAAGCTGCCATATTTGGCAGAAGTTTGATCGCAAGAATAAGGAATTCCCGCCCTGGCTTGAAACGGAGTATTAAAATTAATCCGGTCAGGCGAAGCCACCCACAGTGGTCCAACCCCGGCATAAGAACTTGAATTCCAGGCGGCTGGATTTTCTACCGGCAAAGACGGTACCACCGCACCGTATGGCGCGATATCAAAATTATAAAGATAGTTTAGGCCTGGGACAGTATAAGTCGAACCGCTGTTATTGGAAATCCGGCTCCACCAAGGTCGGCTTTGACCAAAAGGCGTAACGGTTTGAACCAGAATCTGACACCATTCCTTCCTGGCTTCAATTGTAATATCAGCATCTGGACAAATACAATTTGATCCGCCGATATTGAAATCAATACTTTCTAACCTATTATTAGTACCAAATTTAAGATGGGCTTGCCAACCCTTAGAACCATTAATAAAAAGCGTAGAGTCTTTACCTTTAGGATCAGGTAAAAAGTTTACCTGAGTAAAGGCGCCGCCGCAAGCTTCGGTTTGACAACCAGCAGTCGAGGTAATCATTCTTAATTTAACAATTTGCCATCTTTCCAGCTGCCAAGCAGTTGGTACTGCCCAATTAAAAATTCTTGGCGATGGGGCGCCCGTAGCACCGGCACCGACCGAAGCGCAACGGGTGCTATCTGTTCTAAATAAACAAGCTTGCAAACCGTAAAAATTTTCTTTAGCCTTTAAACAATAGTAAAGCGGCGTTTGGGTAATGAATGGCTGCTCATCAACAAAGCCGCCATTAATTAATTCTATTGGCCACCAATTCAAACATTGTTGCGGATTAGCCGGATCAGTTTCAATGCAATAACCAAGCCAGCCACGTAAACGCAAATTGTCCGAAGTGACATAATCACAACTCAAAGAGTCAGCCGCTGGATAAACCCGGCAACTTGGCGGAACATAAGCGTTATTGCCAACCTGCAAATTCGGCTTTATTTTAATGTCGTCAAAATAAGAACTACCGACAACATCATGAATAACGTCGGCCGTATCACCAGTCCAAGGATTATGACCACTTCGGCTAGTTGGTCCCCAATTACTTAAAATAATTTTTATTCTTGTTGTCGCCGAGTTAGTCCTAAAGCTGTTTTCTCTAAAAACCCAATCGCTTGAACGCCCTAAGTTTAATACATGGTTAATTCCTAATGATGCTCCTTCATCATTAAATTGTTCAACGGCCACTATGGCACTACCTTTAAGCAAATTTTTGGTATTCATAAAGGCTGACATAATGTATTCGGAACTACCAAACACATCAATTTCTTCCGAATTAACAACGTATGGACCGCTAAGTTTAAGAAACTTTGAGCCTTCAGGAGCGGAAGAATCCAATCCTTCTTTTTGAGCGGCAATTGGACTGTCAATTAATTTAGAGTAAGTCAAGAGCCAAACGGCAGTTGAAAAACTTTGAGCCGGCGGTTCAGTTAATAACGGGTATCTCAAATTCCAACCAAACGGCTTAAGCGAATTTGATAACTCATTTTCAAAATTAGTGCCAGGCGAGAATACAATACCGCCTTTTTGAACCATTTCCGAATAAGGATAATCACCTTGGATAATTTTTGGCAAATCAGTTTGAATTTTGGCATTAGCCAATTGTTGAGTGAAATCTAATCCAGCCTTAACGTAGCCGCTCAAATCCCTGATCTCTTCAAGGGAACGGTAATAGTCCTGGCGAGCACCTTCTTTCTTGGGCGCAATAAAGTCGCTGCAATTACCGTTGTCATCCAAAGAATCGCACAAACCAATGCTGGTACAATCATTGCGCTCACCCTGGCTGCCGCTGCCGGGAAAAGTGGCATAGCTGCTACAATAAAGCCAAGAATTACAAATCCGGTCAGGTGTAACTTTCAAAACAACATTAGAATTGCAAACGCCGGCACATTGATTAACGGCAATACCGTTGTTAATGGTTGGGCCACTGACATTGGCATCAAAATTTAAATAACTTGTATCATCTTCACCAATCTTATAATTAACACTGCTGCGATCATTGAACAAAACACAACCATTCTCATGATTAACAATCGCATTACAACTTAATTTATCAACAGAGTCACTAAGAACATAGCTAACATCGGTGGGGACTAACCTGATTTCTTTAACATATTTATTGATGTAATTAGAAGCTCCAGTTTGATCAATCCGGAATGATAAATTGGTATGAACAACTAATCTACAAATTTCATCCCTTTCCGGCACAAAGAAACGACCGGAGTACTGCCTGCTATTAGGTAAATTCGGCGTATTGTCAGCACTACGACTATCTTTAGCCCAAGGCAATACTAAAACATTGCCATTACAAATTTGACCACCAGGACAATCACTGTTGGCTGTACAGACTGTAGGCAAATTACCAGCATTTAAAACCAACGAACCACCGGCATCGGTACAAACTCTGACCATTGAATGATCAAAAGAGGTAATGGCCGGACAATTACTGATTTCAATAAAAGGCTGGCCGGTATTATACCAAAGCCGATCACTATCATTGGCAGCATCAGTACCAATAACAGTTAAAGTATAAAGTTTATCATGTCTCAGCGATACACTTTGATAGTTAGCGCAAAAAGCATTCGGATTGGCCGCCGACTGACAAATATTCCAATCATCGGGCAATTTATTATCATCTATATCGCGCTGCAAATCACCGTTTGAGACAATACTTTTACCATATTCGGTAGTCGGATCAATAAATTGGGTACAAGTACTATACTCATCCGAACAAGTACCGGCAAAAGTCTGTCCTGGATGGGGTACTCCTAATGGCGGGGAAACCAACGGACAATCAGGTGTGCTGGCTGTTGAATTGGTTTTAAACCAACCATAAGTATTTTGATTCGGGATTGGCTTATATTCGCAAGTCTTTGACCCCGGATTTTTAAAGTAGGCAAAACCATTGCCGGTTTGAAATTCGTCACAACCGACTTGCTCGCTAGTACAAAGGATTGAACTATAGTTATCCGGATTATTAACTCGATAGACCGTCTGGTAGCTAGAAATTTCATCTTCATTGTTAATAGCCGGTTGGCCTAAAGACTGACAACCTTTATATTGGGCATCACACTGATAGGTTGGCCGGTTAACCATGTAAATAATCTGATCAGATGGGATTCTAACCTGAGCGATTGGGTCAGCGACATTGAAACTTTGGCCAAAAGGCGATGAATAATTATAAGTATCAATTAAAGCTTCGCAGCCAGCGGCCTGCTCCCGGCATAAATGATTAAATGATTTCAAATTATGAACCCGTTTATAAAAATCAGTGTATTGTTTACAACCAAGCATAAATTGCGGCGCGGCCACAGCCGGACTAACAAACGGATTAGTATCGCAACTCGCCGGGGTCGTCCAGGAACCTTTGATTACGTAGCTGTAACTATTTATTTCCTGAATTCTAATATTATCAACATAAAATTGGGTACTAATTCCATTTGGAGTGGTGATAATTAATTGGGCAGTCAATTGAGCCGGATAGTCGCCACCAGTATAAACAAATGGGCCAAAACTATAGTAATTCCATTCCGGTTTAATATTGGTAGTGCCAATCACAGTAGTTTTAACCGTCGTACCGGTGGTGGTTGCCATCTGAACCTGGGCGTTGCTGATTATGGTTGCCGAATCACTCTTGGCCCAAAACGAAATCAGATAAGTTTTACCCTCGGTCATTTGGCTGCTTATCAAACTGCAATCTTCAGCCAGCGGCTCAACTTTGCAAGTGTCTGTAGTTTGGGAATCTTTAGCAATACATTTACCGCTTGACGAATCATAACAATTATAGTCATTTGGATTTGCCGCATCGCACGCCTGATATTTAATAATATTGTCGGTACAAGGACCATTATTTAAATGGCCGCTGGTTGTTTCTACAATAGTTCTGTTATCGCTAGCAATTAAATGACTCTTTAAAGAATGGCCACCGACCACTAACGCTTCGGTGTCAATTGAACCATAACGCCAACCGCTGGAAGTACCAGTTTCAAGATCATTAAAGTAGGCCGTATAAACATTACCGCCAGCATTACCGCGGTACTGACGACAACCAGCCGCTTGAGCCGAACAAGCAATCCCTTCCTGGGGAATTGCCTGATAGACACAGGCCGTGCTGGCCGGATCCCAAGTACCATGAGTGCCAGAACAATTATCCATTGCCGCTGCTTCTGATTCACCTAAACGAGATTTTCTGTAAGCCAAACAGCTATCAGAGCAAGTAATAGTGTTGGGATAAAGCCGATAATAAATTTTACCATCCGCCGAATACAGCTGCTTGCAGAAAGGATTGCTAGCTATATCTTCTTGGCCATCGCAACAAACTGGTCGATTGTTCTGGCCCATTGTTTTGTCATCACACCAATAATCAGGCCAATTAGTATCAGCCGGACCATTATAAGGAATAACCTCTTGCGGTCCCTCGGCGGCCGCGGAAAGATTGTAAACTTTTAACTGATAACCAGTTTCACCTGAACCTTGCCAAGTGTAATAATTTTGACAAATTGCCCCCGGCTCGGTCGGTTTTTTGCATAAACGCAAGTACTGATAATACTCTTTAGCCTCGCCACCCTGAGAAACCTTGTCCAGATTGGTAAATTCATCACAACCTTCTTCACTGGCTGAACATTGAGCAGCGGTTTTAGGAATAAAATATTCTATTGATTCTTGGCTTTCAAAAAATGTTGTTGATTGTTTATAAGCATTGTAACCAACGCACTCGGCTGGACAATAATCATCCAAAGCCGCCACGCCGGGGACGGCCGGGCCACTTTTATCAAGCGGTGTATAACTTTCGCACCCCACTTCATCGGCTCGGCAATACAAAGCATAGTTATTACATAAGCCTGGATCATTTTGATAATCACCACTGCAGCCAAAGGAAGCCGGCGGTTTTTTCAGGTAAGTTAAATTAACAAGGCCATAATCCTTATAAGCCGAATAATCACCTTGGTAACCAATTGCCTCCATTTGGACACCGTCTAAATATATGGTTTCTGATGTTGAGTTATCAAAGGCAAGGGCAAAACTAGTGCCGGCAGCAGAAGTGGTGGTGGCGTCAGAAACAAATCGACGCCAATTAGTATTGAGATTAACATCCGGATCTTGATAAAAAGTAAGGTCAGCTTCTTTATTGGCAGTACCTTGCTTCCATTTTAATTTAACAAAATTGCTGACCGATACACCATCAGTCGCATTAGGCGCTTTGGCCCAAAAAGATACATAGTAATTAGTGGCCGGAGCAACTGCTACCAAACTATCAGTTTGGACACTGCCAAGAGGACTAATAACCAAACTGGAATTTCCCACTATTGCATTGGTAGTATTATTAGCGTCGTTGCTCAGTTGGCTAATTGAATCTCCCTGCCAACCTCTTTGGGCAATGTCACTAGACCAGGTTTCAAAACTAGCATTAGGAACAATGTTGCTGCCTAAATTATTTTTGGTTCGGATAAATTCAGAACAACCAGCGGCTTGGGCCGGACAACTTTGAGCATTACGATCTAAATGTAATTTGCTTTCATCTTGATCTATAGTCCCAATTAAATTTAAAGTAATTGGATTAGTAACGCAGCTATTAGTAACGGAAAAAGCATCAAACCAAGCTGTACCGCTGATTAAATCGCCGCTAGCCACTATCTGAATTTTTATTTTTCCATTGGCTGGAGCAATAAAATCAAAACTTATTTGTTCCCAGTCGTATTTCACCGAACTTTGTTTTTGGCTAACAGTTACACTGTTTGAATCAATAATTTTTAAAGTGATTGTACCGGCATTCAAACGGTTATGAATCTGGCTAGAAAAAGTGTAACTACCATTAGCAGTCAAAGTGAATTCATCGGAACTAACCGTAATCGGACCGGAAGCATTATAAGTAAAGAAGCGTAAACTGTTTTGGCCTAGAAAAACTTTTTCACTGGCACCCGAGACTTTTTCAAAATAAACTGCGCCAGCTGCATCAGTGGACCACTTTTCAGCCAAATAAACCGGACCAGTAGGTGAAGGGGCAACACCGGTTTCAAAACTTGGATTAGGTAAAAAATTAGTTAAAGATTCGCAACCAGTAGTGCTGCAAGCCACTCCTCGCTGAGGAATAACGCAACCGGCAGTAACAACACATTTATTATCAGTCTGACTCCACCATTTAGAACCACTACTGCAAGTTTCGCTAACATTTAAATCAATTCCGGCATTTAGATCCGAACAAACCGTCTGACCGCTGGCCATACTGCAACTGGCTTGTAATTTACAGCCGGCAATACACTTGCCGCCATTGGCACCGCAGTCGCTGTCTTGGTTACAGCTAGCCAAACTAACACTGCAAGTTTTCTGAGTTTGGGTGCAAGGTTTAAGAATTCTTTTACCTTCATTGGTGCAAGTCCAAATATTATTAATCGGATTATACTGCTGACAATACCAACGACAACCAGCATTATCAATACCGCAACCATTATAAACTAAAGAATTTTTAAGATAGCTAACCGCTTGACCGCTGCTATTTTGGTAAGATTGGCAAGTATTATAATAATCAGGGCAGGAATTACCGGCTAAATTCCAGGTTCTCCTTTCTTCAGTACAATAACCATAATATTTGCATGAGCCATCGTCATTTTCTTTAATACAGGACTGAAAATCCGCACAGTATTCCGCCCGGCCGACCAATCGCCTTGGTGGTACATCACCTGAATCACTGTAACTGCCATTATTATTGGCATCAATACCAGGGTTAATATCATCAAAAACAATATTGGGACCAAAGCCTTGGGCTTTACAGAAAGCATCAGGTGATTTTAAAACCCAGTTAGGATCAACTAAACGATAATATAAACTATCAGGATTGTCGTATTCAGACATTAAAGTCCGTAAGCTATAAGTTTTACCTTTATCATATTTACTAATTGCTTGAGCCGCTAATTCCCAACCAACTGGCACAATCCGATGAGCCCGCAAAATAACAATGCTCCGATAAGGAATACCGCGGTAAATAGAGCTAGCATCATAGTCCATAAAACCAAAAGGAGCATCGCCATTAATTAAGCCCTGATCAATTGCCTGTTTGATGGTTAACTTTTTATCAAGAGCAACTCTAAAATCTGGTTTGATTACACATTCATCCGGGCCGGGGTTAGCCGGGTCAGGACAAAAAGTGAGTTTAGATAAAAGATCGTATGGTCCTTGTTTAAAAACTCCGGTTTGCAACAAATCCAAAAAGCGCATCTGAGCCGCCTGTTGGCCAACAAAAAGCTGAGTGCCGCTATCACCGGTGTACAAAGCCTGGTCGGTGGTATCAGAGCCTGAAAAATTAGGCAAAGTAAGAGAAGATAAAGAAGATAAAAAATTATTATTACCACTGCTACCGGATCCGCCTTTCATTGCCGCCAAACCTTCTTTTAATAACCGATCAAAAAGTTTTCCAACCAAGGTATTGGCAAAAGTCGCCACTGCATCCAAAGCAATATCGCCGTATTGAACCTTTTCCCACTCTGGATCCTTTAATTCCGATAAACTCCTAGCCTCACCTTCAATCATTACTGTTGGCGTTAAAATTTTTCCAGTAATCTTAGAAACTTTGCCGATTAAACCCTTGTCTTCCTCGCGCTGTTTTATTGCCGCAAGCAATGAATTGGTCTTTTTGGTTTTATACAAACCAAAGGCACTAAAGGCAATACTGATATCATTGCCTTCCGGACTAAAAACCGGCGAAAAACGATCAATAAAATTCGGATCTTTGATAAAGTCACCCCAATTTTGAACTAATTCAGTGACCGTACACTTTGGTTTAGTTGGCCTTTCTCGGTGAGCTAAGCCTAAACCAATACCAATTTTTAATCTTGGGTTTGGATTACAAAGGTTTAAACCATCAATCCAGTTTTCACCTAAAGTTTCAATAAACCGGCCGGCGGCCTCATCAGCTACCGTAACTAAATAATCACCCCAGCCCTGAGTAATGAACATCGGCTGTTGGCCTTCACCGCCGGAAGCAAACCAGGTAGCCAAGTCGTAAGCCATAGTATTCATCATCTGGCTCAAGCCTTGTTTCAAAGCAAGAAAAACGGCATTCTTTAATTTATTCAATAAAGAAGCAAGTTTATCGCGAAGCGATTGACGTTTTTCTTCCTGCTTATCATTGGTGGCAACTTGCTTGGTTGTTCCTTTAATTGCTTCCTGAGTCCCCTTGTCATTAGTTTCAACCACCATGGCAGCTGCGGCTTCGGCCGCCGCTTGTTCTTCTTTATAAGGTGCTCCTATCATGTTTTCATAATCAACCTGACTTTCATCTGTAGCCTTGGCTGGCAGAGCACCCAACAACGAAAAAACCAATTCTTCGGTTTCAATTTTATTAAAAGCTAATTTGAAATTTACTTTTTGATAATTAATCTCTAGCGGATAAACCAAAGCCGGGGTCAACAGACTAAAAATTAGGCTAGCAATTACTAAGGTACAAACTGTTTTTTTCAAACCAAAAAACCAATATCTAATAAACCACATCTTAAACCTCTCAAATAAACTTATTGGGTTTTGACTGGGTAAAGACATTGTTATTGATTATTGGTTGATGATTGAGAAGACGATAATGTATCTTTAACTAAGCTCATTAAGTCTTGATCGGAAATTTGGTTTAAAATACCTTCCGACATTCCCGTTTTAATCAATAGAGCGCGAATTTCTGTTGGTGTCATATTTTCAACGCTGCTAGCTGTCAAACCACTTTGACTCAATCCACTTGATCCGGCACCAGTTAATTGCGGATTTTCAGCCGCCACCTGATTATAGGTATCAAGAATTTGCTGGTCGGTTAGTTGATCTAAATCGCTTGCCGTCATGCCGGACTGGAGTAAGGCTTGTCGGATTTGTTTGGCTTGGGCCTGGCTAGTAGCTGTTGTCAAACTGCCTGATTGGGTATTGGCCGTAGCACTACTGCCAGAGTCGGCCGTACCGGCACATAGTTTGCCTTGAGGGCAATTAGGGTTAGTGCCGGAAGTAATTTCTTTATTATCATCAATTCCGTCCGAATCAGTATCTTTTAAATAAGGGCTGGTGCTATAAATATAAAGTTCGTTATAATCCGACAAGCCATCACTGTCAGTATCCTTTTTCTGTAACCCCAATAAATCGTCATTAGCATTAATGTCGGCTTTAACGACAGATTGGTTTGTAATTGGCAAAAAATACTTACCCAACTGTGATCTAATCTGAAAAAAACCAACGCCGATTGCCACTAAACCAACAAGAATAATGGCCCTTGAAAGCAATATTTCTACCCGTTTTGGGTCGGAAAAATAATCTTTAAATAATTTGCTAAAAACCGCCGGCTTGGTATTGGTGGTATAAATTTCTTCCAAAATAGTGACGTTTTCTTTTTTTCTTCGGCCAAAAGGCGTCATCTTTTTTTGTTTAAAATCTAAATTTTAATTAAATACCCGAGTTTTAAAAGCAAAAATAGGCAAAAATTCTTGCTTTACTTCTTGCCAAATTTCTTAATCATAACTTAGCTATATTATATCAGAAAAAAACAATAAGTTGCAAGGGATGATGAACCTTAATTAAGATAGGAATCAAGTTTTTTTGCAAGTTTTATCCAATCAACAACAGCCAAATCTTGGGCTCTAACTTTTGGATCAAAATTGGCTTGTTTAAGCGCTTTTTTAATTTCATCTGACGGAACATGCAATCCAGCTGCTAAATTATTCTGTAGTTGTTTTCTCTTGGCCGAGAAACCAATCCTTACTATCTGCCAAAAAATCTTTTCCGAAACACCGGATAAATAGTTATCCACTTCATCTAATGTTTTAATTTTAGAAATTTTCAAAATCGCTGAATCAATTTTCGGTTTTGGCCAAAAATTATTATTACTAACCAAACCAATAATTTGAGGCTGGCCATAAAGCTGAACGGAAATTGCCAATAAACTCATTTGACCGGGCTGGGCACAAATTCTTTGGGCCACTTCTTTTTGCAACAAGAGTGTCATGACCAAAGGTTTATTGCTACCGCTTAAAAACTTTTTCAAAAAATGAGAAGTGATATTATATGGCAAATTAGCCACAATTTTATAGGAATTTGGTTTTAAATCATGGGTTAAAGGATCAATTTTAAGAATATCACCCTCAACTAATTCTAAATTGCTAACTCCGGCGAACTTACCTTTAAGCAGGCTAAATAATTTTTTATCCAACTCTACGCTCACGACTCGCTTAGCTTTTTGGACTAACGCCTCAGTCAAAATACCTAATCCCGGACCAACTTCTAAAACCAAATCATTATTTGACAAATCAGAGGCCGCGACAGTTTGCTCAATTACTTTTTCGTTAACTAAAAAATTTTGGCCTTTTTGCCGACTGGGAAAAATATTATAGGCTTGGCAAAGTAATTTAATTTTTTGTAAATTATCCATTTATTTTGCTTAATTAAGAACTATGATATATAATAAAGTTATGATTTATTTAGAAGGTCTTATGCATAAAAAAATTAACATTTGGCTGGCCATAATTATAATCGGCCTAATCACCATTGGTATTGCCTGGGTAATTTCGGCTCAAGCGGCTAATCCCTATGCCAGTATGATAATTATGTCAGCACCCCAAAAATGTTCTTATGATAACCCGCCCCTGGTGACTTGTCTGAGAACCTGTCCAATCTGCGGCAATTTGACTGGTCAATGCTCAGGTTTATATGAGGTCAAAGCACTATTTCTAAAAGGTTATAATCAATTTTACCAACAACAGGCACTCTGTATCGCTCAACCGATACCACCAAACGGCGGACAATTTTTACCGGGCAAAAAATGTATCGGCAATTATATCGGCTTTGGGCCGCACATTCTGAAAAATTTTGCCTGCTACCGTTAGCTTAGTTTTACCGATCCATTTCTTATAATTTCAATTTTTTTAGGAAAAACCTTAACTATAGTTGAGGTTTTTCTTTTTGCCAACAAACCAGCGGCCAAAATTAAATCAGGTTGATTCTTTTTATTAATAAATTCCTTAATTGCAGACTGGCTATGATAAAAAGCTGATTTACCAGAAATATTAGCTGAAGTTGCAATTAGAGGCTGGCCAACTTTTTTGGCTAAATTTTGAGAGATAGAATTTTTTGGCACCCGAACCGCGAAGCGAGGTGAAACAACAATTGAAAAAGGGCCGGGCCAATACTTTTTGGCCAAATTTTGCTGATTTTTATTAAAGCTAAAATTTTTTTTCACCTGCTCGGGATTGGCAGCAATGACGGTAAATTTAGAATCTTTACGATTCTTAATTTTTAAAATTCTGCCAACGACTTTTTTGGAATTAAAAATTCCGCCCAAAGCGTAGGCGGTATCAGTTGGATAAATAATAACGCCGCCCTTCTTTAAAACGGCGACTGCTTGATTAATTCCAGCTTTGGTTGGTTTAACAACTTGCATAATTGGCAAAGTAGAACGGTAGATCGGTACACAAGTAGAATAAAGCCTACCAATCTACCGTTCTACCAATCTGCCACTCTATTTTTATTTATCCTCTTATCTGTTTGACAAATTTATAAATTGAAAAAACTATTGGATTGAGAATTAAATCAAAACTGCCAACATATTCCCGAGGTAAAAGTTCGGGTGCAAATGATGTTTTAAAACGGGTAATCCCTTTCCATTTTGGATTATTAAATGTCTTACCGTTAATCCCACCAAAATCATAAAATTTATAACCCAACTTTTTGGCTTCCAAAATCGCCTGCCATTGCAATAAATACGTTGCCATTACTTCGCGGTACATATCCGAAGACGAGCCGTGTAGATAAGTACAGACCTGGCTGAAGAAAGAGACCATATTAACACCAATAACCTTATTTTCGTATTCAGCTATAAATAGTTTTACCGATCCTTCTTGACTTAAGATTTCAAACATTTTTTTATAATGTTCTTTGGGATGAGGCGAAAAACCATCACGGGTTGAAGTTTGTTTTGTTAATTGCCAAAAAGATTCAACATCAGAAAGTTCACTACTGATCCTAACTTTTACCCCGTGCCGCTGAGCTAAACCAATATTGTAACGAGTTTTTTGTTTCATTTGAGCCAAAATTTCTTCCTCGCTTTTACTAATATCAATTACCAAGCTGCATTTGGGCTGAATTTCATATTCACCCTTGCGAAAACCCGCATCCGTTAAAAGTTTTTCATTACCCATCAGCCAGGGCGGATCAACCCGAAGCAAAAAACTTTTTTCCACTTTGGCAATTTTTTTTATTTCAGTAAACAAGGCACTTAAATCTTGCCGGCGCAAAGAATTAATTACCGGCCCGCGCGGGCAATAAAGATAATTATATTCAAAAGGCAGTTCATGTTTTATTAATAACGCCGCAGCTTGCAGCTGACCTTCTTCATTGATTACACCTAAACGAAAAATTCGGTTGTCCAAAGATTTCTGAAAATCTCCCCACTGCCAAGACTGCAATAAACCACCATCAGCCGCATTACTTTTTACAAAGCTATCCCAATGTTGTTTAAATTCATCGCCAACTTGAATAATTGCCATAGTTAGATTTTAGGTAGTTAGGCACTAGGCGCTAGGTTGCTAGACTTTTTTCCTAAAGCCTAGCGCCTAATAGCTAAACAACGAAATTAATTAATCTCCCGGGTACAAATATAATATTTTTAATTGTTTTGTCGGCCAAATATTTATTAACTTTTTCGCTCTCCCGAGCTAAGGTTTCAGCCCGCTGCTCAGTAATATCAGCCGGGACTCTGATTCTATCACGAAATTTGCCATTAACCTGGACAACCAGATCTACTTCTTCTTCTTTAATTAAAGCCGGATTAAATTGCGGCCACTCTTCCTGGCTAATTGATTTCTTTTGGCCTAACTGTTGCCAGAGTTCCTCGGTAACATGAGGAGCAAATGGTGATAAAATCTTTAAAAATACTTCAGCAATGTCTTTGTCCATACTGCCAATCTCAATGATTTTATTAGCTAAAATCATTAGAGCCGAAATCGCCGTATTGTAATCTTGAGTTTCAATATCATGACCAATTTTCCGAATCGTTTTATTGGCTAGAAAAATCAAATCCTTTTGGGCTTCAGGAACAATTTTAACCTCGCCATTATAAATTGACCAAACTTTTTCAATAAAACGGCGGACACCAATTACCCCTTTAGTATCCCAAGGAATAGCTTGATCAAATGGCCCCATAAACATTTCATAAACGCGCAAAGTGTCAGCACCTAAATCGTTAACAACTTGATCAGGATTAATTACATTACCTTTTGACTTGGACATCTTTATTCCGCCTTGCCCTAAAATCATGCCATGAGCCGTGCGCTTTTGGTAAGGTTCAGGCCCGCAACTTTTTGGCACCGCGCCAATATCCCACAAAAATTTATAAACAAAGCGTGAGTAAAGCAAATGCAAAGTAGTGTGTTCCATGCCGCCGTTATACCAATCAACCGGTGCCCAGTGTTCTAATTTTTTATGATCAGCTAAATGCTTATCGTTTTTTGGATCAATATAACGCAAAAAATACCAATTTGAACCGGCCCAGTTTGGCATAGTATCAGTTTCTCTTTTGGCCGGTGAACCACAGACCGGACACTTTGTATTTACCCAATCTTTAATTTCGGCCAAAGGAGATTCACCATTGTCAGTTGGCTCGTACTTTTTAACTTCCGGCAGCTTGATCGGCAAATCGTGATCGGATACCGGCACCCAACCATTAGCCGAGGCTCCGGTTTCTTTACAATTTTTACAAAAAACCATGGGAATTGGTTCACCCCAATAGCGCTGACGGGAAAACACCCAGTCGCGAAGTTTATAATTCACTTCGGATTTACCAATATGATGTTTCTCTAACCATTTTGTTATTTTAGCGATTGCTTCTATGACCGATAAACCAGTAAATTCGCCGGAATTAACCAAAACACCATCGTCAATTTCAGTATAAGCTTCTTTCTTGATATTACCACCAGCAATTACTTCAACAATTGGCAAATTATACTTTTTGGCAAACTCCCAATCCCGTTGATCATGACCAGGAACTGCCATAACCGCACCGGTACCGTAATTGGCTAAAACATAATCAGCCACAAAAACCGGAATTTCTTCCTGATTTACCGGGTTAATCGCTTTAATTCCTTCAATTTCAACACCGGTTTTTTCTTTATTTAATTCAGTTCTTTCCAGATCAGATTTACTTTTTGATTTCTGAATGTATTTTTCTACATCTTTCTGATTTCTAATCTCTAATTTCTGATTTTTCAAAAGCTCATGTTCCGGCGCAATCACCATGAAAGTTACCCCAAATAAAGTATCGGGTCGAGTCGTAAAGACCTTTAAACCTGCTACCTCTCTCTTATCGCTTACTACTATCTTAAAATCAATTTCTGCGCCTTCACTTCGGCCGATCCAATTAATTTGCGAGGTTTTAATTTTTTCCAAGTAATCAACCGTGTCCAAGTCTTTAATCAGCCGATCGGCATACTTGGTAATTCTTAGCATCCATTGTTCTTTTTCTCTTTTCTCCACCTTACCGCCGCAGCGCTCGCAAACACCGCCTACCACTTCCTCGTTAGCCAAACCGATTTTGCAAGACAAACACCAATTAATCGCAATCTTAGCTTTATAGGCTAAGCCGTGTTTATACATTTGCAAAAATATCCATTGTGTCCATTTATAATATTTCGGATCAGTCGTTTCAATCACCCGGCTCCAATCAAAAGACAGGCCAAGTGCCTTGATTTGTTTGGTAAAAATATCAATATTTTTTTTAGTGACAATGGCCGGATGAATACCGGTTTTAATGGCATAATTTTCTGAAGGCAAGCCAAAAGCGTCAAAACCGATGGGGTACAAAACATTATAGCCTTGCATCCGACGTTTGCGCGCCAAAATATCCAACGCTGTATAAGGCCGCGGATGGCCTACGTGCAAACCGTCGCCGGACGGATAAGGAAATTCAACTAGGCAATAATACTTGGGTTTGTCTGATTTGTCTGATGCCAAAAAAAGTTTTTTGGTTTCCCAATATTGCTGCCACTTGATCTCGCCTTTATTGTCTAAAAAATCTTGGTATGTTGGCATAATTAATAATTCAATTTATCTCGGCTTGCCTCGCGGTGAGCTTGGCAGAGAAATAAAAAGCAGAGACAGGCCATTTAGGTTCAATTGCTTTATGGCCTTAAACACTGGACATAATATTTTTTATATTAACACAAAAACCTATTTTTTTCAAGCTAAAATAATATTACCTTACTTCCTGCCTCGTTCTTCCTTTGCTATAATGAAACTATAGAAATAACCAAAAAATATGCCCAACCGTAAAACAATCATTTTCTTAACTGCCTTAATCAGTTTATTCTTCGCATTGCCAATTTTAACTTTGGCGCAAAACCAAAATCAGGAAGAAATTCTTAGTTTTGACAGTCAAATTACGGTCAATACCGACTCCTCGCTTTTAGTCAAAGAAACAATTCAAGTTAATTGCTTAAACCAAGAAATTAAACATGGAATTTATCGTGATTTTCCAACTATCTATACTAATAATAATTTACGAACTAAATCCAAAGTCGGTTTCAAAATACTTTCAATTAAACGTGATGGCCAAATAGAAAATTATCATACTGAATCTTTAAACAATGGCGTCAGGATTTATATTGGCAATAGCGATACAGTTTTGGCTCCAGGAATTTATACTTATGAAATTAATTATTGGACCAATCGCCAACTTGGCTATTTTACCGACCATGATGAATTATATTGGAATGTTACCGGTAATGGTTGGGCTTTCCCGATTGATAAAGCCACCGCTACGGTAATTTTGCCAACGGGAATTTCAGCTGATCAAATTAAGCTTAGTGGTTATACTGGACCGCAAGGATCCCAAGACATAAATTTCACGGCGGAAATGAAAAATAATCAACCGGTGTTTACCACCACTCAAGCCTTAGGCACTTACGAAGGTTTAACAATTGTAGTTGGCTTTCCCAAGGGCTTTGTCAGTGAGCCAACTCAACTGCAAAAAATTATTTATATTTTGAAAGATAACGCTTATTTAATAGTTGGTCTAATTGGTTTAATTGTTTTGATAATTTACTATCTAAAAATTTGGTCAAAAATCGGCCGTGATCCTAAAAAAGGTACGATTATTCCGGAATATGAACCACCAACGGGAATGTCACCAGCCGAAATGAGATTTTTACAAAAAATGAAATTTGATAATAAGGCTTTTGTGGCAACCATAATTCAAATGGCAATTAAGGGTTTGGTTTTGATCAAACAAGAAAAAGCAATTTTTGGCAGTAAATATCTGCTGGTTAAATCTCAAAAAAATGCCAAGACTACAACACCTGAAGAACAAGAAATACTTGGGGCTTTGTTTTCCTCATCAGCTGAAGAAATTGAATTAAAGAACAAAAATTATGAAGAATTTCAGGCAGCCAAAAAAGCTTTAACCCTAAGTTTAAAAAATAAAATTGAAAACAAACTTTTTAAGCTTAACACTAAACATTTTTTTATTGGTATTGGCATTTCGGCAATAACCATCCTCCTAATTTTCTCCCTCAATGGCAGCCCAGAATTCCCGGTCCTGGCTATTCCAATTATTATTTTGTTAGTAATAATTAATTCTTTATTTCTTTGGTTACTTAAAGCGCCGACCAAAGAAGGCCGAAAAATTTTAGACCAAATTGAAGGCTTTAAATGGTTTTTGTCCGTAACGGAAAAAGATCGGATGAACTTTCATAATCCGCCAAACAAAACCCCCGAACTTTTTGAAAAGTATCTGCCTTATGCCTTGGCTTTGGGAGTAGAAAATAAATGGGCCGAACAATTTAATAATGTTTTTGAAAAATTACAGCAAGCCGGCACGCCCTATGTTCCCGCTTGGTACATTGGTACTCATTTCAATGCCTTAAATATTACCGGTTTTACCCATTCACTTGGCAGTTCATTTGGCAGCGCTATTAGTTCAGCGGCAACTGCTCCGGGCTCCAGTTCCGGCTTTGGTGGCGGTTCGGGCGGCGGAGGTGGCGGTGGCGGCGGAGGTGGCTGGTAAACTTACAAAAATCCAAAAAAGACCCAGAAACGATTTAGTTTCTGGGTCTTTTTAATTCTAAATTCTAATTTCTTATTTTTCAATTACTTCCTTTAAATATTTTCCCGTGTATGAATTTTTAATTTTAATGATATCTTTTGGTGTGCCTTGACCAATAATATAACCGCCCTTCTCGCCGCCTTCCGGGCCCAAATCAATTATCCAGTCAGCCGATTTAATCACATCCAAATTATGTTCAATAATTAAAACCGTATTACCTTTATCCACCAGCTTATTTAAAACTATAAGCAGCTGTTTGATATCTTCAAAATGCAAACCAGTAGTTGGCTCATCTAATATATACAAAGTTTTGCCGGTTGAACGTCGCGACAGTTCGGTGGCTAATTTTACCCGCTGAGCCTCGCCGCCAGACAAGGTAGTCGCTGGTTGGCCTAGTTTAAGATAACCCAAACCGACATCATATAAAGTTTTTAATTTATTGTAGATAATCGGCTGTTGCCGAAAAAATTTCATTGACTGCTCAACTGACATGTCTAAAATACTGGCGATATTTTCACCCTGGTAATGAACTTCCAAAACTTCAGCTTTGTAGCGCTTGCCGTGGCATTCCTCACAGGGTACATAAACGTCGGGCAAAAATTGCATTTCAATCCGGACCAAACCTTCACCGCCGCAAGTCTCGCACCGGCCGGCCTTGGCATTGAAACTGAATTTGCCGGCTTTATAACCCCGAATTTTGGCTTCCTTAGTTTCGGTAAATAAATCGCGAATATAAGTAAAGACGCCGGTGTAAGTCGCTGGGTTAGAACGCGGAGTGCGGCCAATTGGCGATTGGTCAATGGCAATTACCTTATCAATATATTCAAGCCCTTTTAAGGCTTTATGTTTTCCCGGCAAATCTTTGGCCCGATAAAATTTTTGCGCCAAGGCTTTGACTAAAATTTCTAACATCAAAGTTGACTTGCCCGAACCCGAAACGCCGGTTAGGCAAATAAATTTGGCCAATGGAATTTTAACATCAACATTTTTTAAATTAAATTCCGCTGCGCCTAAAATTTCCAAATATTTGCCATTGCCTTTGCGGTAAGTCTTGGGCGGCTTAATTTGCAAATCACCGGATAAATACCGGCCGGTCAAAGAATTTTTATTCTTTTTGATTTCTTGGGGTGTGCCTTGAGCCACAACTTTGCCGCCTGATTCACCCGCGCCCGGGCCAATATCAATTATAATGTCAGCAGCTTCCATAGTCATTTCGTCGTGTTCAACGACAATGACCGTATTACCCAAATCACGAAGATTTTTTAAAGTGTCAATTAATTTTTGATTGTCGCGTTGATGCAAACCAATTGATGGTTCGTCCAAAATATAAACAATGCCGGTCAATGAAAGGCCTAATTGAGTGGCTAATCTAATACGCTGAGCTTCACCGCCGGCTAAAGTTGATGATGGCCGGTCCAAAGTCAAATAGCTTAAGCCGACATTGTCCAAATATTCCAAATGAGAAAGAATTTCTTTAATCACCTGATCAACAATTTTATGATCCCGAACGCTTAGATTTCCTTTTTCATTTTTATTTTTTTGCAAATCTTTAAAAAAGATAATATTTTTTTCAATCGTCTTTTGGGTAATTTCGGAAATATTAAGTCCGCCGACAGTGACAGCCAAAAAAATCGGCTTTAATCTTTTGCCCAAACAATAGGGGCAAAGCGAAACCCGCATGTATTGTTCAATTTCCGAACGTAAATAATCCGAAGTGGTTTGTAAATATTTTTCTTCCAAAGTTGATAAAACTCCGGCAAAAGTTGTTTTACCGGCCGGCAAATCATATTCTTTATTGCCACTGCCATATAAAATTAGGTCAATTGATTTTTTTGGCAAATCATTAACAGCAACGTCCAAGGCAATATTATTAGCTTTGGCAACGGACTGTAAAAGCTGCCAATAAACATTTTGATTGGAAAAATTTCTGGCCCAGGGTTTAATTGCACCTTGGGCTAAAGTCAATTTCTTGTTGGGAATAACTAAGTCCGGATCAACTTCTAGCCGAGTGCCTAAACCAAAACATTTTGAACAGGCACCAGCGGGGCTATTAAAAGAAAAATTACGCGGTTCCAAATTATCTAAAGTAACATTGCACTCCAGGCAAGTATAATGCTGGGAAAAAAAATGTTGATTACCGTCAATGATTATGATGGCTTGGCCATTACCTAAATCCAAAGCCAATTCAACCGACCGGCCTAGTTCTTCTTTAAGAATTTCTTTCTTATCAGCTTGATACTTAATTTCAGCTATAACTATTTGAGCTTGCTCCTTATCTTTTCCTTCCAAGCTATCCAAACTATTACTTTGTAAATCAATAATTCGGCCGTTAACCCAAATCTTACCAAAACCGGACTTTTTAACTTCCTGCAAAGTTCTGGCTTGTTGGCCTTTTTGATCAATAACAATTGGCGCTAAAACCAAAATCTCTTTTTTGTCTTTAGCTAGGGCTTGGACTTGACTGACAATTTGGGCCGAAGTTTGACGGGTAAGCTCTTTACCACAAACCGGGCAATGGACAATGCCAACGCGCGAAAATAATAAACGTAAATAATCGTAAATTTCTGTTACCGTCCCAACGGTTGAACGCGGATTAACCGAGGAAGAGCGCTGATCAATGGAAATTGCCGGCGACAAACCTTCAATTGAGTCAACGTCGGGTTTATCCATTAAACCCAAAAATTGCCGGGCATAAGTGGAAAGAGATTCAACATAACGTCTTTGACCTTCGGCATAAATGGTATCAAAAGCCAAAGATGATTTGCCCGAACCTGAAATGCCGGTTAAAACCACCAATTTACCCCGGGCAATATCAACATCAATATTTTTCAAATTGTGAACTCGAGCGCCACGAATTTTTATATATTGGTTTAACATATTATTATTTACTTTGTCATTCTGAGCCCTAAGCATTGTTGAAGCGCGAAGAATCCCCTCAACCAAAAGACTTAAGAGATCCTTTCCTTGATGTAGTATTGTGGTCAGGATGACAAAAGAGAGATTCTTCGATCGCTTCCCGAATTCACTGAAGGCGACCTCAGAATGACATTTGGTGTAGGGCTTGAAAGGATAAAAATAAAAAACAGGCGTAATCTTTAAAACTAAAGATATATTTTACACCTGTTTTGTGATTATGTCAAATCTATTCTAGGACATTAATTAAATTTATTTATTCGGCCGCCATTGCCAACCACTATCGGGAAATTCGGTATGAAAATGAGGACCACTGCCGCCAGTAACCGAGATGTTTTCATCTACCCAATAAGAGCCATCCGGCATCTTATAGGCAGTGCCCCAAGTTGGTGCCTCGGGATTTGGGCTACCATTAGGTAACTTAGCAGGAATCTCTTGGCCATTGGTAGTAATATAATTTTTGCAATCATCGGTCATTGAAAAATCCACTGCCCGGCCGGATTGGTGGCGGCTGCCAACACCATCATTACGCCAGCCAGAACTTTTAGTGCAGCCATTGGCCTTATACTTATCAATACCATCGATTGCCGACTTGGCAAGACCGGTCATATCAGTAGAGCCGGCAAGAGTTCTTCCCGGACTGTAAGTGCCAGGATTTTTACTGACATTGGCTTCGCTTTGAAAACCGGCACCGAAACTATCTAGTGCTGTTGGAGCTATATACTCTACGTCTTGGATCCGAAGCGGTTCAAGGTTAGTCAGTCTGGGATTAACCGAATTTAAAATTAGAAAAGAAAATAAAGCTAAAAATAAACCGGTTAAAGCGGCGGTAATAAATTCTTTAGCCTTGCCCACTTTGTCCGGACTACCGGCTGACATTAACCAGATAAAACCGCCAACCATTATCATAACCATTGCCAAAATTCCGGCTGCGCCAATAACATAGCGATAGATAGCAGCAATATATTGGCTAATCCAAGGAACAGTACAATAAGTGCCGTCACAAACAACTGGATCAAACCCAACTAGAGTACTGCCAAACTTAATATTGATTTTTGGCATGACACTATTAGGGTCAATAGTCTCTTCGGCCGAGGCCTGCTCTTGGTTTACTTCTTCGGCATACTGCCCAGAGCCTCCCGAGTTGCCAGCAGGGTTACTGGCTAAAACCGGACAAGCGAAAAGAGATAACAAAAAAATTAAGAAACAAAAAACTAACAAGCTTTTGATTTTGACTTTCAAACAATTATTTTTGTTAATTTTAGTTATCATAACTTTGGTTTTTAAAATTATTCTACCAAATATTAATTCCACCATTGACCGGTGAAATAATGATAAATCACATTAGGCACACCCGGAGCGGAATTAGAAATATCTTGCAATGAACCGCTGAAACTATTTTGGACAACAACAGAACCATCTGACTGAGGTATAAACCAAACGCCAGTACCATCGTCATAAGTATAAGAGTAAAAAGGAGTTGAGACTCGACTGTTATAAAACATCTGGCCGCTATTCCGTTGCTGTTCCAAATATGCCCTTAATTGAGTGGCGTTAGTAGGGTTAGTCACTGCAACACTCCAGGAATTATCAGTCTGCTGATTGTAATCATATGCTGTAATATCCTCACCAGCCAAGACACTGGCGGTCTCAAGAACTTGAGTTATTCTATGGCCAAGCATTGCTTCTGACATTGCCCCAAAAACAGCATGGGCATTTGGTTTAAGCTGCATTCCTTCAGCCGTAACTGTTAATTCGCTACCTAAATCAATCCCAAGATCCTTGCTCAACTTGGCTAAATTTTCATTTGCCTGTTGCTCAGTTACCACTTGTTGACCTTTTGTACCAAGAGGGGTTGGAAAAATAGATTGAACACTATTAACTTGCAAGGGTTGCAGTTGGGTTAATCTGGGATTAACCGTGTTTAAAATTAGAAAAGAAAATAAAGCTAAGACCAAACCGGTTAAAGCAGCCGTAATAAATTCTTTAGCCTTGCCAACTTTGTCCGGACTACCGGCTGACATTAA
>Ga0265297_10000752_pt1 | contig 89610 bp, 84 predicted proteins | sample Munlanlwell13791_FD_192502 | JGI IMG/M metagenome (GOLD analysis project Ga0265297, IMG submission 192502) | Leachate microbial communities from a municipal landfill in Southern Ontario, Canada - Leachate well 137-91 | ecosystem: Engineered > Solid waste > Landfill > Unclassified | place... | reverse complement strand
TTTTTGTCCCTAAACTTCCCCGAATAGGTGAATCGTAAACACCAACATAAACCAGAGGAAAAGCATAATCTTTATCCATCCTCAAGGATTCTTCGAAACAATAACCCGACTCGTATGAAAAATAACCAGCCACAAAATATCCGGCAGCCAGCGCTTTTTCGATCTCTGCAAAACAAGCGCCGAAGGCCGAAGGATTATAGCAAGATATAATACCTGTTTTTGGCTTTTGAAATAAAAGCGGTTTATTTTCGAACTGGATTAAAATACGCATGGCCTTCATCAAGGTCTGGATGCCCGGTAGGAAGAACACAAGGCTAAAGGTCATGACCGTTTGTAAATTTATAGCTCAAAATCAGATTAATGTCAAATTACAAAATCCAAAATGAGTCCAAATGACAAATACCAAATGACAAAGCTTTTGTTTTGAAATTTGACATTTGAGTTTTGGATTTTGAATTTTGAATTTTGAATTTTGCCATCTGTCATTAAAGTTTTAACTTTTGTTTTGACTTTTTACTTTTGAGCTCTGATTTCTACTAATTTAATTATTCATATCTTAACGCCTCAATTGGGTCGAGCTTCGCGGCTTTCTGGGCAGGCCAAAGGCCAAAAACAACTCCCACTGCCAGAGAAAATGTCGTGGCTAAAATTACCGAAGACATAGATACCCTTACTGTCCAACCGGTAAAAATTGTTATCAGCATAGCGGCTCCGCTCCCCAGCAAAACTCCGGAGATCCCTCCGATAAAAGCCATCAATACCGCCTCTATAAGAAATTGAACCATAATGTCCTTATTGTTTGCGCCTATGGCCTTTCTTAAGCCGATTTCCCGCGTCCTTTCGGTTACCGAAACCAGCATAATATTCATTATGCCTATCCCGCCGACTAAAAGAGATATGGCGGCAATCGCTCCCAATAATAAGGACATTGTTTTGGTCGTAGTTTCCAACGTTTTCTTAATGTCCGACATATTCCGTATCTGAAATGAATCTTCTTCATTTTTACCAAGGCGATGTTGCTTAATAATCAATTTTTCAATTTCCTCCTGCGCAGGCTCTATCGCCTCCGGGCTTTTGGCCTCTACGAAAATATAGTCGATATATTGCTTTCCTAAAACCCGGTACATCGCGGTAGTTACAGGTATAACCACCACATCATCCTGATCCCTGAACCCGCCGCCTCCCTTTGGCGGCAAGATACCGATTACCCGGAAATTAAGCAGGTTGATTTTTATTGTTTCGCCAACAGGATTCTCGTCTCCAAAAAGCTCTTTGACGACAGTCGTCCCGAGAAGCACGACTTTATCTCTCATCCTTAATTCCTGCTCATTAAAAAATCTTCCAATTTCGGGAACAGCCGCGCGCATCAAGGCATAATCCACCCCGACACCGTTAACCTCGGTATTCCAATTCTTGTTGGCATAAACCAGTTGGCCTCTGCCCGAAACCGCTGGATAAATCCTGCTTACCAAATCAGTCATTTTACCTATAGCTGTAACATCATTATAAGTTAAACGGGTAAATGCTCCTGATTGCATAGCTACACCGTGTAATTTCGGGGAACCGGGCATAACCATCAAAAGGTTTGACCCCAAAGAAACCAATTGTTTCTCAATGGATTCCTTTGCTCCTTGGCCTATAGCAAGCATAGCGATTACCGCGGCAACCCCGATAAGTATTCCCAGAATCGAAAGAAACGCGCGCATTTTATGCGAGAGCATCGCGAAAGAAGCCTGCCGCAGATAATCCAAGAACTCTATGCTTCCTTTTACCGCGCTAGCCGAATGCGACAAAATATCTTTTATCAAGTTCTGGGGAATAGCGTTTCCCGGAGTTTTTATAACGGAGGAGGTAGAATTATCGGAAATAATCTTGCCATCGCGCATAGTAACAATTCTCTTGGCATGCGCGGCAATTTCACTCTCATGAGTAACAATAATGACTGTCTTGCCTTTTTCGTTGAGCTTTTTTAATACGCCGATTATTTCCTCTTTGCTTTTTGAATCGAGATTCCCGGTAGGCTCATCCGCGAAAATTATCGGAGGGTCATTTACAAGGCTTCTGGCGATTGCGACTCTCTGCTGCTGGCCTCCGGACATTTCGTTTGGCCGATGAAGCATTCTATCCTTTAATCCAACCTCTTCAATTCTCTTTGCGGCCTCAACCCTCAGATGTCGCTTTCCGGCGTAGATAAGAGGAAGCTCGGCATTCTCTAAAGCAGTCATTCTGGGCAACAAATGAAATTGTTGAAAAACAAAACCTACCAGCTGATTCCTAACCAACGCCAATTCCTGATCCGAAAGCTTTGTTACATTCTCACCGGCTAAGAAATATTCTCCCGAATCCGGCCTATCCAATAACCCCAAAATATGCATAAGCGTGGATTTACCGGAACCCGAAGCCCCCATAATAGCCACAAATTCTCCGGGTGAGATTTTTAGGGATACGTCTGAAAGCGCACGCACCTCTACCTTGCCCATTTGATAGATTTTAGATAAGTTATTTACTTGGATCATGCTTGGCATTATTTGCTTGCGCCATTTTTCTTCTTCTGCCCGAAAGGCATAAACGGATTAGAGCCCGCTTCGCTAGAAGGCAAAACGAACTTTTTGCTTCTTACTACTATCTTATCATTAACGCTTAGGCCGGAAACCACCTCCACATTCTTATCATCAGTAATTCCCAGCTTGACTATGCGTTCAATCGAATCTTTACTATCGGAAGCCTTTAGTAAAACATAATTTTCCCCTTTATGTTTAATCACAACATCCACAGAAACCAATAAAACCTTCTCTTTGCTTTGTTCGATAAAATCTACCGTCGCATTCATTCCGGAGCGGAAAAATTCCGGGACGTTTTCCGGAACTAAATCAACTTTGTATATCGTTACATTATTTACGGTTTCAGATTCATAGTATATATGCTCTACGCTTGCTTTTATTTTTGTATCCGGGTAGGCATCCAATATTATCAGCGCTTTCTGATCAATCTTGATTTTTCCAATATCGGTTTCATCTACTTGAGCCCGGACGATTAAGTGATCCGATAAAACGATCACCGCGTCAGCCGTTGTAACGGTCTGTCCCGGCTGAGTAGTAGCCACAATAACCTCCCCATTAATTGGCGCAAGGAGCGCAATAGGCTTATAAACCTGTTTCCAATATTTTACCACTGCCTCTCCCTGCCCTTCGGCTGCGTCTAAGAGCGCAGCTCTCTCGGTAGAGCTCATCCAAGCCAAAGCCTGACCAAGTTTAACCTCATCGCCCTCTTGCACGAGAATACTTTCGATACGGCCATTGACCGGAGCCTTAACCTCAAGCCGATTTTTGGGTAAAACGGTTCCCGTAGTAGAAATAAACGTCTGAATATCTCCTATAGTTGGAGTAACCTCCTTAACAATCTCACTGCTTTGGCCCTTACTTTTTACCTTAATCATCACAAACACAGTTATAGCCAGTAAAACAAAAATTCCGAAAATTATTTTAGATTTAATTCTTCGCATATTCTAATGTCTCTCCTTTCGCCTGAATCCAATTCGCTTCAGCCAGTAAAGCGTTAGCCTGAGCGCTTAAATAAGTAGTCTTAGCCTGCACTAAATTATCTTCAATAATTGTCCAGTTATCATAACTAATAAAACCGGTTCCGTATTCCACTTCGGCAATTTTAGAACGTTCTTCAGTCGCAATAAGGTTTTTGTATTGGACATCCACTGTTTCAACCGCATCCTGTAAAGCCGACCAGGTTTTGGACAAACCCACGATCAGGCCGTCCCGGGTGCTTCTTTCATTTTCTTTAAGCTGGTTCAACAAAGCTTGAGCCTGAGATACCTGAGCTAACCTCAAACCACCTTCGAATATAGGCATAGATAAAGTAAGCCCAAGATTCCATTGGTCTCCTTGGGGCGTCCACTTAGTGCCGTTTTTATTGACGCCGGCAGAACCTGAAAGCGTGGGAGAAAAATTCGCGTAAGTAGACTTGAGGCTAAATTCAGCCGCATTTTTTTGCGCCATAATCAGCAACAAAGAAGGATTATTCTTGGTCAAGGCCTCAAAATCCGGTTTGTCCTTCGCCGTATCTACAACCTTAAAATCTCCATTTACACTCATCGGGATAAATGCTTTTCTACCCATTTCTTTAGTCATCTGCCACTGGGCAAGCCCAACCGCTCTTTTTGCCTGGCTCAATTGAAAATTTGCTTGCGCCAAATTCGCTTCCGCGGTCAATAACGCTCCGCGATGTTCTAATCCGGATTCATAACGCAAAGTTATTAATTCCAAGTTACTTTTTCTTATCTTAACGATGTCTTCACTTACCCGGATCAATTCCTGAGCTTTCAATAAATTAACGAACGCGGTACGTAAATTAAGCCGGACTGTTGTCGAAGTAAATCTGTAATTCTGCTGGAAAGACTTAATGGTTTCCGAGGCGGCTTTTACTTCCTGGATTGTTTTAGTGCCATCAAATATCAATTGGGTCCCGGTTAATCCATAAGAATAACTATCCGCGGTATTGGCAGGAGCGTTATTCGAAGCGCTTCTTCCGGTTGAGGCATTAAGGTTTGCGTCTATCTGGGGGTAAAGAGCGCTAGCTGTAATCTTCTTTTCCGCCTCCGATTGATTTATTTCTTCTACTGCCGCGATTAAATCCGGATGGTTTTTCGCTGCTTCTTTTATACAATCCTGCCAGGAAAGAGTCTCCTCGGCTAGAACCGTATTCAAAGATAAGCTCAACATAAAAATTAGGATTGGTAATGTTTTAATCAGCTTCATTTTTTCCTGCCCGCTCCGTTTAAAAATATATCAACTACAAAATCAGTCATCTCGCTCAATTTTTTTTCCTTATGGCCCTCTCTAAGCCAAGTAAAGACAACGGACATAAATATAGAACCGAATATTTCGGCAATCTGTTTCGGGTTAAAATCATCACGAACCACTTTTTGCCTCTGGGCTAAAGCAACCATCTGGTCAATAAATTCCTTATGTTGATTCATAATCTGGGATTTGGTTACTCTATCTTTTTTTATTATGTGCCCCCTGTTTTTCTCTGAGAAAAGCACCCTGAAGAAATCCTGGTTTCTCTCAAAAGAATTTAAGCTCTCTTGCACAAAAATCCGGATCCTTTCTTCGGCATCGAAAACATGTGCCGTATTCTCCTTTAAGATAGCGTTTAAACTACCTATCTTTTCTTCCAATAAGGATAAATACAGCGCCTCCTTATCTTTAAAATACAGATAAACAGTGCCGACGGCATACTGGGATTGACGGGCGATATCCTGCATCGTAGCATCATGGTAACCTTTCAAGGCAAAGACACGCTCAGCCGCACGCATAATATCGGCTTTACGCAGTTGTTTATCTCTCTCTTTCCTGCTTAGGGTAACGCTGTTTTTTCCATTACCGATTATTTCTTCAATTAATGAATTTGAATTCATATTATGTATGTTATATTCATTATCGACTTTTGTCAAGCGGAATCTTAACCTCCTTGTTTATAAAAAATGGGGAAAACCGAATTCAGCTTTCCCCATTTTTTGCAGATTGCTAAACGCTAATTACCCTACTTACTACAAACAGCAACTCTCTATATATATTATTTTAGCGGTAGGAAAATTAAAGCCAGGATTTCCCGGATTCTTCGACGGATATCGGGGGCGCTGACAATCTCGGTTATCATGGCTATTACCAAAGCACCATGGGCCCTCACCTGACACAGGTTATGCCTTTTTATCCCCCCAATAGCCACAAATGGCAGGTCGACATTTTTACTTACATAATCCAGATATTCCAATCCCACAGCCGGGCAAACATCGCGTTTAGTCCGAGTCGGATAAATTGGACCCACTCCGATATAATCTGCTCCATCTTTTACCGCCTGTTTTGCCTGTTGGACGGAATGCGTGGATACGCCGATGATCATAGCCTTCCCTACCAGCCTACGTGCTACCACCGCTGGCATATCGCTTTGCCCCAGATGCACCCCGTCTGCCTTCACAGCTAAAGCAATGTCAATATCATCATTTATGATAAGAGTGGCCTTTGCCCTATAAGCCATCCGGCGAATCTTCAGGCACTCGGCGAATTTATTCTTTTTGGATTTTTCCTTTTCGCGGTATTGCAGAATTTTTACTCCGGAACTAAAAATATCCCGGGCTACCTCAATATTACTGCGGCCCAAAGAATATTCCTCCGCTGTAATACAGTATAAGGGAAACAATAATTTTTGCTTCTTACACAGGTTAACCATTTTTTCTATTCAATGCCCAATCTAAGATTACATCCGCCTCTTTTGCTGCGGCAATAGCCACCCTGGGCGCGCAAGGCGGCCGGCCTGGAGCAGCCGCCGAACAATTGTCTCCAACAAGATAAAAATTATCTTTTATTTTCTTAGTGCGTAGACAATCGCTATTACCCCAACCAGCAAGGCCGGAAGCGCTCACCAAAAGCTTTTTAGAGTTTAAAAAAACTTCAACCAACATCTTTTTATACTCGGCCTTATCAAACGCTTCTACCAGGCAATCGCATTGAGAGAATAAATTCAACGCGTTAGAACGCTCGATTTTCTCCTCAAAATGCACGATTTCTAAATCCGAATTTATCCTTAAAAGATTTTCTTTAAGCGCTTTAGCCTTAGGCATTCCTATTTGGTCCAGAAAATAAAACTGACGGTTAAGATTAGACAATTCTACCTTATCGAAATCTCCTAAAACGAAACTCCGGAATCCCGAACGCGCTAAATTGCAGGCGCAATTCGAACCCAGGCCGCCTAAACCGGCAATTCCCACCCTGACGGATTGAATCTTTTTAAGTTTTTCTTCCCCGAAATATTTTAACAATGCCTGCTCAAATGCGTTCATAACCTTTGCCAATCTTTAGCTACCGGCTGATAGCCTTTCTCGCAAATCATCCGTTTAATCTCCTCTACGCTGCTCTTATCCGCGGTTTCGAATTGGCCCGAGGTTTTCTGTTCCAGCGTATAACCTCCGACTTCGGTCCGGGAACCGGCAGAGATACGCGTTACACCTAAACCTATGATGTTTTTCCGTAAAAGATTATTTTCGCGCGTAGAAACCGCAATCCCTACACGCGGTAAAAATAAACGCATGGCGATAAGCAACTGCACAAACTCCTTATCACTCCAAGGACGCAAAGCATCAAAACCTCCTGCCTGCGGCTGTATCCTCGGCAGAGAAATCCCCACTTCAACTGCAGGGTAACTATCCTGCAGCCATTTCGCGTGCAGAGCCGTAAAGAAAGCGTCCCGGGGAAAATCCCCTAAACCCAGCAATGCCCCTACATTAACCTGACGCATCCCTGCTTGAGCTGCCCTCTCTGGCGCTCCCAACCGAAAGGCATAATTTCTTTTCGGGCCCTTAAGGTGCAATTTATCATACAGAACTTCATCATAAGTTTCCTGATAAATAGTCAAACCTTCAGCTCCACTACTGACCAACTGCCGATACTCCTCTTCTTTAAGCGGATAAATTTCAATCGCAATGGAAGTAAAATATTTTTTGATTCTCTCCAGGCACTCCTGGATATAGGTAAGCGGAGACTCTAACTTCGACTCTCCGGTAAGAATAAGAATATGCTGGATGCCGGTTCGAGAGATTTCCCGCGCCTCCTGCTCCACCTCTTCCAAAGTAAGCTTCCTGCGCTTAATAGTATTGGAATGTTTAAAACCGCAATAAGCACATTCATTATCGCAGTAATTGGAAAGGTATAACGGAATATACAGGGAGATTGTCTTCCCAAAATGCGCCAGCGTAAGCTTATTGGCTTTTTGCGCCAGAAGCTCAAGGAATAAGAAGGCTTCCGGAGATAAAAGAGAGAGGAAATCTAAAATAGAGAGAAATTCTTTATTCAAAATTTCCTGCAGATCAGCGGATTTGACTTGCGCTAGATGCGCGGAAAAATCAAACCCTTTATACTTCAATATCTCATCATAAAAATCCGGCATGGAAATCCTTTTAGAAAAATTAACGTAAGAATCCGGTTAAGGGTGAAGATGCTTCAGCGCGCTCCTGCTCAGGTTTTAAACCGGCGCAGTACCCCAACCTCCCTGCTTCTACTGCCAGAGCAAAAGCGCGCGCAGTTACTACCGAATCCCTGGCTGTAGCAACGGCAGTATTTACTAAAACCGCATCAGCCCCTATCTCCATTGCTTCGGCGCAATGCGAAGGCCTGCCAATACCCGCATCTATCACTACCGGCAGTTTTATTTCCTCTATGAGTATCTTCAACAACTCTAAGACCTTTAATCCTTTATTGGTGCCGATAGGAGAACCCAAAGGCATTATCGAAGCTGCTCCGGCATCCTGCAACCGCCTGGCATCAGCTAAATCCGGGCTCATATAAGGCATAACAATAAAACCTTCCTTAACTAAGGCTTCGGTAGCCTTAATCGTTTGGCTATTATCCGGAAGTAAATACTTATTATCCGGGATAACTTCGATCTTAACCCAATTTCCGCAACCCAGAGTTCGGCCTATCCTGGCAATGCGGATAGCCTCATCCGCGTTTCTGGCGCCCGAAGTATTCACCATAATTATTGAACCTTGCGGAATGTAATCCAGTATATTCTCGCTTTTTGATTGAGCGTCAACCCTGCGCAAAGCCACGGTAACTAAGTGCGCTCCCGAGGCGAGAATTGCCTCTTGCATAATTTTATAGGAAGAAAACTTCCCGGTGCCCAAGAAAAACCGGCTGCGGATATGATTACCGGCAATGACTAATTTATCTTCCATGATTATCCCCCTCCCACGAAAGAAATTATCTCTAAGGTATCTCTTTCTTTAAGTTCGATTTTCTCCCAATCCCGGCAAGCCAAGATTACGCCATTGTATTCTACAACTACTGCTTCAGGATTTATTTTACGCTGGTTAATTAGTGCCGCGATTGAAACCGGCTCTTGCACAAACGCTTCTTCTCCGTTAACCGAGATCTTCATTTTACCTCCTAATAAAAAATCCTTATGCCGAACGCATAAGGATTACTTTAAACTCTATAGCTTCCCTACGCTGGCATTATCCAGATCAGGTTTCCCGGGTAACTTCGTTTTACGAAGACTCTCAGGCCGCTTAACGACCTCCCCATAATTAAATTACATATTCATTAAAACATAAAATTAACTTCTGTCAAGTATTTCTAATACTAAGCTTCTTTATCTCCACCAATTATTTTTTCAATCCCTCTATCTCCCTCTGCTGGCTCTTTATTGCTTCCAGGAGAACAGCGGTAAGCTTGTCATAGGCAATAGCCTTGTAGCCGTCTTTATCCGTATTGACTAGTTCAGGGAACTCTTGCTCCAACTCTTGAGCAATGATACCAATCTGCCGGCCTGAGGAGAAGTGGTTCTGGGGAAATTCCTTGATCTTCCAGTTGTAGCTTACCACTCAGAAAAGGGTGGCTTTCCTGAAAAAAGCCTTCCCCGCGCTCATAACCGCGCTTCGCCGTGCTATAAATTTAGTTGTCGGTATAGTAGGTGAAATCGAAGGTGACAAAGGTAGCTTGCGAGCTGACTGGAAGGCCACCCTGATAGATCGCAGGAAGACTACCGTCCCAAAATACGTTATAGGTGGCAAAGGGGTTGTTCATACCCACGACCCCCATCCCGTCCCGCTGGGCTTGCTTCGATGTACTCACCGAATACGGCAAACCGGTGAAAACCAAGACATTCCCGGCCGCGCCCGAATTTCCGTTGTCACAAAACCCCGAGACGTGGACCATCTGCCCAATCTTCATGTAGACTCCGTGCCTGCTCCCCCAAGTGGAGGTCGAGCCGGTGTTGACGACATTCGGAGAGAAAGTCCCGAAAATGGGACTGACCGTCGTCCCGTCCACCTTAAACGAATGGCCCGAAGAGACGTTGACGTCGCCGTTGACGTCGAGGGCAAAGCCCGGGCTCACCGTCCCGATGCCGACATTGCCATCCTGTTTAATGATTAAACGCGTTCCTGTATGACCTATAGTTAATTCTTCTATAGAGAAAGCGCTATTTGAATAATCGCCTCTGCCGCTGCCACCAGCTCTTAAATCCCATTGGACATTAGCGGCATTAGCCAAGCTTAATTTTGCTGCATAGCCATCGTTAGCTTGATTATTAACTTTAATCGCTGTTTCTTCAACAGCCGTACCATTGTAGACTTCAAGACGTGTTCCCGGATTCACCGTGCCTATGCCTACATTGCCTTCGACTACCAGGTCAGCGTCAAAGTCAACCTCTCCTGAGCCGCTCTCAGTATCCTGCCAGGTGTAGTTAGCTCCATCAATGTAGTCATCCCCTATGGCTATACGCTTGGCTCTTAGCTCACGGTAGACTCCATAGGGAGAAGGATAGTAGGTGGTGATGGTCAGGGTGTCTTCGGCAAGGAGCAGGCTGTTACAGGGAAGAAAAAAAGATAAAAAGAAGAAAGAAAAGAAGCTTAAAGAGAAGAAAAGGAGTTTCCTAGAGAGAGAGAGAGAGAGAGAGAGAGAGAGTATGTAGATAGTTAGAGATTAGATTAAACATATAGAGAGCCTCCTTTGTGGTGGTAGTGAGCTGAATACAAAGATAAAATAACACGCAGAGAGGGTTGTGTCAAGGGAATTGACTGGGAAAGCTGAATTCGAGTCAAAAACTTAAGTTTATTGACTATATTTTCCCGGAATGATGCTTAATTACTTTTCCCTCAACCATATAAACAACGTCTTCAGCGATATTGGTGGTGTGGTCGCAGATACGCTCCAAATGCCGCGAAATTAAAAGCAGCGCTACCGCCCGCGGAGCCGCATTGCAATCTTTCGCGATGTAATCGAACAATTCATCCTGTATCAAATTGCGCAGCTTATCCGCCTCGGAATCGGAAAGAATAACCTTTTTAGCTAGTTCCACATCTTTTTTTACAAAGGCCTCAATTGCATCGCGCACCATATTCTGGGCGATTATGGATAATTTAGGTATATCAATAAGTGGTTTGAGCAAAGGCTTATCCGCCAATTCCAGGACCCGCTGTGAAATATCCACCGCCAAATCCGCAATCCGTTCCAACTCTGCGTTTATTTTCATCCCCGTAGTAACAAACCTTAAATCGCTTGCTACAGGCTGATGCCGGGCAATCAAATCTACGCATTCTTCATCAATCTCCAATTCAAGAGTGTCGATTCTTCCATCGCTACCAATAATTTCCTGAGCTTGGGATTTATCGCGGTTTTTTAAAGCTTCAATTGATTTGAATATCGCCTCTTGCGCCAGAATACCCATCTTAAGAATATTCTCATGCAAGCTTCTTAACTCTTCATCAAAATGTCTTTCCATTAGTATTTCCCCTTTCTTTTGTTCTCTGAAATTTCATGCCTAACCACCTGCCGTTACAAGCCGCAACGAGAAATTACCCGAACCTTCCCGTAATATAAGCCTCTGTTCTTTTATCCTGCGGTGCGGTAAATATATCCTGAGTTTTGCCAAACTCGATTAATTCTCCCAAAAGAAAAAACCCGGTATAATCAGAAACGCGGGCCGCCTGCTGCATATTATGCGTAACGATTACAATAGTATAATCCTTTTTTAGTTCCAAAATCAATTCTTCGATCTTGGCAGTCGATATAGGATCAAGGCTGGCGCAAGGTTCATCAAAAAGTATGACTTCAGTATCAACCGCAAGGCAACGGGCAATACAAAGCCTCTGCTGCTGGCCTCCGGACAACTTAAGAGCGCTGTCATTAAGCCTGTTTTTAACCTCATCCCAAATCGCCGCTTTCTTTAGCGAAGCTTCTACTCTCTCTTCAATGGAATTGGCGTCTCTTACCCCATTTACTCTCAAGCCGTAACTTATATTATCGAATATACTCTTAGGAAACGGATTTGGCTTTTGAAAAACCATTCCCACCCGCTTCCTGATCTCCACCGGATCAATCTGCGCGGAATTTATTTCCAAATCGTCAAGATAAATATTACCGCTAAGTGAGGTATCCGGGACAAGCTCGTTCATCCGGTTAAATAACCTTATAAAAGTGGATTTCCCGCAACCGGAAGGACCGATTAAGGCAGTAACCTGGTTAGCGTGTATTAAAATATCCACGTTTTTTAAGGCTTGAGTTCTTCCGTAAAAGAAATTTACACCTTCGGCCCTCATTTTAATCTTTTTATCCATGCTGTATCCTTTGTTTTTGGCGTATAATTATCGCGATCCCTGAAATAGATAAAACCAAGAATAAGAGAATAAAGCTGCAACCATAGGCTATCGCCATCTGCCTATCCGGATGCACTCCTTCTGTCATTAACGCATAGATGTGATACGGCAAAGCCATAACTTCCGAGAATACGGATTTGGGGTAACCGCGCATATAAAAAGCGGCGGCAGTAAAAAGTATCGGCGCGGTCTCGCCTGCCACCCTGCCTATGCTCAAAATCACTCCGGTTAAGATTCCGGGAAGAGCGGCCGGCAAAACAATCCTCTTAATCGTTTCCCATTTAGTGGCGCCCAGCGATAAGGACGCTTCTCTTATGGATTGCGGAACCGCTAAAAGCGCTTCCTGGGTTGAAGAAATAATCAAAGGCAGCGCCAATATCCCCAGGGTCAGGCTTCCTGAAAGGATGGAAACGCCGAAACCAAAGAACTTCACAAAAACAGCCAGGCCAAAAAGCCCGAAAACTACCGACGGAACTCCGGCCAAATTATTTATACTGATTCTGATAATATTCACCATAAAACCTTTGGGTGAATATTCGCAAAGATATACAGCGCAGGCAACTCCCAAAGGCAATGAAAATAAAATCGCACCCAACGTAATATAAAGCGTCCCGACAATCGCCGGAGCCACTCCCCCTTGAGTCATGCTGCAGCGGGGTATCTGCGTAAGAAATTCCCAGGAGATTACTTTAGCTCCCCTTACGCCGACAAAAAATATTATCAGCCCCAAAAAAAACAAGGTTGTAAACATACATAAGAATAATCCGCCAAATCCCAAATTCTGGATATATTTTCGTTTCACCCGCTTAACCCCAATTTTATACGGAAACGCCGGCTGACTATTTCCGCAATAATATTGAATATGAAAGTAACCAGAAACAATATAAGCGCTATGGCAAATAAAGCGTGATAATGGCTGCTGCCAACCGGAGCTTCTCCCATCTCTGCCGCAATTGCCGCGGTCATCGGACGCACCGGTTCTAAAAATGTATGCGGGATCACCGCAGCGCCTCCGGCAACCATCAAAACAGTCATTGTCTCGCCTATTGCCCGGCTCATCCCCAGTATTATTGCCGTAGAAATTCCTGAACCGGCAGCCGGAATTACCACCTGTATTAGAGTCTGCCATCTGTCCGCGCCTAGCGCAAATGAAGCTTCCCGGAAAGATTTAGGCACATAATTTAACGCGTCTTCTGCGATGCTGCACACTGTCGGCGTAGCCATAACCCCCAAAACCAAACTGGCATTAAAGGCGGTCAATCCGGTCGGTAAATTAAATATCTTTTGCAGAAAAGGCGTAACAATAACCATCCCAAAGAAACCAAAGACTACCGAAGGGACACTAGCCAGCAATTCAACCAAAGGTTTTAATATCGCTCTCTGCCTTGGCCCGGCTAATTCATTTAAATATAAAGCGCTGCCGACTCCCAAAGGCACACATACAAGAATCGCTCCGAACGTTACCCAAGCTGAAGCCAAAATTAACGGGAGTATCCCAAACTCCGGAGGACTATAAGTCGGATACCAAAATCTGCCAAAAATAAACTTCCCGATATTTACCTTTGAGAATATAGGCAGGCTCTCTTTAAAAAGGATAAAAACTATTCCGAGCAGAAATATCAGAGAAGCGAAGGCCAAAACCATAAAAATCAATTTATACAGCTTTTCTTTCATATTCACCTTATAATAGGAATAAGGAGGCGTGGCAGGCGTCCTAAGAGCCTGCCACGCTGTCAGGATAAATGAGTAAACGCTCTATTTTAACCCGACATATCCCTGCTCATCCACTATCTTTTGCCCCTCTTTACTCATTATAAAATCAATAAAATCCCTGGTTGTTCCGGTTACTGCCCCATTGGTATACATATATAGCGGCCGGGATACCGGATATTTATCGGTAAGCACGGTCTCCTTCGAAGGAAGAATCCCGTCCACCCGCAAAGCTTTTACTTCCGAACTAATATAGCCTAAGCCGACATAACCAATTGCTCCCTGCGTATGGGCAACCACAGAAGCAACTGCCTGATTGGACGCCTGCATAAGAGCATCCGGCCGGGTTTTTTGGCCTTCAAGCACTAAAACGCCAAATGCTTCAAATGTTCCGCTTGAGCTATCGCGGGAAACTACGACAATCTTCTGGTCATTTCCCCCTAAATCCTTCCAGTTAGAGATATTGCCTGTATATATATCCCTTATCTGCTTCCTGCTTAAAGCGTTCAAAGGATTAGCCGGATTAACGATTACCGCCAATCCATCCATGGCAATAACATGGGCCTTTGGGTTAACTCCATTAGTAACCGCTTTATCCAGTTCGCTGTCTTTGATCGCGCGGGAAGAATCCGCGATATCGCAGTTTTTATCTATTAAAGAGGCAATTCCCACGCCTGAACCGCCGCCGCGGACAACGATTTCCGTATCCGGATTTTGCCGCATAAAAGTTTCCGCGGCTGCCTGGGCAATCGGAAGCACCGTAGTTGAACCCTCGATAATCACCTTTCTCTCATCCACTCCATAAGGACCTCCGGCATATCCGGTTAAAGCAAACCCAAAAACCAGATTTAAAACCATTAACATCTTTATTGCGTTCTTCATTTTTCCTTTCTCCTTTTTTACCTTAATAATATGGTTACCACTTCAAATTCCAATCGACCTGTATAACCTGTTGCGGAGCAAAATTCCCGTTAGTCTTTGTTAAAGACTCTGCCCAGTAATAATCGACAACCAGACTGCTATTTTTGCTTAAACCATATTCTAGCACTCCTTCGGCGCTCTTCATATTAGTCTTTCCGTTATAGCGGTCGGAATCCGGCAAGATATCGAGCCAGGCATCTCTTCCCAATTTGGCAAAGAGAATTCTCGCCTGCCACTGCCCCCAATCGCTAACTTTTTCTTGGCCAAACTTAACTCCGGCGTCAAAGCCGCTTTTGCCTGTTTGTGGATCCGGATTATAGATAAAATCCCCGAATATCCCGGCATACGGAACATACTTGGCAAGCAGCGGAACTCCGGCAAACGGATCTTTAATCCCGATTTCAACGCTGGGGTTGAATGAATTATAGTTGTATTGATACTGGCCTCCAACCACACTATTTGTCCTATACTCATTCGTAAATGCTCCCTTACCTTTTAAATTAGTAAAAAGATAAGTGGCAACCGCAGCCTTAAAATCTATCTTGTCCCTCCAATTATATTTTACTCCCGGCTGAACCACCCACATTGTCCGGCCTGAACTGCTTGAACTATCCTGAGTCAAAGCGAAGATTTCAGCATTCAAAAATAGCCCCAAATACGGGTTAAGACGGTAATCCAACTGCATATTGACGCCTTCCGGATTCAAATCCGTATCCCACAGGAGATCATTCGGCTGCCAAATAGGATTCTTGAATTTACCGCCGGTTAAAGTCAACCAAGTAGTAGGCGAATATGAACCATAGGCATAATCCAAAATAATACTCTTAAAAGAAGCGGGACCATTACTGTCGGCAAACGTAGCGTTGGTTGAGCGCGGATTGGATGTCGAACCTGTAGCAAGGCCCACTCCAACCTTCATCTGGTCATTTATCTTTGTATCTAAGCCTAAACGCACCCTAATCTGCCCCTTGCTGTCGTCTTTTGCCGCCTTTTGTTTCGTATTGGCATACCTTAAGCGAAAATCACCTTTCATCTTTACTCTTTGCAGCCATTCAGGAAGCAAATCATATTTGGCCTGCGCAATCTCCTTACGAATATCTTCCTTGGTTTCGGTCTTCACCTGCTGGGCTTCGCCCGCGGTTAAAACCCCTTTATCTACTAACTTCTGCAGGAGTAAATCGATTTCTCCCGCGGAAGAACTGCCTATCAAGCACAAAACCGCAAATCCTGCCGCTGCCAATACCAAAAACTTTTTCATTTGCTTCCTCCTTTTCTACTTCTGGTTAATAATGAATTCTCTATTCTGCATATCCCTTACCTCATTTACGGCATCTAACAATATCGCGACACTAAAGGGTTTGGCGAAATAGCAATCCGCGCCCATAATATGCGCGTATAATTTATCCTGCGGGCTGGTCTTGGCGCTTACCACTATTACAAACGTCCCCCGTGAAGGATTGTCACTGTTTTTTATCTGACTGCAGATATCAAACCCGTTTAAACCCGGAAGCATAATATCAACTATCGCGATGTTGAAATATGCGCTCCTTAATTCTTTTGCCGCTGCGTAACCGTCAAAAACCTGTTCAACCGAATACCCGGCTTTACGCAAATTGTATGCAATGAGTGAACTGATATCTTTGTCGTCTTCTATTATGATAACCTTGGTGGAATTTTTCATGCGTCAAGCGTATTGCCGGTAGAAATAATCCATTTCGATTATTTCATCGGCAACAGCCTTTTTTACAGAGCGGATTATCTTCAGCCATATCTTACGTATTTTTCTTTTCATGGCTAAAGTATAAAAGAAGGGCGTTAAATATGCTTCAAGGATAAGTAAAATGTAGGTAAAGTTTTTTGGGGGATTAAAAGTGCTACTTGAGGAGGGTAAAGAAAAATCTTGAACCTGAACCTTCGCTGCTTTCTACTCCGACCATACCGCCGTGTAATTCCACAATATGCTTGACAATAGATAAGCCTAAACCTGTTCCGCCGAGTTCGCGCGAACGCGCTTTATCCACCCGGTAGAACCGTTCAAAAATACGCGGGATATCTTTTTCAGGAATACCGATACCGGAATCTTCCACGATAACTCTGATCTTTCCATTAAATTCTTCGGAATAAATTTTTATTGCGCCTTTTTCCCGGTTGAATTTCAAGGCATTATCGATAAGATTGGTAAATACCTGCTTTATCCTTTCTTCATCGGCTTTAACCAAAATATCCGGGGCTAATCCATTTACTACCTCAATTCTCTTCTTTCTTAACTGCGAGCCAAAACCCAAGATAACTTCATCGGCTACCCTGGAAAGATTTACGTCGTTTATTTCAAGGGATATATTCTTAGACTCCAGATAAGATAAAGAGAGTAAATCATTGACTAAGCTATTCAGGCGTTCGGCGTGATTTTGAATGATTTTCAGGAAATTACGGTTATTTTCCTTATCATCCAAAGCCCCTTCCAGCAGTGTCTCCACAAAACCCTTTATAGAGGTAAGCGGAGTTTTTAACTCATGCGATACATTGGCCACAAAATCCCGCCGGATAGTTTCCAGCCTCCGAATCTCCGTAATATCATGGATTACTACAAGGCAGCCATTTACAGAGTCATTCTCAAAAATTGGAACGGCATTGACCTCGAAAATCCTGTGCCCCGGCAACACAAGAGTAACTTCAACGGATAAAGATTTACCTTGGGTTAAAACATTATTTATGATTTCCGAGATTTCGTTATTACGGACTGCTTCCAAGAAAGTCTTGCCTTGCGCATCTGCATTCAGGATTCCAAATATCTTCTCAATTGCTGGATTAACGGAAACTATGCGGCTTGTTTTATCAACGACGATAATGCCTTCGATCATACTATTGAAGATTGCGGATAGCTCCTGATTCTGCTGCCTGATTTCTCTAATTTTATCTTCCAAATCCTGAGCCATTTTATTCAGAGTAAAAGAAAGTTCTCCTATCTCATCCTTGGAATGATTTATTATTCTATGCGTGAAATCCCCTTCGGAAAACTTGCGGGAAACCTGAATTATCCTGTTAATCGGCCTAGTTATCCTCGTTGTAACAATATAACCCAAAACAAAAGCAAATCCTAAAGCAAGAAGCAAACCCAGAAATACTATTTTTCTGATCGTCGAGAGCGTTTTTTGCACATCACCTAAAGGAAGCGCAAGCCTTAAAACCCCGAGAGGCTGATTATTATCTTTTATCGGCAAAGCAATATAAAGCATATCGATTCCAAGAGTACGGGAAAAACGCGTATCAATGCCTATTTTTCCCCCGGCTAAAGCCGTGTTTATCTCCGGACGACTAAAATGGTTCTCCATTTTAAGAGTGTCTTGCGGAGATCTTTCGGAATCAGCTAAAACTTTACCCCCTTTATCAATTATGGTTATGCGGCTTTTTATTTTAGGGCTTAAAATCTTGACCAGAGCATCAAGAGAAAAAACATCCCCCCTTTTTAAACTCTCGACGCTAATCTGGTTCTCGATTAAATAGGCTTCGGAAATAAGCGAGGACTGTATATTGCTGAGGGAATTTTCTTCTAAATTTTTATCGAGAAAAAAGGAGGTTAATCCAAAGGAGATTAAAATTACAAATACATATAAGAGAATAAGCTTAAGTTTCATACTCAAATCTATAACCGTAATTTTTTACGGTTATAATGCGTTTGGCCTCGCTTTTTAGTTTCTTGCGCAAAGTCCTTATATGCACGTCAACGGTGCGCGTTTGTATCTCAACGGCATGATCAAAACCCCAGATATTATCCAAAAGATAGTCCCTGGAAAGAACCCTGCCCTTTGCTTCAATTAAAATTTTTAATAATTCGAATTCTTTTGAGGTAAGCTCAATGGGTTTGTCTTTAACGTTAACGCTAATTTTGGAAAAATCAAGGGTTAAATCACCCGCCTTAAATATTTCAGGGAGCTTATCCTTTTCTTTTACCCGGCGTAATACTGCTTTGATTCTGGCAATAAGCTCGCGCGGGCTAAAAGGTTTGGTTATATAATCGTCAGCTCCTAATTCCAGCCCGACGATTTTATCCGACTCTTGAGCCTTGGCAGTAAGCATAATAACCGGAATATCGGAAGTCTTTCTTTCGAGTTTAAGCTTCTTGCAAACCTCCAAACCGTCCATTCCGGGAAGCATTAAATCCAGGATAACAAGACCGGGTTTCTTCCTGTTCGCAATATCGATAGCATCCTCTCCATCACCAACAGATAAAGTCCCGAAACCTTCTTTTTTGAGATTATACTCAAGCATCTTTACGATGTCTTTTTCGTCCTCAACGATCAGTATAGTTTCTTTCACATATACTCCACGGTTAACTTGTAAACATTTTAACAAAGACGCTAGCCTAAAACAACAAAATTATTAAAAGGAAAAAATCACTTTTCCGCGCCAACAACAATTTCCTTCTTCAATTTACCGCTTATACTACAATACCCTTCAACTGAAAGAATATCGCCATTTTTTACGTCTGGAATAAGATAAGTAACCGCCTGGATGGCATTGTTACCCTGACGGGAAAATGTAAGCTCGACTATTTCTTTTCCGTTTAAGCCCACATCCACTTTTTTAATATAGTGACTAAGAGGGTCGGCAACATTATGCATAATCACTGCAGCCAGCATTTTCGTAGCGGGATCAAAGGTAATTTTTATATCAGATGGCGGATGAGCGTACGCCAGCGAACTAAACACAAAAAGCAGGATAGCTGACAATAAAACAATCTTTTTCATAGGTAGCCTCCTTTTCTCTACTGAATTTTATTCAATATGGGAACCGTGGTATTCAAAACCAACAAACTAAGCAACTCAACATCAAACCTGACTCCGAGATTAGTCAAAACAAAAATTAAACCGGAGATAAGAGCGCCAAAAATAAACTTACCTTTCTTACTCATTGGCGTTGTCTTTGGTTCGATTACCATAATGAATATATAGAATAGACTTAAATAACCGAATACATTCCAAACGGGAATTTTATGAAGCGCTGCCTGAATCCCAAATAAGGCCAGAAAAACTATCCCGTATCCAACAAGAACTTCTATTTTCCTGAATTTATACGCGAAATATAATCCCGATGGAATCAATATATACCAAAGATAAGTTCCCTTCCATTGGGTAGAAGCGCTAAAAATCATCAAAGTCAGGAATATTCCGAAAGCGGCTGGATTAAAAATATGTTTCTTTTGTAAACGAATCAAATACTTAGAGGAAATTGCCAATACGCAAGCCGATACGATTTTCCACCAAGCCTCATCGCTAGAAAACACAAAACCGATGATCAAACCGGTAATGATCGAGCTTTCGGTTATCTCTAAAACTCTATTTTTAAAATATAAGATTATCGATTCGGCGCAAAGGCTGGAAAAAACCGCGGTAGCGATAGCAATAAGGAACAAAACATCTCTATCCCTAAAGGAAAGGATCAGCGCAAAACACGCTAAAAAAATAATTAACTGGGATTTTACGGATTTAAAATTAATCAGCTGAACTCCTTAAGCGCTTCGCTAATATCGATATCTTCTATTTTCTCCTCAACTAAGGGAATCTTGTTATTAAGTCCGCTTCTATCCTCGTAACTATCACTTTCTTTTCTGTAAATCACGCCAATGGGTATTTTTTCTTCCCATTCAGCTGCTTTCTGTAAAGCTGCCATCTTGTTATAAACGTCATAAGAAGGACCCTCATTTACTTTATATACTCTCTTAGAGTACCATTCGTAAGTATTCTTTTTATTATAAGTCACGCAAGGTTGCAAAACATCAATAAGCGAAAACCCTTTGTGTTTTACTCCTTCTCCAATTAACCATGACAAATGTTCGGAATCCGCGGAATACCCTCTAGCTACAAATCCGCAACCTAATACAATCGCCATCTCTAAAGCATGCATCGGTTCAAGAATTACGCCATTAGACAGCACCTTCGTCTTATAACCTAAATCAGTCGTAGGCGAAGCTTGCCCTTTAGTTAAGCCGTAAATCTGGTTATTACAAACTACAACCGTTATATCGACATTCCGGCGAATATTATGCAGAAAATGATTCCCTCCCTCGCCATAACAATCTCCGTCGCCGGTAGTGACAATTACGGTTAAAGACCGATTAGCGATCTTGGCAGCTACCGCAGGCGGAAGCGCCCTGCCATGAAGGCCATTAAAACAGTTGCATTTTATATAATGCGGCAACTTTGCTGCTTGCCCTATCCCTGAAACCAACAAAACATCTTTCGGCTCTTTGCCTAAATTAACCAAAACCTTTTTCACGGAATTAAGGATCCCAAAATCTCCGCAACCCGGGCACCAGGCTATTTCATCATTACTTTTAAAATCATTAATGTTCATATTATGCCTTATTCTTTTAGGGACGGTTCTATGCTAAATGGCTTAAAGAATAGAACCGTCCCTATTGCCTTAACTCCTTTATCCGCTTAACAAGATAATCCAAATTAAAAGGCCTGCCATCATACTGTAATATCGAAGAGCTAACGCAAAATCCTGTCTCTCTCATTAACAGTTTAGCCAGTTGCGCTCCGGCATTATTTTCAACCGTAATAATTTTCTTTCCTTTTAATAAACGGCCTAATTCTAATTTCGGAAACGGCCAAACCTGCGGCAAATGCGCAAAACCAAGATTCTTATCGCTTATTTTCTCACACGCTTCCTTAATTACTCCGTAAGTCGAGCCAAAACCCAAGATAACCTTTTTAGCTTTTTCGATATTAAACGTAACCGGCTTTTCAATTTCTTTAGAAAGCCAGGACATCTTCTTGTAAAATCTTTTTTCAACCATTTTTACCCTCATCGCGGCATCTTCGGTTATGTGCCCCTCTTCATTATGCTCATCGCTATCAACATAAATCACATCACTGATCCATGAAGGAATAGCTCGAGGGGATATTCCTGAAGCTGTGAGCTTATACCTCTTGTATCCGGATATTTGGGCAGAATCTTCTTTTGATATGATAGACCTCTTAACTTTTACTCTATTCAAATCAAAAACCCTGATATTCATTAATGAATCAGCCAGATGCTGATCCGTCATAACAAAAACCGGGATCTGGTATTTTTCCGCGGTATTAAAAGCCTTAGCAGTAAGATAAAACGCTTCTTCGATTGTTCCGGGTGAGTACACGGCCCTGGCAAATTCTCCATGGCCGGCATGAATTAAAAAATCCAAATCAGCTTGCTCGCTCCGGGTAGGAAAACCTGTGGCTGGTGCGGGCCTCTGGGCATCGACTATAACAACAGGCGTCTCAGTCATCCCGGATAAACTTACCCCCTCAACCATAAGCGCGAAACCTCCACCAGAAGTAGCTGTCATTGAACGAACTCCGACAGCTGAAGCGCCGATAACCATATTCACCGCGGCTATTTCATCTTCAGCCTGCTCAACTAAAATATTAAATTTAGCGCTAAAATGAGAAATAGTATCCATAATACTGGTAGATGGTGTCATCGGATAAGCGGAATAAAACTTGCATCCTGCTTTTATAGCTCCCAGAGCAATTGCCTCATTGCCATTCATCAATAAAGTATTTCTTGCCGCTTTGGAAGATACTTTAAACTTATCATCTTTAAAATAAGCCGTTACAAAATCATAACCTGCTTTTGCCGCTGAGATATTCTTTGCAACAATCTTTTCTTCCTTACCGCTAAAAATTTCTTTTAAAACTTCTTCGAAATATTCAAAACCTGTTCTGGTTAATCCCAGGATAGCTCCACAGCAAACCGTATTGATATAAATATCGTTTCCGCCAATATCATTGGCTAACTTGTAGAATGGAATATGGAAGAAATTCTTAGGAACGCCGGAGATTCCGAATTTTTCCTTATCTAAAACCAAAATTCCGGTTTTAGTAACACCTTCTTTATGCAAATCCACGCTCTTCTTATCCAAAGCAATCGTAATATCCGCTTTTTCAACCGGGCAAGATACAGGTTTATCCGAAATCCTTAGTTGAAAGAAATTATTTCCTCCCCGGACACGGGACATATAATCCTGGTTCGCGTAGATATACAATCCTGTCTTTTTAAAGACCCGGCATAAAGCGGCTCCGATAGTTTGCATACCCTGCCCTGCCTCACCGGTGATCTTGATGGTAAGTTCATTCATACTATATTCAATTCCTTGCTACTTTGCCACAAGCCGTGAATATTGCAATAGCTGGACGCGAAAATCACCCCTAGTTTATCTGTCTTAAAAGTAATCGCTATCTCAGGATGAGTATAAACGGTGCTTGAGTCCGGGCCATTGATCGAGGCTCCGTGGCTGGAAAATTCAGCTCTGCCGATCTGATAAGGATATTTCTCTCCCTGCGGCTGAAAAAAGAGACTGATCCAGCTTATAAAATGTTCACTCTTATTTGGATGCGGGATCTCTTTGCCCACGCTCACCGTAACTTTGAAGAATTCCCCTTTTTTAACCTGATCCGGAGCTTCAATTACCGGAACATGTTTTTCCGCTTTCCAATCAGCGCTTTGCAACAAGTCTTTTAAATCCGCCATATTCCCCTCCTTTTTGCTTAAACTATTTTGAAAGTTTTCTATCAATCGAAAATGATCCAGCGCCTTTGATCATTAAAGCTACAGCTATGGCAATAACCAAAAGGTGATATTCAATTCCTTCGCCTTTTTGAACACCATACCAGTTCATAAAGAATCCGAAACTGCCATGGACCATATATATAGCTACAACCATTACAACCGCGATTCCAAAAGCGGCCAAACGGGTAAAAAATCCGATGATCAACGCAATCGCTCCGACAAATTCAGCAATAATGGCAAGTAAAGCAAGGATAAGAGGTATATGCATTTTATCCGTAAACACTGCCAGAGTGGCATTTAATCCATACCCACCAAACCAACCTAATGCTTTCTGGGCGCCATGAGGAAAGAATACAATCCCCAATGTTAATCTAAGTATAAAAACTGAAACGCCTTCATTGGTTTGAAGTATTTTTTTAAACATCCGCCCTCCTATTTAGTATTATTATACCGCAGATAAATACAAGATTACATTAATTTTTATTACCCTTGAATTCAAAATAGTGTTATAATTTATTAATACAACAAAGGGAGACGAAATGAAAATAATACTTTCTTTTTTTATATTCATTTTTGGTTTAACCATGGTTGCCTATTGCGGGCAAACAAACAGGGTTGAACTGAATGATGGCAGCGTAATCGAAGGAGAAGTCCTTTCACTCGATAGCGGAATTTATACTTTAAATAGCGCTAGTTTAGGAAAAATCCGGATTGAAGCGGCAAAGATAAAAAAAATCGAAATTAAAAGCGCAATTCCGATTTCCGCAGACAATCTGCCTTCAATAATAGATCCGAATTTAGTAAAATCAAAAGCTGACCAAATCCGACAGCAAATAACTAACGATCCGGAGATTATGCGGATAGTAAACGAACTGAGTAGCGACCAACAATTTCAAGAGGCAGTAAAGGACCCCGAACTGGTAAAAGCAGCCAAAGCCCAAGATATCAAAACACTTATAGCGAATGAAAAATTCCTGAATTTAATTGAAAACGCCAAAGTCAAAGAAATTAAGAATAAGCTTCAGAATGCAAAATAACAAATTACGCTAACTTCATGCCATAGATATAAAGCGGGACGACCTTATGTAATACCGGCCTAAAATATGACCTCTTGCTCGCAAAAAGTAATTTAAAGCCTTGTTTGAGAAAAAAGCCCGCCCCTGCCTCAGACATCGTAGCTAAATGCACCCCTAAAACCCCTTCCTGCCTGAGGTAATTCAAATAGCTTTCCATCAACTTCGAACCGATATCCCGGCCGCGGAAACCATTACGCACATTGATATGCAAAATAGCCGGATAGTCTCTCGAGAAATCCGGAGCGATAAACCTGCCTCTTATCGCGTCCCATAAACAACCAAGGATAAAAATTATATTTTTCTTATTCGCGAGAACCCCGGTTTTAATTGCTTTACAGAATAAACCGGGAGCGATTTCTTTATTAAATATTTTTTCCAAGATAAGCTTATTTTTAGCCCCCACAAGGCAACCCGCGATCTCTGAATTTACTTCCGCGACAAAACACGATTGCGGCTCATAATCCGTAAAATATAAGGTTAATGCGTCGCTTAAAACCTCCTCCCCCTCAAAAAACAATGCTCCAGACTCTCCAAGCAACGCTGTATCGTGAATGATCCGTCTGACATTTTGCGTATCTCGAGGTTCGAATTTTCTTATCTTTACCTCAAGGTTTTCCGGCATTTTTCTTTCTTTTTTTTCTTCTTCTCTTTATTATTCCCTTTACCACAAAAAACACAAGGAAATAAAGCACTAAGGCGCAAATGATTCCTAAAATAACGCTGCCCAAAAACAAAGGTTCATAATGATCAATAATGCTCTTAAATGAAATATTCTTGAGATCCGACCATTGCAACGGAGGAAATCTTCCTTTTAAGATCAACCTTCCGGTTTCATACCCTGCCCAGGTTATAAATGGCACCGTAGGAGGCAAAGAAACGTTTGTTCCCAAGAGTATAGCAAATTTATTGGCAGGCCGCACGATGATAGCGGCAAGAATAACCAGAACTGTATGTAGACCGTAAAGCGGCAGAAAGCCGATAAAAGCTCCGATAGCGACACCTAAAGCAATCCCGTGGGGCGTGCTGTTGCCAAGAAGAAGCCTAAAGAAAACTCTCTTGATATTGAATTTCAATTCTTCAGATTACCTTTGTTTAGTAAAACGCCTTTTCATCTCTAAGGTATAAGGTATGCCGCCCAAACCTTTTATCTTAACAGGGATCCTTAAATCATCAGCGCTAATCCAGATCTCAAATTTCTCAGGTTTGCTGGTGAAATGATAAGTCCTGAATTTACCCGCGGGTATACTGATCTCTTCGATAGAGATTAATTTAACCGTGTATTCGGCGGGCAAAACCACATCAAACGTGCTCCCAACCTTTAATTCCAGGGCGCCACGCAGGGAAAAAGGAACAAGAATAGCGTTTTGTATAGGCTTACTTCCCTTAACAGTGTATTCCTCTACCTTTTTGCCTCCCTTAAATTTGGTAAGTTTAAAACTATTTTGCCGGATAGAATATTCTTCGGTTATATTTTCGTCATGAAGCCAAATGGAAATATCACGCTGAACCAAAATAGGCAGATAACTACCAGCTTCGCTCAAAATTACTTCCTTATCCTTAAATCCGGCTACGTCGGTTTTAAAAATTGTTAGCTGGGCTTTTTGGCCGCGGTATTCTGTCGGCCCAAAATCCTGGTATTCACAGGTCCCTATACCTAGAGGCTTAACATCATAAATAATCGTCTCTAAGGGCTCCTGCTGGGCGAAGCAAATTCCCGCAAATAAAGACTTCGCCAGGATAAAAGATACAATACCCAAACAAATTTTTGTTTTCATTGATTTATTATAGATTTAATGTTTTAATTTATCAAGAATATTCTTCCAAAATAAGAAATTAAAATCCCTCTGCGATTAGGAAATCGCAGAGGGAAACTGCAAAATAGCGGATAAACCAGCCTATCTTGCCATAGGCATATTACCTGGCTTTTTATCCATTGTGTCTGCTATCCTGTTCATCTTATCCATCATTACGCAACGCTTGCCAACAATACCCTTGCTAAAGACTAATAACGCGCAAATCCAAAGCAAAGCTACGATCACATACCCAAAAGCCTTAAGGCCCTTGGAATCGCTTTTAATGGCAGCCGACAAAACAAAAAAACTGACCACTAAAAGAATAACCGCATGAACCAAACCAAAAACTCCACCACCTATTCCCATACCCATAACTCCCTCCTTTCGTTATAAATATTTATAAATTAGCCCAGGCTTTTCCGGAACCTAAGCGTGCTTATAGATATAATTACCAGCCCCATTACCAATAACGGGACTAATTGAACCCAAAGAATATCCATTCCCACGCCTTTTAAGAATAAACTCCGGATAATTACCATAAAATAACGTAACGGATTTAAAATAGTAAACCACTGAATCACCTGCGGCATATTGGCTATCGGATAAGCAAACCCGGAAAGCAGCATTGTCGGCATATAAAAAAGAAAAACCGACATCATCGCCTCTTGCTGGGTCGCGGATATCGTAGAAATGAACAAACCTATTCCCAGAGTAGTAAACAAATAAATGCAGGTTGAAAATAGCAATAAAAACAAATTTCCTCTTAAGGGTATACTGAACCAAAGCACTCCAAATATAGTTATCAGCATGATCTGAATCAACGCGATTATCGCGAAAGGAACAAGTTTACCGATAATAAGTTCAATAGGTTTGATCGGGCTTACAATGAGCTGCTCCATCGTGCCTATCTCTTTCTCTTTTACTATAGCCATTGAAGTTAATAAAAGAGACATCATGGTCACGATAGTCGCGATGACTCCCGGTAAATAATAATCTCTGGAAATAAGATTTCCGTTAAACCAGGCGCGGTCTCTTAAATCCACTTTTGCTGAATTATCCATCCAGCCTTTAGCTTCCAACTGCTCCTGCAATAAATCAAACTGGAAATCACTGATAATGGTATTAGCATACCCCATAATGATCATTGCCGTATTCGAATCCGTGCCGTCAAAAGATAGCTGAATAGAGGCGTCTTTTCCGGCATTAATATCCCTTCCGAAACCACGGTCAATATGAATGACTAAACTGGTTGCCCCCTTATCCAGCATGTAATTCTGCTCTTTTTCGCTGGAAATATAATGTTCTGCCCCAAAATATTGGGAGTAGGTGAACCTCCGCAGAAGTTCGCGGCTCTCTAACGTATTGTCACGGTCAAGAATGGCGGTGGGAACATAATTTATATCTTTGTTCGCGGCATAACCAAAGAGGATAATCTGGATGATCGGAGTGATAAAAATTACCGTCCTCATCCGGGGATCGCGAAAAATCTGTTTAAATTCCTTGATCAGAATAGCTTTGGCGCGTTCAAACATAGTTAAGCCACTTTCTTTTTAAACCTGGTTACCGCCAGGCCGAACATCAGCGCGGCAAATGCCAGTAGAAAAAGAGTCTCATCCCAGAGAACATTCATCCTGCCGGCTTTAAGAAATGTTTCCCTTAATACCACTATATAATAGCGCGCCGGAACAAGATACGTAACTGCCTGGATCGCTTGCGGCATATTAAAAATCGGGTAAATAAACCCGGATAAAAGCACGGTCGGCAGCATAGTGGTCAAAGTTGCCATCTGGCTGGCCATTAGCTGAGTGCGAGCGACAACCGAGATGTAGATACCCTGCGACAAAGCTCCGATTAAGAAAAGCGAACTTAAGCAGGCTAACAGAAAGTAACTTCCCCTGAAAGGAACGCCAAATAGAAATTTTGCCATTAATACTCCCACCACAAGGTCAAAAAACCCGATGACAAAATAAGGTATAAACTTCCCGATGATCAACTCCGGGGCTTTTACCGGAGTAGAGATCAATTGCTCCATTGTGCCTCTTTCCCACTCCCGGGCAACGCAGATAGAAGTAAGCAGCGAAGCGATGATCATAATTATCATCGCGATAACTCCGGGAACGATAAACCAGGTGCTGGTCAAGCCCATATTGAACCAGATCCTTGAACGAGCATCAATGTTCTGCGGTTTCTTCAGGCCATGAGCGGCAAAAGTTTCACTCAAGAGATTAACATTATAATTCGAAACAACTGTACGGACATAGCCCATAGCAATGGTAGCAGTGTTAGCATCACTGCCATCAACAATCAGCTGCAAAGGGGTTGACTTACCGGATTCAATGTAATGAGAGAAATCTTTAGGGATAATCATGGCCATCATAATATCCCCGGTATTAATTTTATGCTCGATATCCCGGTAATTATCAGTATATCCGGTTATTTTGAAATACTTGGAATTCTGAAAATTAAGGATAAAGTTACGGGTAAGTTCGCTGGATCGATCCTGATTCCAAATAACCATAGGCACATGGTCTATATCCAAAGAAAGGCCATAACCAAAAATTAACAGCAGGAACATCGGGATCGCCAAGGCCAAGCCCAGCGAACGCGGATCACGCTTGATCTGGATGAATTCTTTCCAGGCAACCGCCTTAATTCTTTTTAGGCTCGGACTTATCATAATTTTCTATCGAATATACAAATACGTCTTCCAACGAAGGAGTGATCCTGTTCACGCTAAATTCTCCCGCATTCGCTTGCCGCAAAAATTCATTTATCGACGAAGTTGCCTGGGAGCTGTTCGATACCACGACATGGATATTCGACCCAAAAAGCGCGGCTTCCTTAATACCTGCAAGCTTAGAGATTTTTTCCAACCAATCCTGAGAGCTGGGTACGGAAACTTCCAGCATTTCATCTTTGATGATCTTAGTCTTCATTTCCTGAGGCGTCCCCTGAGCAATGATCGTACCGTGATAAATCAAAACCATCCGGTTGCAATTCTCCGCCTCATCCATATAATGCGTGGTAACAAAGACGGTTACTCCTTGAGCGGCTAATTGTTTAATGGTATCCCAAAAATTCGCCCTGGTTATCGGATCAACCCCAGAAGTCGGCTCATCAAGAAATATAATATTCGGCTTATGGATAAGCGCGCAGCCTAAAGCTAAACGCTGTTTCCAGCCTCCGGCAAGGGTAGCTGTAAGATTCGACTCCATGCCTTCTAAACCCGCGGTGCGGATAACTTCTTTAAAACGCTCTTTTTTCTCCTTCGCGGGAATTTTGTAGATACCACTGTAAAAATTAATATTTTCTTCTATGGTCAAATCATTATATAGAGAAAACTTCTGCGACATATAACCGATATGTTCCTTAATTTTGTGCTGTTCTTTGATTATATCAAAACCACCGACTTTACCGCTTCCGGAAGTGGGTGGAATGATCCCGCAAAGCATCCTGATAGTTGTGGATTTGCCCGCGCCATTGGGCCCCAGAAATCCGAAAATTTCTCCGGCCTGAACCTCAAAGTTTATGCGGTTGACCGCGGTAAATTCCCCAAATTTCTTCTCTAAGTTCTGAACGCTGACGGCTATGTTTTCGGTGGGCATATTTTTTAATGTCAAATGATAAAATTCCTGTCTGCCGACAGGCAGGCAAAATCCAAAATAAATCTAAAACTCAAATATCAAAACCAATATTTTGTTATTTATGCTTATTTTGAATTTTGGGCTTTGTCATTTGGATTTAACCCATATTCCTTGATCGCTTTAATAAATGCTTCCTCCAGAGTTTTAGCGTTATATGCTTTCTTGGCCTTATCAGGAGTTTCGCAGCGCAGGAGCTTACCTTTATGCAACAAGCCAACTCTGTGGCAACGCTCTGCCTCGTCAAGATAACAAGTTGAACAAAATATGGTAACTTTCTCTTTTAAAAGATCATAAAGAATGTTCCAGAAATCCCGGCGGGAAACCGGATCCACGCCATTAGTCGGTTCATCCAGGAATAAAACCTTAGGAGTATGGATCAACGCGCAGGCTAATCCTAACTTCTGTTTCATCCCTCCGGAGAGCTTACCGGCAAAACGCTCTTTAAAAGGCAGGAGCCCGGAAAAACCCAATAGCCTCTCGATTGATTCAGAACGTTTATCCTTAGCAACTCCGTAAACATCGGCATAAAAATTTATATTTTCCATTACAGTCAGCTCTTCGTAAAGGCCGAAGCGTTGAGACATGTAAGCTATATATTCCTTCAGTTGTTCCGCTTCTTTTACAGTATCCTTATCATAAACTCTCGCCCTGCCTTGCGTAGGATCAAGGATCCCGGTCAAAAGACGCATAGTAGTGGTTTTTCCGGCGCCATCAGGGCCGACTAAACCAAAGATCTCACCCTCTTCAACTTCGATATTTAAATTATCGAGAGCCGTCAATGCCCCGAATTTACGGGTTAGATTTTCAGTTTTAATAGTTATCATATAGTGATTTTAAATCCCAATCACCAAACCCCAATGACGAATGAATGGTTTAAATCCCAATTTCCAATTGGGACATTGGACAATTGAGATTTCATTTAGCATTGAGACTTGGACATTGGTTATTTATTCTAAGTTCTATTCAATTATAATATACGCATCCGCAGGCATTCCAGGCTTCAAATCAAGGCTGGAATTATCAACCCTGACCTTTATCCTGTAAACGTACTTTACTCTTTCTTCGGTAGTCTGGATATATTTAGGAGTGAATTCTGTTTGAGGAGATATAAACGAAACCCATCCGTCATATTTTTTTCCTTTATAACTGTCTGTCTGGATATACGCTTTCTGGTTAAGTTTTACTTTACCCAGATCAGTTTCATTGATATAGGCAGTTACCCAAATATTATCAAGATCCACTGCGGTAAAAACCGGAGTTCCCGGCTGAACAACCTCGCCGGCCAAAGCGCTCTTTACAAGAACATAACCGTCAAGGGGGCTTGCTAGATCCGTCCAGCCTAGTTTTGTGTTTGCTAATTCCAAAGACGCCTGTAACTGTTTTATATTTGCCGAATCAGTATCCATCTTGGTTTTTGCGCTGTCTCTGGCTTGAGCAGAAATCGCCCCCGCCTTAAGCAAATTCTCGGCTCTTATATAATCATCATAATCAAGCTTGTATTGATACTCCGCTAACTTCAGGGCTGCCTCTGCTTCAGCCTGGACCTTGCTAAGCTCATCTTTCTTTAGCCGGGCGACAATATCATTCTTTTTGACTACTCTGCCTTCATCCGTCAAAAGCTCTTCAATTTGCCCCTGTACCCTGAATGATATCCGGACATCATCTCCTTCGATATTGCCTGAAACCTTGATTACTTTGCCATTGCCATCGCGTTCCTTGAGTATAAAAATAACCGCCCCAACTGCCGCGATAATCAACACCAAAGATATAATTATGAATTTTATTCTTTTCTTCATTTTACCTCCTCAATAAAACTCTTTCCCATAGTCCTATCTAATTTTGCTTTTGCCATAAGGTAATCGTAAATACCTTCGGCAAGGTTCTTCTCTACATTGGCTAAAGAAACCTGCGCGTCAAGCACGTCCAGATTTATGCCTACACCGTTGTTATAACGCACATAAGAAATATTCAAAGCTTCTTTGGCGTCCTCGAGATTATCTTCCTGCGATTGTATGATAGAAGCTGCTTGCTCAAGGTCCAAACATGCCTGCCTTATGTCAACCGCGACCTGGTCCGAATAATTTTCTTTTCCTAAAACCGCCTGCATATATTTTGCCCTGGCAGCGTCTACCTTGGCTTTGGTCGAGAATCCATCGAATAAAGCCAGGCGCACAGCAAAACCTATGTTCCAATTATTGTGCCTGGAGTTAAACATATTTCCTAAATTATTCGATTGATAAAAATACTGGCCATTAGCCTCTACTTGCGGGAGCCAGCCTGCGCGGGCGTATTTAATTGCCCACTTGCTGATATCGATCCCCAAAGACTTTAAAATCATCTCCGGTTCATTCAAATAAGCCTCTCTTAAGAATTCCTTTTCTTTGATCTCAAAGGGATCGTAAAATAGCTTATCTTTGATAATTATCTTATCGCTTACTTTTAATCCCAATAATTTATTCATTTCCGCCATGATCAATTTTATGGAATTTTGGGCGTTGATCAACTGCGGCAACAATAAAGAAACCTGAACTTTTGACTGTAAAACATCAAACCTCGAAGAAGTCCCCTGTTTAAATCTATGATTCACCTCTTCATAGTGGCTTTCTGCCTGACTAACCAAATCTTCGGCTATACGCTCCGTTTCATATGCAAGCAGAAGTCCATAATAAAGCCTCTTAGCTTCAAGCTCGACATTAAGTTTTGTGGCACGCAGAGTTTCATTTTGCTCTTTTAAAGCTAGTTGAGACTGCCTTAAAGCGGCAAGATTGGCTCCGCCATTATAAATTGTATCGCTTACGCTTATGCCCATATTATTATTGTTTTTATACCCGGAAAACACGCCGATATCTTTTTTGGTATTATTGGTAGTGCTGGTTAACACCGCTCCATTACGGGTATAACTGGCGTTAAAATCAACATTAGGCAAAAACGCGCTTCTTGCGTTTAAAATATCAGCGCTAGCCACATTAAGCCCATACTCCTGTATTTGAATATCCTTATTGTTTTTGTAAGCAATCTGGATCGCCTCCTTCAATGAAGAAAGCGTAAGCGGTTGAGCCTTCTTATCATCGCAAAAACCGCGTTCTCCTTGAAATAAAAATAAACCGCAGAAAATGGCAACCGCGGCGATTCTACTTGTCTTCTGGATTATACTTTTAAATTCTTTATAGAAAGGATAATTTTTGTTGGCGCTAAAGAAACGGGCTCCTGCTTTATAATAACTTTGCAGCACCCCCTCTTTGTGTAAATTATACAGCGTCCTCTGGAAGACCCCGGGCTTGGTTTTCAATAACCGCCCCAGCTGCTGAATGTAGAATTGCTCCTCAGGGTGAGAGTAGAAAAGATTCAAAAGTTTCAGGGAATTTTTCGAAAATTGCTTCATCTCTGGTTACCTATATTCCTTTTGCATATAATTATATTCATTTGAATACAATTATATGCATTATACATATAATTGTCAAGAAAATTTTTTTATATCTGATTTTGCTTATAATATTTGGCCCTTACGCGGGTCCTGTAAGCTTACGCGTCTGGCTTTGTCTTGTTTAGCCTCGGGGTCCTGCCGCGGAAGTTTCCCCATTCCTGCGGGCGGCCATGCCGTCCTCGGAACGGGGAAGCCCCTCTTCCGCGTCACCCCTCCGGCATTACTCTAGATATAAGTGTAAACAAGCCAATCCAGACGCTATGATTCAAGCAACATACTTATAAAATGACACTGGCAAGTTTATCCGCGAATTGAGATTTTAGCCAAAGCACGTTTGAGTATTTTCGGGAATTCCGAGGCCAAGCTGTAAAGCTTGGCAATCTCGGAACGGCTGGCCGATGTTTGTAGTATAGAGACAAGCTGAGAGCGCCGAGTGAGAGCGCGAGGCGCGAGTTCGGCAGCCGCCGAAAATACGAAAGACCTTTGGCGGCACGCTCCTAATTCTGTTAGCGGGCAAAATCGATTGAGCGGGAAACTTGGCAGTGTCATTAAGAGAATAAAGCAAATGATCGAATTTGCTTGAAATTACTCGTTTTAAACGTATAATACAGATTCAGGAGGAAAAAATGAGAAAAATATTGTTAGGCGGTTTTATTTCTTTAGTTTTAATTTTAGGATTTGGAAAATTCGGTTATTGCGCTGGATTGAATGTCGAGGAATTAGCCGATAATTTTTATAAGGCGACTGATTTACAAAAAGAGCAAATATTGAAGGATAATTTAGGCAAAGAGCTCTCGGCCAACGCAAAAGTAAACAACGCGGGAGAGTATGATTTCTTTGATACAAATAGCGATACTAAAGGAACCTACTACCAAGTTACCACCGATCCCCAGAAGACAAAAAATAACACGGTTTACCAGGTAATTTTCCTCTTTAAAGACAAAGACAAAGCAAAAGATGTTGATAAGGGCCAAAAAGTACAAAAAGACGGTCAGATTGTAAGAATACTTGATGAACGGCTGCAGATCACGATTTGGATTTTTTGCGGTGAATTAACCGATAAGGATAAGGCCCTTTTTAATCAAGGCTAGCCCTCCCCTTTTTTAGCATTCCCGAAGTCTACTAACTTAATTTTTTATATATGCTTATTGAATATAACTATATGCAATTTGCATATAGTTTGGACTTTTCTTAACCAACCTTGGAAGCTTAAATATAAAATTATGTTATTGACGTCAGGAGGAGAGATGTTTAAAAACCGGATCGAAATTCTCAGGTTTCAAAAAATAGGAGATAATTCCGGAAAATCGGTTAACTAATTTGTTGCGGTGTTTTAGATATAAATACAACCGGATAAAATTAAAATCTAACCTTCTCTTCGGCTCATAGGTAGTAGGCCCCATTTCATACCGCTTGATCCCATGATCAATGCACCATTTCATAAGGTCGCGAAACCGCACAAAATACAATGAATAAATATGGGAGACTGAATAATCGAAACCAAGATAATAATCAATAAAATAATCCCCCGATACAAGGCAAAAAGCAAAGGCTACTAGCCTCCCTTCGATTCTCCACAGAAAGAACCTTGTCTCATCGGGCATATTCTTGGCAACATTAGCAAAAAAGTCGATCGGAAGCTTCTCAAATCCAACCTCCTGCTTATTATATGTCTGTAAATAAAGTTCGTGTACCTGGCGCAATTCTTCGCCTTCTACCGCGTTTTTGACTGTCAGTTCGATTTTCGCCTTAGCGTCTGCTCTTTTAAGGTTTCTTTTCAGGTTTTCCCTCGAACTCGGACTCAACTTTTTTAAATACTCCTCGAAACTCCTAAAATTAACTTCCATATCGCTAGAAGGAAAACTCTCAAGCCTCAGATATCCATTTTCAAGAACCGGCCTTAATAAATCATCGTATGAACTGTTAAAGTCTTTATACATAATTAAGTCGGCTTTTTGCTCCTTGGCCAACTTTTCCAAGGCATTATTGATTTCCTTCATCACGATTTCGGTTTTGCCGGCAATACCTATCCTTCCTTCCCCCATCGGCAAACCGCAAATCAGTGTTTTAGGATTCAAAATACAAGGAATAAGCTTTTCGGTAATCACTAAGATTTTTCTCGGAAACCCCGTAACCGCTATGCTAAGCGGAAAATTGGCAATCAAACAAGAAGTAGCTCCCAGCGGAACATTATCTTCATAAACAAGGATGTAATAAAACTTAAACTTATCAAAGGAAGATTCATCGAGGGCTTTAAAGAAGCGGTAATTTTCTAAAGCCTTTGGGAAAACGCTTTTCCAGTCATTTTCCGGAAGCTCTGCTATTCTATTTACAACTTTGACGTTTAATTTCGAAATAACATTCATGATTAACCGAGCGCGACTAATATGATCCCGAAGACAACAAACATGATCCCTGTCCAACGCCAATTGCCGACTTTCTCTTTCAAGAATATAACCGACGAGACAGAAATCAGGATATAGCGCATGCTATCCAAAGAAAAAGCCAAATTCAGATCTGCCTTGGTCAAAGCAATCAACCAGAAAATCAAAGAAACGCCGGTCAAAATAAACCCCAGCCACACGCGGGGCACCTTAATCAGTTCCAGTATCAGGTGGAATGCTTTTCTTATGCTGTTTACATGCCAATCTAACGCGTTAATGGACGATTTGAGGATCAGCTGGCTGATAGTATCACAGATATCCGTAAGGAAGATTAAACCGATAACCAGAAAAATCTGCTCTTTCATGCCTTTTCTCCCTTACGAGCCGTAGACATTGAAACAAATATAACTCCTACAAGTATAAAACCGATCCCCAGCCAACGGATATAAGATATTTTTTCATGGAGAAAGACACTCGAAACCAGCGGAACCAGAATATAACTAAAACTTGCTACCGGCACCGCTACACTCAAGTCGATTTTCGAAAGAATGGTTGACCAGATTACGAATATCAGAAAAACAGATACTAATGCCAGCCATAAAAATGGAGACAAAATAACTGCTTTCAGAAATACCAACCCTTGTAAGAACGTAGCGATTTCCGAGAAATTTTGGCAGGCAGCGCTTTTTTTGAAACAAAATTGCGCGAATGTTTCCAAAATATCGGTAGAGACAAGGAATAGCAGTATTTTGAGTGTGAGGCGTCTTTTTGCAGTCATCTTTCCAGTATATCAAAAATAGCCTTGACCTGATTTAAGCCAAGGCTATCTTTATTACTCTTAATTTCTTTAATGATTATAGTTCAATTAACACGGAATAACAAGGAAAAATTCTGTTTTGAAAGGGTTGACTATCATTATCTATTTATGTCGCCTGCCTATCTTCTGCACCAGGAATAACCCGGGTCTTTACGACAGAGCTCTGATTTTATACTGTCATTCTCCCCTTTTAGCTCCTGCACTGATTTGACTAGTAGCGGGGTCAGGCGGGCGTAATCAACCATCCAGGGCTCGGTCTTAAGGTCTTTGCCGCCTATCTTAACCGCCTCAGGATAAACCTCATAGAGTTCCTGAGCAATGAAGCCCTGAACCTTCTTTTTACCGGGATCAGCGATGAAATTAAAGTCTCTTACCGGTATGGACATAAGAACCTTTAATCCACGGCTAGTTGGAATGATGTTTTCCTTCAGGCGGCGGTCAGAAGACGTATTGAAGTTGATCCTGGTCCATCCACCATCACTAGTGACGCTACCAAGGACTGTGCCGCCTACCGAATAAATAGTATAATAGTTGGAGGTGGATCCCCCGGTATGCTGGAGCCACTCGAGGATACTGGTTCCGGCGACTTCAAACTTACCTCCTAGAAAACTGTTTGTCCCGATACCAAGGGAGCCGCCGCTAGGATTAATATACGTATTCCCGGCACTATCATCTTGGATGTAAACGCCACCGCTAGTCGTACCTGACCTAATGTAAACATCTTCGTTAGCGCCATAGAAAAAGTGGATATTATGGGTAGTACCTCCTACCGCAAGTTTGCCCCATGACCCAGCTGTACCTTGAATCTCTAAAGGAGCCCGCGGGCTAGCTGTGCCGATACCAAGGTAGCCTGTTCCGCTAGTGCCCATTATTACATTGTAAGAAAGGGCATTCACGTAGAATAAATCATCGCCGCTATTGGACTTCACGCTTAAAGATTTGTAATTACCGCTACCGCCACCGCCTCTCACTAAAAGAAGATCCTGAGTTAATGCACCACTACCGCTAACATGTAAATTTGCCTCCGGGCTAGTAGTGCCGATGCCAACGTTGCCACTCGTTGCCTTTACCGTCATTGCTTTTACGGCACCCCCGCCCCAGATTGTCAAGTCATCGGTCTTATTACCGTCAATATCATTAATGAGCGCCCATCTTGTACTGCCTGCCCGCATAAACCGCACAGCCGATACGCCGCCATTATTACCTGAATCTAGATTTTCAACCATAATACTCACACCATTGCCAAATGCACCATCCTGGTCATCTATAATATGCAGCTTCACTCCCGGATTCACCGTCCCTATGCCTACATTGCCTTCCACTACCAGGTCAGCGTTGAAGTCAACCTCTCCAGAGCCGCTCTCAGTATCCTGCCAGGTGTAGTTAGCTCCATCGATGTAGTCATCCCCTATGGCTATACGCTTGGCTCGCAGCTCACGGTAGACTCCATAGGGAGAAGGATAGTAGGTGGTGATGGTTAGGGTGTCTTCGGCAAGGAGCAGGCTGTTACAGGGAAGAAAAAAAGATAAAAAGAAGAAAGAAAAGAAGCTTAAAGAGAAGAAAAGGAGTTTCCTAGAGAGAGAGAGAGAGAGAGAGAGTATGTAGATACTAAAGAGATTAGATTAGACATATAGAGAGCCTCCTTTGTGGTGGTAGTGAGCTGAATACAAAGATAAAATAACACGGGGAGAGGGTTGTGTCAAGGGAATTGGAACTCAAGCCTTCAGGTGCCCTACAGCTAGACGGATAACCTCCGGGTTTCTATGCGACACATTCTCCCCGGCTCGTTCATTTCCGGTCGGGCAAAAGCATTTCCTGATCAATGCTTCAAACGCCTTTTCATCTCCCTCAAGGAATCGCTCGATACAAAGCTTATCTTCATCCATTTAGTATTCCATGTACTAGACGCAAAATTTAAAGAATTATTCCAAAAATTTTAGCGAAAAAAAAGGGGGGAACTACGCGGCCGATGACAACGTTACTATTGCCCATAACTGGAGGCTTTTTCCGGAATATCTGCCACTCCCCGAATCCATGCCTCCCGGAGGCATACGATCGCCTTCATCCCCTCCATTGCCGGAAGGCATCCCGCCGCCGGGACCACCCACTGAACCGGCTATTTCTAAACCCAGCCCGATTATCCTATCCGGCCTAAGCCCTATGGCATACGGGTGTAAAGCCGATTTTACAAGCGGAACTTTTAATTCATATACAAAATAGCCATTTTCGCGGCCCACCTTGGCTTCTATCCCAAACTTTTTGGCTTCTTCCAAAGATATTTCCCGCGGGCCATCCTTAGAAAAACCATCCCTTCGCTCCATTTTCTTGCCCATATCTTCTTTACCAAATTCTTCCAGAGGTGGTTTCGGACGCTTATCCTTGGCTCTAAAATGGCCGGATTCCCCTACAATCTCTAATCTTTCTTGCAAACCCTCGAGAGTCTCAAGACGCTTATTGAAATCCTTGTTCGTAAACCTTTCTTGATCTCTGTCTATCAGTTCGCTTTTGTCTATCTGATCTTCCCAGTCCCGAGTTATATCCCTATCTTTATCCTGAAGAGATACACCCACCCTCTTTAAGCCGACCGGAAAACGGATTCCGAATGTCTTTTCTTTTTTTGCGCCCGGGTCAAACCATACAAGCAAACCTGATTCCATTATCTGAACCTCTACTTCCCTATTTCTGGAAATAAGGCAAATATACATATAATCCGAATCATTAGCTAAATTTAGAACCGTTCTGGCTTTTTCGTAATAGTAGGTGCTGGAACTTCCCCAATCGGTATATTTACTGTCTATAATGATCTCACGGTCTCTCCAAGAACTGTATAAATCAAGCTTACCGCATCCGGAAAACAAAAAACAACCCAAGGAGAAAATTAATAAAAACAATTGTTTGCTGATTAGTTTAATGCTCATCACCCGCCTCATTCGCCTATAATCTTTATCAGGACGCGCTTTTTACGCTTCCCGTCAAATTCTCCATAAAATATGCGCTCCCATGGCCCGAAATCAAGCTTACCCCTGGTAATCGCTACCACAACTTCTCTGCCCATAATGGTTCTTTTTAGATGCGCATCACCGTTATCTTCCCCGCTAAGATTGTGCTGATACCTGTCTTTACCATACGGAATAAATTTCTCCAGCCAACTGCTAAAATCACTATGCAATCCCGGTTCATCATCATTAATAAAAACCGAAGCCGTAATATGCATTGCATTAACGAGGCAAAAACCTTCTTTAATCCCGCTTTCGCTAACCGCCGCTTCGACCTGCAAAGTTATATTTACAAACTCCTGCCTGTTTTTTGTGTTAAACCATAAATACTGCGTATGCGATTTCATCTTCAACCTCTCCCCGGAGATATCTAAGGCATTACAAACAAAATATAAGTAGATTAGCAAAAAAATATAGAACGGCAATAAGCAGTTCCTTCGGGCTACCCGAATGCGTCAATTTTAGCAGTCCGGCAGCCATAAGCATTAATGAACCCAATATCGCTACAACTTGATACGCTTGAATCTTCATTTGCCCTCCCTCGACCTAATAGAATCCCTGCTCTTCATCAAACAACCACCCAATCTCAGGAATGATATTCTATAGATTTCACGTAAGCAAAATTATAGTCATCCCTAATTGCCCTATTTACAACTATTGTTAATTATAACATAAAAAAATAAAGAGAAGGCTTATTTTAACGACTGGACATTACCGACGGGGAAGTTTCTTGCATATAAGATTTACTGTTGCATATAAAATCACCTTCGGAAGGCTCATCCGGTTAAGGCAGGCTTTTATCCCGGATTCCTCCGAAGTAATCGGGAACACCTCTTCCTTACCAATCCATGGCAGGCTTCTAGTATTGATCCCGAGAAACGAAATCTTTTTGAGGAGGCTGTGAATTACAGGAACCAGCGCGCTAACCTCGCTTCCCGAGAATATGACATTATCTAATCCTCCGAGGATAGAAATACCCTCTCCGATGCATTTCAATAATTGCGCCTGATAAATATCAAAAGCCAACCTGACATTGCGGTCTTTGCCGCGGAATTTCACCAAATCTTTCAATTCAAGATCATATCCCGTAAGTCCCAGAAAACCGCTTTCATTCTTAAGAATATCGTCGATCTTGTAAATCGAGAAACCTTGGATATTCATCAAATAAAATACTATCCCCGGGTCAAGGTCTCCGCAGCTTGTCCTTGACATTACTCCTTCCAAAGGCGTAAAGCCAAGGCTTATCGAAACCGGCCTGCCGTCATTGGCCGAACAAACCGTAGTTTGTTTATCAAAAACCACGGAAATGCACTTTCCCCTGTGAAACATCCCCGAATTAGCCTCGTGGAATATTCCATGAAATCCCCATTTTTTTATTTTGTTATTTTTTTGAAATTCATAGGGAATGGCGTAATATTTTTCCTCTTCGCGCATTCCCGAAAAAAATGACGTTTCAAAAAAAGCGAACTTCGGAACACCTTTAAACTCCCGGTAAAATATTTTTATTATAGCCAGCATCAAGGGTATGTAAAAAGGAAAGAAGCCGGTCAGTTTATCAAGTTTAACGAAGAATTCCGGGGTAATTAAAGAGGTTTTGGCAAAAAAGTCTCCTCCGAACAAAATCCTGAATGAAATTGCGTTAATCTTCCCGCCGCCGGTAAAACCTAAGATATCCTTTCTGAGCGTTTTGCTCAACCTGACTTCCTCTAGATCTTTGATGAAAAACACAGGCGGGTCTTCTGTGTTGTTCTCTTTAAAAACCCAGAATTTAACTTCTTTCAAATTTGTATCAATGACGAGTATCATTTTCTGTCAATTCCTTGTAAGTTTCTCTGGCTATCATCAATTCTTCATTCGTCGGAACAACCAAAATCTTCGTTTGCGCTTGCGCAGAAGACAATTCGCATATGCCATTTCGATAAGTTTGATTCTTTTCTCTATCCAAACTGATTCCCAAAAACGCCATATTATCGCAGATACTCTCCCGCAACAAAGGCACCCCTACTCCCAGCGAATCAGTAAATACCAAAATATCCGTTTTCTTCAGGATCAAGGCATAAAAACCTATATAATCCTTTACTCTACGCGCATACATATCAAACGCAATTTTAGCCCTGGGGTCGGCGCCGATATTATCCACTACATCCCTTAGGTCGGATGACGAACTAAAGATACCCAGAATCCCGCTTTTTTTATTAAGAATATTTTCTGTTTCCACCGGAGAAAAACTTTCTTTGGACATTATGTAAAAGATTATCCCTAAATCCAGATCTCCGCAACGCGTATTCATAACCAACCCTTCTAAGGGCGTAAACCCCATAGAAGTGTTAACCGATTTCCCTCGGTTTATCGCGCAGACGCTGGATCCCCCTGTGCCTAAATGACAGCTGATTACTTTTTGAAACTTAATATTCCGCTTAAGAAACCTGCAGGCCTCCTCCGTCACATATTGATGCGATATCCCATGAAAACCTATTTTTTTCAAGCCGTATTTCTTGGATATTTTTGCGGGAAGAGCATATGTGGAAAATTCCGGAGGAATGCTTCGATGAAACGCAGTATCAAACACGGCAAACTGTTCAACCGTCTCATACTCCTTATAACAAAATTCAATTAATCCATAAGTTATAGGATTATGAATTGCCGCTAAACTCAAGGTCTCTTTCAGTTTTTTAAGGACAGGCTTGTTTATCTTTACCGGCTTAGTAAAGAAATTCCCGGGATGAACATAACGGTGCGCAAAAATATCGAAAGTTATTTCTTTATTTTTTTGCGCGTCGCTTTTTATCAAAGCGAGGATTTTTCTTAATGCTATGGAATGATTCCCAAGCTCAGTCTTAATAATCCTCGTCTTGCCTGAAACCGAATGGCTGATAAGAGACTCTCCTTGAGTTTTGATGCCCACTCTTTCAGCTTCCCCCTCAACAAAGCACTCCTCATCCGGCATCCTGATTATCTTATATTTCAAGGAAGAACTGCCGCAGTTCAGCGTCAGGATATTAGCCTTAACAATCTTAGATTTCATCCGAACTCCAACCGAATGTCGGAACTCCGATATTCCTTTGAATGATCAGCCCTAGACCGTATACCGTTCTTTCCAGTTCATCTAAACTTAACAACTCTGCTCCCGAACCTACAGAATCTTCCGAACCGGCGCCAAACCCAAGCGTGGGTATTTCTAACTCGGCGCAAGTATATGAACCCTCAGTTATAATCTTTTTCCAATAGCCGAAAGAAGACTTAAAACCATTATCAGTTAGGCTCTTAAGAGAATCCAGGGCAAACGGATGGTAGCTCTCCATTATCCACGGCTTAAATTCTTTTTCCGAAACAAGCTCTAATCCAGCGCTAGTTTTTACTTTTTCCTTTGCCAAAGCGGTATTTATAGTTACATCCGGCTCGCCTTTATATACACTCTTGGCTATAGCCTTTGCTTTATTCAATATACCAGCAAGGTTTTCTTCCGGTATGAATACCCTATCCACAACTACCCTGAACTCATTGCGTTCATCTTCAGGTTGATATCCGCTATACCTGACATCTTTTATCCTAAGATTAGAAAACCCGAGGTTGGAATCGCTGGGGAGCTGTTTGGAAAACTTTTCCAACTCGTTTATCAAGGGAAACATCGTTCCCAGCATATTTATACCCCGATTCTCCAGAAAGTTTCGGTTCAAACTGCCCTTAACTATTATTTCATATTCCATTCTTCCTTTATGCCCCAAGCATATATTAAAATCGGTCGGCTCACAAAGAACGACTCCGCGTATTTTCTTAAGCTTTGATTTCAGATAATTCTCAAAAAGGTATCTTATGCCGAAATCGCAACACTCTAGCCGGGGCACACAGCAAACAATCAAATCTCCGGTTAAAGGAAACAAAGCTCTCTTCATCAGGGCAGCCGCATATATACTGGAAACTATGCCGGCTTTAAATTTTACTACCCCGCTTTTAAGCGCTGCTTCTGTTTTCTGGTCTTGGGGCGACAATATATCTAAATGCGATATGAGAATCAAGGCGTCTTTTTTTTCATATCCATTTATAATTCCTATCAAGTTACCCGCTTTATCGCTAGTTACCCTATCGAAATCCAGATTTTTCATCTCCCCGGAAATCATCCCGGTAAATTCCTGCAGGTTGCTTCTGCCGGGGCTACAATCGGCTATCCTATTAGAGAATTTAATCAACGATTCACTCAGCCCCCGCGCCTTAGCTTTAATCAAATCCTTCACCAAACACCTCCAAGTTTTATGTTAGTTAACAAAATTAAATAATACTTAACAAATTGAACAAAAAAATAGCCTTAGAAAGTAGGGGGAGTAATCACCCAGATGGCTTCCGCCTCTTCGTTACCGATATTCCTGAATTCATGCGGAACGTTCGAGTTAAAATAAATACTATCTCCTTTTCTTAAAACATACATTGAATCGTTTAAAGTAATCTCGATTGCCCCCTTAAGCACTAAAACAAATTCTTGCCCGAAATGTTTATAAGAAACACCTCCCGAATTTGCCTTTGCGCTTAATTTAAACAACAAAGGCTCCATCTGTTTATTCGCATCCTGAGAGGTCAATAGATAGATACCCACGCCTTTGCCGGCTTCCTGCAGGCGCGTGCGCTCGCTGGCCCTGACTATGGGGTTATCACTCACCTTCTGGCCTTCCCCTATCAAATTCCCTACGGTCGTCGAAAGAGCATCGGCAATACTCTTTAAGGTAACCAATGAAGGGGAAGCTTTGCCAGTTTCAATCTGAGACAGGAAACTGGCGCTGACATTTACCTCTCTGGACAAAGATCTAAGCGTCATTCCCCTGTCTTCCCTTACTCTCTTTATATTCACTCCTACAATCTTCATGTCTTACCTCACCCAGAGCATAAAACAAGAAATCGGCTCTGTCAAGTATTATTTAACAAATTTTAATTATTTCAAGTGGGAGTTAACAAACTCCTCTTTCTCCCTGTCGCTTTCTCACGAATGGCTGTAAGACAACTTAGACGATAATATAAATTTAACAACCGGGACGAACTTCAATTTTTACCGTCGGCTTATATGTTGACTTACTGTCTTTCAAAACAAAACCGCGGTTTCCTTCGGCTAACTTACGAACATTCTTTTCTCTCTGCGCTTCTTTTCTAGCCAAAAGTTCTTGCTGTTTTTGCTGCAATATCTCCCTTTTGACTCGTTCGATAGCAGCCTTTAGCTCTTTCAAGGAATCCAATTTTGCCTTTAAGGTTTTCTTCTCAATAGATAACTTAATATTGTCGCCTTGCATTACCGCAGATCTTTTATTAACCTCATTAAGCTGTTTTCGAGTATTATCCAGCTCTACCTTGACTCTATCGAGCTTAATCCTGGTGGCGGCAAGTTCTTTCTGCAGGCTTGCGCTAAGCTGACGCTCGATATTTAGTTCCGTCTGCACTTCATTTAATCTTATAGCCAACCAAATCGATAGGCTAATTAACAGCAATCCCAGAATTATCAGCCCTATTCTAACTAACGACTTTTTCATTTTTTTACACCCCTCCTTGCCATTCGTTTCTACTTAATTAGTAAATCAATATTCACCGCTAGAATAGCATTTCCCTAATAAATATTCTATGCTTTAACTCTTGTTTTATTTCCCAAAACAGAATAATCAATATGGCATTCTCCTATATCTAGATAGCTAAAAATAAATCTGGGCAACTCATAAGGCAGACTGATTAAACAAACAAAAATCTTTCCTAAAAAGCTTTCATTCTTATTAATCATCAGGATACGATTGCGAGAACATAAAAATCGTCTTAGCTTTTTGCCGGTCCGGGACCCATTACCACAATGATAACACTTAAGTTCGGGGACAAAAATTGTTTTCCACCCGGATTTACTGGCTCGCCAGGCTAAATCAACATCCTCTACCAGAAAGAAAAAACGCTCGTCAAAATAACCGGTATTTTCTTTTAATTGATTGAGCGCGCTGCGGCGATAAAAAGCGGCGGCAGAACAAGGACCAATGATTTTTTTTCTCTTCGGGCTGATATAAGAATCCGGTTTACCCCGGTTTAAATCATAAAATCTCCTGAACTTTGTTAAATATATCCCCTGAGAATAGATGGCCTTACCGTCAAAACTAAAAACGTTCGGCTGAACCATGGCAGTATCTGCAGCGAAACCGCTGCTTAGCGAATCGAATCTACTCAAGAAATCCTTTTCTAAAACAACGTCGCTATCCAATGTCAAAATCCATTCACCATTCGCAACACTAATACCCTGATTTCTAGCCTTACTTGCCCCTAGGTTAATATTATTTTCGATCAAAATAACCTGCGAATAATCCCGCTTAATCATTTCAATCGTGCCATCGCTCGAATGGTTATCCACGACAATAACTTCCGGATTTTGATAATTCTGGGCGAATACGGAAACTAGACACCGTTTTGTAAATGCAGCGTTATTATATGTCAGGATTATAATCGAAATCCCAGCCATCAAATACTCTCCAATATTTCCTTAAATTGGCCACACAATACTCCCAAAGAATATTTATCCTCTACGCTTTCCCTTGCCCTGGCCCCCATCTGTTTTCTAAGGCTGGAATTATCAATCAAATATCCCATTTTCTTGATAAACATATCCGCATCGCAAGCCAGATACCCGTTATCGCCATCTTTAACAATATCCATCGCTTCCCCGATCGCACTACATACCGTCGGCTTTTGCATCGCCATATACTCAAATAATTTTGTCGGGCTTTTCGAAAGATTAAAACTATTGCTTCTTCTTACGGGAAGAATACCAATCTGAATTCCACGAAGATAAATAGGCATCTCATCAGGAGCAATCCAGTCTTTAATCCTAACATTTGAATCATTGAATCTAGTAACCAGCCTGACCAAGCTATCTTTATAGATTCCATCCCCTACTATATCAAGATGGATGTCTTTATGTTTTTTTCTTAATTTAACAAAGCAACGTAAAGCAAAATCTATATTCTCGATGTATTCCATTTTATTAAAAGTCCCTATCCAAGAAATGACTATTTTCTCTGCGGCAGGAATATTTTCGGCGGGATTGAATAATTGCGTATCGACTCCGGAAGGAAGATAGTGAACTTTCCTGTTAAATCGGCCCAGGAAATGCTGCAAAAACCTGCTGGCTGAAATACAGAAAACGCTTCTTTTGGCGATCTCACGCGCGCAAAAATGCGCCTTGGAACTGGGATAAAAACCAAAATAGTACTTTGGGTTCTCGCGCATTTCCCAATCATCAAGATCAAAAATGATTTTATTCCGGAGGAATAAATGCCCCAAATATGGAGCAAAAGAATGATAATTGAAACGCTGAATGCAAAAAATACTGTTCTTTTCCTTAATCAGCCTCTTAAAAGCCAGATAATTTAATTTTATCTTCTCCGCAATGCCCATGGCGGATTCGCCTTCTCCGTCTCTGGCTCCCAAGGTATCCGCAAACGAGAAAACCTCTGATTCTATCCCGTATTTCATAAGGCCCCTGGAAAAATTATAGCATCGGACTCTGGCTCCGGCCAACCTGTATCCTTCACGAGTAATGAATATGATCTTCATCTTATGCTGAATTATGGTTATCTCTTCGGTTAAGGGATCTTTCATAAGCAGTCAACAAGGTCTGTGCCGAAACTTTCCAATTATACGTCTCTTCGGCTCTTTTTCTTGCTTTATTCCCCAAATCTTGCCTCAAACGGCTATCACTGAGAAGCTTAAGTATGCCTTCTGCGAACGGCTCAGCTTCTCCGGGTTCAACCAAGACACCCGCATCCCAAATCATCCTTTCCACCTCTCCAACATTGCTTGCCACAATTGGCTTGCCTGAAGCCAGATATTCGGCAATCTTAAGAGGGCTTTTGCAGATAGTAACTTTTGTCTTCTTAAAAGGAGCTACACAGATATCGGCGGCAGAAATACATCCGGGAATGTCTTCACGGGGAAATGAACCGGTAAAAATAAAATTCCTGCTCACTCCAATCCCCTGAACTAATTCTTTAAGAGATCTTTCCATAAAACCTTCGCCTACTATCATAAAAGTAACCCGCGGGTATCTGTCTATTACAATTCTTGCTGCTTTTATAAAAATATCGATATATTGCGCTCCGTGGAGCTGGCCTAAATAAAGAACCAGGGAATCATTGATATTATACCGTTTTCTTATTCCCGATCCGTCAACTCCGGGGTTAAATTGCTCCAAATCCGCCCCTACCGGCACAGAATAAAGACATTTCGGACTAACTCCAAATTTAACAGATAAATCCCCGAGATTCCGGCTGGAAACGGATACGGAATCAACCAATACAGGCAAAAAACGTTCCAGTATCTTAAAGAAAAAACCAATGAAGCGGGAATGCACCGATTTCCCGCAGGATTCATACCAAATCATTTCCTCCCAATCATCCCAATCATAATGCAAAGGCTTATTGTAAAGATAGGCTGCGATTACTGCGGGTAAGGCGGAGTAGTAGTGGCACTTTTGGAAATGAATGATATCCGCCCATCTGGCTAACGATACCAAAGAACGAATATCTCGGATAAAAACCTGGGGGGTAATATTCCTTGGAAACGATATTGCCTGACAATTATCTGCAATACGGCTTTCTCCATATTTATAGGAAAGAGAAAAATAAACTAACTTTACCTCATTGCCCTTTCTGGCCAACTCACTGGCAAGAGAAACAACCCTTCTTGTCCAAGGTTCAGCTGAAGAATAAATATCATGAGGATGAACCATAAGTATACGCATAGACATACTAGAAAACCTTCTGTTTCCTTAGTTTCTCCAATAATAAAAAATAAACCAAATAAACCATACTGACAAAAATAAGCACGAGTAATAACGGGAGCTTAAATGTTCTTTTTATCATCTAGCTTCTCTCATGATTGGGGCGAGAGCCGGCTTGTTAATTATAGACTTGGACAGGTTTAATTCGCTGATTGCCTCTACCATTCTAGCCACACGCTCAATTCTTCCGGACCGGTTTAGTCCATTTGAATCCTCATACAGCATCGGCTCGCTATGCTCATCCCAGACTATACCGTATTTCCTACTGTTTATCCCAATCTCTGCTTCAGGGAATAATGTGCAGCCTGATACATTTGTAACCTCATTGATATAATCTTTGTTCTCGCGGATAAAATCAATTGTATCTTCAAAATCTTTCTCCGTTTCTCCCGGGAACCCCACGATGATATTTATATTCACCCGGATCCCGGCTTTATGTGTAGTCCGGATTACCCCAGAAGCCTCTTTTGCCGTATATCTTTTCCCCATCTTCTTTAAAATTCTATCCGAACCATTTTCCACGCCATATATCAAAGTATTGCAACCGGCCTGTTTCATTTTTCTCAAAAGCGCAAAATCCATATTCCTGCGGATGACTGCATAACTGACCCAATCAAACTTATAACCTGAGTCGATAATTAAACCGCATGTTTTTGAAAGCTGTCCAAGATTACCATTACAAGTCAAATCAAGAATCTCGAAAGCTTTGGTATTGTTTTTGTTAATATGATAATCAATCTCGGCCATAATATGTTTTGGGGATCTGGATCTGTATTTCGGCCACATTATACAATCAATACAATATGAACACCTATTAATACAACCACGGTTTAAAAGCAAAGGCAACGGTTTATATTCGTTACCCTGATTGTAGTCACCAAGATTGAACTCTGAAAATGTCGGCGGAGGTATTGTATCTAGGTTATGTATAGTCTGCCCGGGGATGGCCTGGCACCTGCCTAGATCATTCCCCGACAATATCCCTGGAGCTGTTTCTATATTTTTTCCCGAATAATAAGAAATTAAAATGTTACTAAGAGTCAATTCGCCTTCCCCTATTATATACAAGTCGACAAATCCGGATTCGGTTAATTCACGCGGATGCTTGAAATATGTTCCTGGTCCGCCAAAAATAATGAACCTACCCGGGTCTCTCCTCTTGATTTCCATCGCTATGCGATTAGCCAAAAATATACTTATAATATTCACGGAAAAACCTATTACTTTAATATCGGTAGCTAACACATCCTCCACAAATCTGGTTATTTGCTGCTCAAAATTCTTATAAACAGAATCGGCTGCTTCCGTAACAAATAACTTATTAAGAAGATCGATCTGCCAGAATTCCTTCAGTTCGTCTGTCGCGCAATTATATAGCTTCAGGCTTAAATCATAAACAGAGACTTTAAACCCTTTGGCCTTGAGAAAACTCGACAAATATGCCACTCCTATATGCGGCATTCTAGTAAAAAAAGGAGGGGGTATCACCAAAAGGATATCTGCCCCCGAAACGATTGGATTACAGCTAGATTTTTTTTCCATTTCGAATCTTCACCCTTTTAAGCTTTGAGAAAATACCGACAAAATTCTTCTCAAATAAATTAAGGCTGCTGACTTTTCGATGAAATGAAGTATTTCTCTCTATATCATCACAACTCTTATAGCATCCTGCCTCTTGAACTTCCGGATCATTTCCGATAGACTTGAAGAAACAATCGTTTTTTTCGTAAACCAATGTTTTTTTCCGGAAATACCTTTGTTTGTCGCCATTCCAAATCTCCCTGAAACTTGCTTTATATAGATTACCCATGGGAATCCTATGCGCCTTAAGACATGCGTTAACATCACCGTTAGGCATAATACGGCTAAAAATCCACCCGGCATAACAGGGAATTTTATCGATAATGTTGCGGTCATATGTCGCTTTTTTTAGGTCGGAATCGCTGGCAATACGCCTTAAGAATGATTTGAAATTCAAAACCTTCACTCCTTTATAACAACCCGCATTGTCTAGTTTACACGAAATCTTTTCCGCTAAATTACGCAATTCTGCGATCTGGCGTGAATCTAAAAGTAATTCCTCGGTTTTACCCGGTATCGTGTCGATTAAAGTAAATTCGACAAATTCGGAACCTGTCCGGGATGCTATCTCAATCATATCTTCCAATTCAAAAAAATTCTTGTTAAAAATGACATTATATAATTTTACGCCCGGTTTGCCCCTCTTTATGGAATTCAAATACTTGAGATTGTCAATGATGTCGCAAAAAACGGATTTATCCTTATTGGGATGGGTTATGGAATATGTATTAGGAGTAGCTGCCCAAGTGCTTACCGTTAAATGATCCATCCTCATTCTAACTAAGCTATCAATCTTATTCCTATCAAACAAGGTGAAATTCGTATTCACATAACAGATGAATTTTTTATGTTTTGCATACTCAAGAATCTCCATAATGTCAGGATGGACAAAAGGCTCCCCTCCTCCGGAAAAATAAATTTCCTTTGTCCTCATAGAAGCTAATTCATCAAGCAGCCTTTTAACCAAATTCAATGGAAGTTCTTGCTCCTTAGCTTCCAAACCCAAAGCTTTCTCCTCTAAAAGCGGAGAATTACACCAGCAAGCCAGACAATTATTGTTGCAATTGTTAGTCAAATCGACCTGCACGTGATTGGGGCCGACAAAGGCGTATTCACCGCTATGAACCCCTTGAAGCTGCAGGTAGTGACGCCGGGCATCACCATCGATAATGTATTTTAAAAATTTTGCCGTAAGAAATCCCGCCCCCTTGGCAAAACCAAACATCCGTTCATAGGAATTCCGCATTGCTCCGGTAACCCTCCCGGAGCAATAATGAAATGCCCTTTTTAAAGCATATGCCAACCCGCCGATTCTTTGGTATTGCAACAATAAACCAAAATCATAACCAAGATGCCTCTTGCCCAGCTTACTCTGAGCCCAAATAACACAAGCCTTCTCTTTTGCCTTTTCCAAATCATCCACGGTCAAAATATCTGGCTGAAAAACACAACTGTGATGGCCATCATATTTTGACCAGTCCTTCGTAAGTATCCTATTCTCATTGTCTAACCGCTCAAACAATTCCGTTCCGGGAAACGGAGTAAGAATGGAAAATTGGGCGGAATCGGAGTCGAGTTTCAATGAATAATCTATGGTTTTCCGAATACTTTTATCCGTCTCCCCAGGAAAACCAAAGCAGAACGTAAGATGGGTTTTTATCCCGAGGGATTTGGTGATTCCGACAATTTCAGTAACTTTTCTTAAGTCCAGTCTCTTTTCGCAATCATCAACTGATAATTGATTTTCGGATTCAACTCCATATTTCACCGCCCAAAGGCCGGCGGATTTCATTTCGGAAAGGATTCCCTTGTCCATTAAATCAGCTCTTGCCATTACCGCCCAAGGTATGTTTTGCAATCCTTTGCCTCTAACCTGTTTGCAAAATTCGAGAATCCTTTCTTTGCCAATATTGAATGTATCGTCATCAAAATATATAGATTTGAATCCTTTAACCTTTACCAAATACTCCATTTCATTTACTACGTCCCCAACATCCCTCGGCCGGTAATCGCGCCCGGAATAAAATACCTGCGGCCAAAGACAAAACGTGCACCTAAAAGGGCACCCTCGGGAAGACAGCATCTGAACCGAAGGAATAGGCAATCCTCCAGGCAAATCCATGTATTTTCCCATAGGCAAGGCGTCCCGAAGAGGCCAAGGCAAAAGATTTATATCACAAGCCTCCCGCGCCGGATTTTTGATAACGTCACTCCCTGCTCTCCAAATTAAACCCTTCACCCCGGATAAATCTTTCTTCTCTGCCAAACTAACCAAAAGCTCAAGTAGAGTAAATTCATATTCTCCAAATAGCGTATAAGCTATAAAATCGTTATCTTTCAAAATCTGAGTTTGGTAAATCTCAAAGTGCGGTCCGCAAAGTATTATCGGAATACCCAAAGAAGAATGAATTTTCTTTAAAATAGCCAAATCATTATAAAAAGACGGGGTGGATGTTTCCGCAACCAGAAAATCAATGTTCAATCCGGTAATTTTCTTCAAAAAAACTTCTTCATCAAGCTGCTCTGCAATAGCGTCAATAAGGCTGACCGAAAAATAATTTTTCTGCAGCAATGCCGCAGCGTAAGCCAGAAAGAACGGAAACGGCAAATAATTTGTCTCGCTATCGTCAAGTATATGCGGCCAGCGCGAACCGGCACGCACCCCCCATTTCCCTCCCCTCTTCCAAGGCAAATTAACCAATGAAACACTCGGCTTTTTTCTAGTTTTATCTTCTACGGCCTTAGCAGCCAAAGATTTATCGAAAATACTTCTACGCAAATGCTCAATCTTTATATCCAAAGGTTCATCCTCAATAAAAATATTTATCCGGCAGGAAAAAATACTGTGCATCCCCGGATAATAATTTCTTTCCACGCCTTTCCTGATTAACTTAAAACCTATTAAATTAGTGCCGTGTTGTTTTGGGGTATTCTGAATCAAAGCCGGCAAAACACCATCCTGCGTTTCCAAAACCAAACAACGAGGTATATCTGCCTGCCTCGGATGTCTTAAACCTACAAGACAAACCGATCCATCTTCATTACCGTTCAAATCATGCCAGCAATTGTCTAAACGGGGAAAATAATTTTGTAGATAATCCGATAACCAAGCCTTATAAACTGGCCGAACTTGATTTATAAAACGCAGTTCATCTATTAATATGGAAGATTTTACTTCTAGATCTATATGCCAAAGGAAAATTTCCTGGCTATCTACTCCTAATGTCCAGATTTGTCTTAGGGGCAATTTTTTGAAACAAACTGAGAACTTAAGCAAATCCGGCCCACTCTCCAGAACCTTCCACTTTGCCTTCGTGGAATCAGTCCATGCTTCCGATATCTTTATGCCGCAATTTAACCCGGCATTTTTGGTAATTTCAATATTATCCCAGAAAATTGAAATTCCGTGACCGTTAAATACCAACTTAAGCTTACCTTTTTCGATAATATTTCGGCTGCGAAACAAAGCTCCGCTATGCCTAAATAAATATAAAATATATTTTAGGCCTCTGCATAAAGCGTAGAATCCTCCTTTAGACTCCAAATGTCTTTTGAATTTATAATAGTTATCCCGTAGATTCAATCTTTATTACCCCTTCAAAATAGTCGTATTTACCCGGTAAAAGTTTATGCAAGTTTTCCTTTTGATATTGAAGCAGCCTCCCACGGTAAATTGAATCGGTATTCTCCACAATGGCATTACAAAATGCCTCATCCCGAATATTCTTAAAACATACACCGGGTATTTTATCTCCCGAAGCACAGAGCCCGGTTTCTCCCGATTTTCCATTCCAAAATCTAAAAGGCAAAATATCATAATCATTAGTATAGCCTTGCGAAAAATATCCTTTGGGTATACCCGAAACCTCCCAAATTTTGTATTCCGGCGAAAGCATAACGCTCGCTTGTTGGATTTCCAAATCAACGACCTCATAAACATCCATTACCACTTTCCAATATATACAGCCTTCCTTCAGAAATTCTATGATCCAGGTTTGCGAAACAGGAATACATTGCCAGTCTCCTCTGGCTATCATCCTAAAATCATCCAAACATTCAAAGTCCCAAACCCCCTGAAACGAATCATACCAAATTCCGTTTGAACGCAAAGAAGTATATACTCCCAAATCTTTGGTCAATTCTCTGCCATCAAAAAAAATCTTTCCTCTGCCGGAATCAAAAATAAATCCAAGATTATTCCTTTTCAGAATACCGGTTTTCTTTATGGGTTCACTTAAACTGATACCGCCACTAAAAACTATCTCCCCCTCAAATAAATCTACTCTGCCGGGAGAAATCAACTGCGCATTCCTCGGAATAATAGCCGAATAATTAACGCAAATAGACTCACCATTTGATTCTTTCTTTTTAAAAACACTTAATGTTTTTGTGCCATACCCTGAATAAGAACGAATACCCAGAGGCGCAATTTCATTACCGGATCCAGCCCCCAAGATTATCTCTGTAACTTTATTATCTTTGATTCTTATTGGCGCGATATTGTTATAATATTGTTTGGCCGCAACATCACCTTTTTCATAAATTGTTTTCCATTCCTTAAATTTATCGCTGACCTCAAATCTTAAATATTGAGAAATTATTGAAAACTGCTTGTCGGTCTCCAACGATACCTTAAGAATTATCCTATTATCAACCGCCCTGAATACCCAAATCTGACGAAAAAATAGTTCCGGGAAAACAAAAATCAAGCTCAATTCCTCCGGGCAGGTTCTTCTTACTTGCCACTGCGCAAAATCCGGGTTTATCCAAACGCCGCTTTCGGCCATACATATATCCGAATAAATTCCTTTTCCGCTGCTGACTTCTCTTTCTCTAAAATAAATCTTTACTTTCCTACTATCAACATCCGCAAAAACACGGAAATTTCCGGCTTGAAGAGTTTGCGCCAAAATCCGTTCTTCATCTTTCGCTTTCTGCGCCCTCGCTTTTTCCTGTTCTTCCGCTTCGCGCTTCTGGCGCAATTCCTCCTTTAGAATCCAGATAAGATCTTCAAAGTCTTTCCGAGAAGGAAAAAATCTTATACTGAACGAAAAAATGCGGTCATCGCCAAGATGCGCCTGCATTACCCGCGCTTCCTGGATATAACCTGTGTTAAAAGCCCTAAATGGAACACTCCGATCATTTGCTTTAAACAATAATAAAGGCAGACTCGCGCTTTTATCCGGAGCAGAAAAACCCAGAAAATCACGAGAAGCATACAACTCCTGCCAATCTGACTTATTCGAAAAATCGGGTATATCCATATCTTTGTCTGCGGTAAAAAGCTTCTTATAATCCGGGCTTAAAAATAAATCCATATGGGGATCAACGGCCAAGCTTTCTTTAAGTTCCATGTCCCATTTAAGCTGGTTTTCAAGCAGCTCAACTGTCCATATCTGAGACAATGCCTGGCTTCCAGAACTACCCTCAGCAATAATTTTATTTTCAGATAATCTATTGATCTTCCAAGACAAATCTGAAGATGATAACCATCTATTAATACAGGGAGAGAAAAAAGAAAGCGAGCCTCCGAAACCCCTGCTAAGAAGATTATCTTCGTAGGAAATACTAAGTTTTCCATTATTAAACACGATTCTATACTTATCGTAACCAAGAACAGCAACTCCAGATTTATCCCCGATAGTCTCAAAATAATAAGGTATTATTTTCTTGGGTAATCCGTCCTTTATGATCTTTCCTTTTTCTATAAGAATGGCGCGATCGCACAATTTAACCGCCATATCTAAATCGTGAGTCACTAAAACTATTGTTTTACCCGCATTCTTCAGGTCAAAGATCATCTTGATACATTTTTGCCTTGCCTCTTCGTCACCCACGGATAAAACTTCGTCAATCAAAAGTATGTCCGGCTCAACGAATATTGCCAAACTAAAGGCTAAGCGCATGAACATACCTTGAGAATAATATTTTATTGGAGCATCGATAAATTTACCCAAATCGGCAAAATCTATAATCTTAGTCAAAGAGCCTGCCAGGGCTTCATCGCTTAATCCATACATCCTGGCGTTAAGCGAAATATTCTCTCTACCCGTAAATTCCGGATTGAACCCCGCACCAAGTTCCATCAAAGCAGAAACCCTGCCATCAACATTAACTTCACCTTTATCCGGAAGGAGCATTCCGGCAATCAACCTCAAAAGAGTAGTTTTCCCAGACCCATTCTGTCCAATTAAACATACGGTTTGTCCTTTATCAATTTCAAGATTTATATCCTCTAGAGCCCAGATTTCTTCCCAAGAAACCTTGCCTTGATTAATAAATTTTATGAGATATTTTTCCCAAGCTCCTTTGATTTCGACTCTTTTCATATTCTTTTTAATAACTCGGGTTCTTTTAATATAAAAATAAGGTAACTTATCAAGAAAAATCCCAAGGACAGTAAACCTAGAATAAAGAAATTACCGAGGGGAGGAAACTTGGCTTGAAACAATATTTCCCGATATATCACTACAAAATGGGTCATTGGATTTATGAAACATACCCATAAAAAAGAAGCAGGTGCCATATCTATTGAATAGAACACCGGAGTAATCCAAAACCAAACCATGAATAAAGTCGACAAGATATGCGGTAAATCCCTCATAAAAACGTTGAGGACGGATAACAATAGCGCGAAACCTGCAATAAAAATAAAGTGAAATAATATAACCACCGATAATAAGGGCATGATCGTTAAAACTTTTATATTGGCGATTATAAAAAAGGGTAACAAAAAGATTAAACCCATTGCGAAATTCAGAAGGCTTGCCATAACCGAAGCCATTGGAATGAACTCTCGAGGAACAAGAGTCTGCCTCAAGATTGAGGAGTTAGATAAAAATGAACCTGCGGCCTCCGAGAGAGAATTCGTAAAAAAGAACCAAGGGATCATTCCAGATAGAACAAATAAAGTATAGTTGGGCATTTGTATATTAAAAACCGAGATAAAGACAAAATTGATACTCACGGCAAAAAGTAAAGGCGTAACTACCGCCCACCATAAACCGAGTTTGGAACCTGCATATTTTTCTTTAAACTGGCGCAAAGCCATATCAATAAATACACGACGGCATAAAAAAAGTTTCCGGATTCTTTCTTTAAAAAAGCTTGCCAACTTCATCTGCTGCCCTCCTTCCATCCTGTATCGCATCTTCCATAGACATATATCTCCAAGACCCGTAACGGCCGCAAGAAATTACGCCGTTTTCTCTGAGGAATCCAACAGCATTGTCTCTAGAATGCTTATAAAATAAATCATAAATCGGATAACCGTATTCTATATCGTTAATGTCCTGAAGGCATACCTCATCCGGACAGGAAATCAGGTTAACGCTTTTTAAATCCCTGATAATGTTCGTTATTATCTTTCTCTTATCTAACGGTCTTTCCCGGGAGTAAGCCACTTCTATATACATCGAACTTTTACCGCGCGGGACAAGAGAAGATGAAATATTATTAATGAAACCTACCCTGAAAAAACACAGCTTATTATCGGGAAAGTAAATCCAGTGCCTGTTGTGGTTTCCGCAATGGTTCAAACCGATATTAAAATTAAAAATGGAATTCCATTTTAACTTCTTAAATGACACTGCGACACTAGCGGGAAGATCCGGCGCAATATGCCAAACCTCAGGTAAAGGAATAGTAGAAATCAAGCAATCAAACGTTTCCTTACCTCCAGAGCTTAAACTTATTTCTTTTTTCTTTAAGTCTATCCGCTTGGCGCGGCATCCAATCCGAACATCTTTTAATCCACAAGCCAAAACCTTGGGTAATTCGTTGATCCCTCCAGACCTTGGGTACCAAAAACTCGCATTATAACCAAATTGCTTTGGAACATCTCTTTTCGCGCCAAGCACAACCTGTTCTCTGGTAGGGATAGGAATAAAACCGGCAAGCCAATCGCAGGTCAATTCTTTTAAGGGAAGAGTCCAAAACTTGGAATTATAAGGAATCATAAAGTGTTTGGCTATTCCGTAACCGAAAGTAAACTTTATCCAATCCTCAAAGTTAGCATACTCATAAAGCTTGTTCTTATGAACTTTAAGATAACCCGTAAGGCACTCTCGGGCGATACGGGATGGCAAGCCAAAAAGATTAGCCTGAAAAGGATAACGGATTAGCCTATCATAAAAATGAATCCAAGCGTTTCTCTCATGCTTCACCAGATTATCGCCTAAGAGGCTTTTTACCAGATTAAAAACATAACGATGCCTAAAATGCAACATATGCCCATCACAATCAAAAGTAAAGCCGTCTATTTTTTTAGAACGGCAAAGCCCCCCGATAGACCTTTCTTTTTCAAAAATTATGTAAGGTATACTCCTCTTTTGAAGATGCCAGGCAGCGCTTAATCCGGTAAGCCCTGCGCCTAAAATAATAACCTTTTTCTTAGCCATTGTTTTTTAGCTTATGCAATCCTACAAAAACTCCAAAACTTGCCAATAGAACAAACATTGCTACAATTGTCCCTATTAAATTGTTTGCCTTGCTCACGACTATACCACAAAAAGCAAAAAATAAAGCCAACGCTGACATCAATATCAATACCTCTTTGGTCGTAAAGCCAAAAGTAACAAACCTTAACGCAATATGATCATCGCTCTTGTGAAAAGGAATTAATCCTTTTCTGAGCCGAAAATATATCAGAAAGGCTGTATCTAAAAGAGGCAGCCAAAGTATTATTATCGGACTGAGTAAAGCAACAGGCCTGTCAATAGGAGCATAATCGACCATAAGCGCAAGTATGGCTAAGATAAAACCGAGAAAATGGCTTCCTGAATTGCCTAAATATATTTTTGCGGGAGGAAGATTGAAAACCAAGAAACCGGAAAGCGCTGCGCATAAGGATAAAGAAAGTATTTGAACATCAAACTGACAATGAATAAAAGAAATAGCAAAAAATGAAGCTCCCGCAATCAAAGCTACGCTAGCGGATAATCCGTCAGAAATATCGAGTAAGTTGAAAGAATTGGTTACCCCTAAAACCCAGACAATAGTGATTAGCAGATTACCCCAAAAACCAAAGAAAACTATGTGGGTTCTTATACCCGCCAGGGCCAAAAGTAAAACGCATATAAACTGCAAAAAGAACTTCTGGATAACAGACAATTCCCTGAAATCATCGGCTAGCCCAAAAACTAACATTACAAAAGCTACCCCAATCACAGAAGATAATGTGCGAAGATCTCCTTGGAGAAGAAAAAAACCTATTAAGGAAGCAAAACCAAAAGCAAGCCCTACACAAAATCCACCTACTAAAGGAATCTTTTTGGTAATTAAAATATTAAAACGCGAAGAAATCTTCTTCAGTAAAACTATGAGTAGAATACTAATAGCTAAACCAGCTAGAAAAATCAGGAAATATTTACCCACAGCAAACCCCGCTACCGCAATTCAAATATATCCGTTCTGTTTCCTTAAGCATATTCACCGCCAGAAATTCAGGCCTTTTAATTATACTCCCAGACTTTTTTACGAAAGACTCCCTTAAATTGTCATCTTCCAAAAGCCGGGCGATTCTATCGCAAAATGCCTGAGGGTCTCCGGGCCTAACCAAAAATCCATTTACATTTTCCGAAATAACCTCTCTTATACCGCCAGTATCTGTAGCAACAACCGGGACTCCCGCGGCCATAGCCTCCAATACAGCAATCGGCATTCCTTCCCAAAGTGAAGTCAACGCAAATATATCTATCGCCGATAAAATAAGCGGGACATCGCGGCGCCACCCTGTAAGAACAAAATCATTGCTTAAATCAAGCTCCCTAATCAACCGTACCAACTTATTACCGAGTATGCCGTCCCCGACCATCAAAAACTTTATTTTGGGGAATATCTTCTTCAGCAAATAAGCTGACTTTACGAAATCTAAAGGGGCCTTCTGAGGCTTAAAACAAGCAACCGAGCCTATAACCGGATTGTCCTCAGAGAAACCTAAATCTTTCCTTATTTTATGGCGGAAAGACTTACTTCTGAAATCATCAGGCGCGATCCCATGTCTTATAAATATATACTTCTCTTTATTCCCGATTCTTCTCGCCAACCCCTTGTGCTTATCCCATTCTGAAAACACTACGATCCTATCGGTGAACCTGGCGCAGAATCTTTCGAGCCAAACATAAAGATAGCTTACGCATTTAATCTGATAATCATTAAAACTCCAGCCATGGACACTATGAATTATGAATTTTGCCCTACACGCCTTAGCAGCAAGCCTACCCAAAATACCCGCTTTTGAACTATGAGTATGAACAATATGAATATTATTCTTCTTTATAAATAAGCATAGCAATAGAAATGATAGTAAATCTTTAATAGGATTGACCGGGCGGTCCATAAATGCGCAGCGATAAAACTTAAGTCCCTGAATGTTAATTACCTGATCAAGCAACTCCCCTCTATTAGCCGTAAACAGAAACAACCTGAACCGATTCGCATCCAAAGACTGCAAGAGACTTAATAAATGCTTCTGAGCGCCTCCGAGTTCAAGCTTAGTAATTACATAAAGCAGGTTAATCTTTCCATTTTCAGCCATCGGATTATTATACTATTTGTAGCTTTAATCTACAATCAATAAATACCTGCTATTATCCGGCTAAAAGCGGTTTAAGTGCAATATCTGGACCAATTGCACATTGAACAACGAGAGACTAAAAATATTGAATTGTTTAACGTGGATTAACTAAATCCTGTAAATATAGATAGCTTAACGGATGGATTATGCAATTATCTACAGAACTGCGCATTATCTGCTTTTAAACCAATTAATAGTCCTCTGCAAACCTTCTTCAAAACCTACGACTGATTTCCAACTGAGAACTTTTTCAGCCTTAGAAATATCTGCCAGAGTTTTAAGGACGTCTCCAGGGCGTTTAGGAAAGAATTCCGGCTTGATATTTTTACCCATGATCTTACTCAATATCTCTGCCAGGTTAAGCAAGGTATTATCCCTACCACATGCTACATTCAATACTTCATGTTTGACATCCGTAAGTAAAGCTGCCTTAATATTCGCTTGGACAACATTCTCCACATAAGTAAAATCCCTGGATTGCTCGCCAGTCCCGAAAATCGGGGGCTGTTGATTATTAAGAAAACAGTGGATAAACTTAGGTATAACCGCCGAATATTCATCATCAGGGGCCTGGCGAGGACCGAAAACATTGAAATACCTAAGGCATATCGTTTCTAGCTTAAAATGCTCGGAAAAAATACGGCAATAGTATTCTCCGGCTAATTTCGATAAAGCATAAGGAGAAACAAGCAAAGGATAGTCAGCTTCCTGCTCAGGAAATTTATTTGTATCTCCATATATCGAACTTGATGAAGCGAAAACAAAACGTTTAACTTTATTCTTGGCTGCTGCTTGTAAAATGAAAAATGTACCGTCTATATTAACATGGTTATAATTCAGGGGTTCCTCCATGGACTTGGGCACTGAACGCAATGCTGCCTGATGTAAAACATAATCAATACCGCTTGTGGCTTTCTCGCAGGTAGAGCTGCTGCAGATATCGCCGCGGATTAATTCAAATCTATCCGCATATTCTTTTACAAAAGATAGATTATCTTCTTTACCGCTTGAGAAATTATCCAATACCCGCACAAAATGCCCGGCTTCAAGAATTCGCTCGGTGATATGCGATCCGATAAAACCAGCTCCTCCCGTGACTAAAAAACGCATCCTAAACTCCTTTCACAATGAATTTATCGCTTAATTAATATTTATCCATTAAATATATTTTCCCGATCTTTATAATTATATCTTGCCTATCCAAATATGCAACGGATTTAGCACCGTTAAAACCGCAATTACAATCTACTTACCAACACGTTATCCCAGAAATCCCAAACCTCCTGCCTAAGCAACTAACGATTACAATGACCTGAAGAATACGTTGTAACTACAGTCCTTGCAGAACGGATTATTCTCGATTTTATGGGATAGATTGTACCGGAAATCCTGCATCCTCTTTCCGTTCCAAATTGCCCCTATGGTATCACTAAAGATATTGCCAATGGGATAAGCAAGAAGCACATCTTCACAACAGGGTGCAGCGACACCGGCTGAATTTATCACAAAAGACATCCACGGTTTTAAACATCTCCTGGGCGCTTCCCGGGATTCCAAATAAGACGGCCTGATATATTTTTTGTCACTAGGAAGAGAGGCCGTAAACTTTTGCGGAAAAAAATCGATTCTTGCCGGTTTTATGAATACCTCATCCACTCCAACCTCGCTTGCTAAATCGAGAAAATCTTCTATTTCGCCTTCATTCTCCTTTATAGCTATCATCTGCAAGCATATACAAGGATTTAATCTACGGTCTTTTTTTCTCTGCGCTACCAATGCCTTTACATTACCTACCACTTTTTGAAAAGCGTCTACCTTTTTATATTCTTTAAATGTATCTGCCCGAGCCGCATCAAGAGATACCGTCAAATGGTCCAAACCGGAATTCAATATTTGACTTATATTCTCCTTATCCAATAGATAACCGTTAGTAGAGAACGAAACATAAATTTTACGCATCTTTGCATAGGCAACCATTTTAAAAATATCTTTATTCAACAAAGGCTCCCCTTGAATATAGAGCATTACCCATGACAAGTAATCCGAAAGCTCGTCTATCGTTTTTTTATATGCCTCAAAAGGTAACTCCGCTGCCGGGCGTTTATCCAAGCCGTTGCCCAAAGCGCAAAGAGAACAATGGAAATTGCATCTATTCGTCGGCTCTATCATTATCATAGAAGGATAGCTTGTCAATTTATCCTTCTTTAATACAAATGAAACAAAACAAACAATGAAATTAAACAGACGCTTCTTCGCCAGAAGCGATTTTAGAAACGAAAGGCATTTTCTTATATAATATCTTTTTTGCAATATACGCTGCATATTAAAACTCTAAAAATTTCTTTTTTTATACATCATTATATAGAAAAAACCCGGTAAACTGCTAAACAGCCTGTTATGCAGGTTGTATTTTGATACGCCGTGTTTTCTTGGATAATGGCACACTTTAATTTCAGTTATCTTAAGCCTCTTCTTAAATAGAAAAGCGGTGAAAAACCTGTAAAACTGGCCTTCAAAAGGAATTCCCGCAAGGCACTCTCTCTTATAAACCCTCAAACAACACCCAACGTCATGTATCTTCTCTCCTATCATAATCCGCCTGATGATATTAGCTATCTTAGATGAAGCTATTCTCAACCAAGGGTCGTTTCTTTCATAACGCCAGCCGCAAACTACATCATAACCTTCTTTCAGTTTAGTTAATAACCTCGGTATATCTTTAGGCTCAAGTTGACCGTCTCCATCCATACTGATAATTATATTACCACAAGCGGCATCAAATCCTGCTTTCGCCGCTAGTGACTCTCCGGATCTTTTTTTTAAGTTTATTACTTTTACCAGGCTATCCCGTGAAACCACCTTATTCAATTCCAACCAAGAATCATCTTCTGAAGCGTCATTTACAAATATTATCTCGTATGACTCCTTTAAACCTTCCATCACCTTTTTTACGGAAGAATAGACTCCCCATACACATTCTTTTTCGTTATAAATAGGTATTACTACTGAGTTCTGCATTTTCTGCGGGAATATGATGCCCTATCGGTATTTTTATATGAATTGCAAATGCAGCTTATCTTCAAGTATCGCCTCTTTAGCCACGCCATGAGCTTCAAAAAGAGAGCAATTATAAAGCCGGCATTGTTGCATATCAATCCTTTTTACCTTGTCTTTATGTTTTTTACTGAACCACGCTTTAGCGAAACTTTCTTTAACCAAGCTAGCTATCCTGTGAACTCTCTTTCTATGCTGGAAAGCAGGGCATATGTATAAACTTCCATCCGTATCTAATGTCGAATTAACCATATTGAGGAAACACTTGCCGCTGACATTTGTCCTCCGGGCATCGCCAAATATAAAAAACCCTCTTCTATTTAACTTGGATTGTTCTTCTGCTATAACACGATTAACTTTATCTGCACACAAAGAGTTAATCTCGTATGCATTTGATCGAGAAGTCTTAAATTGCAAATAATCAACTCCTAATCTCGAAGCAAGCGAACAGGCCTTTTTAACATGACAATAATTTATCTTTGTAATAAGAAACTTTAATCCTACGGTTATCTTGGATTTCAGCTTCTTTTTTCTGGATATCATTCTTCTGATATTATCCAACAGCAACCCAAAATGGTCTACTCCGGTTTGCTCGGCATAAACCTGCCTATCAGCCCCGTCTATGCCTATCCTGATAAAAGTCCCATACGAAAGTATAGTGTCAATCTTCTCTTGATCCAATAAAGTGCCATTAGTCAAAATTCCAACGCCCATTTTTTTTCTATAAGCATACTCTATAAACTTGCTTATCTTCGGATGCATCAAAGGTTCACCGCCGCCGGCAAAACTAACGCTCTCCACCCCTAACGTGCTCCATTCGTCAATAAGCCTATAGTATAAATTTGTATCCAAATAAGGGTGCGCGCCTGAAAACAAAACAAGAGAATGACATCCTTTACACCTATGATTACATATCTCTACGGGAAATATCTTTATAGAGCGCGGAACGGGAATTTCTCCTCTTGCTATTTGCTTGATTTCATGATAACAAGACAATATCTTTGATCTTGCCAAAGGAATATTTTTCATAGTTTAATAGGCTTTCTCAATCTTTATCAGCATTATAAACAAGCCTTATAGTCATTTCAAGGAATTTAACGACTCTTTCTTATAATAAATATCAAAAATCTCTCCACTCCGGTTCAAAGTATCCGTCAATAGATAATGCTTGTGCAGATAGCTAATAAATTTAGGGCCGTCTTTTGAATTAATCAAGGTACTAAAATGATGCGGCGCATAGGGAGTCCCGAAAAAGAACCCCTGTTTTTCCGGTATTCCCCCTTCCCTATGTATAAGCACCATCTTCACAGGATAGCTCTCAAGTTCATTTATTAACTTATCACTAGTAATCACGCCGTTATCTATAGCTGACTGACTCATTCCAGCCATAAGATAGGTAGTCTTTCTCCGGGCATGAAAAAGTATGTCCCCGTATTCAGCCATTACATAATCCGTTTCCCGCGTATTATTCTTAATGTATTCCGCCAATAAGGCTGTGCCATCTTCCTTAACTAAAAAAAGCACACTATCTTTTTTCAAACCCGGCAGGATAACTTTTATCAAGATAAATACTAATATCAAGGCACCGAATATCCTTATAAAGATACTCCTCTTGTGCTGAAACAATGACCATAGGAAGCTTACAAATATTAGAACAGCCACGGGAACCACATACAAGTAATAACGCAGGATTTGGTTGGGATAAGGGGCTAATAAGATAAAACAGGAACAAAGAATGAGAAAAGAAAAAATCTTTCTTATCTGGTTACTTGCAAACAAATAACATATCGCCAGAGGCAGAGAAAAAATTATAAACCATGAATGGCCATCGCGTAAACCATATTGCTTCGGCCCAATCATCAAGAATTCTTTTATATTATTCACCACGGTAGTTATTAGATTCGGAAACAATAACAATGGCTGGCTAAGCTCATGTTTAAATATGCAGGTTAAAAGCAAAAAAGATATCTTATTCAAAAAAATAGATGAAGCAACTATCGCTACAAAAAAACCGCCTATAAATAAAACTAAAACCCGGCTTATAATCCTCAGCCTTCTCTGCGTTGCCGCTTGATAAAAAATAAAAATTAATACGGCTGTTATGCCGATAAAAGTAGAAAGCTTATACCCTAATGAAACTGCGTAAGAAATCCCCGAATAGGCAAAAAATGAATTTTTATTATCTTGCCAGGCTTTTATGAACAGAAAAAGGCCTAAAACGGAAAAAAATACGGCATAAGCATCAGGACGATAACGCCGCGCCTGAAAATAAACTACAGGTAAAACAAGATATGTGACTGAAGACCAAAAACCTACTTTATAGGAATAAACCCGCCTGCCTATCAAGAAAATCAAACAACCGGTAAGAATTGTAATAATGGCAGTAAAAATCCTTACCCATAGAACATCGGGGCCTAAGAAACTAAAAATAAGATACCCGGTATAGAGAAAAAAGGGTTCTTTCGTGCTGTAAAAGTCCCGGTAAGGCAACTCACCTTGACTCATCCTCCAAGCGTGATACAAATATCCGCCTTCGTCATCATGGATTAGCCACCCGGTAATATTATAGAAATAAAAGAAGCAGAATATGGATAAAAGTATAAGCGGGATTAACCAACGGCTATATTTTTGAGCTATCGAAGATATTTTATTGATAAAGTGCATAATTAAATTTCGACATCAATAAGACGGAATCGACGTCTTTAAACAGGTATTTATACTGCCTCCAATATGAATATTGCCCACAAATATAGACGATAAATCTCTAAAAGCGCTACGTTTCTCAGATAGATAGAACCATACATTTTTCTTCATTTAATAAAAGAGCTTTATTAAAAACTTATTATTATTTTCTGACATAAACGGAAAATATCTGCCCTGACCTGTTATAGTCAGCGACAAGCTGATATTGACTCTGAAGATAAGATAAAAACCGGGATCCATCCTTTGAATTGATTAAAGTACTGAAATGATGCGGAAGAATTCCCAAATAAAATCCCAATTTTTTATCTATACCGCCCTCTTTATGGATGAGAACCATCTTAACATGGTATTTCTCCAGTTCGCTTATCAGTTTATCGCTGGTAATAACTCCGTTATCAACCGTTGATTTACTCATTCCCGCCATAAGAGGAGTAGTTTTTCTTTTCGCATGAAAAAGGACATCTCCATAATCAGCAACTACATAATCATCTTCTGCAGTATGATTCTTGATATAACCGGCAAAGGCAAGAGTCCCATTTTCTTTCGCGTTAAAAATTGCTTTATCTTTCATAAAAGCCGAGGTAAGCATCTTTATCAAAATAAACAATAGCACCGCCAGCCCAAGAATCCTGACAATTACATTCCTCTTGCGCCCTAGAAGATAAAAAATGATACTAGTAAAAACTAGTACTGCAACGGGAAGGAAATAAAGCAGATAACGGAATATTTCTCCGGGATATGGGCTAAATAACAGGACAACAACGCCAAAAATATAAAAAGAGAGTATTTTCCTCGTCTCTTTTGAGGTAAATAAATAGTATACAATCACCGGTAGCGACCAAATGATCAACCATGACTGCGTATCTGGCAAATCATATTGGCAAGAATTGAGCATGAAAAAATCCCTTGCGTTATTTCTTAAAGTTGAGAACATATGCACGGAAGATAAAAGCGGCTGCCCCAATTGATGATTGATTAGGCAATTTAAAAAAGAAGGTGATAAATTCAACACAATGATTAAAATAATCCCGGAGGTAACCAGAAAACCCGAAACAAACGGAATAAAAAAATATAAAAAGGTGGAAATTCTTTTCTCTTTCCGCATCGCCGCCTCGTAGACAAGAAAAAAAACTAAGGCGGACATTCCTAATATTGCCGCCAGCTTATAGCCCAAAGCTATGGCATAAAAAATTCCGCTATAAAGGAAAAAAGGCCTGGTTTTATCCTGCCAACCTTTCAGAAACAAAAACAAACCAAGCGTAGAAAAAAAGACCACATGAGAATCTGAACGAAAAAGCCTCGCTTGAGAATAAACTATAGGCAGGGTAAGATAAAGGAGCGCGGCTGAAAAAGCGATTACATTGGAATAAACTCTTCTGCCTATCAAAAAAATCAAATAACCCGTAAGAATAGTTAGAACAACGCTAAACATTCTTACCCAAAAAATATCCAAGCCGAAAAGTTTAAAGATAAAACTCCCCGTAAAAAGAAAAAGCGGTTCTTTAGGAGTATAAAAATCTCTATAGGGCGCATACCCTTCTGTCATCCGCCAGGCCTGATAGAGATAACCTCCCTCGTCATCATGAATTAGCCATCCGGTAAGGTTATAAGAATACAGGAAGAAGATAAAAATAAGCAGAAGCGCTACCGACCAATCGTTGATTTTTTTCTGTTTATTCACTGTTCCAACATATTTTTGAATAACGACTACACTATAACTTACTAAAAATTAATCAATTCCATGTTCAAGCTATGGATTACAGGGTGTTGCATTTATTTTACTTGTTGATATAAGTTTTGCTTTTACAAAGTTAATGGGACATTTAATAACTCCCCATAAATCTAAAATTTGATCTATCTTTATCTTATCCATGCCTTACTCTGGATTAGTTAATTCCTATTGAAAACGGTCACACCACATCCCAAATACTAGAAGGGTCCATAGCTTAGGCCCCATACTGGTGTCTCCCCTGTAGTAGTCCTCCACGCATTGCAATGCGAAGCTTGTATTTATTATTCCTGTTTCATCGAGTCTTTTCTTACTGAGGTATTTATCTGTCAGGGCCCGCAACGGTGCCATGCCAAACTCTGCAAAATCCACAACAAAGCCTCTTTTGGGGCGATCGAGCATCTTCTTAGGTACGTATTTATAGAGTAGTTTCTTTTGCAGATATTTGCCAAAAAATCGCCTGAATTTATACTTCGTCGGAAGAAACTGAACAAAATTGAATAACTCTGCGTCATAATACGGGCATACCAACTCAACCAAGCTAGCGCTATGAGCCTGCTCAGATTTGTATAGGACATTATTAATACCATAACAGATATACTGGGCTAGCCTCAATCTTTCCGCCAGAGGAATATCTTTGCGCTTCTCCAAAAACCTATAGACCCAAAAGCTTTCATTATAAATTGATTCCCTTACCAGGTTTTCCAGATCAGCGCTTTTAAACATCCGGAGAAAAACCCAAAAAAAATCCCTTTGCCTCATAAGTTCAGGGACATCTAAATTTGGAGATATTCTAGCCTTATAGAATCGCTGGATAATGTAGCCGACCAGCCTAGAAACCTGTCCGCGTAATCCGGGAGGGACAACTTTATAATAATAGTAGAGGGAACGAAAATCGTAATTCCCGAACATAAAATCAGGCCCCTCTCCTGTAAATACCATCCTGAATTCTTCCGCGACTTTCCGCGTTATAAGGTAGGTAGGTATGGCGGATATGTCGGCAAAGGGTTGTCCGTAGATATCCGGTAGAAGCTCTAGCGCACTAAAAAAATCCTCCCTGGTCGGGTAATAACTTCTACATTCTATGTTAAGATGCTTGGCCACCGCCTGTGCGTGATGCGTCTCGTCGCATATAGGATTATTGGACCCCGAGGTAAAAGCGACGATATCTCCGTCTGTATAATTCCTGAGCATGGCACAAAGCAATGAGGTATCCATCCCTCCGCTAAGATATACCGCTGTCTTCTGGGTTTTGGATAACCGACAACTTATAGCGTTAAATAAGAGCCGCTCAAATCTATCTACGAGTTCGCGCTCCCCTATATCCCCAGTATCATGAAAATACCATTTATGGGGTTCAACAGGGCGATAATTTTCTATCCTGGCATCATTATCTTTAAACACAAGGTATTCTCCTGCATTTAAAGAAGCTGCGTTTTTATATATTGTAGAGGGGGAACTAACATAACCACAAGATAGGTATTCCAGAAACCCGCTCATGCCGATCTCTTTATTAAACCATGGCATTCTTACAAGGCCTGTCAGGCTCGAGGAGAAAGAAAGTACCCCGCGGGTATTTGCATAGTAGACACACTTTATGCCGAAAGGATCCCTGGCTAAAATCAACTGCTGCTCTCTTGAATCCCATATAACTAGGGCAAATGACCCCTTGAGCCGGCTAAAAGCTGCTGTTCCCTGTTGCATATAGAAACTTAATATAGCGGCTGCCTGAGAATCGGCATTTCCATGACTCTTTTTATCCATGAAATCGGCGGAAAGTTCTTTCAGGTTGAATATTTTTCCATCTATAAGGCATGCGAACCTTCCATCCATGCTGCGCGCCAAGTTGCCTTTTCCTTCTACTGCTAGAAAAGTATCTCTGTCAACATAATAAAGCCCTGAGAAATCGCTCTTCTCCCCCGCAGGATAACAGTTAGAAAGCATATTGGCAATATTCGCGGAAACGCTATTGGAATTTATAAAACCGCAGATCCTTCCCATTTTTAAAAATCCTCCCAAACATAATCGCGAGAACAACAATTATGAATGTAGGGAATACAGAAAAAAAACAATAAAGAAATTAACGTCCAATAGATAAATTTTATACGCATTTATGGAGAAATAATTAGCATAAAAAGGTGGGAATTCAAACGGCTAATTACCAAAACTTCTCCCGTTTACTGTAGTTCTTTTTAGCTCCATCGTACTCTCATCGGAGGAAGTTTTTTTATACTCATTCTCCGCCAAACGGAAGGTAATCGTCCTGACGACTTCTTTAACTTCTCCGGCTTCAGGGCTAAACCAGAACGTATAGAACTTATTCTTTACTTCACCGTTTTCTTTATTAATAACCTCTTTAACGTAAATGCGAACGCAGTTTTTAAATACGCCCGCTTTTGTCTCTACATCCTCCAAACCATTCGCGGTAAGCTCTCTTTTAATCTTTGCTTTCCCTTTTTCCTTATCTGAATCAAAATAAGTGATAATACCAGAATATTCTTTAGTTTCTCCTTCGTTAATTTTAGAAGGTAGCAACAAAAACGGTGGTTCAAAAACGGAATAATAGTTGTTTTCTTTAACGAACTTGCTAACCTTTATTCCTTCCGAATCCTTGCTTATAGAATACTCATTCCGTTCTCCATCGCTATACTTGATTAACATACGAATAGGCCCATATAAGTCATTCCCTGTTCCATCTTTTAAGAATCTTACTTCTACGCCAATCTCCGCTTCATTTTTACCCGCCTCCTGTCCAATATCATGTTCCACCATAGAATAAGCCCAGATATCTTTCTGGCCAGTAGGAAAATACTTTTCTAAATCATAACCCGCATATAAACATGTCGCGGAAAGACTTATATTCATTAGCAATAAGAAAAATAGCTTCTTCATCTCGACTCCCTCCATTTTAAACTATTTATCCCTATTCTCTCTATCCTCTTTTTAATATTATATTTTTACAGTTACCTATTTAAACATATTCTTCATGTTTAAAAACGTATCTAAATCAAACCTTAAAAAACAATTCAATTCTAATGTGCTTGTGCACCAACAACCCTTGCATGAATAAACCGGCGGCAACTTATCAAAAGCATCTTTAAACCTAACGGATAAACAACTAACGGAATAAAAACTATCTCTTATAGCAGAACATGGCGCAACACGCCCGTCAGGCATTATACAACAGATGATTCTACCGGCATAGCAATTAATTTTTTTGCCCTTTGGCAAAGCATAAAGGTATTTAAGTGCGGAAGTCGAGTTTATTATATATGGGTTGCGTTTCTTAAGATAAATGAGCCGGCTTATTGTCTCTTGATATTTATTAGCTTCGGGCAGCAAATCGCTGATGTCTCTGTCCGGCGCATGCACATGACTAACAGGCTGGAATTTTATCTGAATGTCTAACTCTTCTGCTTTTGCCAACAGGAAATCTATGCATCCTATATTGTATCTGGTTAAGGTCGTATTAAATTTAACCGGTATCCCTACCTTCTTTGCTGCCTCAACTGCTTCCATGACTTTATCAAAGGAACCTTTACCCCGCAGAAAATCATGTATTTCTTCCGGACCATCAAGGCTTAATTTAAGGACATTCAGTTCTTTAATCTCGTTTATCTTTCTCTCTACCAAATCCCCGTTACTGGTCAAGCCGGTAAATATACCCTTGCTCCGGCAGTAACTTATAATTTCACCGATATTGTCTCTTAATAACGGTTCGCCGCCGCTAAATATAATAACCCGAGTTCCCATTTTCGCCAATTCATCAATAACCCCTAGGATTTCATTATTTTCCATTTCGCCCGTAGCTGTTTTCCACCTGGAACAATAAATACAACTGCGGCTGCATCTATTTATTAAATGCCAGCTGACTATCAAAGGAATTCTCCGCGAGAAAAGAATAACCTGAATTATTGATTTTGCAAATCCGATTTTAGTCCACAAATCCATATCTACCCTCTAAAGATTATACCGTAACATTGCATCATAAATTACTGTTGCGACAATTTTGTGGCCTTCGTTATTAGGATGAATAGGAGTAGCGAACAATTTTTTTTCTTTATTTCTAATAAAATCCGGCCCGGCATCTGCCAATGGCACTTCCTTGGCCTCAGCTATCTCCTCAATTATACCGTTATAAACTTCCAAATCCGTCCTCAATTGAACAACTTGCATTTTTTTTGCTTCTTGAAAATAATCCTGAGCAGCTACAGGTTCTTTTTTCATTTCATAACAAGCAGCTAAATAAAAAAAAGCTCTGCTGGATGAAGAATCATATGTAAGAGCATCTTTAAATTGAACAATTGCATCGTTTATTCTTTTTGCTTTCAAATAATCCAATCCCCTAGAAAGAGCAATGTCATATTGAGCCTGTTGAATCAAGGGTTTTTCCTCGGAAGAAGCGGAATTTATAGGAATTTTCACTAATATAACTTTTATCCCATTTTGGTTTGCGATGCGTATAATTTCATTGATATTATTCCTGAAATCCTGAGCAGAAACTCTTAACCTCCCGAAATAAACATCCCCCTTGTTACCCGAAAACTCAGTCCTGACACTCTCTACTTTAAAAATAAAGTTCTTGCATAATCTGAAAAACAGGCTCCTGTTGAGTAAATTCTCCAAAGAAACCAGGAATAAGCTCTTTGGTTTTAATTCTTTATCGCTCTTACCGTTACTTCTGAAGAAACGATGCCTATCCGCATCATTAAGGCCATAGGCGACCGTAATAAGGTCCGGCTTCAGTTTTAATATATCCCTTTTTAGAAAAAGCAACCCCTGATAAGATGAATATCCTATAACTCCGGCATTAATCACTTCATATGCTTTATTTTTGCCGTAACTTTTATTAAGCATCTTCTCTAATTGGCAGGAATAGGTATCTTCATATTTAACGGCCCAGCCGAATGTAGGCGAGGCCCCCAGACAAACAATTCTAAATATATGGCCTGTCCCCTGCTGATATGCATATCTATTTACGCGCAAGCCAAGAGAATCTGTTTCTACTGGAAAATCCTGGAACATTGTTTGCAGGTTTGGCTTTTGTCTCCAAAAAAGCAAAGAATCCTCCTCAAGAACATTAACTATCTCTTCCAGAAGATCTTTTTTGCCAGGAACTAAATGCGCAGACACCTCTAGGATTACCAATAAAACACAAACAATAAAAATATTAATTATAATAAAAAATATTTTATGTTTCATACATACCTAAAAATCATATCTTAAATTCAATATGGTTGACGGTTTAAATGACAGAAGATAGTTCAATTCAATAGTATAATTCCTTAAACACATTTTTGAGCAATGGACAGGGCCCATCATGTTAAGCGCCTTGCCTATTTCTCCGTCCAAACATGAGTAGGATTCAGTGGATCCCTCTAATCTGTCGCAGGCCATAATTTCCCCCTCCGGCGTTATTCTCCAAATTAATAATCCCGCCCAACATTTAATACTACTCTGCCGGAAACCATTAAGCATATAACTTAACACCATGGGCGAATTCGCTATATACCTGTTGCCTCTTATTTTCTCAGCAAGAAGTATCTCAAAAACTTTTTTATATTCTTCGTTACTGGGCATATTTTCAAATAAAAATTCCCTATTATTCCTATACTCCAGGGGCTGAAAAGAAATCCTTAAATCCATTTTTTTTGCTTCATTTAGAATATCGCTGATGTGACCTGCATTCAATTTTGAAATAACGCAATTTAAACCTACTTTAATATTATTTTTTCTCAACAAATCCACAGCAGCAACAACTTCATCATAGGAACCGTTTTGCCGCTGGGCGTCATGAACCTCTTTCGGTCCATCAAAACTCATTCGCACAAAACCTATCTTGCTAAGCCCGTTTATCTTATCCTTAACTAAAGAACCGTTGGTCGATAGCTTGGTATATATACCCCGGTAAGAACAATAGTCTATTATATCTATAATATCATCACGCATTAGCGATTCGCCACCCGTAAATGCAATCGCCTTATTTCCACATCTAGATAATTCATCTATCACGAAAAATACCTCACTAGTATTTAACTCTTTTGTATTTTCTTTCCAAATACCGCAATATTGGCATCGGTAGTTACATCTATTAGTTAAAGACCAACTGACCAAAAGCGGGGCCTTGACTTTCATTATCCTTTTAGCTACAAGTGAAAATATAATGTTTAGTTTCTGAGTAAGTTTCATTCGCTGAAAACCTGGTTTATTATTTTACAAACATACCTTATCTCGCGATTACTCAACTGCGGATACACAGGAATTAAAAGCGTTGCCTTACTGATCCGACAAGTAATAGGATATTCTTCTTCCGCTAAAAATTCAGAGCATTTCTGCACCAAATTTGAATCCACATCGATTCCTTTTCTAAGCAATATTCTACTGGACATACAAGCATTGCCGCTTTTTAAAACTAAATAATAAAATATCGGCTTTAAACAGGACTTGACTTCCTGAGTAAATATCCCGGGTCTTAACCCGGAAATCAAAAGCTTGGCGTTGGCAATTCTTTTGTTTAACAATTTATCCAGATCACGTAATTTCTGAAGCCCTATATATGCCTGAAAATTGGAATACTTGCTTTCAAAAATCTTGAATTTATTTTTTGTTTTTTTCGCGATGCCCTTCAAATCTTTATTTAAAAAAGATGTGCCCAGTAAAATAGGATAAACAAATACGGAAAAGAAAAAAGGACAGGTTAATATGGCCTCTATAATCGTAAAATTTATTTTTTTGAATATGCCATAACAGCTGGGACGAGGCAATTTTTCAACCAGATTTCTTAGTTTTGCATATAAGAGGGGGTTATTCGTAGCTATCACACCTCCGCCAAAGGTATGAAACGGTTTTACCGACTCGAGGCTAAAAAACGAAAAATCACCGTAAGAACCCACTCTTCTTCCGCAATATTGCGCCCCTAATGCCTGAGCGCAATCTTCAATAACAAACAAATTATACTTACCGGCAATCTCTAATATTCGGTTCAACTCGCAGGAATTACCATAAAGATGAGTCGCAATTATTGCCTTTGTCCTTATAGTAATCTTCCCCTCGATAAGACCCACCTGCATATTACAGTCATCTTCATTTACGTCTACTAAGACCGGCTTGAGGCCACATTTTTCTATGGTTTCCCGAACAGCATAAAAAGTATACGCGGGCATAATTACCTCATCTCCTTTATCCAACTCTAAAGATTCAAGTATTAACCTTAAACCTAAGCGCCCAGAAGACAAAGCAATAGAAAATTCTACACCTATATACCTTGCGAATTCCGCTTCGAAATCTGAGATGTATCGGCCATTTACCAACTGGTTTCTTAAATACAATAAAAGAATGCCCCAAAGTTCCCCCGCTTTTACTATTACCCTATTATGAGGAATCTTATTAAAAGGCATTTCCTATTTCTCCTTACAGATATCTTCTACCTTAAGCGCAAATATGTCGCCGTCTTTAAATATCTTTTTTTCTTCCGGGATATTAGCCAACAATAATACCGGCCTATCTTTTATTAAATTCTTAATATAACCGTTGAAAGGATTGTAATAAATAAACTTCCCTGTCAAATAATCCGGCGAAAAATGTTTTTTGTTCACGACTAAATAAGTTACTTCGTATTTTCGGCAAAAATCGCATACTTTTTCGTAAGAATCCGAATAATAGGCTCCGAAAAAATCAAAAATCCTCTCTTTAATAAGCGGGTAAAAATCCGCAAAGTAAGGCTGAGAAACTTCATCATCCATCAAGACTTTTCTTTTTGCGAAAGTCGGAATATCATCCATTAAAAATGGCTCTCCGGCAATAAGCGCGTTTTTTGGCAATGTTTGCAAAAAAGCATATAGACTAGGATAAGGCGCTATTCTATAACGAGCTTTTAGTTTTGGAACAAAACAAAGCATAGTCAAAAAAATAAATCCGAGTAAGAACACCGACTTTCTGCGAACAGATTTAATACTGTTTATTATATCGCTTATATTTACCGCAACAAAAAAGATCAGGAATAAAGGCAGTGGGTATCTCAAGAACCTGGAAGGACCATATAAACGAAACATGACGATATTTGCAATTATAAACATAATAAAAGATATAAAAATAAAATACCATAATGAACAAGGCAAATTTGCTAACGCCTTTTTCCTGCGAAATAAGAACAGTAAAAAAGATACTACAGCCAGCCAAGCGACAGGATAATCCAAGGCTATCCCACTTTCCGCATTTGTCCAACGCCGGTAAAATGAAGCGAAAAAAAGCGGTTTTCTCCCCCAGGGATAAAACTCTTGCATATTTCTCATTTCCTTTAAGGACAACATCTTTATCTTACCATCGCCATACTCTATTATTAATGTAACTAAGACTATAAACAATACAGAAGCTAAAATTATTAAGTCTTTCTTTTTAATTATACCACTCCGTGAAAATTCAAATACTAGGCAAAATATGCATGTCAACAGGCAAATTATCAGTAAAGGCGGATAGAATAAAGCGAGCAAAACCAAAGATATCCCGGTTTTCAGAGAATCCTTCTTGAGAAAATAATAGATAAACATTATGCAAAAAAGTATACCGAAATCCTCTCCATTACCAGTGCTAAAAGCAGCGAAATCCTTTCTACTCCAAGCAAGAAAAATAAACATAAGGCCGGACAATAAACCGGCTGAACCATTCCTTAATGTCCTACCAATTAAATACATGTAAATTACCGAAAATAGGCAAAGAAAAAATGGCAGGATTTTCGTAAATTGAACCGGATCGTATATCTTGCTTATTAAATAATAGAAAGAATTAAGACCGATCGGGTTCCATTTCTTCAAATAATCCGTTACTATTAAATCATCCTTGAATAAATCCTTATCCCTATAGCGCTCATAGTGATAGATCTCCTGGCGCACATCATCATCTATTGCGAACTTATTCGTCAAAAGGGGAAACTGACAATACAAAGTAACTAAAAGCGAAAAGGCCGCAATTAAATATAAAAAGGAGTTATTTTTTTTCATTACCGGCATATAATAAATACTAAACGTTTCAGTGATTTAACGCGGTTCTTAACGAAAAATCGATTTTGCATTATAGATCGCTTCTAAATTAAACGAATATATATAATTTATTTCTATACGCGTATCGCACCAACAAGCGTCGCAATTATTCAGCGATAATTTCTTAAAAGCATTCCGAAAACCATCCTTAACGCAGTTTTGAGGCACAGTTTCATTTACCAGGTTTGCGCAAGGAAAAACATCGCCATTAGATTCTATCCGACAATAAATCCTGCCGGCTGAACAAAGCATCCTTTTGCAATATGGCCAACTTAAAAGGTATTCTAAACCAACGGGCGAATTTCCTAAATATTTATTTCCATCTTTCCTCTCCGATATAAGCCTTGATATAACCGCTCTGAATTTTTCCTTTTGGGGAAGAAGCTTTAGAATTTCTTCTTTTTCGCTAAAAGGATCGAATTCTACCACCGTAAAACTTACAATCAGCTTCTCTCTTTTAGCAAAATCAAGTATATAATCAACGGAGTCTATATTATTCTTGGTTAAAACGGTATGGAGCCTTGTGAAAATATCATTTTTTTTCGCCAATCTGATCGCTTCTAATACTTTCCGGTATGATCCACTGCAGCGCTGCATATCATGTATCTCTTCTTCTCCGTCGAAACTCAAGACAAGAGAATCTATACCTTTGATATCGTCAATTTTACCCCCTACGAGTAAGCCATTACTGGATATACCGGTTTTTATGCCTTTGCTCTTCGTATATCTTACTATCCTCCCGATATCCTCTCTGATAAGCGGCTCTCCCCCGGTATAACTGATACTCTGCGTACCCATCTCAGCAAGCTCATCGATAATAGAAAACAACTGCTGTGTATTAAGCTCATCTTTTTTATCTCTCCAAGAAGTGCAATAAAGACATTCGGAATTACACCTATTTGTAATTGACCAGCCAACCAGCAATGGAAATCTAATCCCAAAAATCCTTGCTAGCGATAAACAATAGAAAATATTAAATACCCTTCTAACCATAAATAATGTTTTAAATCAACTTTTTCAGGTTAAGGATGGAATCCGGTTTCCCTGAAAACAAACAATTCAGCTCCGTATAAGAAGCGCACCAACATTCATTACAAGTTAACGGCACAAGGCTATAGAATGCCTTCCTGAATCCTGCTTCCTGTATTTTAATCCCGGATGGCCTACCCTTAAAATCAGCGCAACCGTAAATTTCCCCGCTCGGCTCGATCCGGCAAATAACCAAAGCATTTACACAAGAAATTCTTATTAAAGAAGGCCAGTGGTATAAATGATGCAAACCAGACAACGAATTACCTATAAACCTGTTCTTACGCTTCTTTTCTATTAATTTAGCAATCACATTTCTATACTCCACAATAGAAGCTGCTATAGGATTGATTTTCTTGGTTTCTAAAAGGAATTTCTGTGCCGGCTGAAAGATCACTGCCGTATTCAGCTCTTCGGCTTTCCTTAAAACAAAACCGATACTTGATAGATTTAATTTTGATAATACTGTTGTAAACCGAACCTTTATATTGTTTTCCTTAGCGTATTTTACCGCATCCATAACCTCATAGTATGATCCCTCTCCCCTGACAGCATCGTGTATCTCTTGGGGACCGTCTAAACTTAAAGATAACCCGTCTATCCCTCTAAGACTCTTTATTCCCTGCCGAACCAGGGCGCCATTTGAGTTTACGCTTATACTTATCCCTTTCTTTCGGCAATAACCAAGCAGCTGAAGAAAATCTTCTCTTACCAAAGGCTCTCCCCCAGTAAAATGTATTTTTCTAGTGCCGCAATCGCACATTTCATCTATCGCGGAAATCGCTTCCCGGGTGCTTAATTCAACTGTTTTGTTATCGGAAACGCCGCAATACCTGCAGGAACGGTTGCATCTATAAGTAAGAGCCCAATTCACTATAGCTGGCCTCCTGGCTCCGAAGAATCTTGCGTTTATAAACGCGGATGCTAAATTTAACTTGTCGGCTATGTTCATAGTATTATAAATAATTAATGTCTCTTCCCGGATACCTCCGGCTCAATCACTTCGTAGACATTCTTGGCCATAACTCCGTAACCCGCCGCGGTGCAGTGGCTGTCATCGAGGAAGTAACGTTTCTTGCCTTCTTTCATAATTAACTCTCCGAAACCCTTGCCGTTTCTGACCAGCGGTAACGAATATTTTTCCGCTATCTTGCGCAAGACAGCATTAGCGTCAGGATAAGGATATGGATACTCCTGGAGAACCAGCTTGATGTTGTTTTTACGGCAAATCTCCGCTATTTTTTCTAAATCGTTTCTTAACCAATTATCTATGCGCTCATCGCTATAAATGTCTTTCATCTTTTTGAAGAATAAATAATAGTAAAAGAAGAAATTCTTATTATCCTTCAGATCCGGAGCCTCCTTTAGCTTCTTTTGCATCTCAGAAAGAATAGTCTTCGAATCCTTGTTAGTCCCGCCGTATATATCTTCCATAAACTCGGATACCTGGTATTGTAAAAGATAAGGATCCTGATGTTCTCCGGTATATTTCTTAAATAACTCCAGAAAGGATTTTTCGTCACCCAATCTCCTGAGGCATACTATCAAGTCATGGTTTTCGTCCGCAATATCCTCAAGAATGTGTTTATCGGGATCGATAGCATCCAGGAACGCGTAACGTTCCAGCTTACCTGAAATCTTATCTATTTCCTTGCCTACCCTCATCTCGAAGAGCTTTTGCCTTAAGTTAAGCGCGGCTATCTTGAATAATTTGTATACCCTGAGTCGATATACAAACTGCCTGGATTCCGAAATTATAGAACTATCCTGGCTAAAACCTATAAAGTTAAACCTATTGCTGGAGCCTACCAGTAAAACAATCAGCTTAGGCTTATACTTACGGATATTCCTAAGTAAATTTTCGAGGACCTGGGAAGAATTATATTCGCAGATACCCCCGTTTACGACTAGAACATTTGCGCCGGGATTACGCTTATCGAAGATATCCTGCAATTGACGGGGGTATGAATATTTAGGGTCAAGCTCGCCCCCGTATGTGAATGACTCACCCAAACATAAGATCGCATACTTGCTTTTTCCATCATTCAATCTTTCTATCATCTGCCGGTCCCGGCGAAGAAAGAAATAAAGACAACCGGAAACCCTCAAAATCATTTCAAGTATAAGTAAAATTACCAGTATGCCCAATACGACCGAAAAGCATTTCTTGATTATTCCTGCGGATTTCATCATTCCCTGCCTTTCTCTTTAAGTCCGAATCTGCAAAAGTATTTTTCCAGCGGCTCAATAACCTATTTTGTATCTATATCATATATCTCCGCCCACAGATAAAAAGAGATCAAACTAAAGATTTTCCAGCTGTGATCTTCTCTATTATCGTTATGCTCCCGAATCATCTTCTCGATATAGCTGCGACTAAAATATGTCCCGGTTAAAGACGAAGAAAACAGGATATCGTTTATCATCTTACGCCAACTACCCTTTATCCAAAGATTAAGAGGCAAAGTCAAACCCCGTTTCTTCCGGTTAATTACCCACGCAGGCAGCTTCCCTCTCATAGCCCTCCTGAGCATATATTTGTTTGTCAGGCCGTTTATCTTCAACTCCGTAGGCAACCCGGCACATAGCTCGACAAATCTGTAGTCCAAATACGGAAATCTCGCCGAGAGGCCGGATGCCGAATAGACCCCGTCCAATCTCTTAAGTAGAGTCTCCAATATTATCTTCTGGTCGGCGTATAAAAATTTCTCGAACAAGGCAACATCCCCGGCATTCCGATAATAATATTCATACACGCTTGAAGGAGACCTTGAATTCATCATCTCCAGCAAAGCAGGATGGATAAGTCCAATCTTATCCTGCTCGGAAAATATCTCTCTCCATTTAAAATGGGCAACCTCGGGAGGGAACTTTGAGCCGTAGAGAAATTTCTTCAGCCTGAAAAACAGATCTTCCGGAGTCCTGTCGCGCACCGGAATCCTCTTAGAGATACTTTCGGCCAGAAAATTCCTGAACCAGGATGGAAACGCCTTGTAGAAATACAAGGCTTTATCGGCCTTATCGGTATCCAAACCTCCTAAAATCTGTTCTACCCCGGTCCCGTCATAAACAATCTCAACCTTATCTCCGGCAAAACGCGAGAGAAAGAATTCGGCAACCATACACGGATAACCGGATAAATCATCATTGAATCTAGTTATTTCTCTAAGCTGATTTATATCGGTCCTCTCTGCCTCAAGGAACATATCTTTATGCCGCGTGGAAAACTTCTCGGCAACCAAAGAAGCATAATTCCTGTTTTCGTCAAAAACGCGCTCTTTCTCTTTAAATCCAATTGAAAACGTAAGGATCCCAGGGATATCCCTGGTAATGAAATATGTCAAAGCAGACGAATCAATCCCTCCGCTTAACAAGATACCTTTAACCCCATCCCCCTTTAATCTTAATTTTATGGAATCCTCCAGAAGATAAGAAAATTCTTCCTCGTAATAACGGATCGCTTTTTTCTTGCTTCTTGCGGGAATCGCATCCCAATATTGGACCTTTCTAAAACCATGCCTGCCGCAGCTTAGATACGAGCCGGGAGACAGCCTTTCAACTCCCCGGACAAGCGTTTTAGGAATAACCGAAAAACCGAAGGAAAAATAGTCATTCAAGGCCTGATAATCTATCTTTCTGGGGACAAACCCGCCGGCAAGCAAGGCCTTTATTTCAGAGGCAAATATCAGGACGTCGCCCGATTGGTAAAAATATATAGGCTTTATCCCGAGATGGTCTCTGGCTAATATTAGCTCATTTGCATACTTATCAAATATGCATAACGCAAATATGCCGTTAAATTTATTAAAACAACCCGGTCCCCAACGGATATAGCTATTCCGGATGACTTCGGAATCAGAACCCGTCTCAAAAACGAATCCATCGGCTTCCAGTATATCCTTAAGCTCCCGCCAATTATATATCTCTGCGTCACAAACCACTGTAATTCTTTCGGAACTACCTATAGCGGATTGGTCATTTTTAGCGCCGGGACCGGAGAACCCTGGGCCGATATAAGCGACGGAAAAATTCTTATCTCCGAAAAATCCCCCTTCCCCGGAGCCCCTGTGTGAGATAGTTTTCAACATCACCTGCAGAGTCTCTTTGTCAACTCCTCTACCCTCAAAATTTAAACATCCGACGAATCCGCTCATTATCTTTTCCTGAAATTTATTATTTTTCTAATCGACGGCATGCCATTGAGCTTAAGCTGCATAAGATAATTCAATTCTAGAGCTCCGCAAAATCCGCAACCGCCGCAGCGGACATAAGGAAGCAGACTTAAGGCATTCCCGATACCCAAGGAGATACAATTGGGTAATTCCATGTGATAATCTATCCTATCGCAGGGATATAATGTTCCATCAGTATCGATGATACAAAAGATACGTCCGGCCCAACATTTCAATTTTGCATAGTGGGGCCAGCTGCATATATGTTTTAGTCCCGCCAAAGAATTACGAATATATCTATTACCTGACTTTTTTTTAACAATCAAACTGGCTATAGCCGAACGGAACTCTTCTGGCGATGGAGCAATATCTGTGATGTCTTTTATTCCACGATAGATTTGCTTTAAAGGCTGAAAGGCAGCGATAGCTCCGTATTTCTCTGACAAGGCTAGAATATGATCCAAAGAATTAACATTGAATCTCGTTAATGTACAAGCGAAACCAAAATTGACCTTGTTCTTAAATGCAGCCTCTGCGGCCTCTATTACCCTCCTGTAGGAACCAGCCCCTCTGACATAATCATGGATTTCTTCAGGACCATCAAGGCTGAGTTTAAGGAAATCGATCTTTTTGACGACCCCGATTTTCTCCGGGACTACCGAACCGTTGGAGTTCATCTCGGGATAAATCCCGTTTTTCCAACAACAATCGATAATCTCGGCGATATCGGCTCTTAGTAACGGCTCACCTCCGCTGATCGAAATCCTCTTGGTCCCCAGAGATGCAAGCTCTTTTATTAACCTAAGGATATCTCCGGTTCCAAGCTCGCTTTTCTCGGAATTCCAAAGGTTGCAATATTTACATTGCAAGGTACAACGATTCGTCACCTGCAGGCGCACGGCAAGAGGAATCCGCTTACCTAAGAATCTTGCTTTTAACATTGAAACTAAAGATTCAAGTTTATCCTGTAATTTCATCTCCGACTCCCCAATACACGCCCCCCGACAGATTTATCCCGGGTATTATTTTTTATCCAAAACACAATGAATACCGCTACGGTAAACAAGCTTATAAGAAGGCCTAAATAGAAATCCTTCGGGATATACCTCAGTCTAATCCTGTATTTTCCCGCTTCACTGAACTTAACCGCTAAGAGGCCACCGTACTCCTGGAGAATCCCTGTATCCGTCCTCCAATTACTGTTGTAGTTTTGATTAATTACCAATGTATCGGGATTCTTGAGCTCAACGCTAAACTCCATAATATTAGGACTAAAGTAAATTTGGGACGCTTCATTGGTTTTATCCAAAAAGAAAAATTCCCCCTTATATTTAGGGTTACTCTCGCCTTTACTTACCAAATCAACCAGTGAAAAGCGACCCTTCGGTAAACATTCATATCCCTTTACGAAAAACGTTTTCTCCCTTCCCATTTTCTCGCCTAAAGGCAAAAAGTATCTAGGGATAGCGTTCTCCTTAAGCCTCAAGTTGCCGTTCCAATTAAAATCTGTTACGCCCAGATTCTGCCCCAAAAGCAGCCAAAATGGCTGATAATCACGCAAATCGTGTATATCGAAGAAACCCGGACGCTCACGCCTGACAAGTGCGTCCTCTATTTTTACCTGAAAGAAATCACTATATATTTTTAATTTAGGCTTATATTCATATACCATCTTTTTGAATACCGCCTGATTTTGAATATAAATATTGCCTACGCTGATTATGGCCAGCAAAATAGCGAAGAGGTAGAGCTTGCGACGCTTTTCAACTATAAGAAAGAATCTTCCTGCAATAATGGAGATAAAAAACGGTATAAAGAAACAGAAATATTTATCCAGTCTCCAAATACCATGGACCACGGGGTGAATATGCCAAATAATCTTAAAAATATCAATCGGACTATTTTTCCCAAAAGCGATTAAAGTAAATACGACTAACAATATCAAGTAACGCAGGTTTTCCTTAAAATAAAGGAGGATTGAAAAAAAGGCAATAATAACGGGCAAATAACCAAGATGCATTGAAGAATAACCTAAGTAACCAGTAAATAACCCCCTCCAGAGCCGATCCATATTCAAAGATGCATGAAAAGCATCTGTAGCGGCAGAAACCTTGGAATATATATCTTCATATGGCAAATGGATGCATTCTGCTCTCAATGAATATAGATTATACATAGGTATTATTTTCACGGCGGACAATAAGATACTTAAACCTAAGACAATCAAGAGAACGACCGGAATTAAAGGATTAATTTTAATTTTTGGCTTGCTACTTATACTTATAGAATCCAAAGAAGCACTCATAAACAAGAATAACAGAACAACGATCAATGATAACCCGCTATTCATTATGTAAAATGATAAAATCAGGCAAGAAAATAAAAGACAATTCCTGTCATCCGCCGATTTCTTAAAGAAAGCGAGCAGCCAAGGAAGAAAATAATAATATATGTACTGATGGATATTCCCATCTACAACTTCATAAGCACCCCAATTGCAGAATATGAAAGTAAGGCTGGAAAAAACCGCTCCTAATAAATTAAATTTCAATACACTTTTTGTTAGGTAAAACATACCTAACGCGCCCAGAAGGAAAGTCAAAAAAACTGCAATCCTTAAGCCTGATACTTCCCCGAAGGGCAATATAAATAATAAAAATGGATTAAAGGTATAATCCCACGGATGGGATATATAAGGATATCCGCCGCTCAAATAAGGGGTATTCAGGGGCAGTTGAAAATACTCGACAATCGATTTCCGTGTCAAACCGGCGTAGAAATATTCCCCGAACCAATCATCCTCACTGATGACCGTGTTCCCGAGATCCTTTATTACCGGATAATAGAATAATGAGGCAAAAAGAAGAACTAAAATAACGGCCAGGATTATGCCTATCTTTTTATGTTTAATAGAATTATCCGCCATTTCTTCTTATCCTCCATCCTAAAAACCAAAATCCGCCATAAATCAGGAACTTCTTTTAAGATAAGACAAAACCATCCTTGTTCCAACTATTATATACCGGAATAACTCATCCAGCGACTTTGTTTCAAAGATAATCCTGAGTATCTGGGAAGGCCTGAGATAAAAACTCATATACCCTTTTTTCACGCAAGCGAATAACTCTTCATTGGTCAAACCGGTCCAGGGCGCAGGAAACGGAGCGCACGATTTTCCGTTTCTGCCGGATATATATTCGCTCCAATAATCCTTGTTTGTTTTCTTTTTTAATAATTCGTTTAGATCCGAACCAGGTTTGGCGATTGTTTTACAAATCTGGATGAAATCCAGCTTAAGTTCCTTACTGAATTCAATCGTCTTTTTTATCGTCTCCCTCGTCTCTCCGGGGCCGCCGAACATAAAAAAACCCAAGGTCCTGATCTTATGCTTATGGGTCAGGGCAATAGCCTCCCTAATCTTTGCCAGGGTGATTCCTTTATTGATCGACTTTAGGATCTCCTGGCTGGCCGATTCGATTCCATAATATATTCTGCGGCACCCGGCCTGATAGGCCATACCAAGTAACTCATCATCAACCAAATCCACCCTAGTCCTACAGGACCATTCTACCGGTATCTTCCTTTTGATTATTTGGCTAAGAATCTCCAAATCCCGCTTACGATTGTAAAAAAAAGTCGCGTCGAATATATCTATCTCTCTAATCCTGTATTTCCCGGCACATTCTTCGATTTCATCCACGACCCTGCCGGCCGATCTTTCAGAATACGGAAGGCAATTTATCGCGCAGAAACTGCATTTATAAGGGCATCCCTTAGCGGTTACCATTATAGTAAAATTTTTCCTCTGGGAAGGAAAAGAATAGTATTTCTCGTTGGAAAGCAAATGCCGCGCAGGAAAAGGAAAACTATCAAAATCTACCGGCTTTAAAGCAACAGGAGTTATCCTGATTTCATTATCTTGCTTATAGGCTATCCCTTCTATTCCGCTTAAATCCTTATTATTTTGCAACGCCTCAGTTAATTTCGGCAAAGACTCAATTCCCTCTCCAATAATCCCATAGTCTATCTCTTTGTAGGCCATTGTCTCTCTGATATAAAAAGACAGGTTTGGCCCTCCCGTAAAAACAGGTATATTCAGTTTATGTTTTAAGTAAGTAATGCATTCTAATGCATCATGAAAATGATAACTTTCTGCCCTAAAACCGAGAAGATCTGGTTTAAAAGTTTTTAGCTTAAGCAACAATTCTTCCTTGGAAAGATTCAGCGCTCTTGCATCTAACAGGATAACCTCATGCCCATATTTTTCCAGAATAGCAGCTACATACGCCAATATAATTGGCGGCGCAAAACAAAATTCTTCGTTTACAATCTTCAGATTTTCAGAGAAATCTTTATGGGTATATTTTGGAAAAACTAAGGCGATTCTCATAATAGCCTCTAATGAAGCAAATAATGAAGGCGGCTTTTATCGCCCTTATTCAAATACTCATCGATCATTATTCTGTAGTCTAAAATTTTCTCTTTATAAAAATCCATAAAGGCTTTTCTATATTTATCCAATCCGTATATGGGAATATAATATCCGTTTGCAAAGATATGAAATAACGTGAACTGGAAACACCTAATCTGCATTTTCCGGTCGAATTTAGTGCCTTTGATATTTTCGGAGGGCAAAATATTCATTTGGTATAACGCTTTACCTGTAGTCACTCCAGGGGTTTCGGCCCCGGAAATATCCTCTCCGAACAACTCTTTAAACCCAAGTTTATCGGCCCATTCAATGTTATTGGGATAATCAAAATCAAAAACCGGAGTAACATACTTAACTCCGTAAGAAAGGTAAAGATTTCTTAACTCATCGATCACCTCTTCCATCTGATCCGGAAAAATACCAAGCATATTTTTGTTCGCTCCATCACAGGCATATCCGATATCCTGATCCAAACAATAAATCAAACTACGTAAATGTAAAGTAAGTTTGCAGGGACCACAGGTAAGAAGGAAAAACCCGTATTTTTTTGCATAGTAAAGATACCTGGAATAAGAGATATTCTTGCATAGTCTATCCACATCCAGAATAGAATGGATAAACTTTTCTTGGCCGAACTTCTCCTTCAATTTCTGAGCATTGAGCACTGAATGCTCTGCCGAAGATATTCCAAAACGCTTATAAGTCAATAAATGTACTTTCTGGAATTTTTCTGCCACCAAAGCGGCAGCACACGTCGAATCTGTCCCGCCTGAATATAAAACAGCTATCTCTTCTGTATTCTTCATTTATTTTTCTTAAGGGAACTTATAATGGTCTTAAGAATGAAAAAATATGCCATATAAACACCTTGCAATATCCAACCAAGGATATCGCAATAAATAACCCTAAGCCTCCATGGCAGCATCATGCCTAAGAGACAAATAAGAAAAACGAAGGCAAACTTCATTTATTGAATTAATTTACTATGAGGAGGGACAAAAATTATCCCTCTTGCCGGTATAAAAAATAGTAAAAACAGAAGGAGCTCTTTCTGTTTAGAATAAAGCATATATGGCAGGTAAAACTGACTGATTCCCGGTTAAGGATATGAACAAACCTAAGAAAGCTAAGATTGCCAAGAGAGGTAAAAGCCACCATTTTTTATTTAGCTTTATGAGCAAAAACAGGGCTTTTAATAATTCCAGATTCGAGCTAAATTTCGGCTTCTTGTTTTGCATATAAATATTATACTTACCTACTTTTTCCTGTCAAGATATCTACCGGTCTACATAAGCGATAGACCGAGTATCAATTAAGCTTATCAAACACACTTTTTGTTTTTTAGAAACTTATACTTTAAAAGAACGGGAATTTGATAAAGATACTCTATAATAGTATTTGTTCTTAACTTGCTCTTTCCTTTGGCCCTATTCACAAAAACGTAGGGAATCTCTTTAAACTTATTAACCCGGGCTTTAACGAATATTTCCAAACCTATTTTAAAACCCGAGGATGTAAAAACCATACCTTCCAACGCTCTTCTTTTTATACCCAAGAAACCAGAGGTATTATCTCTTACGCTGCTGACTATTCTGCCTAAAAAACAGGCCAAACGTGAGATTATCTTACGCGATAACGGAAAATTTCTTGTTCCTCCACCACGAATATAGCGGCTCCCAATTACCAAATCATAACCTTCTTTAAGATTCTTGACAAAAAGCGGGATTAGTTCCGGAGGATGGCTGCCGTCTCCATCCATAATTACGATAATATCCCCCCTTGCTTCCTTTATTCCGTCCAGCACCGAAAGGGAAAGGCTTTTTATGCCTGCGATACGCCTAATGACTCTACCTTTTTTTTCTAAAACTCTTTTCGCAATATTGACGGTGTCATCGGAAGAATTATCGTCGATAACCAATATTTCGTATCTTATACTGCCCTGAGCATCCAAAGCAGATATAGCGCGCTCTAACAAACCCTGGATATTATCTGCTTCCAAATATGTAGGAATAATAATAGACACTAATCCTTCTTCAAACATAAATTTTATAATTAACCTCGCTTAATTCTAGCGCGACTAACGCTATCCTATAATTACCTGGGTTGACTCCGCTGTTATCAAAATAAAGTATATACAAAGGGAGCGACAACGCTAGTTTGCGACAAAGATATTAAAATACTTAAAAGAAATAATATAATTATTACCGGAGCCAGCCACCATTTTTTTCGGATACGCAAAAAATCCCAGAATTCCCGTAAAATTGAGGCCTTACCCATAATTTTCCATCCTTTTTAGAATTGCCTTTGATAACCATCTGGATTATCGATTTCCTCTTTCTTTTTCCAGTATGATTCCTTTTTCTTTTCAATAACCCTATCCAACAAATCCATCTTGAATAACTTCATTACAAGGCCTATTGGGGTAAAAAGCGTATAGAATAATACAATTAAAATTATCCGGGTATTTACCCAACCCAATAAAAATGCCATCTTCATCCAAAATACATAAATGGGTTTTAAAATAAGCGGCCGGAGAAAAGCTAAAACGAAGAAAACAAAAGACACAAAGAAAATAGATAGAGGATTATATCTGTTCCCGAGAAGAACGATTATGGCAATAACAAGAAAAACCATCCCCATAGTTATACCGAATCTCTTCATATCCTCAATCGGGCTCAAATGCTTCCTGCCGATTCTCGCCATTATTAACCGCCTCCTGCTCTTTTTTATCCAATAAAAACCTTCCCATCACAAGATTATCCATTTCCGTCCGCATAAAACACCTAAAGGCATCTTCCGGGCTGCAGACAAGCGGCTCACCCCTTATATTAAACGAAGTATTGATTATTACAGGACAACCAGTTTTTCTATAGAATTGATTTATTGTATCATAATACAGTGGATTATCTTCCTTTTTTATAGTCTGGATTCTCGCTGAATAATCTACATGCGTAACTGCGGGTATCAACGAACGAATAACCTTCATTTTATCCAATCCTCTTAGCCCCTCTGATAGAGATTTAT